>Ga0214927_100099_pt1 | contig 59317 bp, 52 predicted proteins | sample Stichaenrichm16X_FD_168612 | JGI IMG/M metagenome (GOLD analysis project Ga0214927, IMG submission 168612) | Xylose enriched microbial communities from anaerobic bioreactor in Madison, Wisconsin, United States - 16X | ecosystem: Engineered > Bioreactor > Anaerobic > Unclassified | place: USA... | reverse complement strand
GTGCGTACCATAACGCCAAGCAACAGGGGTTGAAGGGCGCCTTGTTCCCAATGGTGACTTTCGATGGGATCGAGTGTCATAACGAATGGGAAATTACCTTTGAAGAAATTCATCGAAATGGTGATATTGCCTTTGCCATCTATAATTACACCCGCTACACCGGCGATACGTCGTATGTCCTTAACGAAGGCTCAAAAGTTTTGACCGAGATTTCTCGTTTCTGGGCCGATCGGGTTCACTACAGTCAACGTAACCAGAATTACATGATTCATGGTGTGACTGGTCCCGACGAGTATGAGAACAACGTTGACAACAACTGGTATACCAATCTGCTGGCTCAGTGGACGTTAAAATACACCTTGGAAATTCTCAAGGAAGTTTCTCCCGAACAAGCCAAACAATTAAATGTCAGTGAAGATGAAAAGAAACATTGGCAAGACATTGTCGACAATATGTATCTGCCTTATGACAAGGATCTCAACATCTTTGTTCAACACGACGGCTTCCTCGACAAGGACCTCAAGCCGGTTTCAGAAATTCCCGCAGATCAATTACCATTGAACCAGAACTGGTCATGGGACAAGATTTTGCGGTCACCTTACATCAAGCAGGGTGACGTGCTTCAAGGAATCTGGGACTTCATTGATGATTTCACACCAGAACAAAAGAAGTCCAACTTTGATTTCTATGAACAATACACGGTCCATGAGTCAAGTCTGTCACCTGCGATTTATTCCGTACTGGCAGCCGACCTTCACTATGAAGACAAAGCGGTTGAGCTCTACGAACGAACTGCCCGGCTGGATTTGGACAACTACAATAACGATACCGTTGACGGCCTGCACATTACGGCCATGACCGGTGGCTGGATTGCGGTTGTTCAAGGCTTTGCCGGCATGCGGGTTCGCGACGGCAAGTTGCATTATGCACCATTCCTGCCGAAGAAATGGTCACACTACTCATTTAGACAAGTCTTCCGTGATCGTTTAATTGAAGTCGACGTTGATCAGGATGGTTCCCACTTCAAGTTAATTGATGGCGAGCCGATTACGATTGATGTTGCAGGTAAGGCAGTTGAATTGACAAAATAATCAGGAAATCAATCTGTGTTGATTTCATCGTTTAACTTAATGAACCGAGTATTCCTATCGCTGGAATGCCCGGTTCTTTTATGTTCCATGTTCACCGTCCAAATGGTTGACCGTCTCTCTCAGCCGGTCGATAATTAATTTGAAACAATCGAAAATAGTGAAGCAAAATTATTGGAGGCTTTAACATGACATTAAAAGTTGGTATCATCGGCGCCACTGGCATGGCCGGTAGTGCGATTACCCAAGATGCAGTCAACCGCGGGTTTGAGGTAACGGGATTTGTTCGCAACGCTGAGAAGGCAAAGGACCTCCTGCCAGACGCAGTCAAGCTGGTTGTAAAAGATGCATTTGACATTCAACGGGTGGATGTTCAAGATTTGGACGTCTTGGTTGACGCCTACGCTACTCATGACATGAGTCACGCATACCGACACGTTGATTTGACCGCTCGACTGATCGAATTTGCCAAGGGTGCTGACAAGCCGCGGCTGTTCTTTATTTTAGGCGCCGGCAGCTTGGAAACCGGCAATGGTCATCGATTTGTGGAAAAGTTGGAGAAACTGCCTAATAGTGAATCATTCATTGAGATTCCCCGTCAGCAGTTCAAAGAGTATCAGCTGCTCACTAATACCAGTAATGTCAATTGGGTGGCGGTTTCGCCTAGTGCCACTTTTAAACCTGGGGATGCAACGGACTACGAACTGGGCCGAAATGATCTGCTGACCAACGCTGAAGGCAAATCGGAAATTACTGCCGGCACGATGGCCAAAGTGATTAACGATGAGATTGAGCATCCGGCTCATCATAATGAACGCTTTACGGCGGTAGATAAGTGATTTTACAGAGCGGCACGAGTTGGCACCTCTAATTGGTTGCTTATTGGATGCTAAGCTCGTGAGATAATGAGAATGATAAGAGCGATGATAATCGATGTCATTGCTCTTTTAATATGCAAGAATGACGATTCTTTTGATTAACGCACAATCTTAATAAACACCTTTAATACTGTTATATCGGCGTTTTACCTTTATTAACGAAATGTTGATATCAAATATTTACAAAAAACACTTAACATGGTTTGAAATGAGAATACAATGAGAATATAATGTTTTCTAATTAAACAATCATACCGTTCATTAATTTTTAATGTTTATACATAAATACATTGCCAAAAGGAGATATTCTCGTGGTTGATACAAATTCTGACCAATTCTTGAGCATCAAAAATGTCAGCACCGCATTCAAGATTAATGGTCAATACTATGATGCCGTTTCAAACGTCAACCTTGAAGTAAAGCATGATGAAATTCTCGCAATCGTGGGGGAGTCCGGTTGTGGGAAGAGTACTTTGGCAACCACCATTATGGGGCTGCATGATCCGGAAGAAACTCAAATTTCCGGGGAAATCGATTTTGAGGGAACCGATTTATTGAAACTTGATGAGAAGGGCTATAACCAGGTTCGGGGAGCCAAAATTGGCATGATTTTCCAGGATCCCTTGTCAGCTCTGAACCCATTAAAACGAATCGAAGATCAGATTCAAGAAGTCATGGTTTATCACACCAAGATGACCGAAAAGCAGCGTCATGCCCGGGTGATTGAATTGCTCAACCAAGTTGGCATCGAAGATCCTGAACGAACCGCGCACCAGTTTCCACATCAACTTTCCGGTGGCATGCGCCAGCGAATTATTATTGCGATTGCAATCGCTTGTAAGCCTGACTTAATCATCGCTGACGAACCGACAACCGCTTTGGATGTGACGATTCAGGCCCAAATTCTCGACGTTTTAAGAGATATTCAAAGAGAAAACCACGCCGGCATTATTCTAATTACCCATGATCTCGGGGTTGTCGCCGAAACAGCCGACCGGGTCGCTGTCATGTATGCCGGCCAAATTGTCGAACAGGGAACTGCCGCTCAAATCTTTAATGAGCCCAAGCACCCTTATACCCGCTCGCTGCTTAGATCGATGCCGCAGCGAGATAACGAAAACGATGAGCTCTACGTGATTAAAGGCATGGTACCGTCACTTCAACGGATGCCAAAGGATGGCGATCGATTTGCACCGCGGATTCCTTGGATTCCCGCCTCGGCTCACGAAGCCCATCCAGCCATGCACGACATTGGCGACAATCACTTAGTCCGCTGCACCTGCTACAAAGACTTTTATTTCCCAGACCAAGTAAAGGAGGGCGCCGGTCATGAGTCTAATTGAAATTAACGGCCTAAAGGTTCATTATCCGATCCGCGGCGGCTTCTGGAACCGCGTTGTCGATAACGTCAAAGCGGTTGACGGGGTCACCTTCGATATTGAAGCTGGCGAAACCTATGGCCTGGTTGGCGAATCCGGATCCGGTAAATCAACGACCGCCAAAGCCATCATCGGCCTGGAAAAGGCAACTGCCGGAACCGTTATGTACAAAGGAAAAGACGTCACTAAGGGTGAAAATCGTCGCAAACTCGATTATAACCGCGACGTGCAAATGATTTTCCAAGATTCACTTTCGAGTCTAAATCCCCGTAAACGAATCGAAGATGTCATCGCGGAACCACTGCGCAATTTTGAACATCTTGATAAGGAAGAAGAAAAGCTCCGGGTTCTTCAATTGTTGGATATTGTCGGCTTGGACGCTGATGCCCTATACAAATATCCCCACCAATTTTCAGGTGGCCAGCGACAACGAATTGGTGTTGCAAGAGCAGTTGCCACTCATCCAAAGTTGATTATCGCAGACGAACCGGTGTCTGCCCTGGACCTTTCCGTTCAGGCCCAGGTGCTGAACTTCATGAAGAAAATTCAACGTCAGTTTGGGATTTCCTATCTCTTCATCTCCCATGATTTAGGAGTTGTTCGCCACATGTGCAAGAACATCGCCATCATGACACGGGGGCGAATCGTTGAGGTTGGGACCCGGGATGATATCTACAATAATCCAATGCACATTTATACCAAACGCTTGCTGGCTGCGATTCCCGAAACCAATGTGAATCATCGAGAGGAGCACCGCAAGCATCGTTTAGAAATTGAGAAAATTTACCAAGAGCAGCAGAAAACTTATTACGATCAAGACGGCATGGCGTTTCCACTCGTCAAAGTCTCACCAACTCACTCGGTGGCGTTACCGCCTGAGTTAGCTAAGGAATTTGAACAGCAGTCTGAGAACAAGGGGGTAAACGTCTGATGTGGAAAACAATTTTACGCCGGGTCTTAATTATGATTCCGGAACTGATTATTTTGAGTATTTTGGTTTTCTTGCTGGCCAAGGCAATGCCTGGTGATCCATTTACCGGGTCAATTAACCCCCGAGCTGATCCTGCTCAGATTCACCACTTAATGGAAATCCACGGATTGTATGACCCTTGGTACCAGCAATACTGGAACTGGGTTGTCCATTTGTTCCACGGTGATCTGGGGATGAGTTATGAGTACCAGGAACCAGTTGTTGATTTGATTCAACAGCGTGGTGCCAATACTTTATGGCTTGCATTATTCACAATGGTTTTGACTTACGGGATCGGTCTGCCGCTTGGGATGTACGCTGCCCATCATGAAGGCAAACTGCAAGACACTTTGGTACGTGTATATACATATGTCACAATGTCGATTCCATTCTTCGTTGTTTTAGTTATCGGAATTTGGATTTTTGGTTACGCATTGAACTGGTTCCCAACCAGTGGATCGGTTTCCGCTCAGGCAAGCGGACTTGGCGGGACGGTGTTGTCCCGGCTCGACCACATCATTTTGCCCGGGCTTTTAGGGGCGTTGTTTGGAACTGTCAACATCGTTCAGTACCTGCGTTCAGAAGTCATTGATGCCAAGCACTCCGATTACGTCCGCACCGCCCGTTCCAAAGGGGTGCCGATGAAGGACATTTACCGTCACCACATCTTCCGTAACTCACTATTGCCAATCGCCGCTTTTGCCGGTTACTCGATCACTGGCCTGCTGGGTGGGTCGATCTTTACTGAAATGGTCTTCTCTTATCCTGGTATGGGCCTCTTATTCTTGAACGCCATCAACTTCCGGGATTACACCGTCATTACCGCGTTGGTGCTGCTATATGGCTTCCTAAACTTGTTGGGAACTTTGCTTTCAGACATTGTCTTGAGCATCGTTGACCCACGAGTTCGGGTTGAGTAGGGGGTGCTGAAGATGAAACGAGATATTGAAGACGCAACGACCATTTCCAAAGAGGACCTCGCTAAATTAACCAAGGAAGCCAATGAAGAAGCCACCCCGTCACGGCTTAAAATCATGTGGGGTGAGTTCAAGGCTGATAAACCGGCGATGGTTTCCCTCTTCTTATTAGTATTCTTTATTCTGTTTGTGATTATCGCTTCAGAATTCATTGATGTTCCCAAAATGATGGAAACCAACATCATGGGCTACTACAATAAGCCCTTCACCCCGGATTACTGGCTGGGTGCCGATGCCGGTGGCCGATCCATTGCCAAAGAATTAATCGTTGGCTCACGGAACTCAATTTCAATCGCGATTGGTTTGACGATCATCTCATCAACTTTTGGTATTTGCTGGGGCCTGGTTTCCGGGTATTACGGCGGCCTGGTTGATTTGGCCATGCAGCGTGTCTATGACTTCATGATGATCATTCCAATGCTGATGACGATTATTGTGATTGTGACGATTATTCCGCATTACAATGCCATCACGTTGACGTTGATCCTGTCGATCTTCTATTGGATGGGAACTTCACGACTCATCCGTTCGCGAACGTTAGCTGAATCGCAAAAGGATTACGTCGCTGCTTCCAAGACTTCCGGGACCAGTAATTTTAAGATCATTTTTAGAGAAATCATGCCAAACATTTCGTCATTGATCATTGTTGATACGACTTTGTCGTTCGCTGAAAATATTGGTGTTGAAACTGGGCTGTCATTCTTGGGCTTTGGCCTGCCAATGGGAACGCCATCACTAGGAACCTTAATTGCCAATGCCAACGACCCTGAAAATATCACTCAGTATTGGTGGACTTGGTTGCCTGCCGCAATTGAGATTATCGTTTTGTGTCTGTCAATCAGTTATATTGGCCAAGTCATGCGTCGAACCACCAACGCTGCTCAACGGCGTGGTCAGGATCAAAAGTAAAAATTGGGCATTAAAGGAGATGATGCGGTTTTTGCATATTGAGGTGAGATTTAGTTGGTAGTGTAGCTCAAATATAGATTTGGAGGGATGTTTCATGAGCAAAAAGAAATGGCTCACAGCCGGAATTGCGATGCTGTCAGTTATGACACTCGCTGCTTGCTCTAATGGTAAGAGCAGTGAATCAGGCGCCGGCAAGCATGTTTCAATGTCAGCTACATATAGTGGCCCTGGTAAGGCGACTACAGCAGGAAATAATAGTACTTTGAAGGTTGCTGAAGTTAATGATGCACCATTTACGGGTATCTCTTCACCCACTTTGGCAAGTAACGCCGAAGACACTGATGCCTTTAATCCTGGAGGTAATGCGCAAGGAACAGTTGATGGCCTTTGGAATGTTGGAAAGAATTGGAAAATTGTTGACGGTGGATTAGCTAATCAAAAGATTGATCGAAAAGCTAAAACCGTTACAATTACTCTTCGTAAAGATGCAAAATGGTCAAACGGTGCTAAAGTTACAGCAAAAGATGTTGAATACCCATATGAAATTATTGGGAACAAAGATACTACATCACAACAATACTCGTCAGATTTTGCTGCAATTAAAGGTATGGCCGCTTACCACGCTGGCAAGGCAAAGACAATCTCTGGGATTACTTTCCCAGACGGTCAAAATGGCCGAACAACAGTTATCCATTTTTCTAGAATGTCCCCATCGATGAAATATGCAGGAAACTCCTTCGTCTGGACGACTGTTGAACCCTATGAATACTTTAAAGGCATTCCAATTTCAAAGCTTGCGGCATCAAGCAAGGTACGGAAGAATCCTATTTTCACTGGTCCTTACAAGTTGGATAAAGTAGTGCAAGGTGAATCAACCAGTTGGTCACCTAACAAGTACTATTATGGCAAAAAGCCACAAATTAAACATATTACGATTCAAGTTGTTTCGAGCAATAACTTTGTTGCTGCGTTCAAGTCAAAAAAATTTGATTTCATTGCTGCAAACAGTGCTCATCCATCCAGTCAATATACTAAGATTAAGGCTCTGAAGGATTATGGCATTGCTGGAAGCCCCGCTCTTTCATATGGATACTTTGGCTTTAATGTCGGGCATATGAATGCCAAGACGGGACTGAATGTCATGGACAAGAATTCTAAGATGGGCAATAAGAATCTTCGTCAGGCAATGATGTATGCTTTAAACCAGGATCAAGTTTATAAGAAGTTTGGTAATGGGGTTTCATGGCGTGCCAACACTTTGATTCCGCCTGCATTTAAGGATGTTTATGATGCTAAGAATCCTGGCTTCCAATATAATATGAAGAAAGCTAAGTCATTACTTGATAAAGCAGGTTATAAGAAGCATGGGAAGTGGCGCACAGACCCTAATGGTAAGAAGTTAACTATTTACTTCGGGGTTATGCAAAGTTCCGCTGCAACCGAATCTATTTACCAGAACGATTTGCAACAATGGCATAAACTCGGTCTGAATGTGAAAATGACCGGAGGCAAGCCTATGGAAATGAATAGTTTCTATTCGACGTTGCAGAAACCTAAGCAGAATAAGATTGATATTTTTGATGCTGCATGGTCAACTTCCTCTGAACCAACACCAACGCAAATGTATGGTGTTGATGCACCGTTTAACATGGGTCACTTTGCAACTAAGAAGAATACTGAGTTGCTGAATAGTTTGAACAACAATCAAGCTTGGAATTCAAGCTATCGTACAAAGCAGTATAAGAAATGGCAGAAGTATATGAATACCGAAGCCGCTTATGCCCCTGATAACTTCACGTTGAATTGGTCACCTGTCAATAAGCGTGTTAAGGGTTATAGTGCTGCTGCCGACAATAACGAATTCTGGAGCAACCTTTCATTAACTGCTGCAAATCCAAAATAATTTAAATTCTATAGTTCTATAGAAGCATCCTGAAAGCTCATTGACTTTCAGGATGCTTTTTTGTGTATAAGTATAAATACCCAATCCGAATGATTCTGTAACATTCTTGACATATTTGCTTGAAACGTGTACTCTCGCAATAGTTGGAGATGTTTTTCGGCGCCTCGCAGATTGCGCCTTTTTACATATATTATGCAGTCCTGATGATTGGGGGATTATTCAGAACCGGTGTACTTCGACCACTATCATATTGAAAGTTAGAAAGAGGTTGGGAAGAATGAAGACAATCAATCATTGGCTGGTCGGTTTGGCCAGTTTAGCATTATTTGTGTCCGCAGCACCAATGACTCAAGCAGCTTCACAGAAGAAAGCTGCTGGGAAAGATCCTTATGGGATTCAGAAGATCCTTAAGAAACTCATGGCTAAGAAGACCATGTCTCCTAACAAACAAGTCCAGTTGGACATTGTTTTGAAGCCCCAGAATGAAGATCAGATTACCAATCAGATATACGCCGTTAACACACCGGGTAATCCTGACTTCAAGAATTTCTATACGCCGCAGCACTTCCGTGACCAATTTGGTCAGCCAGCTAGTGTGACCGGTCAATTTAAGCCGTTTTTGAGTAAATATCACCTCAAATCAAGCACCTTTTCAAATGGGCTGATCATCAAGGTCACTGGTAAGGCCAAGGATGTCAACAAGGCGTTCTCAACTAACCTGAAGACGGCAACCTACCACTCCAATCCGGTTCAATTCTCGTCCAAAAAGCCAGTGATGCCTGCCAACTTGGCCGACAAGGTGCTGACGGTCTTGGGGGTTACCACCTTCAATCAGGGCGGCAGCGGCCTGGTTTCCAGCAAGGCCAAGAGTAAGACACCCAAGGGTAAGATGAACCCGAAGGATGCTCCAAGTAAATTTGTCAATCACTACAATCTAAAGCCACTGTATGACAAGGGCTATCAAGGTCAAGGTCAAACCGTTGGGATCATTACTTTTGCCGGCTTTAAGAAGAGTGACGCTGAAACCTTCTGGAAGGGTGAGGGGCTTGACGTGAAACCAAATCGCTTGAGCGTCAAGAAGATTGCTTCACCCGTCTACAGCTCAACTGGTCCTACTGGTCAGCTTGAAACCACCTTGGATGTTGAACAATCGGGTGCGATTGCACCACAAGCCAACGTCCGCGTTTACCAGGCCAACTGGAGTGATGTCGGATTGACCAATGCCTACGCAACGGCATTCGACGAGAATAAGGCCAGCTCACTTTCAATGAGTTGGGGCTTAAATGAATACGTGACCCACTATTTGAATCAGAAGAAACTGCTGACACCGGTATATGGTCAGGCAATGAGCTTATTGATGGCTCAGGGGGCCCTCCAAGGCATTTCAACCTTCGTTGCTTCTGGTGATACCGGAGCTTACGGGATGGGGGTTGGCGGCACGTTTGGCCCAATTAACATCCCTAACTACAGTACTTACGCTGATTTTCCATCAGATAATCCATGGGTTACTTCGACTGGCGGTACCACGTTGCCATTTACCAAGAATCTTGGCGGTGGTGTGAAGATTTCCGTCGACAAGGAACGGGCTTGGGGTGCCGATTATATGTACAAGGCATACGCTAAGCACCGAAAGTTATTCCAAACCAATTTGAGTGCACTGCAAATGTTATATAGCGCTGGCGGCGGTGGCATCAGTAAGCTGTATGATACCCCAGCTTACCAGCAGGGTGTTTCCGGCGTTAATACCTTTAACGCGCGTCAATACCTTTCGAATTTGATGCAGCCGAGTCCCAACCCGGTTCTGGTCAGCGGCACGCAATATGGCCGGAACTATCCTGATGTTTCAGCTGATGCCGACGTCTTCACTGGTTACCAGATTTACACCAAGGCAACTGGTTGGCATACGGTGGGTGGTACCAGTGCCGTTGCACCCCAATTTAACGGTGTGACTGCGGTTATTAACAGTGGTAAGGGAACTCGAATGGGCTTCTGGAATCCACAAATTTACGCACTGGCACAAGATCCGGAGAAGACACCATTTACGGTGCTGGATAGTGATTCGAACAACTCGAACCTGTACTATGTCGGCCAACCTGGCAAATTGTATAACCAGGCAACCGGGCTTGGTACTGTGAACTTTGAGAAGCTTTATGATAGTTATCAATAATTAATCAAAAACGGAATTGCTCATTGCGAGTAATTCCGTTTTTACTTACTGACATTTAAGGCCGATCCGTGTACAGTAGAGGCAAATATGAGAGATTGGAGCGATGTTAATGAGTCAAAATGTGAATCGCGGGGATGCTTGTGCATTGCCGACACAAAAGAATGACGCGGGTTTTACTAAGAAATTTTCCACTGGTGAACTGCCGGTTGAACCTAACCGTTATCACTATGTCTGGGCGAAATTCTGTCCCTGGGCCACCCCGGCAGCGATGATGATCGATTACACTGGTTTGAATAAGGTGATTTCGAAATTTGCGACCGATCCATTGCGACACCCCGGCATTGATGACGACTGGTTCTTTGGCAAGAACGCCAACGATGAAGATCCAGTGCTCCATACCACGCGGTTGTCGCAGAATTACAAAAAGGCCGTCCCGAATTTCTCGGCAAGGCCAACGGTTCCGGCATTGATTGATTTAACGACTGGTGGTGTGGTCAATGATTCTTCACGAGACATTATGTTTGAATTGGGCGGATCTTGGAAGGCATATTTCGATCAAAATGTGCCGGACGTTTATCCAGATGATTTGAAGCCTGAAATTGACGCCATGAACACGCGCATTATTACCGACATCACGTCGATTCCGGGCAAGATTAGCGACGTTGACTCCCAAGCCGAATACGACATGTTGTTCAATCAGTATTTTGATCGATTGGCGCAATTGGACCGGCGACTCGCTGACAAGCGCTTCTTAATGGGTGACCACATTACCCTGCCGGACTTTTGGCTGGTGGTCAGTTTAATTCGCTTTGATGTGGTGTTTTATTTCAAGAGCAAGCTGAATAAAAAACGGTTAGTCGATTTCCCCAATCTTTGGCGGTACGCGAAGGAGTGCTACCAGATTCCGGCATTTAAGCAAAATACTGATTTCACCGCTATTAAGCAGCACTTCTTTCAAGTGAGCGATGATCCGGTGACTTCGTTTGATCGGGTCATTCCTGGGGGACCGGATTTGAGTAAATGGGAGGATTGATTTTGAATCAAAACAGAAAGATCATCGACTTTTCCGGATCCCGCTGATTACGCTTAATCTGTGGAATGATCTTGCTAATCAGGTCGGCGGGTTGGCGCAGATTTAATAGCTTGAACATGACAGCGACATCGGTCATCATTTCCTCACCGACACTGCCGTTTGAGTCGATGTAATCGTACCAGCCCCGGTAAAACCGCAGCATGATCGCAAAGTTGCTATCAGTGTCCTTCTCAAGTAATTTGACAATTGAGTCCAGGGTTTCCTTTGCCCAAGTCATTTCGCGGAAATTAATGTAGGTTGAAAATAGGCCAAAGAGCAGTTCGAATCTCATTTGCGGCATCATCGGGAAGGTTTCTGTACTGGTGGTTCGCTTGATGGCGATTTTACTCAACCGATGGACGGTTTGAAGCGGCATGGCAAAGTGGCTGATACTAAAGAGCAAGATCTCAAACGTACTCCAATTGTCAATGTTATAGAGGTAAGTCACGATGGGCCTGCTCAGTTGGCGCAGCTTGGTAAAGGCGGTCTTCGGATCCCCCGCAGGTGAGGCGTCGTTCTGAATTAAGACTTTCTGAATTTGGTAGAGAATCGCCAAGTAGTGTTGCCAATTCAGGTTACCGGCATCTTCAAGCTGGTGGATTTTAGCGTCGTATTGTTCGATCGACCGGGGCAACGTCGCTGAAGTCGCTGAATCGCCCGTCAGACTGTTGAGTAACGTGACCATCGGCGTCATGAACGGCGCTGTCAGATAAATTGGATGGTGTGACATGAAGGTCGACTTGATTGGCTGGATGGTGTCGCGTCCTTGAAGATAGAGGAACTCCTCGACTGAAAAATTAATTTTGCCCAGCAGATGCATCATTCGATTAAAGCTAATCTGTGAGCTACCCTTTTCAAATTTACTAATAAATGAAACGCTATTTTCACTGTCAGCTACCTGCTGAAGTGTTAAATGGCGTTCTTTTCGTAACTGACGATATAAACTTCCCGGTTCTTGCATCTGATCACCCCAAATTAATTCTCATATAGTGGAATTTTAATACTCTAAGTGTAATTCTCAGATAATGTATAAGCAAGTATTGAGAAAGAAGGGATCACATGCACTCATATTTTAGAAGTAAAGGCTACCGGGCATTGATGAACGCTGCCATTTTCAACGGGATTGGCAATAGCCTGTTCAATATTGTGTTTATCATTTATGCTGGCAGCTTGTCATTCAAAACGGCCGCCGTCAGTATTGCTTCATTTATAACCTACATACCAGAGATGATTAACGTGGTCCTTGGCTATTATGCCGATAATACCCATCATAAGTACGAGTGGATGGTCCTTGCCCGAGTCAACCAGTTTACCTTGTTTATTGGGTTAGCCCTGATGATTGGCCTTCCGGGATCGACGCTGGTCTTTGGGGGGGTGTTGGCGATTAACGTGATCAGCGATTGTCTGGGAACGTTTTCCGGTAGTCTTGAATTACCGTACTTCCGGTTTTTAATCCCCAATGAAGAAATGAACGATGCAATGGGATTTGAAATGGCGACAGAAACGACTTTGCAGATGGTTTTTCAAGGCGTTGGGGCCGTTGCGATTGTCTGGCTGAACCATAACTACGGGCTGTTTGGTGCCATCAATGCGGCGACTTTCCTAATCGCGGCAATCGTGATTTGGACTCGGCGGTCAATTTTTAAGGGAATTGATCCGAAGCTCAGCGTTAATCAGCCAAAATCAGCCACGCCCAAACAATCCTTGCTGAAAAGTTTGATCGTGACTGGTCATTTCATGATGTCCAAAAAGGTGGTCGTGGTTATTTTGGCTTTCGCATTTGTGATGAACACGATCGCCAGTGGGATGACCGGGTTGATTAATGTGTCGTTGCTGCACAACCAGGCGCTATGGCTGGGCAACTACGGGAACAGTGTTGCCCTGGTCAGCATCAGCATGTCCTTGGGAATGATTCTTGGCGCCGTCATTCAGCATGACTTTTTGGCAAACACAACCGTTGTCAGATTGGCAGCCTACATCAGTTGGATGCTGGTGTTTTTGGCAGCCACATTCCTAACGGGAATATCCATCGTCTTGATTGCGGTGGTCTCGGTGATTACCGGCTACCTCTTAGGCAAAATCAATCCGCGGGTCTCTGCCATGTTCATCAAACTGATTCCCGATGACCGATTGGGGGCATCAATGGGGTTCATTAACATGGTGCTCTTGATTGGCGCACCAATTGGCAGTGGCTTTTTCTTAACCATTGCCAACTTGGGGAGCCAAGGTGTGTTTGCCAGCTGGCTGATCTTTGGCATCTGCTCATTTGGACTGGCCGTTGCCGCGATGGTCTGTGATCGGAAGATGGGTCGGGACTTTGTGGAAGCTTGAGGATTATGTGTTGCAGGAAACAACCGCTAAACCAAGGTTATGGCTTCGTGTTTTGTTCACATGATACTATAATATTAGTAGTAAACGAGCTAGGAGTGATACCGTGACGACCAACGAAAAGAAACTGGCAGACGTTCAAGCTGACAAGAATTTGGCTGAGGCTATCAAAGATCTTCCCCGTAAACGAATTACTAACAAAGACGAGTTGGAGAAGTGGCTGTCAGATGAAGAAAAATGAAATTGCCAATATTTTGGCTTCCTGCCAAGCCAATAGACGATATTCTTTGTGAAACCAGCAAAGAGTGTCGTCTATTTATTTGCATTCGGCTGCCTTACACACGACCCGAATCTCACAAGCAGATTATTACCAAAGCCCAGCTAATCGTTATATACTGCTCGTACCAGGATAAGTAAATTAGTAATTGAACGATAAGTTACCTATCCATCGTTGAACTTGTCAAGGGGGTTAACCGCAGTCACTGCCAGAACGGAGGGATTACGATGACGGACACGTTGAAGTTAGCAGATTTTTTCTTGTGTTTTTTTCTGATTAGTTTATGGTTTGGGGATTTCTTTGCGAAGCAAAATGTTGGGAAGACCTCGACATATATTTCTGAGCTGCTGAAGAAGGACGCCCAAGGGCTCAAATTGGCATTGGCAAACGCACCTAATTTATCAGCCGAAGCACGGGCTTTGACCGAAAAGAAGGTCCGAGTGATTAATCGTTGGTATTTTTTGGCCAATAAGACCGGGACGATGTTGGCGATTCTAGCGCTTCAGCAAGCCTTGGTGATTTATGCCAAACAGAATTGGGGCTTAGTGGCCATTGAGATTTCGATTCTGGTGATTTGTGGGCTGATTTTGGCTGCGGATCTTCGGGTGAATATCGTCCGCAACCAGCTGGAAAAAGCCCTCAAGCCATACGAGGATCGACTATGGTTTGAATATCGGTTAAGGAGTTGAAGATGTTGGACCAAATGGAAAAGTGGGTCAGTTGGAATTGACGATGATCAATTTCAGCTGACTTTTTGTATTCCTTGGTAACTGCCAATTTAGTAGGATAATCAAAATAGGTCGTATCCTAGTTTGGAATTTTGCATGAAATTGAATTATCTGTTAGACTACTTCCAATTGCTTTTTTGCAAATGAAAGGACAGTTCGATGAAATTTAGCAAAACTCTATCATTCCTCGCCGTTACGCTTGGAGTTGGCATCATTGCCATCGAAGCGCAGCCGGCCGCTGCCAAGACCACGACCCACGCCGTTCCGACGACGCTGCAGGGGACTTGGTTCGGCAAGTATCACGATGACCTGTTTGGCAACGTTCCGGTTAAGTACCGGCTGACCAAATATTCATTCCGTCAGGGATCATCGAAGGCATCTGAAAAAGCAGACGCCAGAACCTATTACGTTAACATCAAAAAATATCGACAAACTAAGAGCAAGTCTTACTTGTTCAAGGTTGCCAATAAAGCGAACAGTCACGGTTACTGGAAGTTGACCTTGTTGTCACAGAATCAGCCCGTGTACTTGAAGCACGTGAAGCATAACGGCAAGACGGCTTTGAAGATGTATTACAAATCAAGTGATACGCATAAGGCCCAGACCAGCTACTTCTATCATCAATAAATTGTATTCAGGCGTTTGACACAAGTGATTAACTGGTGTTGGGCGCTTTTTTTGCTGGGAAGCATTTGTTGATATTAAAAATTAAATTTGACTTTCTTTACGATTTTTGGTGAAATAGGGGTCAATAAATTGGTATGATGTACCTAGAGATATCGCTTCTCTTTTGGCGGTATGATGACACTAAATATAACTGATGATTGTGAGGAATTGCTAATGAGTAAAATTTCGATACAAGGCAGTTTAGAGACTAAGCAGATTGTGGGCAGTTATTCCGACGTGGAGAAGAAAATTGTCGCAGATCTGGATTCAGCACAGGTAAAAGACGGCAAGAAGCCATTTTCAAAGATTGCTGACGAGGTTGTCATCGAACCATATAAGGATGGCGCCTATTCATATCACGCAATGTTAACAGAAGCAGCAAAGATGTACGATCTGTCACCAGACATCCAAAAGAACGCGCAGGTGTCGGAAGACTAGAGAGCGCGACGAGGGCCGGTAGAGGCGGTTTCTAAGGGGAATTTGATTGAAGTTCCTGGGTTTGGAACTTTAATTAAAGTCCCCTTAGAAGTTAGCCTCTGGCCCGTCGAAGCGTATTTTAAAGGCCGAAGGGAGCACATAAGAACCTAACAAACGTGTTTCTGAAGCCCCTAATGTATAAAAAAAAGGACAGATTGACCAACGAAGATTCGCCTTTCGCCTTATACATTAGGGCTGGGCTGGGTAGCACATTTCGCAACCAAACAAACCAAAACCAACAGCGGCCAAAACAAAAGCAATCAACTTTTGTTTCGAGACCGCTGTTTTTCTGTATCCCAACAAGTTCTCAAAAATCGCAAACCAAGTTTCTGATTTGATAGCAAACTTTCCCGAAAGATATTATAATGTTGGTTATGATTGAAATATAGAAAGTGTGCATGTCGCCATGAACAAAAAAATTATGTCAGGATCCTTCTGGCTTTCATTTGGCAGTATCTTTTCCCGGGTTCTGGGGATCCTCTACCTGATTCCGTGGTTGTATATGATTGGGTCGCCCGAGCACAAGAACGTTGCCATGGCTTTATTTAACGCCTCTTATAATCCATACGGCCTCTTTATCGCACTGGGAACAGCCGGATTTCCCTCCGCAATTGCCCGGCGGGTTGCGATTTATAACGGTCAAAATAAATTTTTGAATTCACGTCAACTTGCCAAAGTTGGCTCTTTTGTCATGCTTCTCTCCGGAGTTGTTTGTGGGGCAGTCCTTTGGGTGATTGCGCCGCTAATCGCCAAGAATAGTCCTGTGGTTTCCACCCAAAGTGCGGTGACTTCGATTCGCGTGCTGGTGCCGGCAATTGTGATTTTGCCGTCAATGAGCAGTGTCCGTGGCTGGTTCCAAGGTAATCAAGACCTCAAACCGTACGGCGTGTCTCAGCTTTGGGAACAGTTCGTGCGGATTGTCTTTATTCTGGTATCAACGTATCTGGTCATTGACGTTTTTCACCGCAGTTATATCGAGGCGGTGTATTTAAGTGTCATGGCGGCCTTTGTCGGCGCTTTGGCTAGTTACCTTTACCTGGGACTGTATTATCGTAAACAATCGGCGCACTACGCTGAAATGGCCAAGAAGAGCGCGCCGTTTGACTTGACTAGTATCAAGAAGATTTTCACGATGATTGCCTATGAATCGATTCCCTTTGTCATTGTCGGCTCCGGGATTACCCTCAGTCAGTTGATTGATCAGTTATTCTTCAAACAGGTTATGCAGGGCGTCCAGCATTTTTCGGCCGAATATACCCAGTACATCTACACGCTGTTTTCTGCCAATCCAACCAAGATTACCACGGTGGTCGTTTCACTGGCACTGGCGGTGGCCGAGACGACTCTGCCGCTGTTGGCAAACAGTCAGGCCTCCAAGAAAGGTGACGTCGGAGATTTGATCTTTCAAAATGTGAACATGCTGATGTTTGTCCTGCTGCCGATCGTGACCATTCTGTGTGGGCTGTCTTACGAAACCAATGGCATTTTCTTCTCGTTCAGTTTGCTTGGCGGGAAGTACCTTGCTGCCAACATTCTGCAAAGTTTGATGTTGGGGCTGGCCATTAACGGCTTAACCCTGCTTCAAGCCCTGCACTACAGTAAGAAGGCCATGTATTATCTGGTTGTCGGACTGGTTGCCAAATTGCTGTTCCAAATTCCATTGGTCATTTTGCTTCAAGGATTTGGGGCAATCATTTCCACCGCCATCGGTTTTGGCTTCATTTGTCTGTTAAGTTATGGCGAAATTATGTATGAGTTCCATGTCCCATTTGGACGATTGAAGGTCAGTGTCTTGGTTAACCTGCTGTTCTTTGTGATTGTGATGGCACTGACTTGGGGAACTCATCAATTGATCGTGCCAAGCCGTTTGATTCCGGCATTCCTGTACTGCGTCGTCTTTGGCCTGGTAGCCCTTGGGATTTATATTTTTATGGCCAATCGAACGGGCCTATCGGAGACGATGTTTGATCATAAGCTTGGTTATAAATATTTTCGGTATAAGCATTTTCAATAGAGAGTGGTTTGCTTTTCTTCGTATCTAAAGGGTGAGGAGAAGGCAGAATAAGACTGGTTAATATTCAAATTTGGAATATTCTGTTATAATTTTAAATGAAAAAAGTTATTTTTGGCTTTCACAAAACGTGATTTCAATACCCAAGCCAGCAAATTAGTCGTTGAAAAGTACTATCCGTGGAGAGGTGTCTGACATGACCAAGACAGAACTGATCAATACTTTGGATCATTTGAACACAGTTATTGAAAATTACCGGGCTGACTCCGCTGCTATTAGCAGGCTGCTTCGAGGCTTTCTGAACTGGTCAATGGCACGATTGGCATCCGAGAACTATCATTTATCAGTCAGGCAATTGGCCGAAGCTTGACGAATTCAGAACTTGCCGACTTAATTTTAGCAGCTCAAGCTAATAAGCCTTTGAATGAAGTTCTTCAGCTTCCTGCTGAAGCTGACGCCGCCTACACGATTAAATACCAACGCCGTCAAGCAGGGATGACTCAAGTTGAGCTGGCCAGAAAGATTGGCATTGAACAAAGCCAGCTTGCCAAAATTGAAAATGGCAGCTTAAAAGTCAGTTTAAATCTCCTGCAGAAGGCAATGACCGTGTTTGGCCGTTCATACATTGTTAAAGCATTATAAAACAGACTAACCTTTGTGGTGAATTCAGATCCGACGGGATTGGGGTTCACTACGAGGGTTAGTCTGTTTTACGTTAAACGCATATAAGTTTCGTACTTGTTAACATCTTTAAACGGCAAACTTTGAAAAATTTTCATGTCCAGCCGGTTGGTCATTCCAAATTCACCAGTCAGGGTCTGGTAGTTGTCTTGAAGCCACTGAAGCTGTCGGTTCAATAACTCATTTAGCGCCTGAGCATTAGTCGCATTCATTTGGCCAAGTTCAACCAAGTGATCGCCAAGGCCATATAGGAAACTGAAGGCGACCAGCTGATCGTCTTGAATTAACGCAAATGGGGCCGTTGAAATTTGTCGGTGTGAGATGAGTGCTGACCAATCTGGTAATGGCATCGTGATCGCCGGATTAAAAGTTGGCTTGCCTGCGTATTTGCGCATGCTACGTTCCAGCACGGATTGGTAGAGTGAATTCTGCGATGATACTTCAGCGAACGTCTTGAGCGTCCCTGACGCAATCGGCGTGTTTAGCGATAGGGTTCCCAAATCCACTGTTGCAGTCAAGGCAGTTTGCACCAACTGGAAGTGCTTCGTCGTTAACCACTGATTGAAGGGATGCTGAGGGGCATAGTCACGCGTGATCATGCGGTCGTCATCGAATTTCCAAGCTAATTTTTCAATATCGTCATAGACACGTTGAAACAAGACATCCTGTTCGGTGGCCTTGGGATCGACATACACAGCGAAGTTCAAGGCATTTGGGTGTAGCTTGTTATGCCAAAAGACCGAAGTGGCGTCGATACTGCCGTGGGGATGGTAGACTTTGACGTTGTCGGGATAGGTGCGCATCGCCATGAAGATCTCGTGCTCATTTTGAGGGGCGTGGGGGATGAATTCAGTTTTGTTGGGTAAAATGGCTCGCATGACTGACCTCTGATTTATTTAAATGGGTGCTCGTGCAGTAATTGGGTGTAAAAGGCAATCTCGTGAAAAGCTTCTTTCAGTCGGGCTTCAAAATGGTCACTGTTATCGGCATCTTTGATCAGCTCGCCTGCTTGGGTGAAATTATCATTGGCATTCCACAACAGAACCGGCGTCGGCAGGACCATCATTTTGAGCATTTGCAAAATTTCCACGAAGGATTCCGCTGCCAGCATACCACCGTCACTATAGTAGGAATACGAGACAATCTGGACCGGTTTGTGATCTACCTCCGGGCCGACATAGTCCAAGGCATTTTTTAAAACGCCGGGAATTGCGTGATCATATTCGGGCGTCATGATTACGAAGCCATCATCGGCTTTCAATCGGTTGAGCCACTTTTGTTCGTTGTCCTTTAAGCCGGTAATCGGATTGGATAATGGCGTTTCATCATGGTGATACGGTTCCAGCGGGAAGTCTTCCAGCCGGATCCAATCGTAGGTCACTTGATCAGAGTCGGGAAAGTTGGCCTGTAAATATTTGAAAATGGATTCACCAAGTTTACTGCGGATAGATCCTAAGATTACAGCGATTTTTATCAAGATATCAGCCTCCACTTGTTCATTTATTTTAGTATAGCATGTGGGAAGTGAGTTGTAGATCTTCTACGAAAGAATAAATTATAGACTTAATTTACACAAGAAGGGCAAAATATTGTTTTAATGTCCCGCAGAAATCCGTAAAAGGCTACCTCGTCCCAGGAGATTTGTTTTGTCGATAATCTCGTATCCATGTTAAAATGAAATCACAAAAAGGAAGTCCTGATTCAACAGGACTTCCTATTGTGGAACCGTTTAAGACGGCAGCGCATTTTTAGTTATTAAATAACCGCAAACTGGCTAAAGTTATGGGCGGTTATTTTTTTGGCCAATTTTTGATTAACTCTACAACTAAGGTGATTAGTCCAATGGTAAAGATACCGGATTTATTTGGTAACAATCACGTCAGCTTGTTTGTAAATTTTAAAAAAGTCCCCGAGTGCTTCTTCGCACCGGGGACTTTTTTAGACGCTGGCTTCTTTAGTTTCAGCTTGATCAACAGCCGAACGAATCGAATGAGTAAATTCTTTTACTGCTTCAGGGGCATTTTGTTTCTGCTTGGCAACGATGTCAACAATCGCACTACCGATAATCACGCCGTCCGCGATTTCCGCCATCGTCTTGGCCTGCTCCGGCGTGTGGACGCCAAAGCCGATTGCCGTAGGAACGTCAGTATACGATTTGATTTCGGCAACCAGATCCTTCAAACCATTGAAGAATTCATTTCGTTCACCGGTAATGCCCAGTGAGGAAACCACGTAGATGAATCCAGACGCTGCCTTGGCAATCTTTTCAACTCGGTGGCCGGAAGTCGGCGCAATCAGCGGGATGATGTCGATGCCATATTTATCAGCGGTTGGAACGATGTCATCGCGGCTTTCATAGGGCATGTCGGGAATGACCAAGCCAGAAACGCCGAGGGCCTGACACTTTTTACAGAATGCATCGTAACCATACTTGAAGACGATGTTTAAATAAGTGAGAAAAACAATCGGCACATCGGTTTGTTTACGGGCAGCCTCAACGATTTCAAAGACCGTCTTGGTACGGACGCCGGCGTCAAATGCCCGCAGGTCGGCCGCCTGAATCACGCCGCCGTCAGCGATTGGGTCGGAGAAGGGAATTCCGACTTCAACGATGTCGGCACCGCCTTCGGCCAAAGCGACGATATTGGCAACTGTGGTATCAAAATCCGGGTCGTCAGCCACGACAAACGGAATAAATGCTTTATGATTTTTGAAAATGGCGGATAAATTACTCATCAATATCGACTCCTTTGTATTTGGCAATGCTGGCAACGTCTTTGTCGCCGCGTCCTGACAGGGTGCAGACGATAATCTGATCTTTAGACATGGTTGGGGCAATCTTTTCGACGTAAGCAACTGCGTGACAGCTTTCAATTGCGGCAACGATGCCTTCTTGTCGGGCGATGTATTCAAACGCCTGGACAGCTTCATCATCGGTGATGCCGACATATTGCGCTCGGCCTTCTTTAGCCAGGGCAGCGTGTTCCGGACCGACACCAGGATAATCCAAACCGGCAGAAATTGAATACACTGGGTTGATCTGGCCGTCTTCGTTTTGCAGGAATAATGACTTCATGCCGTGGAAGATGCCGACGGAGCCGCGTTCAATGGTGGCTGCGGTCTGATCACTGTTAACCCCTTTACCGGCAGCTTCCACGCCGACTAATTTGACGCTTGGGTCGTCGATATAATCGGCGAAACTGCCGATAGCGTTACTGCCGCCGCCAACACAAGCGACAACCATGTCTGGCAAGGTGTTTTCTTTGGCTTTAAGTTGCTGCTTGGATTCTTTACTGATGACGCTTTGGAAATATTTAACCATTTCTGGAAATGGGTAGGGGCCAACAGCCGATCCCATGACGTAAAAGGTGTCTTCGGAACGACTAGCCCATTCCTGGAGTGTGGCGTTGATGGCATCTTTGAGGACCATCGAGCCAGTGGTGACCGGGTGAACCTTCGCACCAAGCAACTCCATTCGGTAGACGTTTAATTTTTGGCGGTCAGTATCTTCTTTACCCATGAAAATTTCACAGTCCATCCCGAACAAAGCAGCGATGGTTGCGGTGGCAACCCCATGTTGGCCGGCACCGGTTTCAGCGATCAGACGCTTCTTGCCCAAATGTTTGGCGAGTAATGCTTGGCCGATAACGTTGTTGATCTTATGGGCACCGGTATGGTTGAGGTCCTCACGCTTGAGGTAGATTTTGGCGCCGCCGAGGTCTTCGGTCATGTTCTTGGCATAATAGAGCAGTGATGGCCGGTTGGCATAGTTAATTAATAAATCGTGTAATTCGGCTTGGAAGTCGGGATCGTCTTTCAAAGTGTGAAAGGCTTTATCGACTTTTTCCAATTCAGTCATTAAGGTTTCAGGGATGTATTGGCCGCCGTATGTATCGGCGAAAATTCCTGGTCGTTTGGTTATTTGAGCTTCAGTTAAATTTTTCATAGGACATATTCCTCTTTCGCATTTTTGATAAAATTCATGATTTTGTTGGGATCTTTTTTGCCGTCGGATTCGACACCCGATGAGACGTCGACAATATCCGGCTGAACAATTTGAATGGCTTGGCTGATGTTGTCAGGCGTCAATCCGCCAGCCAGGATCATTGTTCGATCAACGTGGGGGACTGCCTGCCAATTCAAGGATTGGCCGGATCCTTTACCGCTATCGACCATCAAATAGTCGGCGGTGGACTTTGGATCAATGGCTTGGCGTTCGAAGACTTGAATGACTTTGAGTCCGGCGCGCTGCAATTCGGCAATCTCTTCAGGGGTGCTTTTGCCGTGGAGCTGGGCGATGTCGATGGCGCCAGCTTGGTAAATGGCCAAGATGTCGGCGATTGATTCATTAACGAAGACGCCGACTTTTTGGATGTTTGGATTTAAATGGGTCTGCAGTGCCAGCGCAGTTGCTAAGGAAACGACGTGGCGGCTTTTCGCAAAGACAAAGCCCGCGAAGTCAGCCTGCGCTTCATTGACGGCCTGAATATCTGCCGGTTCCATCAAACCGCAAATTTTGACTTTAACCATGGACACACCTCCTGAAGGTTATTTGACGGTAGCTGCTTTGAATTCTTTAATCAGTTGTTGCTTGTTGTTGGCCCGCATGAGGGTTTCACCCATCAGGATGCCGTTGAAGCCGGCATCGGCCAGGGCTTCAACATCTGCTTGGGTCTGGATGCCGCTTTCGGCGATCACGGGGATGCCTTCTGGAATCATTGCCCGTAATTTCAAACTGTTTTCAAAATCCACTTGGAAATCTTTGAGATTCCGGTTATTGATGCCGATGATCTTGGCGCCGGATTTCAATGCCCGGGTGACTTCATCTGCCGTGTAGGCTTCCACAATGGCCTGCATGCCCAGGCGCTCTGCCAATTCTCGGTAGGCTCTTAATTGCTGGTCATCGACGATGGCAACAATCAGAAGGATGATCGAGGCACCGTTGGCTTTGGCTTCGTAAATCATGTAAGGATCAATCGTGAAATCCTTTCGAAGCGTTGGTGCGGAGACTGACTGGCTAATTTTCTTCAGGTAGTTGAGGTGGCCGTTGAAGTAATCCGGTTCTGTCAGAACAGAAATGGCATCTGCTCCCGCTGCGTCATAACTTTTAGCAATTTGGAGATACGGGAAATCAGTGACGATCGTTCCTTTAGATGGGGAGGCTTTCTTCACCTCGGCGATCACGTGGAGTCCAGATTCATTCAAAACGTCCAGAAAATCAGGCTTCACACTGGCAGGCATTTGAGCGACTTCATTTTTCAATTCTGTGAGTGGTGTTTGAGCTTCGTGCTTTTTTAAACGTTTGTGGGTTGCGGTTACTAAATCATCTAAAATCATGCAACCACGTCCTTGCGTTTGTCAGAGAAGGCGATCAGTCGGTCAAGCTCGGCTTGGGCTTTGCCCTCGTCGATGGTCTTGGCAGCGAGGTTAATGCCTTCTTGAATCGTCAATTCTGGGTGGGCAAGGTGCAGTGCCGATCCGGCGTTGAGTAAAACAATGTCTCGCTTAGGACCTTTTTTACCGGCTAAGATGTCTTTGGTGATTTGGCCATTTTCTTCAGGAGTACCGCCGACCAAATCCTTTCGGGCTGCGCGTTTGAAGCCAAATTGTTCAGGTGTCAAAACGTACTTGGTTAATTTGCCGTCCCATAATTCAACGACGGCCGTTTCATCAGCGACGGTCATCTCATCGAGACCATCCCGACCGTGGATCACCATGGCGTTTTTGACGCCTAATTTCTTTAAAACATTGGCCAGTGGTTCAAGCAGGTCTTCATCGTAGACGCCTAACAGTTGGCTGGTTGGGTGGGCTGGATTGGCCAGCGGTCCGAGGATGTTGAAGATCGTGCGAATCCCTAATTGTTTGCGGACGGGCGCAACGTACTTCATGGATTTGTGGTATTCCTGGGCAAATAAGAAGCACAGGTTGTTGTCCTGTAGGCTTTGGAAACTGGTGGCCGGATCTTCGTTAATGTCTAAGCCGAGTGCCTCGAAGACGTCGGCGGCCCCGCTCTTGGATGATGCGGCGCGGTTACCGTGTTTGGCAACTTTGGTTCCGGCAGCGGCAACGACAATTGCGCTGGTGGTGGAAATGTTGAAGGTGTTGGCTTTGTCGCCGCCAGTCCCAACGATTTCCAAGACGTTACCGGCTTCGGGGAACTTCAAAGCGTGATTTCGCATGGATGAGGCAGCCCCGGCAATTTCGTCGATGGTCGGATTCTTAGCTGTTAATGCGGTTAAGAGGCTGGCAGTTTCAATTTCGGATGTTTCACCGTTCATAATTTCATCGAGAACGGATTGGCTTTCGTCAAATGTAAGATCTTCGTGATTAACAACTTTTTCAATGGCTTGTTTTATCATAGTGGTTTCCTCCTGATATAAGTGAGCGGATCCAAGCGGTTAGGAGTCGGAGTGTAAGTCTCCTCGGAAGTAAATTCCCGGGTTTTGGGGATTTGCTTGCGAGGTGCTTACAAGGAGACTCCTGCTTGGAGGAGCTGTCCTAGTAAGTGTCGAGTTATCAATTAGTTGAAATTCACTCTATGATTTGCCATCGTTTAATTTCCATTTTCATAAGTGTGACCTCCGTCAATTTAGATAAAAAAATAATCCGTCCATAACAAAAGTTGATTGTTAAGGACGGATTATTCCGCGGTGCCACCTTAGTTCAATTAATCAGGGTAGATAAAAAACATCTGTTAAGTTCCCCAATTAATCACTCTTAGCAAGGGACTAACATCCCTCCGGCAACTGACGTATGCCAACACGTTTCTCCGTACTCGCGAACTTTCGGAAGAACCCTCAGTGGTCCATTTAATCATCTGCGTTCGATTGCACTCTCAGCATCGGCAACTCTCTTTGCGTGCACAATGATCTTGATCTCCACTTCATCGGTTTTATGGACGAATTAATTGTTGCTTTGTATATTAGAGCCTTATAATGTAAATGTCAACAGATTTTAATCATAAAGATCAAAACAATTTTTCACGAGGGGGTTGAGTCAATGGAAAAATTAGTACGGGAATATATCGATAACCAACCAGCAGCAAGGCAAAAGAAGCTTTTGCAACTGTATGAAATTATCCAAAAACAAATGCCGGCAGGCTATGATGAAAAGATTTCGTATGGGATGCCGACGTTTCATTACCACAAAAACATCATTCACTTCGCAAATTTTAAGAATCATATTGGGATTTATCCCGGCCCAAAGGCCATCAATGTCTTTAAAGATCAGTTGGAAGGCTACAAGACAAGTATCGGCGCCATCCAACTGCCGGTCGACCAACCCTTGCCTGAAGATCTGATTACGAGAATTGTGCAATTTAATCTCGACAACGTCTAGCATTCTCTTGGTGAGTATGGTATCACTGAACCAAGAGAAATTGGAGGGATTAGTGTGCAAAACCAGTTGAGTCACCCTGGTGGTCATCAACTACACGAGAGTAACCATGTATTCAGTGAGGAGAAAGTCATTGGCGATATCGCAACCATCGCCAATATGATTATGTATATCTCATACATAGGAGAGATCCTGCAAAATTTGAACGGCCAACCGACGTCATTTATTCAGCCTTTCTGTGCTTCGATTAACGCGGCATTGTGGGTTGCCTACGGTTGGGTCAAGCCAAAGCGGGATTGGATTTTAATTGTGGCCGATGTGCCCGGCGTCATATTTGGATTGATCGCCGCAATCACCGCAATTATGTAACGTCGTCAAAGCGCATTGCCAGTGATTGGTGAATGTGCTTTTTTGTTGTATAATTTTCAAAAATGCAGGGGGGACGGTCACATGAAGATTAAAATTGCATTGGCACAATTGGATATTACATTCGGTGATCCCGACAAAAACTTTGCTCAAATCGAACCAAATGTTCGAAAAGCCGCCGAACAAAGCGCGGATATTGTTGTCTTTCCAGAAATGTGGAATACCGGGTACGATTTGACCCGTTTAGATCAGGTGGCCGATAAGAACGGCCAGCGGACGCAGGCTTTATTAGGGAAATTGGCCAAGAAGTATCAAATGACCATTCATGGCGGTTCGGTCTCAACTGAAAAGGATGGTGCGTTCTACAATACAACTTATATCTTTGGACCTGATGGCAAACTGCTGACAACTTACGACAAAGTTCACCTATTTGGGTTGATGCATGAAGATGAGTATTTGGCATCCGGGGTTGAAGAAGATCATTTTCAAATCAAGGGGATCGATGCTGCCAGTGTGATCTGCTACGACATTCGGTTCCCGGAATGGCTGCGGACTTTGAGTCTGGACGATAGTCGGATTCTGTTCGTGCCTGCCGAGTGGCCGACTTCACGAATCCCGCAGTGGCGCCGATTACTGGCAGCTCGGGCAATTGAAAACCAAAGCTTTGTGGTTGCCGTTAATCGGGTCGGCAGTGATCCGGACAATCCGTTTGGCGGCCATTCGGGTATTTATAATCCGATGGGGGATGAAATTGTGACTTTAGACGATCAGCCTCAATTAAAAGTATTCACGATTGACACCAAAGAAACTGACGATGCTCGCGGTTTCATGCCGGTATTTGAGGATCGGCGGCCGGAACTTTATCGATAAGTAGGAGATTGACGATGTCAGATATTTATGATGATGCAGCATTTTTTCAAGCGTACAGCCAGATGAATCGGTCAAAGGATGGCCTGAATGCAGCCGGCGAGTGGCATGAACTGAGAAAACTATTCCCAGATTTTCATGGTAAACGCGTGCTCGACTTGGGCTGTGGTTATGGTTGGCACTGCCGATACGCCGCTGATCACGGCGCCAGTGAAGTCGTTGGAATCGATGCATCCACCAAAATGATTCAAAAAGCCAAATCAATGACGGACCAAGCTCAAATTCATTACCACGTATTGGACATGATGGCAATGGATCAGCTTGCCGGCAGTTTTGACGTGGTGATCAGTTCGCTGGCGGTTCACTATATCAAGGATTATGCCGGATTGATTGACTTGATTAAGGCTAAACTGATTCCCAATGGTAAATTAATCATCAGTGTTGAACATCCCATCTTCACCGCAGAAGGTCACGAGGAATGGATCCTCGGAGATGATGGCCGACCAAAGTATTGGCCGGTAGATCGCTACTTTGACGAATCAAAACGGGCCACGGATTTTCTCGGTTATCCAGTTGAGAAATATCACCGGACGTTAACCACCTATTTGAACACGTTGCTGAACCGAGGCTTTAATTTAGATCAAATCGTTGAACCGACTCCCACCAGTAAAATGTTGGCAGAGAGCCAAGAGATGCGTGATGAATTAAGGCGGCCGATGATGCTGCTGATTGCGGCGACGCTCAAATAAATATCGATTAAAAAACGGAACTAATTAACGACAAACATTTGTCGTTGATTGGTTCCGTTTTTTGTCTCAAGAATGCAGGTCCAGCGTACATGTCTGTATCCGGATGAAGAGTGGCTTTATTTGCATGTCATAAAAAACCAATAAATTGAAACGTTGTTGAATGGTCATCCCGAGCATATTCTAATACCTGTAAACGTTTACGAAAGCGGTTCCACATATTGTTGATTATAAGAATGGAGGTATTTTATGAAGTCTCGATCAAGATCTGGATGGATGTTGACGATGAACGCAAGTATTGCCTCATATCTTGACGCAAGTATTTTGGTAACGACTGGAATTGTGCTGGCAATGTGGAAAACCCAGTTCGGCTTGAACGCGTGGTGGGTTGGCGCACTCAGTACATTGGTCACATTGTCTGTTGCCTTGGGGTCGGCGGTTGGGGGTTATCTTTCTGATAAGTTTGGCCGGGTCACCGTCTTCAATCTAGATATTTTATTCGTTGCCCTTGGAACATTATTAGTCGCCTTGGCGCCAAATCTGCCAATGATTGTGGTTGGTTTGTTTATCGCCGGGGTTGCCTCAGGGGCCGACTTACCGACTTCCTTGGCAGTTATTTCGGAACGAACAGAACCTGATCAGTACGGTAAAGTGATTGCTTCAACCGAAATTTATTGGTTGGGCGGAATTGTTCTTTCTCAAGGATTGGGCTTCTTGACAGCTGACATGGGCTATATGAGTTCCAGAATCCTGTTTGCCTGGCTGGCACTGGTTGCGCTCGTAACCTGGGGAATCCGTGCCCTTTCACCGAAGTTTCATAATCTGGAGACTCAAATGGTTGTCCCGGTTGAAAGACGGGCTTCTACTGAGGAAGAAGTTGCCGCAGAAAAAATTCCTTTCCGAAAACTCATCGCTATGCCAAGGTACTTTGTGCCAATGATTGGGCTGACTGGTTTTTATCTGTTTTGGAATATTCCGGCTAACACCTGGGGATCATTTCTGAACTACTTTTTGGTGACCGTCGATGGTCGCAGCCAGCAATTTTCCACTTTGTGTGCATTCTTTGCCAACATCTTGGGGGCATTTGTCCTCTATGGCATCTACATGAAGTTTGCTGACACGAAGTACCGTTACATTATGACTAGGGTCGGTTTAATTCTGTGTATCTTATCATTTGTTCTCTCAGCAGTGTTCGGTGGTGTTTGGTGGATTTTCACCATTTCATATTTTGTTTACTGCTGTGCCAACATGCTTCATGGTGAACCCTTATTCAAAATCTGGAGTCAGTCATTATATCCAGTACATGTTCGTGCAAGCGTAACCGGTATTAGCTATTCAATTGTTCGGGCAGTTACAGCAGTCTTTTCGTTCGTCACACCCGCCATCATGGCCTATTCACCAACATTATTAATTTGGCTATTGGTTGGGTCACTAGGGATTTGCTGGTTATCTGCAGAACTCGTTATGCGCTTTATTGCTCATCATGATATTCCCGATCCAGTATACAGTTCTCGCAAACTGGATCCAAAGTACAATCAAAATTTAGCAGCAAATAAGGAGACTCATTAACTATGGAAACAAAAGACATTTCATATTACCGTCCCCTGGCGTATGCCGCCGGGATTGGTTCGATGCTTGGTTCAGGCATTATTGTGGGGTTGGCCGCTACCATTTCGGTGTGGCAATCAGGATTGGGATTGACGAATGGTCAAGTCGGGATCATTTCCGGGGCGTTGACATTTGCCATCGCTTTTGGATCATTGTTTGGCGGCCGGATTGCTGAATCAATTGGCCTGATTAAAGTCTTTAACTGGATTAATTTATTCTATGCAATCGGTGCTGGAATTGCTGTGTTTGCCCCGAATTACATCACGTTATTAATTGGGGTCATCATTACAGGGATTGCCTCAGGAACCGACTTGCCGATTTCTTTGACAGTAGTTTCAAGAGATTCGCCTGATGCCAAAACTTCAGCAAAATTGGTGTCATCAACGCAAATCTTTTGGCAGGCCGGCATCTTTATTTCATATATTGGTGGCCTTCGCCGTTTCCAAAATGACCGGTGCCACCGGGGCTCGAATCGTCTTTGGACTGTTGGTTATTTTCGCAATCATCACTTGGCTGTGGCGGACGATGTCAAGCAAATTCAAAGAACTGCATGACGAAGGAACAGCTCGTTACGAAGAAAATCGCAAGAACAGTAAAGAGGTTGCGACTAAATCAGTTACTAAGATATTGTTTGGCGAAAACAAAAAGTTCTTGTACTTCTTCATTGCAATTTTGATCTTCTACATTGGTTGGAACCTGCTTGCAAATACCTGGGGTCAATTCCAGACCTTCATGATGGTCAAGGCCAATGCCTCACAAAGTTTGGCAACCGGTGCCGGAATCGTTCTAAACGTGATTGCGTTAGTTGTCAGTGCTGTTTTCTCATCCATTGCCGGAAGTAAATATCGTAATACGGGGTTTGTAATTGGTGCCGTTATTATGTTCCTTGCCATGGTTGGAATGACAATGGGTGGCGGTAGCTTAATCGCAATCATTGTTGCGATCGGTTTCTACAACATTGGTAGTCCAATGGCTGGTGAAGCTTTGTATAAAGTTTGGACTCAAGAGTCATTCCCGGTTGAGGTTCGTTCTTCAATTCAAGGAATTATCAACGGAACATCACGGGTTGTTTGTGCACTATTTGCTTTCGTTACCCCAGCCCTCGTTTTACCAGGGGTCATCAAAATTACGATGTGGTGCTTTGCCGGAGTCGTTGTTGTCAGCTTCATTGCTGGTGCAATTATGATTCGTCTGCAGCGCAAGTATGGAATTGAAAAATAATTGAGTTAGTTAATGTCAAAACAGAATCTGATAAGAGAGAAGGATTTTTAGAATGTCTGTGATCGTTAATGCAAAAGCACCATATGATTTACAAGTTGAACACTATCACGGCGATGTATTAGCCATTAGAACCGCTACTCCGCGGATTTCATGGAAGTATGATGGCCATGTGGCTGATTCAGATGAGGTCGAACTCCAAATTACCCGGCATATGCCAGGCCAAGCTGGGACAGTTGAATCAATTGTTACCGAACCGGTTAACAACGTTTTGTTTGCCTGGCCATTGGATCCATTGGTTTCTAGAGAACAGGTTGAAGTAAAGGCCCGTCTGGTTGATGGTGATACCAAAGGGGACTGGTCACAAACCCTTAAATTTGATGAAGGAATTCTTGAATACTGGGAACTCCAATCAAGCTTTGTTGGTCCGAGCTGGCCGGAAGCAGAAACTGACCATCGTCATTTACCACTGGTTCGCAATGAGTTTACGCTTAAAGACACACCAGTATATGCACGACTTTACCTTTCTGCACTTGGTCTGGTTGAAGGTCACGTGAATGGCAAAGCAATTGGCAAAGACATCTTAACGCCAGGTTGGACAGCCTACGATGATCGTTTGGAATGCTGGACTTACGACTTGGTGGGCGACTTGAAAGCCGGTCAAAATGCGTTTGGCTTTTACTTGGGGGATGGCTGGTATCGCGGCCGGATTGGTTTCAAAGGCGGTAAGGCGAACGTCTATGGAGACAAAATTGGTGTCTTCGCGCAGCTGGAAGTGACTTATCCTGACGGTACCAGCGAGCAGATTTTCTCTAATTCACATGATGGATTATGGAAAGTGACCAAGGGGCCAATCACCCAGTCTGACTTGTGTGAAGGTGAGACTTATGATTCGCATCTTGAGAAGGACGGTTTTGACCAACCAGGATATGATGATGCCGATTGGCTGCCAGTTGCCCAAATTCCGTTTGATCGACGGAAGATGGAGTTTCCAATCCTGCCACCAGTCCGTGCCAACATGGTTAACCAGCCGATTTCAATCAAAAAAATTCGCGAGTATGATGGCAAGGCTGATTGGCAAGTCGACTTTGGTCAAAACTGTACTCAACGGATTGATCTGCATATTACCAACGCACAGGATGGCGATGTGATTGAACTTCAGCACGCCGAAGTATTGGAAAGTGACGGGTCGCTTTCCACTCGGCCACTCCGTCGGGGTCAACAAATTGATCAATACATTTCAAATGGGTCGGATGCTCACTTTGAAGCCCGCTTTGCCACCCATGGATTTAGATATGCTGAAATCCGTGGTTGGCGCGGTGAACTGACTGCCGATGATATGCAGTGTAAAGTCTATTTTTCAGACATGTTGCAAACCGGGACTTTTGAATCCTCTAATGAGAATGTGAACCGGCTTGATGACAATGCGCTTTGGTCAATGCGATCAAACTTTGTTTCCTTGCCGACTGACTGCCCGCAACGTGATGAGCGTTTAGGTTGGACTGGCGATATCTCACTGTTCAGCCCCACAGCCGCATATTTCTACGACGTTGAAGGTTTCTTGAGCAGCTGGCTTCAAGATGTTTCACATGAACAAAAGCGATTGGGAACAGTACCGTTTTATGTCCCATTTATTCCATTTGCTGAATGGACTGAACCGCAAGGTATTGCCATTTGGGGTGATTCTGCAGTTCGAGTTCCTTGGGCAATTTATATGGCAAGTGGTGACAAAGAGATGCTTGCCAAGCAGTACGAAACTGCTAAAGGTTGGATCGATGAGGTCAAAGGTTACCTTTCAGAAGATGGTGTTTGGGACCGTAAGCCGGCATACTCACTGGGACAACTTGGTGACTGGCTGGATCCCACGGCGCCGGCGGATGATCCAGTAAAGGCCATGACGGAAAAGAATCTAGTCGCAACCGCATTTTATGCCAATAGTTGTGACATGTTTGTTAAAATGGGTCACGAACTTGGTAAGGATGATGAGGCCGATGAATATACCAAATTAGCCAATCATGTTCACCTTGGATTTAAGAAGCGATTCTTTAACGACAAGGGTATCATGACTTCAGACACGCAATGTGCCTATGCACTGGCAATTGCCTTTGGGTTGGTGGATGACGATCCAGAGATTAAAGAATTTGCCGGTCACAGGTTGGCATTACTTGTTCGTCGCGCTCATGGTAAAATTGGCACAGGCTTTGCTGGAACCCCTTACATCCTGCCTGCATTGACTGAGACAGGTCATATGGATGAGGCTTATCAATTGTTCCTGTCTGAAGAATGCCCAAGCTGGATGTATCAAGTCAAAATGGGTGGCACCACTACTTGGGAACGTTGGGACTCGATGTTGCCCGATGGCTCGGTCAACCCTGGTGTAATGACATCGTTTAACCACTATTCACTTGGCTCAGTTGCGGACTGGATTCATGCAACGGTCGGTGGTCTTAAGCCGACTGCCCCGGCTTGGCACCAGTTCGAAGTTGCCCCTCGTCCGGGTGGTAACTTAACGTCTGCCAAGACTTCACACGAAACGCCATTTGGAACAGCCAAGGTTGAATGGAACTACACTGACGGCAAGCTTTCGGTTTCTGTTGACGTTCCTTATGGCGCCACTGCAAAGGTCGATATTCCAGGCTATGACACAGTTGAACTCAGGGATGGACACTATGAAAATAGTTTTGATTACCAAGCATCTTAAATAGTTGCAAACGATCGACTGGGACGACGGACTGTTGTCACCGGTCATTGTTTGTCTAGTCAAGGAAGTGAAAATATTGAACTCTCCAAGTTTAAATTCATTAATGAAGCTTGAAACTGCTGAAATTGAGTATAAGAAGTTGTATGTCGCCAATCCATACGACAATTTTAAGCCGGTTTCAACTTGGCAGGCTTTTGCGGATCAGTATCGAGCAAAGATGAAGAATCCTGTGAAATTTCCAGATCAACCACTTTCTGACATTCGTCCGCGGTTCTTCGAGAGTGAATTCTTTTCACAGCCTGTGACTCATCCGGAGCAAAATGGCAATTCCAATTCCAAGCTGATCTACCCACCCCATTTAAATTCTGAAATTGTTGTTTTTAAGCATTTGCGTTATCTGCCGATTATGGAACATACCTTGGAGTTCGTAAAAATCTCCTATGTCCTCAATGGGCATTGCAAGTTTTTTCTGAACGGTAAAACCTATGATTTGGAACAGGGAGACCTGGTCATTGTTCCCCCAAACCTCAAACAGGCGTTTTTCTGTAATGCTGACGACGATATTGTGGTTAACATTATTATGCGGCGATCATCGTTCGAGGATGCATTTTCTCCTCTGCTAATGGAGCAAAATGATATTTCCAACTTCTTTTTGAGAATGCTGTATCGTCGGGAGTTCTCTCAGTTGGTGTTAGTTCATTGTGATAATGACAAGGAGATTGAACACATCATTTTTGGCTTGTACATGGAGTCTCAAGCATCCATGCATGGATCTCAAATTATCCTGAACAGTTACGTCCTGTTGTTGTTCGGTCAGATTATTCGCAATCACGCTGACGATGCCACAATTCTTGAAGGCAACATTGACGAGCAGCCGGTTTCAAACATTATTCAGTATATTCGTGTCAACCGCAAAGATGTGAACTTGGAAAGTCTCGCTCAACATTTTAATTTGAGTGAAGGCTATATCAGTCGATTTATCAAACGGGAAACTGGGTATTCCTTCTCTCAGCTTCTCAGAGATATTAAAATGCGTGAGGCAGCAAAGTTACTGATTTCAACTAAGATGAGTATTGAAGAAATTATTGATAAGGTTGGCTACACCGATGTGAGTCATTTTTACAAGAACTTCAAGAAAATTTTTGGAGTGACGCCGGCCGAATATCGGCAAAAAGGGGTAGGTCATTAAAACCAAATTGGTTTTAACAGTGTGGTTGCTTACCCAGAAGTTTATATTAAAGATATGGTACCGCTTTCAAAATAATTTGAAAAGTTATCATGATCACTTAGTATTTTGTTACGCCCTTATTGCATTAAGTCACTGTATGCCAGCGTTCACCTTACACCCCCAAGTGGTGAAGCAGGTATGCACCAAATAGGCCCAAGCCTTCGTGGCTTAGGCCTATTTGTGTTTCATAAGTGAACTAGGAAATCCGTTCTCTAAAAGGCAATTGCTTAATCGGATTTCCAAATGGGTATTATCGGTTCATATAACGATAAATCATATACAGCACCAAGGCCACGATCAGCCCGATGCCAAGGAGCGGTTGTTCATTGAAGATGAAGTGAATAAAACGAATTGAGTGGACCCCATGGAGGCCCGCAATAAGAAAATTGAATAAATCCATAATTTTTCCGCTTCTTTCTAGTATACTTACAGTATGCATTATTATTTTAGCCTAAAAGTGGCTGCGGGGAGGAAAAAATGACTATTGATTGGTCGATGGTATTTAATGTAATTGTCGTCATTAACGCAATTTTGGCGATCTTCACGGTATTTAGGGAGAAGCGCGATATTGCCGCGATTTGGGCTTGGCTGTTAGTGCTGGTCTTTTTACCGCTGGTCGGCTTTATTGCTTATGCCTTTCTGGGTCGAAAATTACCTAAGAATCGGTTATTCAAATTACATAAACACGTGCAGATGCAGCTGGATGAACGACTTAACGAACAGCGAAAACAATTGGGCCATGATGAAAAGACACCGGCCGATGAAGTCGTTACCGAGGCTAAGACCGCTGTTGATATGTTCATGACAACCGATCAGGCTTTTTTGTCTCGTCAAAATAAAGTTCATATTTTTACTGACGGCAACAGCTTATTTCATAAAGTCATCGGTGACATTGAAGCTGCCAAAAAGAGTATTCATATTGAATTCTATACTTTTTACAATGATCAGATCGGAAATGAAATTTTAAACCTGTTGGTTAAAAAAGCCCGTGAAGGCGTTGAGGTCCGAGTGATTTATGACTCATGGGGATCGATGGGCACGACCCGGAAGTTCTTCCAACCACTGGTTGATGCCGGCGGCAAGGCCTTTCCATTCTTGAACACCCGCTCAGTTCTCTTGGATTTCCGGATTAACTTCCGTGATCACAGAAAGATTATTGTCATTGATGGAACTATTGGCTATACTGGTGGCTTCAACATTGGTGACCAGTACTTGGGCCGCAAGAAAAAGTTTGGCAACTGGCGGGATACCCACATTCGCATCATTGGGTCGGGGGTCTTTGGACTGCAAGCCCGGTTCATTTTGGACTGGAACGCCACCAGTCCCCGGGATCAAATCGATGAGGATCAAGTTGAACCGAAATACTTCCCGGTTACGACTACTAAGGGCAATGTCAACATGCAGATTGTCTCCAGCGGACCGGACTCGGATTTACAACAGATCAAAATGGGTTACATTAAGCTGATTACCATGGCCAAAGATTACTGTTGGATTCAATCTCCCTACCTGATTCCAGACGATAGTATGATGGATGCCTTACGGATTGCTGCCATGTCTGGTGTCGACGTGCGGATCATGGTGCCAAGCATGCCCGATCATCCATTTGTCTACCGGGCGACTCAGTATTATGCCCGCCAACTGGCTGAGGAAGGCGTTAAAATTTACTATTATGGCGATGGCTTCATTCATGCCAAAACGATGGTGATTGACGACAAGATTTCTTCGGTCGGTTCAGCGAACCTGGATTATCGCAGTTTTAAGTTAAACTTTGAGATCAACGCGTTTATTTATGATCAGAAGTTCTCGGCCGATTTGCGTGACATCTTCTTAAACGATATTGATGTCAGCGAATTACAGACCCCGGAAAAGTTCGAAGAGCAGTCGCTGTGGCTGAAGTTTAAGCAGACGTTTAGCAGGCTGCTGTCACCGATTTTGTAACATTTTGAAAGTGTAAGGTGGAATCAAATATGATACTAGAACGAAGTAACTTCATGGATGTTAAGCAGATTATGAAAGAATTGGATAAATTGCCCATGAAAAGCGAGATTGGCGATCTCAAAGAATTAGCCCAAATCTACCAATTGCGGCACTCGGGGGTTAACGAGATTGGAACTAAGCTGGAGAACCTGGACGAAGAGTATTCAATGAATTATGACCATAACCCGATTCATCATATGGAAGAACGGATGAAAAGTGTCCGCAGTTTGGTGGGTAAAATTCAGCGAAAAGGCTACCCACTCAACATGGACACGATTCATCATAAAATTTTAGACGTTGGTGGCATTCGGGTGATTACCAACTACATCGACGACGTTTATCGGGTTGAAGACGCCCTGACTCAGCAATCCGATGTAACCTTGATCAAACGCAAGGACTACATCAAGGATCCCAAACCCAGTGGCTATCGCAGCCTGCATTTGGTGGTGTCGGTGCCGGTCTTTCAATCCAACGGTGTGTTTGATGTTCCAATCGAGGTTCAGTTAAGAACGATCGGGATGGATATGTGGGCCAGCTTGGAACACAAGTTACGTTATAAGACGGATGTCCCGGAAGAAAAAGTTGAACAGCACACCGGTAATCTCAAGGAATATGCCAGTGAATTATTCGACATTGAAAGCAAAATGCAGGAAATCTTCCGCGATTTGCAGGAATAATTTTGAAGACGGATTGGTTGTACCGCTAACTTATAAATTATATAATAATGGTGAAAGGTGAATGAACTAATCACCTGCAAGACAGACGAGGGATTTCCGAAAATAATGTAGGTGCTAAGTCAGCGAGCTTAGATCCGAGTAGTCTGCCGTTCCACCCTGCAGAAGATATTTAAATGATACGAATACCGACCATGAATTGGTCAATGATTGGTTCAAATGCCTTTCAGACAACATGTTTCAGATAGGATCCGATCACCTAGAGGGTGGTTGGGTCCTATTTTTGAGTGTGAGGCACGAGGCGTTTTGATCGCAGAAGAGCCTTTTGTTTGATAACCAAATTGATAACCCTTACAATTTTATTAAACAATATCGGATATAAGGATAGGAGTGCTAGCAATGAAAGCATTTGGATACGATCATAACGGGGCTGCGGACGTCTTTGAAGAATACGAGGTGCCGACCCCGGAAATTTCCGACGATCAGATTTTGATTCAGACCAAGGCCTTTAACCTGAATAATTTTGAAAAATCGATGCGGGCTGGGGAATATAAGGCGACCACCCATCAGGTCATTCCTGGTCGGGATGTTGCCGGAACGGTTGCCAAGCTTGGTGCCAATGTGGATGGCTTCCAAGTTGGTGATCGAGTAGTTGCCCATGGCCATGGGGCTTACGCCGAATATGCTTATGCCACCGCTGCTCGAACCGTCAAGATTCCCGATGGGGTTTCATTTGCGGAAGCTGCCGGGATTGTTACCCCAGGGATTACCGCCTACAAAGCTGTTTATTACTTTGGTGAAGTTAAGGCCGGCCAAACGGTGGTGGTTCGCGGTGCTTCTGGTGGCGTCGGTTCGCTGGCGGCGCAGTTAGCGCTTAATTTGGGCGCAACTGTCATCGGCATCGGTGCCAGTAAGAATGAAGCCTACGTCAAATCGCTGGGAGTCGACGAGTACGTCTCATATAACAAGCAGGACCCGGCGTTGGTTCTGGCCAACCGGGCGGATGTGGTCATCAATTCTGCCTTGAATGGTGCCGATAGTGACAGCGATGCCCGGATTGTGAAGGAAAATGGCATCATCACGACGGTTGGCGGCGATGAGCCATTATCCAATAAGCAGTTCCAGTTCAAACCGATTATGCCGACAAAGGTAATTTCGGATGCCGAAGCTTTGACCGCACTGTTGAAATTGATGGCAGAGGACAAGCTCTCAATTCGAATTGGCTATCAACTGCCATTTACCGTCGCCGGTGTCATCCAAGGACACGAGTTATTGAGCAAAAAGCATGACGGCCGTATTATCGTGACGACTGAGACAAAATAAATCGATCTTAATATTGGCTCATCTGGGCCATTTAGACAAAGACAGCGGCTATCCCATTCTCGGAATAGCCGCTGTCTTTGCGTACATTATAAGTTCAAAAATCGGGTTGAACCAACTGGTTATTGATTCTGAAAGTCTTTACTATACTCGTCGACTGCCTTGATGGCCGCGAAGACGTCTTCCGGCGTAATGTCGGTTGGCATGCATTTCATCGTGTCGTTCTCATCGCAAGCTTGGGTAGCCACTTTCATCAGGTCCTCATCTGAAGCTGAACTTAAATGCAGATCGGCCAGAGTGGTTGGCAAGCCAAGTTTGAGATCAAATTTCAAGAATTTTTCGAAACGGGCGTGATCGCTGCCGTCTAAAATCAATTCGACCAACGTGCCATACGCCACCTTCTCACCATGAGTGAGGTGATGGATGTCGCCGGTCAAAGCAGTGAAGCCGTTGTGAATGGCGTGAGCAGCTGCCAGGCCGCCGCTTTCGAAGCCCAAACCACTGAGAAGGGTGTTGGCCTCAACGACGTGGTCCAAAGCAGGGGTGGCGACGTGGGCCTTGTTAGCGGCAATCGCTAGGTCGGCATATTCAAACAAATTATCCTCACAGGCTTGGCCAATCGCGCCGGCAACGATGGTTTGCTTAGCGCCCAGCATGTTATCGGCATTGGCAGCACGAACGTCGGTGGCTTCAACGTTTGTGGCCAACGCATCGGCGATTCCGGATATCAATAGGTGAACCGGACCGCCAGCGATGACCTTGGTGTCGAGGAGGACAATTTCGGGATTCTTCTTGTAAAAGCGGTAGTGATCGAATGCCCCGTCATCGGTGTAGATGACTGACAATCGTGAGCAGGGAGCATCGGTGGACGCGATGGTCGGAGCGATCATCGCAGCAATGTCGAGGTTGTCGGCAATTGCCTTGGCTGAGTCGGCAGTCTTCCCACCGCCTAAACCAATGATGATCTGGTCTTGGTTGGATTTACCAATCTCAGTCACCCGATTAATTTCGGATTCGGAAGCCTCACCCTCAAACTGGGCAAGGGTGACGTCGAAGCCATTATTTTGAAGATAATCGTTAAAGTCGTTCCCAACAATTTTTAGCACTGTCGGATCAGACAGCAAGAGAACTTTTTTGCCATACTTTTCAATATATCCAGCGCTCTTGAACAGCTCGCCGGGACCTTGGATATAGGTGTTGGGACTTGCAAATAATTCTGTCATGATGGAACCTCCTAAATAAAAATTGTGATTATATTCACAACTATATTTTAAGATATTTTGGACAGGAGGTAAACGATTCGGTTATCTAAAAAACCGCAACCAGAATTTCTGATTGCGGTTTTCATATTTACTTATTCAAATCATATCTCAAACTGATGATGTAAACCAACACAGCACCAATCGTCATGGTCACAAACTCACCGATGGCAGTGGTCAGATATGCACCCCAGAAGGTCGGCCAAAAGGCGGTGTTTCCGAGATAAGCAATTTCTGCAGCCACGATGAACATGTAAAAGGTTCCGATCAAAACGGATGCAACCAGCTTCAATGGCAGTGACTTGATGAACCGGGTCACGATGTTGATGGTCAACAGCGCAATCAGCGTTTCACCAGTTCCGACAACCATGTCCAGTGGTCCGAGTGACGACATCATATTCGAAATGAAGCATCCCAGCGTGATCGCCACAACGTAACGCTTATTGAAGACAGCAAGGTTATTCAAACCTTCTGAAAAGCGGAATTGAATTGGGCCAAAACTCAAGGCTGCAAAGACCATCGTGATCACGATGTAGAGTGCAGATACAACAGCGGCTTTCGTGAGGTCACGAACGTTGCTGATGCCAAACAAATTAGTCTTAGAATTCATAACAAATTCCTTCCTTGTTAAATATTCAGTTGTTAAACAACCTTTATACCTTACCGCTTTTGGGGTGCGAGGTCAAAATAGTTTTGGTCTGAAGGGTTGAATTTGGTGCAAGAGAACATGTTTGTCAGATTCTTTAAGTGTTTCTTTCAGCCCTTGTCGCGCTCTAATTGTTGAGTATCCAAAGGAAAATCACAAACACAACCGCCAATCCATACATCATGGCACTGACTTCTTTGCCACGACGAGCGGCGATCATCGTGATTGGGTAGGTAATAAATCCAAGGGCAATCCCATCGGCGATACTGTAGGTTAATGGCATGCCGACAAGTGTGATGAATGCTGGGGCGGCAATTTCAAATTGTTCCCAGTGAACACTCTTCAGTGCTTGAGCCATCAAAATACCAACGATAATCAAGGCTGGTGCCGTTACTTGGCTGGTGATAACGGTCAATAATGGTGAGAAGAAAGTACCTAAAATGAACAGAATTCCGACGATGACGGCAGTAAATCCAGTTCGACCACCAACGGCGATTCCGGCTGAAGACTCAACGAAGGCGCCCATTGGGGAAGTTCCCAGAACAGATCCAACTAACATGGTTGAAGAATCAGCAATTAATGCGTGACCGATTCGAGGAATTTTGTTATTCTTAATAAATCCGGCTTGTTCAGCCAAACCAACCAACGTACCGGCGGTATCAAAGAAGGTTACCAGCAGGAACGTTAAGACGACCACGACTAACTGAACCGAGTTGATATCACCAATGTGTGACAAGGCAACACCAAAAGTTGGTTTTAAGCTGGGAATCGAAGAAACCCATTGATGGGGTAATGGAATAAACCCGGTCACCATTCCAAGAATAGCATTGAGGACCATCCCAATAAAGATGGCACCTGGAATCCGCATGCTCATCAAAACAACGGTGATTAACAGACCGAAGATCGTCAGCCAAGTTGTCCCGACGTGTAACGATCCTAGGCTCACCAAGGTGTCTTTGTTGGCAGTGACCAAGCCACCGTCACTCAAGCCGATAAAGGCAATGAATAAACCAATCCCGCCACCGATGGCAGCTTTCAAGTCAGCTGGAATGGAATCGATGATTTTTTCACGAAGCTTCAAAGCGGTCAAAATCATAAAAATAACTGACGCAACGAAGACCCCGGCTAAAGCAGTCTGCCATGAAACCTTCATGCCAATCACAACTGAATAGGCAAAGAAGGCATTGATCCCCAGACTGGCAGAAATCGCAATTGGGTAGTTGGCAATGAAGCCCATCATGAAACAGCCAAATGCGGAAGCAAGGGCAGTCGCGGTAAAGACGGCCCCTTTGTCCATCCCGCTGACTCCAAGAACGTTAGGGTTAACGAACAAGATGTAAACCATTGAAACAAACGTCGTAATTCCGGCGATAATTTCTTTACGGAAATTCGTATTTCGCTCATCAAACTCGAAATACTTGGCAATTGAATTTAACATATAATAGCTCCTTCTATCGTTCGTGTATGAATAAAAAATTACATATTTATTTTAGCATTATCATTAAAAGGGTTCAATAAACGAATTAAATTAACAAAAAGTAACAAAACGTTTACCGTTATGTCGAAGCATTTATGCAACTGGTTACATAAATTTCTCAGCAAAAAAACTGCTTACGATGATTGTCGCAAGCAGTTAATAGAGAATTCATATTGTGAGTTAGATTGATCGGCATATCCAATCACTTGGACGGTCGTCAGGAATTTTCAAACCACGATGAATTATTGTGCTGTATAACCACCGTCAACGACGAACTCGGAACCAGTCGAGAATGATGATTCATCCGAAGCCAGATACAAGGCCATGTTGGCAATTTCCTTTGGATCTGCCAGTCGTTTCATCGGGTGAAGGCTCTCGAGCTTTTGTCTGAGTTCAGGGTAAGAATCAACCATTGGTGTGTGGGCATACCCTGGATGAATTGAGTTAACCCGGATTGGATAATCCTTCTCAGCAGCGTATAGCGCAGCCGACTTCGTGATGAGTCGAACGCCACCTTTGGCTGCATTGTAGGAATAAAGGTTGCTGATCCCGATCAGGCTGGCAATTGATGCCAGGTTGATGATCGATCCGCCTTTTTCCTTCATATACTTGATGCCATATTTAACTCCCAGCATGACACCATCCAGGTCAACTGATAAAATCTTGTGCCATTGATCCATGTCGACGGTTTCAGCATCGTCAAAAATTAAGATGCCTGCGTTGTTCAACAGAACATTCACTGGGCCAAACTGGTCAATCGTCTTTTGGAAAACCGGATCCCAGTCGGCTTCTTTGGAAACATCTTGTTGAACAAAAATCGCCTTGTCTTTGCCAATTTCATTTAAAGCTTGCTCAGCCTTGGAATCATTGACATCGGTAATGGTTACCTTGGCACCTTCTTGGACGAATAATTTGGCAGCTGCCAAACCAAAGCCACTAACACCACCAGTAATAATTGCAACTTTACCATCTAAACGGTTCATAAAGGAGGCCCCCCCATAACTTAATTGTAAGCGCTCTCCGATCCAACTTGAGTATACCATGTGCCGTTAAGCGGGGGTCACAAATGCATTTAAAAAAATTTCTATATCAAGGCCTGACCATTGAAGCGGTTGGCAAAGAAATTTGCGCTAAACATTGGTGGCCTAGATGTCTGTTTAGATGTGGATTAGAATCTAAATGCGTTATCAATCGTATTGTATTCCTGATCCGATAAGGCAACGTTCATTGCTTTGGCATTGCTGCGGACTTGCTCTGGCGTTTTGGCACCGGGGATGACAACCGTGATGTCAGGATTCTTGATGTACCAAGCTAAGACAACTTGGGCAATTGTGGCATCGTGGTTGTCTGCAATTGGCTGCAGGTTCTTGACTGACTGCGTGATGGCGTGGAAACGGCTGCCAGAAAAGTTGGGGTCGCCGCTTCGAAGGTCATCTTCAGGAAAATTAACTGGACTACCATCGTATTTACCAGTTAGCAGACCGGATGCCAGTGGGAAGAAGGGCACAAAGGAAATCTGTTCTTGCTCCAGATAAGGGAACAGCTCTTTTTCAGCATCGCGATGGACCAGGCTATACTGGTCTTCCACAATATCAACATCGTGATTCTGGTTAGCTTCTTTGAGTTGGTCCAAGGAGAAGTTGGAAACGCCAATCGCTTTGATGAGTCCTTGCTTTTTCAGCTCGGCCAGCTTGGCGATGGCTTCCGCCTTAGGTGTTTGATCATCGGGGAAGTGAATGTAAAAGATGTCGAGATAATCGGTATCCAACCGGTTGAGGCTGTCCTTCACAAATTTCTCGAGATCGGCTGGTCGGTTACTGATGGTGACCTGATCGCCGTTCACAATTTGGGCGCCTTTGGTAGCCACAACGACTTTTGAGCGGTCATAGTCTTTGAGCACCTTGCCGATTAATTCTTCAGAGCGACCGAAGCCATAGGCAAATGCGGTATCCAGCATGGTGATGCCACTATCCAATGCCGCCCGAACGGAATTCATGCCGGCCTCTTCGTCCAAATTAGGAAACAGGTTGTGACCGCCGACAGCGTTGGTTCCAAAGCCTAACGGGGTGCTGACAACGTCTGATTGACCAATTTTAACTTTTTGGGACATTTTTACGTCCTCCTTTGATTTTCCATTGTTATTATGGTACACATTAATTATGGTCCATTACGCACAATTTGAAAAACATTTAGATTAGGAAGCCACCGATTTGAAAAAATTATTAATCATTAATCAAAATAGCCCCGTGGTGTCACCGTTAAACGCGTTACTTAAGCAACGCTCCGACATTTCTGTCGAGGTCTATTCGGGTAATTTGGAATCAGCAAATGACTATGCTCAAGCCTTGCCGGATACCAACCTACTTTTCATCGCCGTTGGTCCCAACGACGCCGACCTCTATGTGGAAGCGCTCTTTGAGGCGGTCGATGAGGTTCAGCCGCCAATCAGTGATATTGTGATGCTCTCATACGCCGGCGTTGATGACGAGCTGAATGAGTCAGTCACTTATGCTGGCGTGAAAGACCCCCAAGAATTTATAAAACAGCAAAGATATGCCATCAAGATTGTCGATGAATCCGAAATTGCGTATTCTATAATTAGAATGGGTCAATTAAAGGACCAGCAGGCCAGCGACTATGAACTGTTTAATGAAGGAACGCCGATGCCGGCTAAAACGGTATCTCCAAAAGCGGTTGCCAAGCTGGCTTATGAAATGCTGATCGAGCAAAAATTAATGAATCATTCAATTGGAATTATTGATCAAACACCGATGGGAGAGTGATAGAATGGCAATTAAACTGGAAGCAGAACAAATTGAACAGCTAAAAAATCAGTTGGAAGAAGCAAATCGCAATTCCCACTTCGTCATCATTTCTGCGGTCTCGAAGAAAGAACACAGTGGTGTCAATATGGTGACCGACTGGAATAACTTTTTGAATATGAAATCCACAAATGGCGATAATTTCGACTTTCACGTCATTCGGGACATTCTGCCGATTACCACCAACCTGGTTTATTGGGCGGTTGCCCAGCAGAATCTCCACGCTGTGACTGCTCAGGGGGATCAGGATGATCAGGCAGTCGATGATTTGGAGTTTTATACCAATAAGGTGATGGAAGAAAATAAGGTGCGGGCTTAGGTTCTTTGCATCGATACCTTTATTAAAGGAGGCAACCGTGTTGGCTGCCTCCTTTAATGTATTTTGGTTTGTGGTGTGTGACTGTTAGTTGGCAAAGATGTGTTCCGACGGACCAGATTCGTCCGCTTTAATTAACAATGAGTTTTGATGTAAAGAGCGCATTAAAATTTGGAGCTTTACTCTTATTTAGTGGAAAGGTGCTACACAAGCCAGCTTCGTCCGCTTAATCCGATAACCAGTTTCGATGCGAAATACGCATCAAAACTGGTTATCAAATTAATGCTCCGAAGCTAACCGGCTTGTTCCGCACTCTGTTGAAAGGTGCTACACAGACCAGCTTCTTCCGCTTTATCCAACAATGAGTCTTGATGCAAAAAGCGCATCAAAGTTTGAAGCTTTACTCTTATATAGTGGAAATGTGCTACACAAGCCAGACTCCTCCGCTTAGCCCAATAATGAGTTTCAACGCTTTCAGCATTAAAACTCATTATTCTGCTAATGCTCGGAGTCTAACCGGTCTGTTCCGCACTCTGTTCTTTATGTACACCCAGTTTTCACCGGGCGTTATTAGGAGTAGGGCCTATCAGTATTTGAACTTGAAAGATATATTGGGGGTAGATCGTAAATTCTTGCTTCCGATACTTAATCGTGGAATGCACTGGTAGGCTCTCTAACAAGATCAATGCAAGCATAAAGCTTTCATTTAGGTCAAATAGATGGATGTAAGATACATCCAACCCTCATAATAGACCCTTTTTGTTAATGTTCAATGATAATGTTCCGGAAATTCACAAATCATTTTGATACCCAACTAATCCCTTGCTGGGCGTGCGATTGGCGGTTTGCTTCGCTGAAGAAATCCACGTCAATCTTCATCAAACATGAGGAATATACTATGGTAAAATTAAAGTAATTTTAAAGAGGTGAGAGCAGTGACCCTTCAGTTTGTCTTAGGTCAAGCAGGTGTCGATCATCAATCGAAAATGATCGATATTCTGCGCCAGCAAAAATCAGACAATCCACACGACCAATTTTTCTATTTGGTTCCAAACCACATTAAGTTTGAATCAGAAGTCAGTATTTTAAAACAACTTGGCGACGCCAATCAAATGACCACTGCTCAAAGTGATGTTCAGGTGTTATCCTTCACCCGATTAGCGTGGTTCTTTCTGCGCAACACACCGGAATATCAAAAGCAGCGGATCAGCAGTGCCGGTATCAGTATGCTGCTGTACCAAATTATTGTTGATAACGCCGATCAATTGGTGCTCTTTGACCACGAAATTCATAATCCTGGGTTTATTGATCAGATTGCTACCCAGATTGCCGAGATGCAGGCCGGAAATGTCTTGCCTGAAGATCTTTTGGAAATGCTGCAGCGGCCTGACAGCACGATTACCAATGATCTGCGCGATAAACTCCACGATTTTTCAATTATTTATTCCCAATATGTCAAACGCATTTCAGAGAACTATTTTGACAGCCACACCGTCTTGAACCTGCTGAGCAGCAAACTGCAGGACATTGATTTGAGTGGCTATCACTTCTATATTGACGGTTTTTCAAAATTTACTGCCCAGGAATGCGGCTTGGTGCAAACCTTGATCAATCAATCCGCTTCGGTGACGGTGTCATTGACGTTGGACCGGCCATACCCAACTGAACTGCCGGAACAGCCGAATATTTTCTTTCAGCCGGCTAAATTGTTCCATCAGCTCTATCGATTTGCCGCTGACAACCGGGTGCCTTATTTAAAGGCCGTCATGGCTGACCAGCCGCGGGTTGATGAAGATATGCAAAAATTAGAGGCGTACTGGATCACGTCCAGCAGCCTCGGGACTCATCAACTGCCTGACCAAATTTCCCCGGAGTCGGTTCAAATTTATCAAGCTGACAACCTTTACTCTGAACTGGACCAAGTTGCCACGAAGATTCATCAAATGGTTGCCACCGGTAAATATCGGTACTCGGATTTTCTCATTTTGACCCGCCATTTAGACGCATATCAAAATATTTTAGAGCCGGTGTTTACCACCCAGCAGATCCCCTATTTCAAGGATATTCAGCAGTCAATGGCTGACCATCCGCTGGTGGAATTATTAGCAGCGTTATTTGATATCTACGATCCAAATCGAGCCCGCAATTACCGTTACGATGACGTGATGCGGTTTTTAAAATCTGAATTAGTCCTACCGATGATTGACGGCAAGCCGATGGCAATCGATGATTATCGTCAAGCGGTGTCTTTGACCGATAATTTGGTGCTGAAAAACGATTACGCCGACACCCGCTGGACACAAAAGGCTGATTGGCAGTACGTTTGGCTGCCGGACAGCGACGAAGAACAGACGACCACAAAGATCACTGACCAAGATCGGGAAATTTCCCGCAAAATCAATATCATTCGCCACCTGGTGCGAGACTTATTACCCAGTTTTTATAAACAATTTTTCAAAGCTAAAACCAACCAGGAAGCTGCTCAAATTCTCTACCAGTTTCTAGTGGATGCCGGCGTTGTTGACCGGCTCCAGGACTGGCGGGATGCGGCAACAGACGAGGGCGATATCAATCGTTCCAACCAAATCGAACAGGTTTGGCGGACATTTTGTTCTCTACTGGACGAATGCGTCCAAATTCTGGGGGACAAACCGTTTGTGCCCGGCGATTTTTGGTCACTCATCTATGCCGGCTTTGAAGGAGCGGACTATTCACAAATTCCGTCCACGCTGGATCAAGTGAGCGTCTCTGAAAGCGGCATGGTTCAGATGAATGATTATCGAGTCACGTTCATGATCGGCGCCAACGATGACAACATGCCGGATCGCCTAGTTAATGAAAATCTCTTTGGCGATGACGACATCAACCAACTCCAAAGCAATCTCAGTGACGATCAGTATTTAAATGATCCCGCGGAAGTCCAAATGGCTTTTGAACCATACTTGAACTATTTGGCCTTCATGACCGCTTCGGATAAACTCATTTTTACCTACACCAACAAATTAAACGACGAATCCGCTGTGAAACTTTCACCTTATGTTTCACGGATTCAGCATTTCTTTAACCTCAAAATCGTCAACAACCCGGCGATCCCCGATGATGAGCACGACGTGATGCCATACGTGGGCACCAAGCGCGGGACACTTCACCATTTGATTCAAGTCATTCAAAATCACTTTGATATTCATCAGGACTTGAGTGCCGGCTGGGCAGTGATTTTGCAGTACCTGCAGCGGGATCCGGAAGTCAACCGGCAGACGGCCAAGCTGCTTAAGAGCATTAATTACACAAATGTGCCGCAGTCATTGGCTCCTGAAATCATTACAGATCTATACGGGTCAGAACTAAATATTTCGATTTCTCAACTGGAAACCTTCTATAAGAACCCCTATGAATATTTCCTCAAATATGGGTTAAAACTCCAGGAACGACCGAAGTTTGAGCTGTCGACGGCATCGACTGGGACCTTTTATCATGACGCCATGGACCGGATTATTAAGCAGATTCATGCCCAAAACATTGATTTGGCCAGCTTATCCGATCAAGATGTGAGCGACCTCGTCAAAGAAACCGTCGACCGAATCATCAATGATCCCCAAAACTTTGACTACGTTGTGCTGACCAGTTCCAATCGGATGCATTATATTTCCATGCAATTAGCCGCGACCATCCAGCAGATGATCCGAGCCTTGCGTGACCAACAGAAACTGACGCCAATGCGGCCGCAAAATACCGAACTGATTTTTGGCCAGCCCAATCAAAAGCAGGCCCTCAATGGTCTGAGCTTTGATTTGGCTGATGATCATCAGGTTAAAGTTCGGGGCAGAATTGACCGAATTGATTCGATGACCACCAAGGACAAACGCTACTTCGGGATCGTTGACTACAAGTCCTCTGACCGCAAATTTGATTTCAATGCAGCTTACGACGGGACGTCAATGCAGCTGTTGACGTATCTGGATGTTTTAAAACACAATCTGGAACGACTTAATCCCGACGATAAGGAAGTCGCTTTGGCCGGCGCGTTGTACTTGCACATTTATAATGCCGTCTTCAAACCCGAGGACCTTCAAAAGGTGACCTTTGACGATGCCTTGTTAAAGAAGCATCGCTATAACGGCATTTTGGTTGACGAGTCCGGCTTGATTGATCATTTGGATGAGGAGCTGGATAGCGGCTACTCACCGATTTACCCAATTAGAAAGACCGCCAAAGGCTACACTGGTAAAAAATCATTGATTAATCCATTGCAATTGGATGCGTTTCTCACCCACACTGAGAAACTTATTGTCGATGCGGCAGAAAAGATTTTTGCCGGTGACGTTCGACTGTGGCCGTTTAAGCAGGGTCAAACCACCGGGATGCAGTTTACCCCGTACAAATCAATCATGAACTTTGACCCAATTTTGCCGGGTAACCAGTACCGGCCGGTTAACAGTGATTCGATTGACGATATTAAGAAAAAATTAGGGGAGGAAAAGTCCGATGGCATTTGAATACACGCCTGATCAACTAAAGGCAATTAAAGACCGCCCGGCAGGCAATGTCCTGGTTTCCGCCTCTGCGGGATCCGGGAAGACCCGGGTGTTGGTCGATCGAATTATTGACATGGTCAAAAATCAGCATGTCGACATCGACCAACTGTTAGTGGTGACGTTTACCAACGCCGCTGCCAAAGAAATGCGCCAACGACTACAGGCAGCCCTCCGAGAAGAATTTAATCAGGCAGCTGAAGCCGAAAAGGGCCGGCTGCTCACCCAAATCCAAAAAGTCGCGGTGGCCGACATTACGACGATGGACGCTTATTGTCAGAAATTAGTCGGCAGATACTACTATCTCTTGGGAATCGATCCCAACTTTCGCATTTTGGCCGACGATACTGAAAAACAGTTGCTCAAGGATCAAGTTTGGGGAGCCGTTCGAGAAGACCTATATGGCAACGATGAAGATGGCTCATTTGCGCGGTTGACGGAGAACTTTTCCAACGACCGCAGTGACGACGGCTTAGCGGATCTCATTTATCGATTAGACGAGTTCGCAAACGTTACCGACGATCCGGATGGTTGGCTGAATGCTGTCACCGATTTTTATGATCTCGGTGGCAAACCATTGTATGACAGTGATTTCTATCAACAAAACGTTGCCCCAAAGATTGCTGAAGCATTTACCAAGCTCAAAATCAATCATCAATACATGATTAAATTGGCCCAAAGCGGTGCCTTGGATAAGGACGAAAAAGCTTTCACTGACCAGCTGGCAGCCATTGAGACCCTTCAAAAAGTGGTTTTAAATTGCACATCATTTGACGATGTCCGCAAGTCACTGACTGGTTTCGAATTTGCCGATTTGCCAAGGCTAACCAAACCGCAGGGTGAACAAAAACAGTTTCATGGCCAAATTAGCGCAATTAATCAACAAACCAAAAAAGACTTCAATGCCTTTTGCAATAAATATTTCGGTATCGACGAACAGGCCAACGTTGACCTGATGGCAGCCGCCAAGCAGCGGGTTGCCAAACTGATTTCAGCGGTCAAAGCCTTTCGAACCGCTTACGAGGCAACCAAGCATCAGCGCCATTTGATGGAATTCATCGATATTGAGCAGGCTGCTTACCGGATTTTGAATGACGACAGCCCACAGGCCCGCCAAGTTCAAGCAAAGCTCCGGGATCAGTATTATGAAATTATGACCGACGAATATCAGGATAATAACCGGCTTCAGGACGCCATTTTGAATAAACTGGCTAAAGAAGGCGGCGGAAACCGGTTCATGGTGGGGGATTCCAAACAGTCAATTTATCGCTTCCGGCTGGCCGATCCCCAAATGTTTATTAGTAAGCAGCATACCTATTCGCTGGCTGATAATGACAACGAATTAATCACCTTGGCCGATAACTTCCGGTCAACTGAGAACGTCGATCATTTCGTTAACCTGATTTTTGAGCAGATCATGGACCGCCAAGTTGGCGAAATTGACTACTCAGATGCCAAGCTGCAGTTTGGCGCCAAGTATTATCCAAAAGACGTAAATGCTGACGTTTCGGTGCTGCTGTACAGCCCTAAAAAGCCGCTATCAGAGGGTGAAGACCTTCCTGCCGAGCAAGTTATGGACACCGATGAAGGACAGGTTGAAATCATTGCCCAAAAGATTCGCCAGATGGTCGATGACCACGAACGGATTGCGGATGGCGATGGCGATCGACCGGTTGACTACGGTGACTTTGCTGTCATTTCGCCAACCCGGGGCAGCCAGATTACCATGTCTTCAATTTTCAAAGATTACGGGATTCCGGCTGAAATTACCGGTGCCAAGAGTTATCTGAAAACCACGGAAATTCAGGTAATGCTGTCATTACTGTCGATTATCGACAATCCTTACCAAGATATCCCCTTGGTAGCCGTGCTGCGGTCGCCGATCGTCGGTTTGGATGAAAATCAGCTGGCCTATTTGCGAATTAATCAAAAGACAGGGAATTACTATGAGTCGGTGTTGAAATTTTACCGGGACTATCCCAACGCTGAACCCAACAAATATGCTCAGACGATCTATCCGTTAATCGACACCTTGTTCAAGCAGCTGGATCATTTTAAAAACGTTGCCAAACAAGACGGCTTGGTTGCTCTGATTTGGGAAATTTATAAGCAAACCGGCTATTTGGATTATGTTGGCGGGATGCCAGGCGGTTATCAGCGCCAGACGAACCTGCATGCTTTGTATGAGCGAGCCTTTGACTACGAGAAGAATGGTTTTAAGGGTTTGTTCAGATTTGTGCTGTTTATCGAGCGAATGCAGGCTAGGGATGACGACTTAGCCACGGCGGTGCCGAATACATCTGACAACATGGTTCACGTGATGACGATTCACGGCAGTAAAGGCCTCCAGTTCCCGATTGTCTTTTTGAATGATATTGGTAAACAATTCAACCAGCAGGACACTACGGGACGTGCGGTGTTGAATGATCATCTGGGAATTGGTATTTCTTATTTGGATACCCAAACCCGGGAGATTCAAGAACCTTTGCAGCGCCAGGCCGTCTTGGATGTGACCAAGAATGCCGGTTTGTCTGAAGAAATGCGGAAGCTCTACGTGGCCTTAACCCGGGCTGAACAGCGGCTCTTTCTGGTCGGTAAAGTCGATCCAGGAAAAGGCGGGTCTCGCAAACCAACGTTGGATTTGCAGGCGATCGTTGAAAGCTGGCAGTCACAGACTGAAGAATCGGCCATCTTATTGCCAATGGCAGAGCGCAACAGCGCCAAAAGCTATTTGGACTGGATTGGTCCGGCAATTTCCCGTCATCCGGATGTGATTAAAGATTATGGCGACAGCCGAATTGTCAACCTGCTTGCCGATGACCCCAGCCGGTTGAGCCTGAAATTTTATGACAATGCCAAGGTGGCTGAAGGAAAGAAGCAGGCTGGCCGTGCAGCAGTTGATCCTCGTAGCTGGATCGATCAGCAGCAGCCGGTCGAATCCGATTCAGACGTTAATCGCCGACAAATTAAGGCCATCATGAATTTCCGTTACCCACACCAGGCAGCAACTCGCACGACAGCCTACCAATCCGTTTCCGAAATTAAGCGGCTGTTCGATGATCCCGATAACGTCCAGCTGGGCAATTATTCGCTAATTGACAGCGATCAGCTGATTAAACCCGGCCGCTACACCCAACCCAGCCTGGCAACACCGAAATTTATTTCGGAAAACGGTACCCATAAACCGGCACCTACTGAGGTCGGAACAGCGACCCACTTGGTACTGCAGCAGGTTGATTTACACCAACAGCCGACAAAGGCCACTATCGTTGAGCTGATTGCCAACCTGGTGAAGGAAGGTATTCTGGAAGAGAATGTTGCCGGAGAAATTAACGTTGACGGGATTCTGAGATTTTATGCGTCATCTCTGGGCGCGGTTGTTTTGGCTAACCCAGAGACGACTTACCGCGAAGTCCCGTTTTCTCTATTGATGAAGGCTAAAAACGCCTTCAAGGATTTTGACCAAGATGATGATCAACCGATCTTGATCCACGGAATTATTGACGGCTATGTTGAGTCGGAGGCGGGTGTCGTGTTGTTTGATTATAAGACTGACCGACTGACTCCGAAGACCACCGTTGATACGATTCATGAACGTTATGACGGCCAGATCCGCCTGTACGCGACTGCTTTGGATCAAATCCTTGGCAGGCCGGTTACAAAGAAATATCTGTATCTGTTATCATCAGATCAATTGGTTCCTGTTAAGTAGCACCACCACTTTGGAGAGATAGGAGATTTTTTAATGGTTAAATTTAATACATTACTGGTTCGCGGCGGCCGTCCCAATGACAACTCCACCGGAGCTGTGAACGTGCCAATCTACAACTCATCAACTTTTCGCTACCCCAAGCTGGGGGCGGATGTTAAATGGGACTATGAACGTTCCGGCAACCCAACTCGAGATGCCGTTGAAGACGTGTGTGCCAAATTGGAAAACGGTGACCGCGGCTTTGCTTTTTCAAGCGGGATGGCGGCGATTCATGCGGCATTGGCGCTCTTTAAACCTGGCGATCATCTGATTATCGGCGATAACATTTACGGTGGGACTTTCCGACTGGTGAATGATTTTTTGAAGCCGCGTGGGTTGGAATTCACCGAAGTTGATACCCAAGATGCTGATGCGGTGGCAGCGGCTTTCAAACCGAATACCAAAGGCGTCTACTTCGAGCCGGTGACTAACCCGTTACTCAAGGTTTCAAGCGTCAAGCAGATTTCTCAAATCGCTCACCAGCACAATGCCTTGGTGGTTGTCGACAATACATTTTTGACACCCTATCTCCAACGTCCATTAGACTTGGGCGCCGATGTGGTGCTGCACTCGGCAACTAAATACTTGGGTGGTCATTCTGACTTTACGGCGGGGATGATTGTCACCAAAACCAAGGATTTGAGCGATCAAATTTATGCGATTCAAAATACCATTGGTGCGGTTTTGGCACCTCAAGAAGCCAATTTGCTTCGCCGTGGTATTCAGACCCTAAACATCCGGATGGATCGGCACATTCAAAACGCTGAGAAAATCATTGCTTATTTGCAAAGTAATCCCAAAGTTGCCAAGATTTATTACCCAACTGTTGACAAAGCCAGTCAGGATTACCAAATCATCAGTGATGAAGCCAAAGGTGCCGGTGGGGTGCTCTCCTTTGAAGTCCAACCCGGATTGGACGCTGCCAAGTTTGTCAACAGCCTTCAGCTCATCATTCTGGCCGTTAGTTTGGGCGCTGCTGAAAGTTTGGTCGAAGTGCCGGCATTCATGTCACACTTCGAGATTCCCAAGCCAGAGCGCCTGAAAATGGGCATTAAGGATGAATTGATCCGTTTGTCCGTCGGCCTGGAAGACGCTGACGACTTGATTGCTGATTTGGATCAGGCATTCCAACAAATTTAGTTTAAATAAAACAAACGGGTGAGACAATTTGTGTTGTCTCACCCGTTTGTTTTTATTCCTCTGTTATCTCGTTTAAACGCGCGACAATCGGCTGATCCCGGCCATTTAAGCAAATAATCCGGCTATTCCAAAGACAGGAATAACCGGATTATTTGCTTAAATTCTGGGATCAAAACGCCTTGGTCCCACTCTTTAATTTAGATTAATCACATTGACTAAGATAATTCCCATTACTAAAATCACCCCGACAAGGCCGACTGAGAACTTGGTAAACCATTTTCCGTTGACTTTATCGAGTAGGAAGAATGTGATTCCCAGACAAACCACGCCGATAACGTACATAATGATTAGTGCGGTCTTTACGGCAGCATCATCTTGTGCCATATTATCACCTCATTAACCATATTGTACTCCAACTTGTTCGCTTACCCAATAACCAGTTGGTAGGCGTAACGAGGGGATGCTTCGCGGTCTTTTTCAGCCATGTAAATCGTGCCGCGTTTGGTAAATCCATTTGTGGTGATCACGTGCTGCATTCCCAAGTTGTCGGGATGCGTGTCAATTCGGATATCTTTGTAACCCAGAACACCGGAAATGGTGATTAAGCCGCTGATCATCTTTTGGGAAAGGTGCTGGCCGCGGAAATTCGACGACATGGCGATCCGATGAATGGCGGTATAGCGGCCGTGGACGCCGTTGACCCATTCGCCATCGTGAATGTTGAGGTAGTTGACATCCAATCCTTGGTGGAGAGCTGCGGTTCCGGCGATCTGGCCGTCAATAATTAACACGTAGGTGATCCCGTTGTTGACATCAAACTCCAAGTCTTCGGTGGCCGGATAGCCATCCTGCCATTGGTCGATGCCTTGCTTTTTAAGGTAGGCTTTTGCTTCTTCAATAATTTTTTTGATTTCTGGAAGGTCTGCATTGGTTGCTTGACGCAAATAAGTTGCTGACATTTCGATTCACATCCCCGTTCATATTTCTAATTCAATTGATTAGATCAAAATAACACGAGAGTGAATTATAGAACAATATTATTTGGCATGCAATACAAAACATGTAAAAAGTTTTACTTTCTCATTTTTTGGGAAAGAAACCCGATACCATGCGATTCGCAGGTATCGGGTTTCTTATTTAACAGCTTGATTTTACTTCTTGTCGTCCAAAGCATCATTCACTTTCTTGGACGCCTTTTCCTTGGCATCTTCAACCTTATCTTTGGCTTTCCCAGATGTCTTTTGAGCCTTGCCCTTCAGCTTCAACTTGTCGTTTCCGGTTACGTCGCCAACGGTTTCTTTGACTTTGCCGATGACTTCATCGGACTTGTTTTTCAGATTTCCCATTAGTTTCACACCCTTTCCTTATCTCTACCATAAGCATACAAACTTTTTGAATGAATTACAAAAATAACGCCTCAGATTTGAAAATTGTTTCAGAATGGTTAATTCCCCATTTGTTGGCAATGATTCGCCATAGTTTATGATATTATAGTCATAATACTAGGGGGTGGTTTCGACATGAATAAGGCCAGTTCGTCGGTAAATGATTCCGACACCCGTTCGAAACAACAAAAAATTCTCAGCATGCTGGGGTTAATGACTTCAAAAGTGCTGGGAGAAAATACTTACGCTAAAAGCTCAATCTATTCTGAACGAATTACCCGGGGCTTGCGGTCGTTTTTGCCCGGTCCGCTGCAGCCAAGTGTTTCGTTGGCAGAGTTTAAAATGTCCAAACCAATGCAGATGGGGTATTTGGCAGCCGCCAAGGATTTAAAACATGTCAGCATTGATCAATTTAACTATATGTCACTGTGGGCGACCGGAGATGACGACAGTTCAGTCGTCAACCGGGCAGCCGGGAACCAATTTTCTGAGTACTTAAGCCAGAGCCAGGCTCCCGAAAAGTACGTTGTTGGTTATAAGACAGCGGTGATTCAATTTGTCCGGGCGATTGCCGGCGCCGGTGGCGTTGTTTTCCGAATTAACTCTGCCTTGCAGAACCTGGATCTCAATCAACAGCGGACCCTGGTTAATCAGTGGTTTGACCACGTCAACGGCTATATGAACGGTGCTTCACCATTTAAAGCGATCAATAACCAAACGACCAAGCCATCGGCCGCCGATGAGACGATCGCCACCGGCGTTGCCAAGGAAATTAGCGATGGCTTTTTAAGCAACCAGCCAGTCGGCAATGATGAACAGCCGCTGCTCGGAAATTATTCCTATAATGAAGACGATTTTAGCGACGAGCACGATTTACCCAAGATGATGACCGATGCAATCGGCAAAGTTTCGCTGACAGAAGATATTAATCTATTTGTCAACAACACGTTGGCAGGAATGGTCAATTCCCTGGGATCAATCGGTTTATATCCGTTGGTTTACGCAAAATTCACTCAAAATAATCCCGATTTAGTCGGTGCACCGGTCACCAGTGCCACTGATCAGGCAACGGTTCTTGCCAAGACCAAAGCCGCAGTTGAGGCAATTGGGAAATATTTGAACTTACCTCAATCAGGTGCTGATCTGGCAGAAAAGTTGGCTGTATTGAATTTAAGTAACGCCGGCAGTGCCAGGAATGCCAAACATCAGAACTATCAATTGCGGTACAGTCGGGTGCTGGAAAATGACCGGCCACAGGTGAATGATCGCGGTGAAACGGTCAAGGTAGCCTATGGGATTTTTGAAACCACTCATCAGATTCTACAGAATGTTTTTTTAACGCCATTGATGGTGCAATATACGATGAGCAGAAATCAGTTGTTGACCCAAATTGCCTCCGGACAGTACACAACGTCACGGCAGGTGATTGAGCCGAGTTTCCAAGCTGCCGGAACCCTCTTTGATTATGTGGACGCCCTGGCCAGATTCCAGGTTGATCAATTAATTGGCCTGGTTCAACGAGGGAAGAAGGACGACGACGGGATGTCTGCTGCTGGAAGCTTCAGTGCCTTCAGTCATTTAATGCGCGTCTATCCGGAAGTTAAATCGATCAACCCGGCGTATGCTGAGATGTCAAAAGCCACCAAGCGGGTTTATTATTGGCTGTATCAATCTTCGTTTAAAGACCACTTACCTGAAGATGAACAGATAAAACTTAATTAAAATAAAATAGGATCGTGGGTCAAACGTTGTCAGCGTTTAGCCTACGGTCCTATTTTTTGTGATTAAAGAAGTTTGATTGCCAGCGCCGATCCCATGCCGCCGCCCATACAAAGAGAGGCAACGCCAAATTCTTGGTTGGTCCGGCGCAGATTATGCAATAACGTCGTCACGATGCGGGCACCAGAATCTCCGAGAGGATGACCCAGTGCGATTGCACCGCCGTTAATGTTCACTTTATCAAGTGAAATACCTAAATCACGAACAACTGCTACTGATTGGGAAGCAAAGGCCTCGTTGATTTCATAGAGGTCAATGTCGTTGACTGACATGTTGAGCTGGGATACCAATTGATTAATGGCTAAGTAGGGCGCATACCCCATGACTTCCGGGTTGATCCCGTGCTCGGCGTAACCCAGCACCTCTGCCATTGGAGATAGTCCCAACTGGTTTGCCCGGTCTTCAGTCATCATGATCAGAGCAGCAGCCCCGTCGTTTAGTGGTGCACTGTTGCCGGCAGTGACGGATCCGTTCGGTTTAAAAGCGGGACGAAGGGCGGCCAGTTTTTCCAAATTTGTGTCGACCCGGATCGATTCATCTTGCGCTACGATGTGGGGAGCGTGTGATTTGGGTTGGTTGAGTTCAATGGGAATAATTTCATCATCAAAATAATGCTGTTCAGTAGCTTGCGCAGCCAGTTGATGTGATCGCAATGCAAAAGCATCCTGTTCTTCACGTGAGACATGGTATTGATCGGCAACGTTCTCAGCGGTCATTCCCATTGGTTCATCCGTCGCTGAATCATTTAGGCCGTCTCGTTGCAGTCCATCATATAATGTGACCGGCCCAAACTTGGTTGTCTTTCGTTGTGACATGTTCAAGTAAGGAACGTTGGACATGCTTTCGGTTCCGCCGGCAATGACCGTTTCCGCTTCTCCGAGAAGCAAGGCGGATTGTGCTTGATGGATTGCCTGTAGTCCTGATCCACAGACTTGGTTGACTGTGAAAGCTGTTTTACTTTCTGGAATCTGACTGTTCAATTCGATTTGTCGGGCAATGTTTTGGCCATTTCCGGCCTGGATGGCGTTGCCAAAGATAACTTGATCAACTTGGCTGCCGGAAAGACCAGCATCTTTTAATAAAGCACGCGTGACTTTTGAACCAAGTTGTTCGGCAGTTAATGAAGATAATGAGCCGTTTAATTTGCCGATGGCTGATCGTTTGGCATCGATAATTACAATTTTCTTCAAATGATGACAGTTCCTTTCGCGAAGATTTCAATTGCCAGTATACAGGCTAAATGGTGTTTGCGGGGAGGATTTGTTCCCGGTATTAACAATCTTTAAGCTTTGTCAGCAACGATTTATTGAATTAATTTGAAATTACCTGTTGACCTCGGCCGAAATAGCTGATAGTATATTACTCGTTGCTTCAATGACATGAACACATATACCAATTGCTAATTAAAAAGTTTTTGTTGACTTGAAAGATTGGCTGTTATATAATTATTCTTGCTGTTAGAGGCAAGGGGCACAAGGATTTGAATAAACGAACGATTTTAATTTATTCGCCAAAAATGTTTGTGTTCTGATGTAGACCTTTGAAAACTGAACAAAATTTTCGACAAACAAATGTGCAGGGCGTTTCAATTCTTCGGAATTGGAACCAAACATTTGCGAAGTCAATTCGTAAAACAAATAATAAATTTAAATCATGAGC
>Ga0214927_100098_pt1 | contig 61699 bp, 51 predicted proteins | sample Stichaenrichm16X_FD_168612 | JGI IMG/M metagenome (GOLD analysis project Ga0214927, IMG submission 168612) | Xylose enriched microbial communities from anaerobic bioreactor in Madison, Wisconsin, United States - 16X | ecosystem: Engineered > Bioreactor > Anaerobic > Unclassified | place: USA... | reverse complement strand
CGGCAGGATGTCGCGGAATCCTTGGGGTGTACCGCTCAGCACGATGTCGCTCCTTCATGTCCAGGATGCTTCTGCATCCATCTTGTCTGCTGGTGGCACTTTAGCACACTAAAGTGCTTGCCGCAGCGAGGACACCGCTCTGTAACGTAGCGGCAATGGAGCGTGCCTGCCCATCCTGGAGCCCGGCCTATTTCCCCAGATACTTCTTCAGCGCCTGGATTGCGAGAACCGGCAGGCAGAAGACAAGGACGATGAAGGCGATGACGGGAATCCAGATGAGGGCAGAGAGTCCTCTGAAAAGAGATTGAGGAGCATGGCACTCTTCTCCGGCAAGCGTGGGCTCTTGGGCTCTGTCCCGCATGGCGCCAAGCAGGCAAAGGCCGAGATCTCGCCTGTGCCATTGTTTCGGCAGATGCAGCGAGGCCCCCGCCAAGCGGAGGCCTCGAAATCGTTTCGATGCTATCTGGCTGTTCTCTACCTGCGCAGGCGTGCCGGCAGGAAGCGGTCCATGAGGCGGCCGATCGCATCGGCCTCGGGGATCTTGAGCGCAACCGCTCCGCCGTACGTCACGACCAGGGCCGGGATGCCGCCGATGACGGAATAGAGGATGCCCTTGAACATCGAGCCATCCGTGGGGCCGAAGAAGTGTCCGAGGAGCTGGAGGATGAGGAAGGCAGCGACAGCGCCTGCGGCACCGAGTGCGAGCGAGCGCACGGAAGAGACTGCCATATGGCGGATGCCGACACCGCCGATCCGGTGATGGAGCTCCATGAAGGCCACGATATCGACGATCACATAGAAGACCGTGTTGCCCCAGGCCGAGCAGTTGAGGCCGTATCTCGGCGTCGCGACCATGAGATAGATGACCTCGACGACGCCTGCGACGATGTTGGCAACAGCGAAGAGCATCATGTGGCGCATCGAGGAGCAGATCTTCTGGAGATAGATATAGACGCCGTAGAGCGGAAGCGAGAACGCAAGGGCGATGAGGAAGCTCGCCGTCATCTCGATCTCGTCAGCCGAGAAGCTCCTGCCTGCCATCACGGTAATCAGAGGCGTCGAGAACACGATCAGGAAGAGCATCATCGGGATCAGGAGGAACAAGATCTTGCTTGTGCCGGACGAGATGCCGCGCCTATATCCCGTCATATCGTGCTTCGCATAGAGGTCTGAGAGCTCTGTGAACATGGCCGTCGTGATCGGCACGCAGAGGATCGAATACGGCAGCGTATACCAGATGCGGGCATAGTAGGCGACCGAGGAGCCGGAGACCGAAGACTGCATCTCGCAGGATGTCTGCACGGAGGACGTGACGAACATCACGATCGTGCAGAGAAGCGACGGGATGCCGATGGAGAGCGTGTCCTTGATGGCAGGATCGTGGAGGTCGATCCTGAAGTGGATGCGCACGCCCATCTTGTGGAGGCTCGGCAGCTGCACGAGGAGCTGCACGGCAACGCCCAGAGGGTTGCCGAGCGCCAGGATCAGGAGCGCCAGCCCCTGGTTCGTGGGAACGAGCCAGGCATAGAGTACGAAGGAGGCGATCGTCACGAAGTTGTTGAAGATCGGCGCTGCCGTGCTCCAGAAGTACTCGCGTTCGGCATTCAGGATGCCGGAGACGACGGTCGAGAGCGAGTAGAGCATGATCTCGATTGCGAAGAAGCGGAAGAAGTAGACCGAGAGGTCGAAGTCGAACTCCTTGGTCGCCGAGAACGTCTGCGTCCACACGACCGGCGCCGCGAAGATGATGCAGAGGATGGAGAGGCCGCCCATGATGAGGAGGATGAGCGAGAAGAGGTTCGAGGCGTAGGCATTGGCGCCTTCGCGTCCGAGCTTGCGCTTCACGTTCATGTAGACAGGCAGGAATGCCGTGACGAGCATGCCGCCCATAACGAGCTCATAGAGCAGATTCGGGAGGTTGTTCGCGATCGTGTAGCACGAGGCGAGCATCGTGACGCCGACGGCATATGCCTGCGCCCAGGTGCGGAAGAAGCCCGTGACACGCGAGATCATCACGAGCACGCTCATCATTGCGGACGAGCGGCCTACCGACTCGGCTAGCGCCTCTTCCTCGTCAGTCTGCTGCTCCTCGATGTCCATTTCTCTGTTCTCCATCATCGCCCTTCCTGCACGATATCGACGAAGCGTGCGTCCAGGAACTTGGCCAGGGGCTCCGGAGCCACGATGAGGCCGACGCCACGCTTCCCGCCCGAGATGCCGATCTCATCGAAGAGCTCGGCCGTCTCGTCGATCAAGGTCGGGAACTTCTTCTTCATGCCGACAGGAGTGCAGCCGCCACGCACGTAGCCCGTGACGCTCTCGAGCTGCTTTATCGGCATGAGCTCGAGCGACTTCTCCCCTGCTGCCGCTGCTGCCTTCTTGAGGTCGAGCTCTTCTGCCACAGGTAGGCAGCACACGACGTGGTCCCGTGTCGGCGAGACGCAGACAAGCGTCTTGAACTGGCTCTCGGGGTCTGCCCCGACCTCTTCTGCCATGCGGACGCCGAGTCCTCTCGAGATATCTTCTTCGCCCTCGACGACCTGCACCCTATAGGGGATGTGTGCCTGGTCGAGCTCGCGCATCGCATTCGTCTTGACCTGCCCCTCACGCTTCGACATCTGCTGCATCCTCCTTCTCCATGCGTGCCCGGTCGCGCGCAAGGATCGGCGCAAGATAGCGTCCGGTATACGATTCTTTGACCTTCGCGACCTCTTCGGGCGTGCCATAGGCAACGACCGTGCCGCCCCCATCGCCGCCTTCAGGGCCCATATCGATGAGACGGTCCGCCATCTTTATGACGTCCAGATTGTGCTCTATCACAAGGACCGTGTTGCCGGCATCCACCAAACGCTCCAATACCTGAACAAGCTGGCGCACGTCCTCGAAGTGGAGACCTGTCGTCGGCTCGTCGAGGATATAGAACGTCCTGCCTGTCTGGACACGCTGGAGCTCCTTGGCAAGCTTCACACGCTGTGCCTCGCCGCCGGACAGGGTCGTTGCCGGCTGTCCCAGGTGCACATAGCCCAAGCCCACATCGAAGAGCGTCTCGAGCTTGCGGCGGATCTTCGGGATGTTCTGGAAGAATGAGAGCGCCTCTGTGACCGTCATGTCGAGGACATCGGCAATGGACTTGCCGTTGTACTTGACCTCCAGGGTCTCCCTGTTGTAGCGCTTGCCATGGCAGACATCGCAAGGCACATAGATGTCAGGCAGGAAGTTCATCTCGATCTTGATCTGGCCATCGCCCTTGCAGGCCTCGCAGCGGCCTCCCGGCACGTTGAAGCTGAAGCGCCCTGCGCTGTAGCCGCGGGCACGGCTCTCAGGCGTCGAGGCAAAGAGCTGCCTGAGATCGTCCCAGAGGCCGATATAGGTGGCCGGGTTCGAGCGCGGCGTGCGCCCGATCGGGCTCTGGTCGATATCGATGACCTTGTCGATGCACTTCCTGCCATCCTCGTCCTCGAGCCCCTCGAGCGTACGGTAGGGGCCGACAGGACGCTTCGAGTGCTGGATGATGTTCGTCAATGCTGGTGCCAGCGTATCGGTCACAAGCGATGACTTGCCCGATCCCGAGACGCCCGTCACGACCGTGAAGGTACCGTATTCGACCTTGACCTTCACGTTCTTGAGATTGTTCGCGCGGCAGCCCGTGATCTTGAGGGCACCGCGTCCAGGATTCCTGCGCTCCTTTGGAAGGCGGATCATGCGCTTGCCGGTGAGGTAGGCGCCTGTAAGCGACTTCCCGTCTGCCATGATCTCTTCCGGCGTTCCTGCCGCCACGACGTGGCCTCCAAGCTCGCCGGCACCCGGACCCATATCGATCACATAGTCGGCAGCACGGATCGTATCCTCATCGTGCTCGACGACGATCACGGTATTGCCCTGGTCGCGCAGGCTCTTGAGCGTTGCGATCAGGCGGTCGTTGTCGCGCTGATGGAGGCCGATCGAGGGCTCATCGAGGATATAGAGGACGCCCATGAGGCCGGCGCCGATCTGGGTGGCCAGGCGGATGCGCTGAGCCTCGCCGCCGGAAAGCGTCGCCGAGGCACGCGAGAGCGTCAGGTAGTCGAGACCGACGTTCACGAGGAAGCGCAGGCGTGCGCGGATCTCCTTCACGATCGGCCCGCCGATCACCTCATGGCGCTCATCGAGCTTGAGATGATCGAAGAAGTCGAGCGCCTCCTTGCAGGAGAGGTCGCAGAGCTGCTTGATGCTGAGGTCTCCCACCGTGACTGCCAGATACTCAGGCTTCAGGCGTGCGCCGTGGCAGGTCGGGCAGGGCTCTTCGCGGATGTACTTCTCGAGGTGTGTCCTCATGGTCTCAGACGTCGTCTCCTGGTACTTCTCGAAGAGGATCGTCCTCACGCCTGAGAACTTCGTGAGCCAGCTCGTGTCGCGCCCATCGAGCGTGCGGTAATCGACACGGATCTTCTTGTCTCCCAGGCCATCGAGCAGCGCATTCTGGGCCTTGCGGGGCAGCTCGTCCCACGGCGTATCGGCAGAGACGCCGATATAGTCGCAGACTGCACGCAGGATCTGCGGATAGTAGTTCGAGCGGTTGAAGAGGCTTCCGAAGACGCCCTGGGCAACGGAGAGATGCGGATCCTCGATGAGCGAGCGTGCATCGACCGTCTTCTTGAAGCCGAGGCCATCGCAGTCAGGGCAGGCACCATAGGGCGCATTGAACGAGAAGTCGCGCGGCTGCAGGTCGTCGATCGAGTGGCCATGGATGGGGCAGGCAAGCGCAAGCGAATACTGCAGGAGCTCTTCCGGCATGTGCTCGGGGTCTTTCCTGTCGGCAAGCAGGAGCACGCCGACCTTGCCGGAGGCGAGCTTCGTCGCCTGCTCGACGGCCTCGGCGATGCGGCCGAGGGAGTTCTCGCGGATCACGATGCGGTCGACAACGACCTCGATCGTATGCTTAATCTTCTTGTTGAGCACGATCTCTTCGGTGAGCTCATGCACTTCGCCGTCGACGCGGACGCGGGAGAAACCTTCCTTTGCAAGGTCCTGGAAGAGCTTCTGGTACTCGCCCTTGCGGCCAAGGACGACAGGCGCGAGCACGAGCGCACGCCTTCCCTGCCCGGCTGCGAGCACCTTGTCTGCGACCTGGTCCGTCGTCTGGCGCTCGATGACACGTCCGCACTCAGGGCAGTGCGGCACGCCGACGCGGGCATAGAGCAGGCGCAGGTAGTCATAGATCTCTGTGACGGTGCCGACGGTCGAGCGCGGATTCTTCGACGTCGTCTTCTGGTCGATGGAGACAGCCGGCGAGAGGCCTTCGATCGAGTCCACATCGGGCTTGTCCATCTGGCCCAGGAACTGCCGGGCATAGCTCGAGAGGCTCTCGACGTAGCGCCTCTGACCTTCTGCATAGATCGTGTCGAAGGCAAGAGACGACTTGCCGGAGCCCGAGAGGCCGGTGATCACGACAAGCTTGTCGCGGGGAATCGTCACATCGACGTTCTGCAGATTGTGCTGCCGGGCACCGCGAATGACGATGGAATCTGATGCCATGCTTCCAACCTTCTATCCAAACGGCAGCAGGAACTGTCAGTCCCTGCTGCTGAAGAGCAGTCTTCACCCATCTCGAGATGGATACATCCATGGTAGCAATAAGGACCCCGCCCCGAACCTCCAAGGTCCGAAGCGGGGTCCCGAAACCCGCATGCCACCAAAGAACCAACAAGAAATGGCTATATCGTGAGATGCATCCCCGGCACACGGAACGTGCGCACGCGCGTGTCATGGGCAGCCCGTGCCTCCTCCTCGAAGGCAAGGGAAGCGTCCTTCTCCCCCATCTCGTCCAGGAGCCAGCGCACGAAACCGGGATTCTCCGGCAGGAGCGGACCTATGATCCAGGTAGCGATGAGGCCGCCCCGTCTCCAGCCTTCGAGCTTCGTCTCGACGTTGAGGCCGAATCCCACCTCGTCCTCGCAGAAGAAGCAGGACTCGTTGTGCCCTTCCATCTGCGTGAACTGTGCCTTGAAGCCGGCAATCTCGATAGGGTCTTCCCCCGGTGCCGGCACGAACGTGCCGAGCACGACATCGAGGTAGCGCTTCGGCATGTTCCGGTGCGTCGTGAAGCTGAAGAGGTCGAGTGCAGGGTTCGTCGTGCCATCCGGATCCACGATCCAGGTGCCGAGGAGCTCGGCTGCGCTTCCACAGAAGAGCATGGGGACGCCACTATCGGCCAGCTCGGCGAGCCTCTCCTTATAGGGCATGAGCTCCTTGACCGATATGTCCTGCTGCTGCTCTGTCATGTTGCAGCAGAGGATGAAGGAGGGCACGTGCTCTGCGAAATAGGGCACATCTCCCCTATGCGTATGGATGAAGCGGGCATCGGGCAGGCAGGCTCTGAGATACATCTCGTTGCCATTGTCTCCGCCCTGGTTTCCGAACTCCGGAAAGAGGACTTCGATCGTCGTATCAGCGCTCACCATCTGCCTCCTCGATCCTTTTCGCCAGGGCATCTGCTGCCTTGCCCGCGATGCCGACATTCGAGACGGCAAAGGCGATGTAGGTCGCATCGGCTTCCATCGGATGCACGGCATTGACGGCATCCTCCCAGCCTGCGACCTTTGTGATCTTCTCTGCCGGCACGCCTGCCAGCCGCAGGCGCAGCGCCTGCTCATCTGCCGTCGCGCCGACGAGCACGATCTCCTTCACGGATGGATCGTCCAGGAGCTCATAGTCCGTGAGATAGAGCCAGCCCGGGTATTCCACTTCATCGGCATTCTCTGCCATGTGTCCATCGGAAAGGAGCATGATCAAGGCCTTCGTGCCCGGCTCCGACATGACGGTCTGAAGCGCGACCGAGGTGGCCGTGCCGTTCTCCCCCTTCGAGGCGATTGTCACGATGCGCCTGTCGCAGACGCTGCGTGCCTGGTAGCGCTCGGTCGTGATGTTGATGCCATGCTCGAGCGAGTGCGCAATCTCCTCGGCAGAAAGCCCCATCTCGCGCACGGCGACGATAGCGGCAAGCAGGTTGTATGCGTTCGTGATCGAGAGCGACTGAAGATAGTACTCATGCGCAGGCGATCCCTCGTGGCAGCGCTCCTCTATCGTCAGGAGATGCTTCTCGTGGTCGACCTTCGTGAGCACATAGTCGGGCTCGGGATTCGTGTAGCCGCAGGACGTGCAGCGTGCATGGCCGAGATGGCGGAAATGGGCGTAGTCATACTCGAGACTGCCGCCACAGACCGGGCAGGCCGGCAGGTCGCAGACGATGCCCTGGGGCTCCTTCGTATCCTCGGGCTGAGGGGCTATCGCATAGTAGACGCGGCTCTTCGTCTGCGGTGCCATGCGGCAGGAGATGAGGTCGTCTGCATTGAGGACAAGGCGCGTATCCGGCGAGATGTTCCTGCTCATGACCGAGAAGACATAGTCGGGATTTGCCGAGCGCGTGAATGTGTCCGAGTAGAGGTTCGTCACGACGACGAGCTCCGGGTCCACATAGGGCATGACCTCATTGAAGCAGATCTCGTCGAGCTCCATGACAGCCGTATCGGCACGTTGATGGCCGCCCGCGTCAGCATTGGCAATGAGCGTCGAGGCGATGCCGGTGCCGATATTGCCGCCCGCGCGGTTCGTCACGAGCATCCGCCCGTTATCGAAGAGGATATCGGCGATAAGGTTCGTGGTCGTCGTCTTGCCATTCGTGCCGGATACGAACACGAGGTGCTCCGGCATCGGGATATGTGCAAGGAAGTCTGGATCCACCTTCTCGGCAACGACGCCGGGAAGCTGTCCTCCCACATGTCCGGTCTTCCTGAGCACGCCGCGCACAAGCTTCGAGGCTGCCAGCGCGCAGCGGAATCTGATGGGGAAACCCATGCGTGATGCGGCCACGTTCTTGCTCCTTTGCCCAATCCGTATCCAGCGCAGAGAGTCCAGGGCATGTCTTGGCCACAGCCATGCTGCCTGGTCCCGCGCATCGTCTGCACCGCCCTGCCCAGACGCGTTCCCGGAGAGCGGACAATCTTTTCATTATGTCTTAAGGGTACCTTAAGATGCATCCTGTGCCCACCCAGGAAGGCATCGTCCAGAGAAATTCGGTGAAATTGCCTTTCCACCGTTCAATTCAGCACCTTCCTCCCCTGGGCGTAAACATGGTACAGAGAGCCTTCGGCTTTCTCCTCATGCCAAAGCATGAGAGGCATGAGAAAGCCCCCGCCCAAAGGCAGGGGCCGAAGACGCTTGATTCTGTGTCGTACGCTACAGGGCGACCTTCACGACGACTTTGCGTACATGCTCGGGACCTGCAAGGGCACATCCTGGCTTGTGTGCCTCCTCGGGACCCAAGATCATGAGCTCGCCTGCGTGGAGCGGAACCCACGAGCAGGCCTTTGGCTCGTCGTAGAGGCAGAAGTCGGATGCCTCGTCGAACTCCTGGAGTGCCTTGACGCCTTCGACTGGCGTAACGGCAATGGCCTCCTCGCCCGAGATGATGTATTGGATATCGAAGTAGCGCCTGTGCGCCTCATAGTGCTTCTGGGCTGCCGGCACCGTATCGTATTCCTGGACGTTCGCGAATACCTCGTCGCCTGCGATCTCATGCTTCCCGAGCGGAAGTGCGCTGAGGTCGTTCTGGCGCAGGAAGGCATAGGCCTTCTGGAATCGCTCGTTCGAAAAGTCGTAGCGGTCGACATAGCCAAGCGTTGCTGCAAGCATGCTCAATCCCTTCAGACGGATGCATTGCCTCCCATTATGCACCCAGAGGCGGCTTTTCAGGCACCGCAAGCATGGTGAAAGGGCCGTGCGGGGTATGATAGGTGGGAAACAGCATTTACCTAAGAGAAAGGCGCACCATGCCGCTTTCACCTGAAGAGGAACAGCAGATACGCGAAGAGATGGGCCAGATGCACGAAGATGCACCCCAGGCCGAGCAGGGGCCCCAGATCTTCCCGCTCAACGAGAACTCGAACATCAAGCATGTGATCGGTGTCATCTCCGGCAAGGGAGGCGTCGGCAAGTCGCTCGTGACCGGCATCCTGGCCACCGAGCTTGCCCGTCACGGTGCCTCTGTCGGCATCCTCGACGCCGATATCACCGGCCCCTCGATCCCGAAGATGTTCGGCCTCGCCGACGATATGGTCACCGCTGACGGAAACAACATGGTCCCCTGCGAGACCGCAAACGGCATGAAGGTCATGTCGACAAACCTCCTGCTCGAGCACAACGATGATCCGGTGCTCTGGCGTGGACCCATCCTCGCTGGCGCCCTCCAGCAGTTCTGGGGCCAGACGAACTGGGGCAGCCTCGACTTCCTGCTCGTCGATATGCCTCCGGGAACCGGTGACGTAGCCCTCACCGTCTTCCAGTCCCTCCCAATCGAGGGTGTCATCATCGTCTCCTCGCCGCAGGACCTCGTCCAGATGGTCGTCGGCAAGGCCGTGAAGATGGCATCGATGATGGAAGTGCCGTGCCTCGGCCTCGTCGAGAACATGGCCTATCTCACCTGCCCGCACTGTGGCGAGAAGATCGAGCCGTATGGCCCGAGCCGCGCCGAGGAGACTGCAAAGCGCTACGACCTCGACTTTTTGGGCCAGCTGCCGATCGATCCTTCCTTCGCGCAGATGTGCGATGCCGGCAGGATGGAGCAGGACCTCCCCGACGGCCTCATCCCCGATGCGATTGCCGCGATTGTCGCCTCTGCGACCGTGATGGACGCACTGAAATAGAAAGGCTCCCATGGCAGGAGGCAGAAGACAGAAGACCGCACGCTCGCAGCTGCGCGAGCGTGCCCTCGATGCTGCGATGAAGGTGGCACCGCCAAAGATTGCAGATGTCTGCGTGGTCGGCGGCGGCGCCTCAGGCCTGGCCTGTGCCATCACGGCAGCAGAGGAAGGCGCCTCAGTATGCGTCCTCGAAGAAGCCCTCGAGTGCGGCCGCACGATCTTGGCGACCGGCAACGGACGCTGCAACTTCACAGCGGCAGATCTTGCTCCCTCCTTCTACAACCACCCCGATTTCGTCGAGTCAGCCGTCGGGCAGGACATGGCAGATGAGGTCTTCGCCTTCTTCCTGGCATCAGGCATGGCATGGACGGCAGACGGCACCCGCTGCTATCCCCTCTCGAGGCAGGCAGCATCTGTGCGCGATGTCCTTCTTGCCCGCGCCCAGCGTGCAGGAGTCCTGCTTCTGCCAGGACGCGGTGCCAAGAAGCTTGAATCCCAGTGCAAGGGCTGGAAGGTCTCGTTTTCAGGCGAGGCCGGCGAAGGTGCGCTTCTAGCCTCCTGCACCGTCCTTGCAGGCGGCGGACACCTGGCCGAGGCGCTTGTGCCGCAGCTTCCCCGCATCGCACCGGAGCCCATCCTCTGCCCGCTTGCGCTCAAGGGACTTCCGCTTGAGGCCCTCGACGGCAGGCGTGCCCATGGCAGAGCCACGCTTCTGCGCGGAGGAGAGAAGATCGCCGAAGAAGCAGGAGAGTTCCTGTTCAGGCCCTATGGACTCTCCGGCATCGCTGTCTTCAATCTCTCACGGCTGGCCGAACCAGGCGATACACTCGCTCTCGACCTCGCGCCGGATTATGCCGCATCGCAGCTGTCCCGCCTCATCCGCCTGGCACATACCGCGGAAGGCGTCTCAGACCCACGCCTTGCAGAGCTCCTCTGGAAACGTGAAGGCGGAGATCCCGACCGCATCGCGCAGGCGCTCAAGGCCCTTTCCTTCACGGTCGAAGGACGCACAGATACCGGACATGCTCAGGTCACGCGCGGCGGCCTTGCCATCTCTTCATTCGCGCCGACCCTTGAAGCAGATCCTGCCCTTGCCGGCTCCCGTGGCCTTTTTGCCTGCGGCGAGGCGCTCGATATCGATGGGCCCTGCGGAGGATACAATCTGGGCTGGGCCTGGACCTCGGGCATGAAGGCCGGAACAGAGGCTGCCAAAGCCGCCCGAGAGATCCGGAACTAGAAAGGAGCGCTCCCTGTGATCGAAATCTCAAACATAGCAATACCTCTGGGAACGCTGGATGGGACCGTCGAGTCCGAAAAGCACATCGTCGAGCAGCATGTGCTGAAGAAATACCATCTCACGAAGGCACAGATCGCCTCGTTCGAGCTCAGGCGCCGCTCGATCGATGCCCGCAAGAAGTCGGATGTCCACCTGATGTTCACGGTGCGCATCGCGCTTGTGGGCGGCAAGGAGAAGGAGCGTGCTTTCCTGCGCCGTCTTGCCCACCACCGCCAGGACAGAAACGTCCGCACGGTCGACGAGGTGCCGCCCCGCTTCCCGCAGCGGCATACCTCGACGCTCGATGAGCGCCCGATTGTCGTCGGGGCCGGATGCGCTGGCCTCTTCTGTGCCCTCACGCTTGCAGAGGCAGGCCTCTCCCCGCTTCTGATCGAGCGTGGAGATGACGCGGAGCGAAGGACCGCGCGGGTCAGCCGCTTCAATGAGACCGGCCTCCTCGATACAGAGAGCAACATCCAGTTCGGCCTTGGAGGCGCCGGCACCTTCTCTGACGGCAAGCTCCAGACCGGCACGAAGAGCCCGCTCCATAGGCTGATACTTGAGACCTTCGTCGAGGCAGGAGCTCCCGAGCGCATCCTCTGGGACGCAAAGCCCCATGTCGGCTCCGACATCCTGCCCCATGTGGTCACGAACATCGTGCACCGCATCGAGGAAGCAGGCGGCGAGGTCCGCTTCCGCTGCCGGCTTGATGACATCTACCTTGCCCAGGATGGCTCGATCTCAGGCATCCATGTGACGCAGGAGCATGAAGGCATCGGGCGCGGCGAGGATATCGCAGCGCATGAGGTCGTGCTTGCCTGCGGCCATTCGGCCCGCGATGTCTTCGAGCTCCTCCATAAGAAGCAGGTAACGCTCGAGCGCAAGACCTTTGCCATGGGTGCCCGCATCGAGCACCTCCAGGCACAGATAGACAAGGCGCAGTATGGACCTGCTGCAGGACACCCCGCACTCGGCGCTGCCCCCTACAAGCTCGTGAGCCACCTGCCTTCCGGCAGGAGCGCCTTCAGCTTCTGCATGTGCCCGGGCGGCTATGTGGTTGCCGCAGCCAGCGAGGAAGGCGGCGTCTGCACGAACGGCATGAGCCTCTCCGACCGCGCCGGCACAAATGCGAATGCCGGCATCCTTGCGAATGTCTTTCCCGAAGACCTTCCCGGAGACGACCCTCTCGCAGGGCTGTCGCTCCAGCGTTCCTGCGAGAGGAAGGCATTCGAGCTTGGCGGGGGCGCCTATCAGGCACCGGCACAGCTTGTCGGCGACTTCCTCAAAGGCCAGCCATCGTCAGCAGCAGGCACCGTCCAGCCGACCTATCCGCGTGGCGTCACCTGGGGTACGATCGAGCCAGCTCTTCCTCCCTACATCGCAGAGACCCTGCGTGCTGCGATTCCGCAGATGGGCAAGCACCTCAAAGGCTTCGATGTGGCAGATGCCGTGCTCACCGGCGTCGAGACCCGCTCCTCTTCCCCGGTACGTGTCGTGCGCGAGAAGGATGGCCAGTCCGTCTCTACAAGAGGCCTCTGGCCCTGCGGCGAGGGTGCAGGCTATGCAGGCGGCATCATGAGCGCAGCAGCGGATGGCATCAGCTGCGCCGAGCACCTGATACGCGAGATCAGGGAATAGGGCGCAGAAAGAACTGGCAGATGTGAAGCCGGGGCAGCGCGTGCTGCCCCGGCTCTTTTCTGCACCTTCTAATGCTTGCGCGGTCCCCGGTAGCGGCGCCTTGTCGCGTGCTCGGAGCCCTTCCGGGCACCGGCCTTGAGGCGGCGCATCACATCCTCCTCGGTCGTGTGCTCGACGAGCGCCTTCACCTGGACGAGCTGGTCGCGCACGCGTGCTGCCTCCTCGTAGTCCATGGACTCGGAGGCTGCTGCCATCTCTTCCTGGAGGGTCGAGATGAGGCGCTCGACCTCGGCACGCGGCAGCTTCTTCAGGTCCTCCGTGAGCTGCTCTTCTGTCATGGCAGGAGCATCTCCTGCTTCAGATCCTGCCGGCGTGAAGAAGACGCCGTCCTTCCTCTCCTTCGTATCGAGCGTATCGTGCGCCTCTGCCAGAAAGGCCGAGATGTCGTTGATCGCCTTGCGCACGGTATGCGGCTCGATATGGTGCTCCTCGTTGAACTTCTCCTGGATCGAGCGGCGCCTCCTCGTCTCGTCGATGGCCTCACGCATCGAGTCCGTGATCTCGTCTGCGTACATGATGACCTCGCCCGAGACGTTTCTGGCAGCGCGTCCCATCGTCTGGATCAGCGACCTTCTGTTCCTGAGGAAGCCTTCCTTGTCGGCATCGAGTATTGCGACGAGCGAGACCTCGGGGATATCGAGGCCCTCGCGCAGGAGGTTGATGCCGACAAGGACATCGATCTTGCCTTCGCGGAGCTCGCGGATGATGCGGACACGGTCGAGCGTCGCTGTATCGGAGTGCATGTAGTTGACCTTGATCCCCTCGTCGAGGAGATGGTCGGTCAAGTCCTCTGCCATCCGCTTCGTGAGCGTCGTCACGAGCACGCGCTCCTTCTTTGCCGTACGCTCCTTGATCTCGCTGATGAGGTCGTCAATCTGGCCGCGGACCGGACGCACCTCGATCTTCGGATCGAGAAGGCCGGTCGGCCTGATGATCTGCTCCACCGTCTGCTGCGAGACCTGCTCCTCGTAGTCTCCCGGCGTCGCCGAGACATAGATGAACTGCGGGATGCGCTGCTCGAACTCGTCGAAGCGCAGTGGGCGGTTGTCGAGAGCGGACGGAAGCCTGAAGCCATGCTCGACGAGCGTGACCTTGCGTGAGCGGTCGCCTTCATGCATGCCGCGGATCTGCGGCACCGTGACATGGGACTCGTCGATGATGCAGAGCATATCGTCCGGGAAGTAGTCGATGAGCGTATAGGGCGGCTCGCCCGGCTTTCTGCCATCGAGGTGGCGCGAGTAGTTCTCGATGCCATTGCAGTAGCCCATGTTCTCGAGCATCTCGAGGTCGTAGGACGTGCGCTCCTTCAGGCGCTGTGCCTCGAGGAGACGGTTGTCTGCCTTGAGCTCGGCGAGACGCTGCGTGAGCTCGTCGTTGATGGTCTTGAGTGCGTGGTTGATCTTCGGGCGCTCTGTCACGTAGTGCGATGCCGGCCAGATGGGGATGGCATCGAACTCGCGGATGACCTCGCCCGTGACCTTGTCGATCTCGGCTATGAGCTCGACCTCGTCGCCGAAGAACGAGATCCTCAAAGGATTCTCTGCATAGGGCGGCCAGACATCGACCGTGTCTCCCCTTACGCGGAACGTGCCGATCGAGAGGTCGAGGTCGTTTCGGTCGTACTGGATATCGATGAGGGAGCGTATGAGGTCGTCGCGCTCGAGCGGCTCCGACTTGTCGATGTTCGGAGCGAGCCCTGCATAGTCCTGCGGAGACCCGATGCCGTAGATGCAGGAGACGGACGCCACGACGATCACATCACGGCGGGAGAGCAGGCTCGAGGTCGCCTGGTGGCGGAGCTTCTCCACCTCCTCGTTGATCGAGGCATCCTTCTCGATATAGGTATCGGACTGCGGCACATAGGCCTCAGGCTGGTAGTAGTCGTAGTAGGAGACGAAGTAGACGACGGCGTTGTTCGGGAAGAGCTCCTTCATCTCGCCTGCCACCTGCGCCGCAAGCGTCTTGTTCGGCTCCATGATGAGCGTGGGCTTGTTCACGGCCTCGATCGTCTTTGCCATCGTGAACGTCTTGCCCGAGCCCGTGACGCCCAGAAGCGTCTGGTAGCGAAGGCCGCGCCTCACGCCGTCTGCAAGCTTCTCTATGGCCTGCGGCTGGTCTCCTGCCGGCTCATAGGGCGAGACGACCTCGAGCTTCGAGGAGTCTGCACCGAGACCGAATCGCTTCAGCTCGGCACCGAAGCGCTCGCGCGCCTCCTTCGAGCCGGCAAGCGGCTCTGAGAACTGATCTTCATCCTTGTCTGCCATCATGACCTCCTGCAGCTATCATACAGGAACATCTGTTCTTGCAACAGAGCTCAGGCCTTCGCAGCAAGGCCTTCCGTATAGAGTGCCCGGTAGCGCTCATAGGCATTCTGGACCTTCTTGAGATAGGTCGCCGTCTCGGGATACTCCTGGGAAAGCTCCGAGATGGAGCCCGTGCCGAATGCGAGCCACTCCTTCACCTTGCCGATACCGGCATTGTAGGAAGCGATGACCTCATCCGTGCTGCCGAGCTCGTGCCTTGCAAGCTCGAGGTAGGCACAGCCGAACTCGATATTCGTCTCCGGGTCATAGAGTGCATCTGCGCTGTACACGCTGCCATCCACATAGCCCTGGCGTATGAGCTCTTCTGCAGTTTCCGGCATGAGCTGCATGAGGCCACAGGCGCCGGCACCCGACGACACAGACGGATCCCAGTTGCTCTCGCACTTGATGACGGCACAGACAAGAAGCGGATCCACGTTGTGGCGCTCAGACGATGCGAGTATCGCCTCGTCGTAGGAGACAGGATAGGCAAGGCGCTCTGCCTTCTTCGCATAGGGCTCGAGATCGGCTCCGAAGAGCTGCCAGATGAAGCCTGCCGCCAGGACACAGACGATGATGCGCAGAAGGCAGCCGCCGCAGCCATGTGCCCTCATCGCGCCCTCCCCTGCCAGCCGGCAGCCTCACGCTTCTTCCACCATGCATCGAGCTGCGCTCTGAGCGCATCCTCGTCGCCGTCGTTCCTGAAGACGGTATCTGCCTTCTTTTCGAGGTAGGCATCGGTCGGCTGCTGGGCGACTCGATGGTCGAAATCGGCTCCGTCCATGCCACGCGCGATGGCACGCTCGCGGCGGAGTGCCAGAGGCGTGATCACGCAGGCAATCTCGTCTGCCTCGTCGAAGTAGGACTCTGCCCTGTCAAGCAGAGGAATCTCGACGACCGCGACCTCGGCCTGCCCCTCGGAGAGGATGGCCTTCAAGGCACCGGTGATATGGGGAAGCTCGATGTCTTCGAGCCTCTTCGTCGAGGCTGCATCCCTGAAGGCTCGCTCTGCCAGAAGGTGGCGGTCGAGGATGCCGGTCGCAGGATCGACAAGATCGGATCCGAAGGCATCGGCAATCTCTCTAACGCACGGCTCTCCCGGCGCCAGGACGGCACGGGAGAGCTGGTCGAGATCTATGCGCAGGGCGCCCTTCTGGGCCAGATACCTGGCGGCAGAGGACTTGCCGGAGGCGGTGCCTCCGGCAAGAAAAAGGCGGTACATCGAATTCTCCTAGGAGCGCGTGTCGAACTTCTCGTGGCAGCGCGGGCACGTGACGCGGATGGCGCCCTTGCCGCGCGGCACGCGGACCATCTGGCCGCAGTGCGGGCACTGGAGATGCCTGTACTGCTGCGACTCCTTCAGGGCAGCTGCCGGATCGCGCAGCCACGGCGCGACGGGGCCGACGATCTTCACGAAGTGCTCATTCTGCTCCCTCAGCTGCTCGGATGCCGGTGCAAAGAAGCGGAAGAGGCCGTAGGCGACGAAGGCCAGGACGACAATCGTGAGCCAGAGCTGGCTGGCGAAGATATTGATGATCAGGAGAATGAGCGCAGCGCAGAGCGATGCTACCGCAAGCTCGTCGGTGCCGTTCCTGCCGCGCATGAAATCGTTCAGGTTCTTGTTCCCCTTCTGCATGGGCCAGTCCTTCCTCAGTGCCGCTCCCGCGGGTCGTTCAGTCCCTATCTATGATGCCCACATGGAGCAGCTCTTGCCACCATGTTTTCCCAAAGACCGAAAAGCACCACGAGGCTATGCGCGGCCCTGGCCCATGAGGTAGGCACGGGCAAGCTTTTCCGTCTCGACGAGCGCATCCACATGGCAGCGCTCGCGGCCATGCGTGTTCATGCAGGCCATGCCGAAGGCACCGGAAGCGAGATTGTTGCCGAGGACATAGGCAGCATTCGCATCCGTGGAGTAATGGAAGCAGACCTGCGTGTTCCAGCGTCCCGGCGTGCAGGCGCTCTCGGCACAGCGGATGAGGCGGTTCGTGAGCTCCCAGTCGTACGGGCCCTTGTGGTCTGCGCAGATGATGCCGACATTGTGCTCGTCGGCGTCGTAGTCAGGACCGATGAGCGTGATATCGAGCGCCACATACTCGGAGACCTCTGCCGGCACATATGCTCCGCCGTGCCCTATCTCCTCGTAGATCGGGAAGGCGAAGAGCGTCGTCACAGCAGGCTTCTGGCCGGTCTCGTGGAGCCACAGGAGCGTATCGAGAAGCGCTGCCACGGCTCCCTTGTCGTCGATGAAGCGCGAGACGATATAGCCGTTATCGAAGGACTCGAAGTGCGGGTCGGGTGCCACGATGGCACCCTCGGTGATACCGAGCGCGCGGGCATCTTCAGGGGACTTCACGTCGCCTATGACGGAGACGAACATCGTATCCTCGGTGCGCTCGACGGTCTTCGCATCCTCGAAGACATGGACCGAGTGCTTCTCGCAGATGACCTGTCCTGGCACGACACGGCCATCGCGGCAATGGATGCGGCAGCACTCGCCCTCGAGCGAGTGGTAGTTGACGCCGCCAAGCTGGCGCACGCGGAGCGTCCCGTCGTCGTTGAAGCCACGGACGATGAGGCCGAGCGTATCGAGGTGGGCTCCCACCATCACGGTCTTGGACGTGTCCTCGCCCTCGACCTTCACATAGGCCGTTGCCTTGTTGTCCGTGTACATCTCATAGCCCCAGGAAGCGAGGCGGTCTTTGAGCCATGCATGGATCTCAGGGTAATAGCCGACAGGAGAGTCGACCGATATGAGCTCGCGCGTGAGGGCGAGAAGGTTCTCTGCCTTGACCTCGTTTGCCGTATCTGCCACCTTATGCCTCCTGCTTCTTTGCGTAGAGCTGCACGAGCTCCACGAGCATGTCCACCATTGCCTCGAGCTCCGGCACCGGCACGAACTCACGGACGCCGTGGGCGTTATAGTAGCCGGCACTCAGGTTGCAGCACGGGAAGCCGCGGAAGCTGAGCTGGGAGCCGTCGGTGCCGCCCCTCATCGGGATGCAGCGCATGTCCTGGCCGATCTTGCCGTACGCCTCGCGGGCATTGTCGATGAGGTGCCTGTACTCGGGCTTCGTCACGACATCTGCGAGGTTATGGTACTGGTCGTGAATCTCGATCCTGAGCACCTCCTCGCCGTACTGGAGGTTCACGAGCTCGACCGCGCGGCGCATGAGCTCCTTCCTCTTCTCGACGAGCTCCTGCTTGTGGTCGCGGATGATGTAGTCGGCCTCGGCGACCTCGCAGTTGCCCTCGACGCGCTCGAGATAGTAGAACCCGTCATAGCCTTCCGTGTACTCTGGACGCTCCTGGGCAGGGATCATGCTGTGGAACTGCCAGATAGCCTCGGACGCATTGATCATGAGGCCCTTGGCCGTGCCAGTATGGACCGAGCGACCCGTTGCATAGACCTTCGCCTCGGCGGCATTGAACGTCTCGTAGCAGAACTCGCCGAGCGGTCCGCCGTCGATCGTGTAGCCATAGTCGGCACCGAACTTCTTGAGGTCGAGAAGGGCAGCACCGTGTCCCAGCTCCTCATCCGGCACGAACGAGAACGCAAGGCGCGGATGCGGAATCGAGGGGTCGTCCTTGAGACGCTTGAGCAGGCTCACCATCTCGGCGTCTCCTGCCTTGTCGTCGCCACCGAGAAGGGAGGTGCCATCGCTTGTCACGAGATCCCAGCCGACCATGTGCTCAAGTGCCGGGTTCGTCTTCGGACTGATCGTGACCGGCTTGCCATCGCGCCCGGTGCCGATCAGAAGCTCCCCTCCCTCGTAGTGCTTGATCTCGGGATGCACCTCATCGCCCCAGGTCTGCCAGGCCGTATCGATATGGCAGCAGAAGCCGAGGCACGGCAGGTCCTCGAGGCCTGCGCTTGCCGGCCAGTGGGCGATCGCATAGGCATGCTCGTCGACAGAGACGTCCTCGGCGCCAAGCTCCCTGAGGTCGTCTGCAATAGCGTTGGCAACAGCGAACTGCGTCTTCGTCGTCGGGATGTTCTCCGGCTTCGTGATATCCACCGAAGGGTCGGACTGCGAAGCGATTGCGCAATAGCGGACAAAGCGGTCGACTACATCGCTCATGGAAATCCTTTCTCTCGTTCTCAGACCTCTCCATTGTGCGCCGCCAGGGCAGGGCGCGCACGGGGCATCCATCAATTTTTGCGAGGTGGACATGTTTGCAGCTCCGTGTCGCCTGTTTCCATTTCGCTGCAATCTCAGAAGGCTTCGCCTCCATCGATAGTGCTGCGCCCCTGCAGCGCGTACCGTTCATCCTATGCACTTTATCGATAACCCGAGCTCCGGGCATCCCGGAGAGGCTGGAGCTGATCTTCATGGCCGGCCATCAGACCTTTGCCATCGCGCATGCGCTTCCGGCATCCCACACGCGCCGCTCGTTCCTCAAAGGAGCGCTCGGCTCTGCCGTGGCGGCAGCTGCCATCAGCGCCACCGCCTGCTCCGGCGGAGAGGCTGCCTCCACCTCCGGCTCCTCCCCTGCCGTGCTCAAGGTCGGCGTCGAGAATCCGAAGGCCTCCTTCGATACGCAGACGACCTCTCTTACCTGGGGCGCCTCTGAGAATATCTGCGAGACGCTCGTCGAGCTCGATCCTGACACGCTCGAGGTGAAGCCGGTACTTCTGACGAAGCTTCCTGACGTCTCAGACGATGGCCTCACATACTCTTTCGAGCTCAAGGACGATATCAAGTTCCATGACGGATCGACGATGACAACAGAGGATGTCGAGTACTAGCTCACGCGTCTTCTTGCCAAGAAGGCCGAGGCCGACTCCTTCGTCTACATCGAGGGCGGCCAGGAAGTGCTCAACGGCACGGCCACGACGCTTTCCGGCTTCACCGCCACCGACAACACACATTTCACGATCAAGCTGAAGCAGGTCTTCTCGTCCTTCTTGAACATGCTTGCCTCGATCTATCCGAAGGCAGCCTGCGAGGCAGCAGGTGATTCCTGGGGCCAGGGCACGAACTTCATAGGATCGGGCCCCTACAAGCGAACGACGATTCCTCAGAAGTCGTGTTCAAGGCCTTCGAGGACTGCCACGAGGGCAAGCCAGGCATGGACGAGATCGATGTCTACTACATCGACGATGCGAACACCCGCATGATGAACTACAAGAACGGCGACATCGACCTCTGCTTCTTCAGCACCTCGCTCCTGACACAGTACGAGGCAGACTCGGACGTGAAGGACCAGATCCAGATGTACATGCCGGGCTCCACGCAGTTCGTGAACCTGAACCTGAATGAGCCGAAGCTCCAGGATGCGCGCGCGAGGCACTCTCCTTGGCAACCAATCGCCAGGAGCTCGCAGACACCGTGCTTTCCGGCTCGGCCGAGCCCTGCTGTGGCTTCATCCCGCCCTCAGTCACGAACTCCGATGAAGGCGCCGATGTCCTCGAGTACGACCCCGAGAGGGCACGTGAGCTCCTCGCCGAGGCAAAAGTCACAGATCTTTCCCTCACGGCACAGGTCAGAAGCTCCGACCAGGCTGTCATGGTCGCAATCCAGAACTACTGGAGCCAGATCGGCGTGAATCTCGATGTCCAGACCATCGATGCCGGCCTCTGGCGCGAGGAGCGTGCAAACGGCGCTCTCACGGTCACACTCGTGACCTGGTCCACGCTTTCCTTCATCGGCGTGGAGTTCATGGCCTCATACTTCTACAGCTCGAATGCTTCCCAGCGCTCGAGCTTCTACAGCTCGTCTGCCTTCGACGGCTACGTCGATGCTGCCAGGACGACGCTCAACGAGGACGAGGCAAAGGAAGACACGATTGCCGCAGACCGCCAGCTCGTCCGCACGGACTTCGCAACGATCCCTGTCGTGTGGCCGAAGACCCCCTATGTCCTGCGCGAAGGCTACGATGGCCTCTCGATCCTCGTGAACTTCCACCACAAGGACATGTCCAAGAGCGCCTAGAACTGGACGAAAGACACATCGCAAGCCGGTTGCACTCCAGCCTCTCCGAAAGCTGCTCCATTGCCGAAAGCAGCTTTCGGAGAGGCTGGAATTGTTACATGATGGGTCTCGAGGCATGGAAATCTTTCTAATTCCTAGTAAAGTGTAGTCATTAATCTTGCATGTCAGGGGATGCTGCCCTGCCAAGCCGCAGAGCCGCCAAGAGAGAGGAACCCGCATGACCAGCCCGAGACAGACGGTGCTCAGCCACATCCTGCCCGAAAGCGTCACCAGGCGCTCATTCCTGAGGGGAGCGCTCGGCGCCGCCGTTGCTGCCTCTGCAGCAGGCCTTGCCGCCTGCGGCGGCTCGAATGCCAGCACGTCCACGTCCGACTCCGTCGTCCTCAAGGTCGGCACGACGAACTCGAAGACCTCGTTCGATACACAGACGACGTCGAGCACCTGGGGTGCCTCGGAGAACATCTGCGACACGCTCGTGACGCTCAACACGAAGACGCTCGAGGTCGAGCCTCTGCTCGTGACCCAGCTGCCGACGGTGTCCGATGATGGCCTGACGTATTCCTTCGAGCTCAAGGACGGCATCAAGTTCCACGATGGCTCGACGATGACATCAGAGGATGTCGAGTACTCGCTCACGCGTCTTCTTGCCAAGAAGGCCGAGGCCGACTCCTTCGTCTACATCGAGGGCGGTCAGGAAGTGCTCGATGGCACGGCCGCGACGCTTTCCGGCTTCACCGTGGTCGATGATACGCACTTCACGATCAAGCTCCGTCAGGTCTACTCCTCCTTCCTCAACATGCTCTGCCAGTTCTATGCCTCGATCTATCCGAAGGCAGCCTGCGAGGCTGCAGGGGATGCCTGGGGCACCGGCACGAACTTCATTGGCTCCGGCCCCTTCTACCTCGAGTCGAACGATGAGTCCTCCGAAGTCGTGCTCAAGGCCTTCGGGGACTACCACCAGGGCAAGCCTGCCATCGACGAGGTCGACGTGCTCTACATCGATGACGCGAACACGCGCATGATGAACTACAAGAACGGCGATATCGACCTCTGCTTCTTCAGCACGTCGCTCCTGCAGCAGTATGAATCGGACGACGATGTGAAGGACCAAATCGTCTTCTACACGCCTGCCGCAACGCAGTTCGTGAACCTGAACCTCAATGAGCCGAAGCTCCAGGATGCCCGCGTCCGCCAGGCCCTCTCCCTCGCAATCAACCGCCAGGAGCTGGCAGATACGGTCCTTTCCGGTGCTGCCATCCCCTGCACGGGCTTCATCCCGCCCTCGGAGACCGGCTCCGACGAAGGCGCCGACATCCTCGAGTACGACCCCGAGAAGGCACGTGAGCTCCTCGCCGAGGCAGGAGCGGATGGCCTCTCCCTCACCGCGCAGGTCAGGAGCCAGGACCAGTCTGTCATGGTCGCAATCCAGAACTACTGGAGCCAGATCGGCGTGAATGTCGATGTCCAGACCATCGATGCGGGCCTCTGGGCCGACTCCCGCAAGAACGGCACGCTCCAGGTCACGCTCGTGACCTGGTCGACGCTCTCGTTCGTCGGCGTCGAGCACATGGCATCCTACTTCTACAGCACGAATGCCTCCCAGCGCTCGAGCTTCTACAATTCATCTGCCTTCGACGGCTACGTCGATGCCGCACGTGCCTCCCTCGACGATGCGACGGCCAAGGAGAATACGATCAAGGCAGACAACCAGCTCGTCCGCACCGACTTCGGCACGATTCCTGTCGTCTGGCCGCAGAACCCGTATGTCCTGCGCAAGGGCTACGACGGCCTCGATATCCTGGTCGACTTCCACTTCAAGGGAATGACCTACAGCGCATAGCAGCTGGCAGGCAAAGATTGGGCTTCTTGGGGAGGAGGGCATGCGCCCTCCTCCCTTTCTTTGTGCCTGCCTTACAGAGATGTAAGGAAAGAGACGGACATATCGATGGATAGATGGGAGGCGGAAGGAGACGATAGCATCGAGAAGCCAAAAATCAGCTGGCCGATATCTGGTTCCAGCGCCTCGCGCCTTCTGGCTTCTACGGGTACCTTTGATTCAAGCTTTCTTTCAGAACTGCATTCCTATCTCTTGTGTGTGTAATGGCCCCTCCCTCAGACAGACAAAGGAGCGTGCACCATGGCTGAGAACAAGCACGTGCCGGAAGACAGAGCGCCGAAGCCCCTCAATGTCCTGGCATCTGGCGAAGGACTCGGAAAGACGGCTGCCACGACGCAGCTGCCACGCACCGAGGCCGAAGAGGATGCAGAAGGCCTTGCTGCCTTTGCCGCCTTGGAGCGTGTCCGCAGGGAGAAGAAGCGCAAGAAGCGTATCCGTGCCCTCATCATCTGTGCTGTCATCGCGGCTGCTGCCGCAGCGTTCATCCTGCCGCAGCTCTTCGCCTCTCAGGGCACCGGCACGATCGAGCACGTGACGACCTTCGTCTACAAAGGCGACCTCATCTCCTCGGTCACGGTCTCGGGCTCTGCCCAGCCGGTCTCGAGCACCGTCGTGACGCCTGAAGTGGATGGCATCATCCAGGATGTGCGGGTCTCGGAAGGCGACACCGTCAATGCAGGAGATGTCCTCTTCACCCTCAAGAACGACAGCCTTGACCGCGCCGTGACGCAGGCCCAGCAGGAGGCAGCCTCCGCCCAGCGCGCTCTCGACGATGCGAATGCCACCTATGACCAGGCGTACCGCACGTACAAGAAAGCCCTGAACACCTGGAACAGCGCCAAGACTGCAGAAGAGCAGACCATGATGCAGGACCCGGACGATGTCTGGTACTCGACGGTCGTGCCTGCTGCAAGCTCGGTCGATGCTGCAAAGACGACGCTGGCAAATGCCCAGCAGGCTGTGGCCGATGCCCAGGCAACGGCTGACAAGCGCACGGTCACCGCTCCCGTCTCCGGTTCCGTCATCGCCGTCAATGCCCAGAATGGTGCCTCCTGGGGTGCCGCCGCTGCATCCGGCAGCGCAACGACAGGACCCCTTGTCCAGATAGCCGACCTTTCGCAGCTCCGCGTCACGACCTCGGTCGACGAGATGGATATCTCCTCGCTTGCTATCGGCCAGAGCGCCACGGTCACGTTCTCGGCACTGCCTGATGTCGCGCTCGAAGGCACGGTCGAGCGTGTCGCCACGGCCTCTGAGAGCTCGGAGAGCTATGGCTACGGCTACAGCAGCACAGCCACCTACAAGGTCTCCCTCATCATCCCCGCTCCCGATCCGCGCGTGAAGCCGGGCATGACAGCAGATGCGACCATCGTGACGCAGGATGTGCCCGACTCGCTGATCGTGCCGATCGCAGCGCTGCACGAGACAGAAGACGGCTCCTCCTATGTCTGGATACTCAAGGGCAACGATCCTGCCCAGGAGGGAAGCTGGGAGAAGCGCACGGTCGAGATCCTTGCGAAGAACACCGATGAAGCTGCCATCACGAACGTGAAGGAAGGCGACGAGGTCGATATCTCCGGCTACGATGCAGCAGATTCCGATTCCTCCTCATCCCCTGCCTTGGGCGAAGGTGCCACAGCAGGCTCGACGAAGGTCTCATCATGACCCCGATCATCGAGATGCAGGGCATACACCGCATCTACGACGAAGGAGGCATCCCGACCCATGCCCTGCGCGGCGTCTCGCTCACGGTGAAGCGTGGCGAGCTCCTGTCGATCATGGGGCCCTCCGGCTCCGGCAAGTCGACCCTCATGTACATCATGGGCTGCCTCGATACGCCGACCTCGGGCTCATACAAGCTCGAAAGCCTCGATGTCTCGAAGCTCACAGACGATGAGCTTGCCCAGATCCGCTCTGAGCGCATCGGCTTCGTCTTCCAGTCCTTCAACCTGCTGCCGCGGGCGACAGTGCTCCGCAATGTGATGCTGCCGCTTCTCTATGGCCCGCTGCCTCCGAAGGAGCGGGAGCAGCGGGCCTGCTCAGCCCTTGCCGCCGTCGGCCTTCCTGCCGAGTACTATGACCACCGCTCGAACGAGCTCTCAGGCGGCCAGATGCAGCGTGTCGCAATCGCCCGTGCCCTCGTGAACGACCCGGCGCTCATACTTGCCGATGAGCCGACCGGAAACCTCGACTCTGCAACGAGCCGCCTCATCCTCGAGACCTTCCTGAAGCTCAGGGATGAAGGAAAGACCATCGTCCTTATCACCCACGATGCGGAGGTCGCCTCCTGGACAGACCGCTGCGTCCATATCAGGGACGGGCATCTGCTCACCGACGAGGAGGAACGGGCCTGGGTGGCCCAGTCCGGGTCCCACGAAAGGGGGCGCACATGAGAGCAAGAGACTACTTCGAGGAAACCTGGGAGGCGCTCGATGCGAACCGCGGACGCTCCCTCCTCACGATCCTCGGCATCGTCATCGGTATCGCTGCCGTCATAACGATGACAGGGCTCATCGGCGGCGTCCGCGAGTCCATCATGGGCGAGATGGGCGCAAACCGTGCCCGGATCATCACGATCGGTGTGGAATCGGGCATCAAGAGCACCGACATCGACTCGCTCAAGCAGAGCGTGGACGGCTATGAAGCCATCAGCCTCACGAACAATGCCGGCGTCGACCTTTCGGACTCCTCGCAGAATGGCGGAAGCTCCGACTCCTATCTCCAGGTCCAGGGCGTCGAGGCCAGCTACTTCAAGATCATGGGCACGAAGCTCATTGCCGGCCGCTTCTTCACAGACATGGAGGACGAGGAAGCCGCGAACGTGGTCCTCGTCGACGAGGGAGCGGCAAAGAGGCTTACTGGCATGGACGCAGAGGATGCTGTCGGCCAGAAGGTACGCCTCGTCAATGCGAACTTCACGATCATCGGCGTGTATGAATCTCAGGCAGGCATGAGCTCGATCCTCACGTCCTACATGCCGTTCAAGACCTGTCAGAGGCGTCTCGGATACACCAGCGTCCCGGCATTCACGGCAATAGGCCTCGCCCGCAAGGACAAGGATGTGATGGAGCTTGTCGCAGAGACCGATGCCTGGGTGCAGAAGCACTACCACCTCGAGAGCTCGGAAGACCATAGGGGGCAATATGACGTATCAGCCATGCAGTCTGCGATCGATCAGGTCAACAGCGCGATGATGACGTTCCAGCTGCTCATGACAGCAGTGGCCTCCATCTCGCTTGTCGTCGGCGGCATCGGCATCATGAACATGATGCTCACGAACGTGACGGAGCGCATCCGCGAGATAGGACTCAGGAAGGCGCTGGGTGCCCGGAGCTCCGACATCACGAAGCAGTTCCTGCTCGAGTCCGTGATCTTGTGCATCACGGGCGGCATCTTCGGCATCGTCTTCGGCTATCTCGGCTCTCTTGCCGTGGCGCAGCTGGCAGGCTCTCTTCTGGCCTCTGCCGGCTTCGGCGGCATCACGCCGGTGCTCGACCTTGCCTCGATTGCCATTGCGACCGGCATCTCGATCCTGATCGGCATCATCTTCGGCTACTACCCCGCACGCCGGGCTGCCAAGCTCGACCCGATCGAAGCACTCCGCTACCAGTAAGCATCAGCTTCAGAGCTGCAAAGAGCGCGCCGGCACCCTCAGGATGCCGGCGCGCTTGCTCTCTATGGAGTCAGCTTCTAGGAGAGGGCATCTGCCTTCTCTTCTGCAACAAGCGTCTCGTTGAGTTCGAGCTGGCGCTCTGCCTCGGTGAGGTCCTTGTTGAAGAGGTGGCAGGCGCAGAAGTGGCCCGGCTCCACCTCGTGCATCTCGGGTGCACGCTCGGTGCAGACCTTCATGCAGCTCGTGCAGCGCGTATGGAAGACGCAGCCCTTCGGCGGATTCGTCGGGGATGGCACGTCGCCCTCGAGGATCTTCTTGTCCTGGATGCGCTCGTGGCGGATGCGGGGAATGACATCGAGCAGGGCCTTCGTATAGGGATGGAGCGGATTGGCGTAGAGGTCCTTCTTGGAGGCGAGCTCCATCGTGTGGCCGAGGTACATGACCATCACGGTGTCGGATATGTGCTTCACGACCGACAGATCATGGCTGATGAAGATGTAGGAGAGCCCGAGCTTCTTCTGGAGCTCTATGAGCAGGTTGATGACCTTGGCCTGGACGGAGACGTCGAGAGCCGAGACCGGCTCGTCGCAGACGACGATCTCAGGCTCGAGGACGATGGCACGGGCAATGCCGATGCGCTGGCGCTGGCCGCCCGAGAACTCGTGCGGATAGCGGTACTTGAACTCGAGGTCGAGGCCGACGGCCTTCATGATCTCCTCGACGCGGGCATCGCGTTCTGCCTTCGTCTTGTAGGTACCTGCGATATCGATCGGCTCTGCGATGATGTCAGAGACGGTCATGCGCGGGTTCAGGGAGCTATAGGGGTCCTGGAAGATGAGCTTCATCTTCTGGCGTGCCTTCGTGAGCGCCTCTCCCTTGAGCGCCGTGAAATCCTCGCCGTCGAGGATGACCTTGCCCGACGTGGGCTCCGTGAGGCGCAGGATGCACTTGCCGGTCGTCGACTTGCCGCAGCCGGACTCGCCGACGATAGCAAACGTCTCGCCGCGGTGCAGCTCGAACGAGACATCCTCGAGGGCATGCACGACCTTGTCGGAGTGTCCAAACACGCCTGCCTTCACAGGATAGTGCTTCGTCAGATGCTCGACCTTGAGCACGACTCCATTGCTTTCTGCCTCGCTGCTCATGCTAGTCCTCCTTCCATGCATCGGTGTACTTCCAGCAGGCGACCTTGTGGTACTCGTCGCCGTCGATTGCCTCGAGCTTCGGGCACTGCTTGCGGCAGATGTCCTTTGCAAACGGGCACCTCGGGTTGAAGGGGCACCCATCTGGCAGCGCATTCAGCATCGGGACATTGCCTGGGATTGCATAGAGCGTATCCACGTCGTTGTCGAGTGACGGAATCGAGTTGATGAGGCCGACGGAGTAGGGATGCTTCGGATCGGTGAAGAGCGTTCCTGCCATCGTGTACTCGACGAGGTGTCCGGCGTACATGACGATGACCCAGTCAGCCATCTCGGAGACGACGCCCATGTCGTGGGTGATGAGCATGACAGCGGTGCCGAGCTCCGTCTTCATGCGGTCGATGAGCTGGAGGATCTGTGCCTGGATCGTTACGTCCAAAGCCGTAGTCGGCTCGTCGCAGATCAGGAGCGACGGCTGGCAGGCAAGAGCCATAGCGATCATGATGCGCTGGCGCATGCCGCCCGAGAGCTCATGCGGATAGCTCTTGAAGACCTTCTCCGGGGCGGGGATGCCTACAAGCTTGATCATCTCGAGAGCGCGCTTGTCTGCCTCCTCCTTTGCCATTCCCGGATTGTGCACGAGGATGCCCTCGCGGATCTGCTTTCCTGCCGTCATGACCGGGTTCAGCGACGTCATGGGCTCCTGGAAGATCATGCCGATCTTGGAGCCACGGTACTGGCGCATCTCATCCTCGGAGAGCTTCGTGAGGTCGGTGCCCTCGAGCTTGATGGCACCGCCCGTCACCTTTGCAGGCGGCTGGGGCAGAAGGCCCATGATGGAAAGTGCCGTCATCGACTTGCCGCAGCCGGACTCGCCGACGACAGCGAGCGTCTCGCCACGGCGCATGATGAAGGACAGATGCTGGATTGCGGGAAGGGCGCCATCTTCCGTGAAGAGCGTGACGCAGAGGTCGTCCACATCGAGCAGGACATCCTTCTTGTGGGCCTGCTTCTGCTGCCTCTCGAGCTCCTGCGCGTAGATGCGGTCCGCTTCCGATATGGCATGTACGGTATCAGTCATGATGCTCCTCCCCCTACGAACGCATCTTCGGGTCGAGCGCATCGCGGAGGGCGTCGCCGAAGAGGTTGAATGCCATGACCGTGATGATGATCGCGATGCCCGGGATAACGCTGTAGTAGGTATTGGACTGGATGTAGGGCTGGGAGGCCGAGATCATCTGGCCCCAGCTCGACATGGGCGGCTGGACGCCGAGGCCCAAGAACGAAAGCGATGCCTCGCTCATGATGGCAGAGGGGATGCCGAGCGTGGCCGTGACGATCAGGGTCGAGGCGCAGTTCGGGAGCAGATGGCGGGTGATGACACGCCAGCTCGAGCCGCCGGAAAGTATGCAGGACTGGATGTACTCAGAGCCCTTGAGGCGCATGACATCGCCGCGGATGAGTCGTGCTGTCGAGGTCCACATCAGAAGGCCGAGTGCGACATAGAGGTTGATGAGGCCAGGACCCATGACGTACATGACGACAATGGCGAAGAGGAGGAACGGGAAGCTCGAGAAGACCTGGATGATGAAGGAGATCACGGCATCCACAGCGCCTCCGAAATATCCGGCACAGACGCCGGCAAAGAAGCCGATGAGCGTTGCGATGAGCTGGGAGACGACGCCGACGGAAAGCGAGACGCGGCAGCCATAGATGACACGGGACAGGATGTCGCGGCCATACTCGTCCGTACCGAAGAGATGCTCTGCCGAAGGTGCCTTGAGCATGTTCGAAAGCGTCTGGGCATCAGGATCGTAGGGCGCGAGCACCGGCGCCAGGATTGCGACGGCAATCAGGAAGATGATGATGCCGAGGCATACCATGCCGACACGGTTCTTCTTCATGATCTGCCAGGACACGGCCCAGTAGGTGGAAGCGCGCTTCGATCCGGCCTTGGCAGATCCTGCCTTGGCCGAAGCCTCGAGGTTGCCCCTTGCGATATCGTCTGCAATGCGCTCAGCATTCTGTGTGCGCTTGTCGTTCTTGTCGCTGTTCAAGAGTGCCATTATTCAGCAGCCTCCCCTCCGAGACGGATGCGCGGATCGACCACGGCATACAGGATGTCAACGATCAGATAGACGACCACGCATATGGCGGCAATGTACATGACGCCGCCCTGGATGAGCGGCAGGTCGCGCGCATTGATGGCATCGAGCAGGAGCTTGCCCATGCCCGGCAGCGCGAAGATGGACTCGATGAGGATCGATCCCGTGAAGATGTCGCCGAGCTGGGTGCCGGCAATCGTGATGATCGGGATCAGGGCATTGCGGAAGCCATGGCCGAGGATGACGGACCACTTCTTGAGGCCCTTTGCCTCTGCAGTCCTCATATAGTCCTGGTTCAGGACATCGAGCATCGAGGTGCGCGTGACACGGGCAATCGATGCTGCATAGCGCACGCCCAGAGCTATCGTCGGCAGGACGAAGGCCGCAGCCGACTTCGTGCCTGACAGCGGGAACCACTTGAGGTTCAGCGCAAAGACGATCTGGAGGATGATGGCCACCCAGAAGGCCGGTGCAGAGATGCCGAAGATGGCAAGTCCCATGAGGACACGGTCAAGCGCCTTGCCGTGGTTCACGGCAGCAAGCACGCCGAAGATGAGGCCCAGTGCCAGCGCGAACAGATACGCAAAGCCTGCGAGGCGCGCTGTCACGCCGAAGGCATTGCCCATGAGGACCGAGACTGCCTTCTTCTGCGTATATGAGGTGCCGAAGTTGCCCTGCAGCATGTTCGTGATCCAGCTGATGTACTGCTCCCACACCGGACGGTCGAGGCCCATGGTGTGGCGGACCTGCTGGACCGTGTTCTCATCGGCCATATCGCCCATCATGATGCGGACGGGGTCGCCTGGCACGATGTTCAGGACGAAAAAGGTGATTGCAGAGATGCACAGGATGACACCGAGTGCCTGCAGGATCCTCTTCACGAGGTAGCCCTTCATCGTCGCTCCTTCCCACGTGTTCTGTGGCTCGCAGCACGGAAAGGAAGGACGGCTCCCTTGGCCCTCGTCCTTTCTTTCTGTCCTGCAGCCCTCTCCTAAAGTGACGGGAGGATGCCCCGGAGAGGCACCCTCCCAATCAGCATAGACAGTTCAAGTTTCTATCTCGTATACGGCGTGCAACCTTCAGATACTTGATACCACCTACTCGACAGGGCTGTAGTCGTCCTTCGTCGTGTCGATGTCCACATCGAACATGTGGTAGATCAGGTTGCCGACCTTTGCGTTCAGGACGTAGTCCTTTGCAACGAGCTGGTTCTTCGGCCAGTAGAGCGGAAGCGTTGCATAGTCCTGGCGCGTGAGCAGGTCGTCTGCCTGCTTGTAGAGGTCTGCACGCTCGGAGGAATCCTGGGAGACGCGGGCGCGGCTCACGAGATCGTCGAACGTCGCGTTGTTGTAGAACGAGGACTTCTTCGCAGCGTTGGCGCTGTAGAAGTACGTGTACATGTGGTTGTCTGCATCGGCATAGAGCGGGAACCAGCCGAGTGCGGTGATCTGAAGCGAGCCTGCCGCCCAGTCGGAAGACCAGACGCCGTTGTCCTCGACCTGGACGTCCAGGTTCACGCCGATCTCCTGCCACATGGCCTGGATTGCCACGAGCTGGCGCTGGTTGACGCCGCTCCTGACCTTGGCCGTGAGGGAGAGGTTCGTAGCGCCTGCATCGGAGAGGAGCTGCTTTGCCTTCTCGACGTTGTACTCGAAGGCAGGTGCAGAATCGTCGTGGCCCGGCGTCTGAGGAGCAAGCCAGCCCGTAGCGACCGTGCCGGCGCCGTTGACGACGTTCTCGACGATCGAGTCGCGGTCGATGCCGAGGGACAGTGCCTGGCGGACACGGACATCCGTGAGGCCCATGCCGTCGGAGAGGTTCAGGTTCACGAACTGGACACCGAGCGTCTCATACTGGTTGATGAGCGGAGCGACTTCGGGGTCATTCTGGTACTGCTGCAGGAGCTCTGCGGACAGGTCGCAGTAGTCGATGTCGCCGTTCTTGAAGGCCATGAGCTTCGTGTTGTTGTCGTCGTAGAAGACATACTTCAGCTCATCGAGCGCCGGCTTCCCGTCATGGTAGTCATCGAAGCGCTCCATATCGACCTCGGTCGTATCGTCGTTCGAGACGATCTTGTACTTGCCGGTGCCGATGAAGTTCGTGCCGGTGCCCCAGGCATCGCCTGCTGCCTCGCATGCCTCATGCGGGAAGATCTGGGCATAGGAGATGCCGAGGTTGTTGATGAAGGTGACCATCGGCGACACGATGTGGAACGTGAAATTGTAGTCGTCCTCGCACGTGATGCCTTCGTCGAGGTTGTCGCGCTCGCCTGCGAGCATCTCCTTGGCGCCGACGATCATGTCGTACATATAGGTGGACTTGGCACCCGTCGACGGCGTCATCATGCGCTCGAACGTGTACTTGACGTCCTTCGAGGTGAGCTCGGTCCCATCGTGGAACTTGATGCCCTGCTTGAGCTTGCAGTGGAGCGTCACGCCGTCGGACTCGAACGTCGGGACCTCCTCGAGCAGGCAGGTGACAAGCTCGTTGTCCTCGTTCCAGCGCAGCGGAGCCTCGCAGACGGACTCGGAGATCGAGGACTCGGCGGAGTTCGTCGACTTCTGCATGTCCATGCCTTCCTTGGCATTGGACTGACCGAAGCGCAGGATCTTCTTCTTGTCGCCGGATTCAGTCGTGGCCGTGCCAGAGCCACCGCAGGCAGCAAGGCCCAGAGCAGCAGCGCCAGCACCTGCGAGGGCAGAGCCCTTCACGAAGCTGCGACGTGTCACATTCGTCATGTTTGTCCCTTTCTGTGTTCTCCCCTTCCGGGCACAAGGCCCGAAAGCCACACTGGAAGCAGACGCCTCCAGAGTTATGCAGGTAACAAAGTAGCCTATTGCTTCCTGAAAGGAGCTGTTCGGGCAGGAGCTTAACGGGCAGTTTACATTTTCATGGAAACGGGACCTGAATCGTAGCCAGCTGTCCCGATTCGTTCACGCCCCGTAACGAGACAGAAAAAGCGGCAGGAAGCCACTTGGCTTCCTGCCGCTTGGGCAGCGCTATGGAGCTAGAAGCTACTCGGCGTCCTTCTCAGCCTCTGCCTCAGCAGGAGCCTCCTCGCCTTCCGGCTTGTCGAGCGGCTTGACCTCGACCTCGACGCCCAGCGTCTCGGCAGCAGCCTTCATGGACAGGGAGATACGACGACGATCGAGATCGATCTCCATGACCTTCACCTGGACCTTGTCGCCGACCTTGCAGACCTGCGACGGAGCGTCGACATGCTGCTTGGCCATCTCGGAGATGTGCACGAGACCCTCGATGCCATCGCCGAGGTCGACGAATGCGCCGAAGGTGACGAGCTTCGTGACAGTGCCCTCGACAATAGCGCCGACCGGGTACTTCTTGACGAGGGAGCGCCAAGGATCTTCCTGAGTCTGCTTGAGACCGAGGGAGATGCGCTCGCGATTGAGGTCGACGTCGAGCACCTGAACCTCGACTTCCTGGCCGACCTTGACAACCTCGGAAGGATGGTTGACATGGTTCCAGGAGAGCTCGGAGATGTGGATGAGTCCGTCGATGCCGCCGAGGTCGACGAATGCGCCGAAGTCGACAATCGAGGAGACGGTGCCCTTGAGACGCATGCCCGGCTTGAGCTTCGAGAGGATCTCGGAGCGCTCTGCCTTGCGTGCCTCTTCGAGGACGACGCGGCGGGAGAGGACGACGTTGTTGCGGTTGCGGTCCATCTCGATGACACGGGCCTCGATGCGGGTGCCGAGGTAGGCGTTGAGGTCCTTGACCCTGCGGAGGTCAACGAGGGAAGCAGGCAGGAAGCCACGGAGGCCGATGTCGAGAATGAGGCCGCCCTTGACAACCTCGATGACCTCGCCCTCGACGTTCTCGCCCTTGTTGAACTTCTCCTCGACGCGGTTCCAGGCGCGCTCGTACTCAGCACGACGCTTGGAGAGGATCAGACGGCCTTCCTTGTCCTCCTTCTGGAGAACGAGAGCCTCGATCGTGTCGCCGAGCTTCACGATGTCAGCAGGATTGACGTCCTTGCGGATGGACAGCTCGCGGGCAGGAATGACGCCTTCGGACTTGTAGCCGATGTCAAGCAGAACCTCATCATGCTCAATCTTGACGACCTCACCGGTCACCAGGTCGCCCTCATCGAAATCGGTGACGGAGCCGTCGATGAGGTTGTTCATCTCCTCATCGGACACATCATCCAGGGAGAAGATGGACGAGTTCTGAATCTCACTCAAAGGTGGACCCCTTTCGGAAACGGGGCCCCGGTCGTCATGATTGCCGCTTGCCGTGCGGAGAGGCGCTTCGTTGCACCAGACACAGACCGCAGAAATTGCATGCTCTCGGGGGCCAACAGATACAGGTACACGACGTTATCGTCATGCAGTATTAAGAGTATCTTCATCGGCGAAGAAATTGCAAGCTCGCAGGGCGAATCTCCCGATATTTCTGGGAAGTGACCCATGCTTTCTTTATATGGCAACTCTAGATATATCTATTCTTACTATGCCTGCATCAGAGACTCTCCATAAAAGAGCCTGGCCTCCCCTTCCAGGGAAGCCAGGTCTTGAAAAGCTCCTGTTGCGCTGAACCTATGCTGCAGACACCGTGAGGATGCCGCAGAAGTAGCCGACGATCGCGATGACGAGGAAGAGCAGCATCGTCTTGCCAGCAGACCAGTTCTTCTTCACCATGAGCCAGTACGTGATGAACGACAGAATCAGGACCGGAAGGCCCGGCATGATGGAGTTCAGGATCGTGCCGAGGTTGATCGAGAGGTCGCCGCTCGTATAGGTCCAGCCGATGTTGAACTGGGCATAGGAAGCCGTGATGGCGCCGACGACCACAAGGCCGATCGTCTCAGCGGCGCGGGTGACCTTGTCCTTGATGCCGCCAGAGAGAATCTTCTCGGCTGCATTCGCGCCTGCCTTCACGCCGTAGCTGAAGAGGAACCACGTGAGCGGCAGCATGATTGCGAGGAACACGACGATGTAGAAGATCGGTCCCGTGAGCTCGCCGTTCGGGCACATGCCGAGTGCGATGGAAAGCAGGATCGGGATGAGCGTGCCCGGAAGGAGCGAGTCGCCGATGCCGGCGAACGGGCCCATGAGGGCAGTCTTGATCGCGTTGATGAACTCAGGCGTGATGTCCTCGTTGCCTTCTGCGCGTGCTGCCTCCATGCCGACGACGATGCCCGGCACGATCGAGCCGAGGTACGGCTCGGTGTTGAAGAACACCTCATGGCGCTGGAGCATCTCCTGCTGAGCTTCCTTGTCGCCCGGATAGAGGTCTTCACGGATGTCGCCGAGCATCTTGATGATGGCAGGGCCCTGCATCCTCTCGAAGTTCTGCACGGACAGGTTCCAGAACATCCAGTCCCAGTAGGCCTTGCGGATCGCCTTCTGGCTCAGATGCTTGGCACCACCCATCTCGGTCGAGTCTTCGATCTCCTGCTCGATATTCTTGGCTTCAGACATGGCTATTCCTCGCTTTCAGAGACGGGGGCGGCAGTGCTCTTGTACTGCATATAGGCGATGCAGAGCGCCAGAACGACGATGGAGATCATGTCGAGGCCCAGAGACTTCACAAGCACGAAGCCGACGCAGAAGAGGATGAGCTCGAGGTCGGTCTTGCAGATCATACGCATGAGGAGCATGAAGCCGACGAGCGGGAGCATGTTCGCGAAGATCTGGAGGATGTCGGTGACCTGGGTCGGCATCATAGCGACAAGCTGGGAGATGAGATCGGCACCGAAGTAGTTGATGAGAAGGATCGGGAAGAAGCGCAGGACGAAGTTCGTAATCTGGCCAATCACCGGGATGCGGGCAGCCTGATCGAGCTTTCCTGCATCGACGAGCTCATCCTGCTTGTGGACGAAGAACAGGTTGATAGCGCAGAGGCCATAGACTGCCAGGACGCCGAGCGTCGAGAGCGGCACAGCGAGGGCAAGCGCATATTCCTTGCCGGCGCCTGCGACCATAGCGAGAGGGATGCCAATCCAGGCCGCAAAGTTCACGTCGGCCGGCATCGTGCCGCCCGGGGTCACGAGGCCGATATAGAGCATCTGGATGGCAGCGCCCATGATGATGCCGGTCTGCACATCGCCCAGGATGAGGCCGATGATCATGCCGGAGACGAGAGGCCTGCCGATCGTATACCAGCCGGCAAGGCCGCCGATGAGGACAGGCGAATAGATCGATCCCATCCATCCGAAGAGTGCAAGAAGAAATGCCTGGAAGAATGTCATACGATGCCTCCTTGATAGCACGTCCCCAGCTCCCCGCTGCGCAGGGAGTCAAAGACGCTCATGCATTCAGTTCTTCTTTCAGCCAGACCGCCTAGAAGCGGTCCTCGACATCAGCCCATTCGATGCGGGGCTGGCTTGGCACCTGCTGGAAATAGATGTGGGCACCCTTTGCGACGCTGGCTTTCACTGCCTCTGCCTCCTTGGGCAGGAGATGGCAGGCTGCGTGCACCTCTGTCGTGCCCTTACGCTTCGACATCGGGCCGACATTGAGCTCCTTCGGCATGTTCGGAACCTTCTCCAGGAGCTGGGCATAGACCTCCGGCGACTTCATGAGCACGAGTGTGCGCACGTCGTCGTTCATTGCCGCCTCGATCTTCGGCACCGCCTGGTCGACGGTATAGACGTTGGCATGCATGGATGGCGGAACGGCTGTCTTGAACACTGCCTTCAGAACAGAATTCGTGGCCGTGAAATCATCCACGACGATGATGCGGTCGATCTTCTGGTCCTTCACGACGACAGTCATGGTCTGGCCATGGATGAGCCTGTCATCGCAGCGTACAAGCGCTATCATCTCTCCTCCTTCTCTTGTAGTGCGCCAGAAGCTGGCCTCGCCTCTGGCAGCTATCTCTCGGAGCCCTGCGCGCCAAAGCTCCGCCTGGAACCTGGAACATATGCCAGCTGCGCTAGGCAGCGGCTTTCAGAAGGACGCTTTCCCTCACCTCGGCCGAGACGATGGCGCGGCGCCCTTCGGATGACTGTTCGAAATAGATGACGGGGACAGAAGCGCTCCCCTTCTTCCTGAATCCAGCCATAGCCTCGCGTACCGCTTCGAAGCGGCCCGTCCGGCTGCTGGAGAATCCGGTGAACATGAAGAAGATCGCTTCGATCGTGAAAAGCTGCATCAGGAAAGACAGAAGTTCCGACAGGGTATCTGCGAAGGAGGGGCCTGCGGCGGGTCCGAGCGTCTCTGTAAGGTCGGCAGAGCTGCCTCCGCGCAGGTTCACGGTCTGTCCCTTCTGGGCGATGCTCACCCGCACGCGCGAGCCGAAGGCCACGAGCAGGTGGTTGTCGCGCACGGTCTCCGCCTGCCGGCTCAAGATCTCTGCTTCCGCACACTCCTGCTCATCGCGTTCGCATACCGGCACCCCGTAGCGTTCCTTGAGCTGACGCAGAAGATGCGCACGTGCCTCCCTGTCATCGGCACCAGGTGCACCATCGCACCAGACAACGCCGATGCCGCGGAGCTCCCGTCCGAAGGATGTCGGATCGGGCAGGACATGGCAGATGCGCTTCAATGTCTTCTCTGCCGTTTCGGCATAGGCAAGCGGCACCGATGCCGTCTCCTTGAGGCTGAAATCGAAGAGATGGACCACGAGGCCGTAGCACTCGAACTCAATCAGGGCGACGATGCCGTAGCTTGGATTGATGATGATAGGGATGCGGCTCCTGCCCTCTGTCGCGACAAGCGCCGTATCCTCGGCGAGGATGCCGACCGTCATGAGGTAGGCGACGACTCGTGTCACCGTGGCCGTCGAAAGCCCTGATTGCTCGGCAATCTCTGTCCGGGAGGGATGGCCGGCATCGAGGACGCACTGAATCACGAGGCGCCTGTTTGCCATGACCACTTCGGTCGGACCCAGCTTCCCCACAGTGCACCCCCGTTCCACTTGCTCAAGAACCTGCTGGCCACATGTTTAATTTCACTTTGAAAATAGCGCATCCCAAGACACCTGAATGCCTTGGGAACCGTATTTCCCGCTCAGCGACAACCATAGCGCGGCAGACGGCATATAAGGCTTCCCGCGCATGAAAGGAAGGATGCAGACAGGTTTCCAGCCAGGGACGCTCCTGTTGCCCTGGACCTCCGAATGGTCTATTCCTGCACCTTCGTCCTATCCTCTGCATAGATGAGCTGCAGGCGGGGAACGGTGTAGTAGAGGTTTCGGCAATTCCGGAGGGTGCTTCGATGATCAAGGCGGTCCTATACGACCTGGACGATACGCTGCTCAATATCAATCTGACTGCGTTTGTGGCCCAGTATCTCTCGGGCGAGGCGAAGCTGCTCTCGAAGATAGCAGGAATCCCCTATCCGAAGACGATGCTCGCAATCACCCAGGCCTACCTGGCAGTTGATAGCCAGGAGCGCACCGATGACCTCACGAACCGCCAGCTCTTCGATTCCATCGTGTACGCCCGTACCGGCATCCCCCTGGCAGATCCTGCGATTGCCGATGCCGTGACGTGCTACGAGGAGACAGAGCTCCCGATGATGCGCGACGGCCTTGTCCAGGCACGTCCGCGTGCCGGCGTCCGCGAGGCGCTCGAAGCCACGAAGAGCCTGGGCCTCATCTCGGCCCTGGCAACGAATCCCCTGTTCTCGCTTGCGACGGACGAAGTCCGCATGGTCTGGGCGGGCGTCACGGACGACGACTTTGCCGCCATCTCGACGCTTGACAACTCGAAGCGCTCGAAGCCGTCAGCCCGCTACTACGAGGAGTTCTGCGCAAGCATCGGGTGCACGCCTGACGAGTGCCTCATGGTCGGAAACGATGCCCGCCGCGATTTCCCGCACCCCGATATCGGCCTGCCGACGGCCTACGTCGGCCATGCCTGGCCGAAGCGTGCGATGTTCCGCGGCGACCTCCTGAGCTTTGCAGAAGCCCTCCCTGGCATCGTGGCGTATCTTGACGCCGCCGACACCCAGAAGGGCTGTCTGAACAATATGCCTGATGGAAAGGGCGAGGCCTAGGCGAGCCTGTATCCTGCTTCCTTGACCGCACGGGCAAGTGCCGCCTCGTCGATCTCCTTCTTCGAGCGCACATGTGCCGTGCCGGAAGCAAGGTCGACCGTTGCCCAGGTCCCATCGACAGAATCGAGCGCATTCGTCACATTGCGGGCGCAGTTCTCGCAGTGCATGCCCTTCACGGCAAGATCTGCCACATACGGGTAGTGCGACTCATCCGTATCCTCGATCCTGCGGGTCGGGAACGTCTTGGCACCATCCTTCTTGGCACCAGAGCAGCAGTCGCGCTTGCCAGAGAATGTCTGGCCGGCACGGCGCGCCGCAAAGAAGAAGGCAACCGCGACAATCGCGATGATGATGATATCGACAGCACTCATAGGCACTCCTTTGTCCCTATCTGTTTGATACTGCTAACTTAACACCCCTGAGGGGTATATGCAAGAGCTGCCTTGCCCTCCTTGGCGCAGACACAAAAGAGGGGCAGGATGGATATCCCGCCCCTCAAGAGAATCTGCTTGCCTGTACCCTATCCAGCAAATCCCGGATCTTCTGCCCAGGACGCACGGTCGTCTGCTGCCGTCGTTGCCAGCTCATCGCAGCGTTCGTTGAACTCGTGGCCTGCGTGCCCCTTGACCCAGATGAAGCTCACGTCGTGCGGACGCATCGCGTCGAGAAGACGCCGCCAAAGATCGGGGTTCTTGACCGGCTGCTTCGAGGCGGTCTTCCATCCCCTCTTCTGCCAGCCTTCGACCCAATGCTTGTTGAACGCATTCACGACATACTGCGAATCGGAGTGGAGCTCGACCGTGCAGGGACGCTTGAGCGCCTCGAGCGCGACGATCGCTCCCATGAGCTCCATGCGATTGTTCGTCGTGAGCCTGTATCCCTGCGAGAACTCGCGCCTGTGGACCTCGCCCTTCGAATCCGTGAAGAGAAGCACAGCGCCGTAGCCGCCCGGTCCCGGGTTTCCCCTGCTCGAACCATCCGTATAGATGGTGACCTGCATGCGCCGGGGAGCCTGATACACATCCTCCGGGTGCTGGCGCTGGAAATCGTCGAACGATGCCATTCCCTACTTCGCCTCCGCCCAGTTCGCACCATAGGAGACTTCGGCAATCAAGGGCACGCGGAGCTCTGCCACGCCTTCCATCGTCTCCTTCACGAGCTGGGAGAGCGCCTCGATCTCGTCTTTCGGCACCTCGAAGTCCAGTTCGTCGTGGATCTGGAGGACAAGCTTCGATTTCAGGCCCTCTGCTGCAAGCTTCTTCGGCACTTCCACCATTGCCATCTTGATGATGTCAGCAGCGGTGCCCTGCATCGGGTGGTTCATGGCCGTACGTTCGGCAAACGAGCGACGCTGGAAGTTCGAGCTCTTGATATCGGGCGTATAGCGGCGCCTGCCATAGGCAGTCAGTGCATAGCCCTTCTCGCGTGCGAACTGGATGCACCAGTCGAGATAGGTGCGCACGCCCGGGTAGACCTCGAAGTAGCGGTCAATCATCTGCTGTGCTTCGGCACGGGAGATCTTGAGCGACGTCGAGAGGCCATAGGCCTGCTGGCCATAGACGATGCCGAAGTTCACGGCCTTGGCACGGCTCCTCTGGGCAGGCGTGACCTCCTCGACTGGCACGTTGAAGACACGTGCTGCGGTCTGGCGGTGGAAATCGGCCCCGGAGCAGAAGGCATCGATCAGATGCTCATCGCAGGAAAGATGTGCCAGGAGCCTGAGCTCGATCTGCGAATAGTCGCAGGCCAGAAATACCGAGCCCTCAGGCACTGTGAAGGCACGGCGTACCCTGTGGCCAAGCTCAGAGCGGGTCGGGATGTTCTGGAGGTTCGGGTCGGAGCTCGAGAGGCGTCCCGTAGCTGCGACGGTCTGGTTCAAGGTCGTATGGATGCGGCCATCCTTGCGGATGTCTTCCGGCAGGGCGTCGAGATAGGTCGAGCGGATCTTGTTGCGCTCGCGGTAGTCGAGCACCTCGCGCACGATCTCGCTCGTCTCGGCAAGGTCGGAAAGCACCTTCGCATTCGTGGAATAGAAGCCCTTGCGCGTCTTCTTGAGGCCGGCTGTGGGCAAGCCCAGCACATCGAAGAGCACATGGGAGAGCTGCTGCGGCGAGTCGATATTGAAGTCCTCGCCTGCCTCCTCGTGGATCTTCTCTGCCATAGCATCGATCTCGGAACCAAGCTCCTGGCTCTGGCGGGCAAGCTCTCCTGCGTCTGCATGGAGTCCTGTCCTCTCCATCTGGAGGAGCACCGGCAGAAGCGGCATCTCCACCTCGCAGAAGAGCTCGTCGCACTCATCCTCCTTGAGATGCTTTTCGAGCTCGGGCACGAGGAGCTGGGACCCATAGGCTTCGAGTGCGGCCGCCGGCGCCTTGTCAGTCGGCTCAGGCAGAGGAGCCGAGAGCACACGGGAGCAGATGTCAGGTACGAGATAGGAGACGCCTTCCGAGCGCAGCAGGTAGTCTGCAACGCCGACATCGAAGATGCGGGAAGGGTCTATCTCTTTAGCTTCCACTTCGGCAGCATCTGCCGAGTCATAGGGGCACACGAGATGGAGAAGCGCCTTCACATCTCCTGCGGCAAGCTTCCCCTCATGTACAAGGCGGCAGAGCGCCTCTTCGCACGCATCTCCCTCGAAGCGCATGAGGACCGCATCGGTTGCTGCCCAGAGCACGCGCTTCGGGGCATCCGAGAATAGGTCGAGCGACATCTGCTTCTTGTCCTCGAGAGGCTCAAGCGCACATCCTACCCACGAACCATCCTTGATTGCCTTGTCGAGTGCTGCCTCTGCCTTCTTGCCCGTGACGACAGCTGGAAGCTCCAGCGCGGCAGGCTCTGCCGGCGCCTCGGCACCCTTCCCCTCGAGCTCGATGAGCCTTGATGTCATGCCCGTGAATCCGAGGTCGCCGAAGGCCTTTGCGACCTTGGCCGGGTCGAACGTCGGGAACTTCGCGTCGGCGAGGTCGATATCGATCGGTGCATCGCGCCTGATCGTCGCGACCTTGCGGGAAAGGAGCGCATCATCGATGTGTGCCCTCAGGTTCTCCCCCATCTTGCCTTTGACCTCGTCGGCGTGTGCCACGACGTTGTCGAGGGTGCCGTACTTGACGATCAAGGCTGCTGCCTTCTTGGGGCCGATGCCGGGAACGCCGGGGATGTTATCGGACGTATCGCCCTTGAGTCCATAGAAGTCAGGCACGAGATCGGGGGTGATGCCGTGATAGAGGTCGTCCACCGATTCCGGCGTCATGATCTGCACGTCGGAGACGCCCTTCTTCGTCGAGACGATCTTCACATGGTCCGTTGCAAGCTGGTACATGTCGCGGTCGCCCGTGAAGAGGAGCATATCGTAGCCCTCATCCTCGCCCTTCTTGGCAAGGGTGCCCAAGATATCGTCACCCTCCCAGCCTTCGCATTCGCAGACCGGCACATCGAGGGCGCCCAGAAGCTCCTTCACCATCGGGAACTGCTCGTGGAGCGCTTCGTCCATGGGAGGGCGCTGCGCCTTGTACTGCGGCAGCATATCGATCCTCACCTGCGGCTTGCCTTTGTCGAAGGCACAGATGACGCCGTCAGGCTTGAACGTCTCGACCATCTTGATGAACATGTTGAAGAAGCCGAAGAGGGCATTCGTGGCACGTCCGTCCGGTGCGCTCATCGGCTGCATGATTGCGTGATAGGCGCGGTGCATGAGGGAATTGCCGTCGATCACGGCAATGCGGCGGTGCTTCTCTTCCGCTTCCTGAGTAGCTGCTTCTTCAGCCATGGCTGACCTCCTGCTTGCTTGTTTTCCCCACCATTGTACCGGGAGAGGCGAGCACAGCCCTGTGCAAGAAGAGGTCTACATAGAGCAGCGCCCCCGGCTGCCAAGCAGCCAGGGGCGCCGTCATAAGCATTTGGGGGAAGAAACGCTTCCTTACACGTAGAAGAGCATCTTGTTGTAGGAGGGAACCGGCCAGTACTCGTGGCTGCAGATCTTCTCCATTGCATCGACATCGCTCCTGAGCTTTGCCATTGCGGGGATGACCTTGTCACGGTAGCCATCGTCCTCAGCCTGGATGTCATCCTCTGCCTTGACCTCGTCGTTCGTCTTCTCGAGCGCGTCAACGTCGGTGAGGATGGCATTGATGCCGTCAGTGAGGGTCTGGACGAGCTTCTTCTCGCCTGCAGCATCGATGCCGATGGCATCCTTCGTGGCCACGGTCTGCGCGATGTCTCCCGAGTAATCGGAAAGCGCCGGCAGATACATGTGCCTGGTCATGTATACCATCGTGTTGACCTCGATGTTCAAAAGCTTTGCATACTGCTCGGCCTTCGCGATGTAGCGTGCATGGATCTCGGAGTCGGAGAGGACGCCGTACTTCTGGAAGAAGGCGATGTTCTCCGGCTTGATGAGGGCAGGAAGGGCATCAGGCGTGGACTTGAGATTCGGAAGGCCGCGGCGTGCTGCCTCCTCCTCCCACTCCTCGGAGTAGCCATTGCCGTCGAAGAGGATGCGCTGGTGGTCGCGGAACGTGTGGCGCACGAAGCGCATAGCGACGGTCGTGAAGTCCTCATCGGAGCGGTCGGCGACATAGTCGACGAAGCGCTCGCACTGCTCTGCGACAGCGGTGTTGAGGACGACATTCGGGTCGGACAGGTTCTGCTGGGAGCCGCACATACGGAACTCGAACTTGTTGCCGGTGAAGGCGAACGGAGACGTACGGTTGCGGTCCGTGTTGTCGCGCAGGACGTTCGGCAGGGCCGGGACGCCGAGATCCATGACCTCGCGGCCATGGTTCTCCGGCTCCTCCTTCTTGATGAGAGCGTCGACAATCGGCGTCAGTGCATCGCCCAGGAAGACGGAGATGATTGCGGGAGGCGCCTCGTTCGCGCCGAGACGGTGATCGTTGCCGGCAGAGGCGACAGAGAGACGGAGCAGGTCTGCGTGGGTATCGACAGCGGCGACCAGGCATGCGAGGAAGACGAGGAACTGGAGGTTGTCCTTTGGATCGTCGCCCGGCTCGAGCAGGTTCTTGCTGTCGGCACATACTGACCAGTTGTTGTGCTTGCCGGAGCCGTTGACATAGTCGAACGGCTTCTCATGCTGCAGGCACACAAGACCGTGATGGGATGCAAGCAGGCGCATCTTCTCCATCGTGATCAGGTTGTCGTCGATAGCAAGCGAGCCGCGCTCGAAGATCGGGGCAAGCTCATGCTGGCACGGTGCAACCTCATTGTGCTTGGTCTTTGCCGGGATGCCGAGCTTCCAGAGCTCGTCGTCGAGCTCCTTCATGAACTCGTTCACGGTCGGACGGATGGAGCCGAAGTAGTGCTCCTCGAGCTCCTGGCCCTTGGCCGGCTCGCAGCCGAAGAGGGTGCGGCCCGTGAGGATCAGGTCCGGACGCTGCTTGTAGTCGTCCTCCTTGATCAGGAAGTACTCCTGCTCAGGGCCGACCGTCGTGAAGACGCGGTGCGGATTCTGGCCGAAGAGGGCAAGCACGCGCTTTGCCTGCTTCTCGAGTGCGACCTCGGAACGCAGAAGCGGCGTCTTCTTGTCGAGGGCCTCGCCCGTGTAGGAGATGAAGGCCGTCGGGATGCAGAGCACCTCGTCCTTGATGAAGGCAGGAGAGGTCGGATCCCAGACCGTGTAGCCGCGGGCCTCGAACGTGGCACGAAGGCCGCCCGACGGGAAGCTCGATGCATCCGGCTCACCCTGGACAAGCTCCTTGCCGCTGAAGGCCATGAGCACGGTGCCGTCTTCGCGCGGGTTGATGAACGAGTCATGCTTCTCGGACGTGATGCCGGTGAGCGGCTGGAACCAGTGCGTGTAGTGGGTCGCACCATGCTCGAGCGCCCACTCCTTCATCGCATGGGCAACCTCGTTCGCGATATCGATGTCCAGAGGATCGCCGTTCTTGATGACGGTCTGCAGCTTCTTGTAGGTCGGCTTCGATAGCCGTTCCTGCATGTCAGCATCGGTAAAGAGCAGACTGCCATACTCTGCTGTTACCTTGTCTGTTGCCATGTACGCCTCTCTCCCTTGAGCAAGTGGTACGTATCTGGTAGGAGGATGCAGCCAGCGGCCGCATCTGATGATTCAAAGACTACCGCCACATTGTTTCATCAATTGTTTTCTCATGTTTCCCACAGATAAAAGATTGCATACCAGCACAAGACCGACACGTATCCACGATCCAAACAGAAAAGAGGCCCCGGTCCGATGGGCCAGGACCTCTGAGAGTTCGCTCATAAGGTACGCTAGAGATCTTCCTCCGGCTTCTTCATGCGGATGCCGTCGACGATGCTCACGATGCCTGCATAGACGAGAGTGACGCCTGCCACCATCATCGATACGCTTGCCATCATGAACGGCGACATCATGAGCAGAAGGCCCAGAAATGCCATGAGGAAGCCTCCGAACATGGCGCCGCCAGAACCGGAGACGCCGAGCATGCGCAGGGAGTTGGCAGCAAAGACGGAGTTGAAGCCGGCAATCATCACGTAGATGCCCAAAAGCACGAAGATCCAGGCTACGAAGAACTGCGGCCAGTTCACGACCAGGATGCCCAGGAGCAGCGCCAGAAGGCCGCCGTAGAAGTCGAGCTGCGAGAGCATGATGCTGAAGTGCGTGAATGCCATCACGAGGCCGCAGACGCCGAGCACGATGAGGACCCAGCCCGTGACCTCGGTCAGGAAGAGCGTTGCATTCGCTGGATGCGTGAATGCGACGATGCCCAGGATGATGAAGGCGATGCCAGAGAGTATCGCACCTGCCTTCGAACGCTGAAATCTGAATTCCATAGCTGCCCCTTCTCTCGAAGACGCACAAAGGGCGCCTTCAGGTATATCCTTGATGAGGCTCATACCCGCTTTGGCGCCCTTGAATCCGGCTTGTCGGTTTCAGTTCTTGTTTCGTATCTAGCGTTCGAAACGCGAGTCCGTGCCGCCTATGATGCCCATGATCTCCTGGACATAGGCAGTCGTGTGCTCCTTCGCGTTCTCGAAGTCGTAGTCCATCACATTGTCCGGGTTGAGCTTGTGCTTGCTCACCTGGGACGGCTGCGTCGCGTTGTCGATCACGAGATTCTGGTAGGAGCCGTTCTTTGCACCGAGCTCGACGCACTCAGGCGAGAGCGCATACTCGAGCCAAAGCTTTGCGGCATTCGGATGCGCGCAGCCCTTGAGCGCAGCCGTAGCGCCGATCTCGTAGGAAACGCCCGATGTCGGCTGGACAAGCTCGATGTTCTCGTAGTGGTTGTCCTCGATCTGCGCGATTCCGTCGTGCAGGAAGCCGACAGCGATGACGCACTCCCCCGTGCCGAGGTTCTTGACTGGCATGGCGCCGACCTTCGTATAGACCTGGACGTTCTTGTCGAGCTGCGTCAGGTACTGCATGCCCTGGTCGTGCCCATAGAGCTGGACGATCGTGTTCATGAAGAGGCGCGCGGTGCCGCTCGTCTCGTAGTTTGCGGTCCAGATGAGGCCCTTGTAGGAATCGGAGAGCAGATCTGGCCAGTCCTTCGGCGCATCTACCCCGAGACGCTCGAGCTCCTCCTTGTTGTACATGATGCCCAAGAGTCCCTTGTAGATGCCGAACCAGTCGTTGTTCGAGGACATATAGGACTCGCTCATGAGGTGCGAGGAGTTCTTCGGCAGATAGGAGCTGCCGAACAGCTTCTCGTCCGAGACGATATTGTAGGGATCGGTCGTGCCGCCGAACCAGATGTCGTAGGTGGGAGCTCCGGCCTCAGACTCGATCAAGGACTGCGCCTCGCCGGTCGCGAGATGCTTGTAGTCGACCTTGATATTGTAGAGCTCCTTGAAGTGCGCAGCTGCTGCCTTCAGGTACTCCTCGCCACAGGAGCCGAGCACAGAGATCGAGCCCTCTGCCTGCGCTGCCTCGATGAGGTCAGACCCTGCACCGACCGGATCGGATGTGGTCGTCGTCGTGCCAGAGGATGAGCCCGAGCTGCAGGCAGCAAGTCCCAGAGCTGCCGCAAGCGTGCCGGCTGCACCGAAGAAGTCCCTGCGGGTGATATTGTCCATGGCCAACCCTTCCGATCCTGTGCCTATGCGCGGGCATCCTGTCTGTTCAGTGCCATTCTCCTACATTCGGAATGAGCCGGCAGCTGCCGGCCCCAGAATGCGCCAATTCTTCGGCAAGACGCCCGCCTGCTCATGTGCAGACGGGCGTCCAGCCAAGATTCCTTCTGTCCTACCGCTTCTTCGCGAAGCTCTCCTCCGGCATCTTCATCGATGCGAGGATCTGCGTGGAGCCCGCCACAAGAAGGGCCAGGCCCGAGATGATGCCGATCGCGTTGATGAAGGCGAAGGGAGCGATCGCCATGATCGCACCGAGGACGATATCGCAGATGCCGACAACCTTGTCGTGCGTGTCTGTGCCTTCCTTGCTCTCCTCGACCGCCGTGATGCCGCAGCCGATGACGGCGACGCCGAGGATGATGAAGACGATCACGATGAAGGCATCGGGAGCAAGGGTCAGGATGAGGCCGAGGACGACCTCGACGACGCCTGCGCTCACAAGCGCCGGGTCCTTCATCTTGTTGATGAAGACATCGACGAACTTCGTGATGCCGAGGACAAGCGAGACGATACCGACAAGGCGGACGATGCCGAGGACGGCATCCTCGGTATAGCCGAGGCAGATGACGCCGAGGAGCGCAAGGAACGCGCCCGAGAGCAGCGTGCTCGACTTGCCGTGACGGAATATGCGTTTCAGGAAATCCATTGAGGAAAGCCTCCTTGAGGAAAAGCCAGCATTCATAAGCCAATTTGCGCCAGAGCCATTGTTACCCATTCGCCCACCTGCATAGACGGGCGCCCAGAATCCATACAGAGCTACAGGAAGCAGGCCTTGAGGCCGATAAAGATGAGGACACAGCCGCCTGCGACTTCGGCCCTGTCCCCCAGAAGCGTGCCGAGGCGGCGTCCGATGAAGAGCGCAGCGATGCAGAACGCGAAGGTGGTGCAGCCGATGATGGCTGAGGAGGCCAGGATAGGCACACCCTCGGCACGAAGGCTCACACCGACCGCGAAGGCATCGATAGCGGTGGCGATGGCCTGAAGGATCAAGGTCCAGACCGTAAGGTGCCGGCTTGTGTCTCCGCAGCATTCGCAGTCTTCCGGCTTCTCCTTCTTGAGCGACTTGATGCCTTCAATCAGCATGCTGCCGCCGATGATGCCCAAGATCACGAGGGTAACGATGCCTGCATATCTCTCGATGAGATCTGCCGCAAGGCCGCTCAGCACATAGCCGAGGCAGGGCATGAGCGCCTGGAAAAATCCGAAGAAGACCGGCATCAGGAACAGTCAACGCCGCCGTTCATGGGTATAGGTACAAGCATCAGAGACAGTGACAGCAAAGGCATCTGCCGACAGAGCAGCACCCAGAAGGACGATCTCGGCTATGTTCACGCGTGGCCTCGAATTTCTGGCACCTGTTCTCGAGGCGCCTCCCGCAGCAGCAAAGTGCCTATTCTAGCCGCTTTGCCAGCTGAAGGGTGCCATATGGCCTTCGCTGCACGTTTCCATCAGATAAGCTGAAAGCGAGGTTCTTCATGCCTGCACTCATCACCCACAGCCTCTTTGCTAAGGAGACGCTCCCCTATCTGCCGCACGAGCTCTTCTCGAACGGCGAAGAGCAGCGTGCCTATATCCTCGGCTCCCAGGGACCCGATCCCTTCTTCTGCCGCTGGACAGGACCGGTCACCCACAACCACACCTGCCACGTGCTGGCAAACCAGATGCACGCCGAGAAGGTGGCAGCAGCGCTCGAATCCCTGCGTGCTGCTGTCCTGGCCCTGCCCAAGGAGGGCCAGGGCATCGGCCGTGCCTTCACGGTCGGCCTCTTTGCCCACTACTGGCTCGACTCCCACGCGCACCCCTTCGTCTATGCAGAGCAGGAGGCGCTCGGTGCCCAGGATCCAGACCTTGTCTCCGCGCATAGCGAGGTCCATGCCGTGATAGAGGCCGATATCGACTCTTGGCTCCTGTGGGCAAGGGAAGAAGAAGGAGCGGAGACCGGCGAGGCAGCGCAACGCGCCCTCGAGACGACGCCCCAGATCTCGCGCATAGGCTCTGCCCTCTTCTCCCAGACAGCCCATGAGGTATATGGCCTTCCGCTCGACGGCAAGCAGTATGGCCATGCCGTGCGCGACTATGCGCGCCTCTACCACGCGCTCGAGCCGAAAGGCAGGCTCTCCGAAATCACGCTCACGAATGTTGAGGAACTTGCCCGCGAATATTCAATGCTCGCCTCCCTCGTGCATCCGGCACACCACGATACGTCCTGCGCTTCTGCCAATACGGAGCACCATGTCTGGAAAGATCCTGCCACCGGAAAAGAATCCACCGAGAGCTTCCTCGATCTCTTCGAGGCGGCCGAGAAGAGCTGGCCAGAAGCTGCAGAGGCCTTCCTTGCCGGCAAGGACCTCTTCCCTCTGACTGGCAACAGGAACTACAACGGCGACTTCATGTCCGAAGGAGAAGGCGCCCCTGATATCATCCGCTAGACACAAAAGGCATACCTGAGAAAAGACGAGCGGCCCGGAGCCTCAAGACCCCGGGCCGCTCGCAACTTCAGATCTTCTACACCCACTTCAGGAGATCGTCCTTCATGCGGCGGCGCTCCGCCTCTTCGGGATCCTCCTCGTGCTTGGGCTTCTCTTTCGGCTCGCGCTTCCGCTCGTCCTCCAGCATCGTGTTCATGACATCAAGCCAAGGTTCGTTGTCTCCCGTTGCGGGAACGAAAGGATGCTCGTCGCCGTCCTCCATCCATACCAGGGGAATATCGCTTTCCCCGTCATCTTCGGAGGTGCCATCGACCCACTGGGGTGCCTGAGGCGCATCCCCGCTTTGCTGTGTGAGATCTCTTTCCGCCATGGCCGCCCCTTTCAAGACTCGGACGTGCTGCAAAGAAACCAGGCGCAGCACTTGAGGCTGCGCCTGGACGTAGATCAGAGTGCTTCCGCTGCTTCCTTGGCGCAGGCCAGGCCATCAGCGATGGCCGTGACGACGAGCGAGGAGCCATTCCTCGTGTCGCCTGCCACAAAGACCGGGGTCTCCCCTTCTGCCTCCGCGCGATGGGAGTCTTCCGCCGCAAGCGTCGGACGGACGCCGCCGCGGAACTCGTGCGAGTTCACACCGAGTGCAGAGAGGACCTCGGCCGTGGGGCCAGAGAAGCCCATTGCAATGAGGACAAGCTGGGCCGGCAGCTCATGCTCGGAGCCCTCGATACGCTGCGGCTTGCCGGCGCTCCAGTCGAGGTCCGCGACCTTGAGGCCCTGAAGCGAGCCGTCCTCGCCACGGAGGACCTCCATGGTGTCAGATGCCCAGGAGCGCGGGTCGGCTCCCTGGACTGCCTCAGCCTCGAGCTGGCCATAGTCGGTCTTCTTCACATTCGGCCACTCAGGCCAGGCGTTGCCGGGCTTCCTTGCATCCGGAGGAGCAGGCAGGAACTCGAGCTGGTGGACGCTCTTGGCGCCCTGGCGAAGCGCCGTTGCGACGCAGTCCGTGCCCGTATCGCCGCCGCCGATGACGACGACGTCCTTGCCCTTGGCAGAGATGGCAGGAGCCTTGCCGGAAAGGACCGACTTCGTCGAGGAGGTCAGATAGTCGACGGCGAGGACGACGCCCTCCCCGTCTGCACCCGGCACCCTGAGCGTGCGGGCAGCGCCAGCGCCTGCAGCGACGACGATAGCGTCGAAGCTGTTCTTGAGCCACTCGGCCACGGCCGGATCGGTCACATCGCGGGAGGTCTCGAACACGATGCCGGAGTCCTCCATGAGCTTGACACGGCGCTCGACGACCTCCTTCGGGAGCTTCATGTTCGGGATGCCATACATGAGAAGGCCGCCTGCACGGTCAGACTTCTCGACAACCGTCACGGCAAAGCCGCGGCGGGCAAGCTCCCAGGCAGCTGCCAGGCCGGAGGGGCCAGAGCCCACAACGGCGACGCTCTTTGCGTCGTCTGCGTGCTTCGCAAGCGGCTTCATGTAGCCGGACCCCCAGGCGTGATCGGAGATGGCACGTTCGTCGTCCCTGATCGTCATCGGCTCCTGGTGGAGGCCCAGGTTGCAGGCCACCTCGCAGAGTGCCGGGCAGACTCTGCCCGTGAACTCGGGGAACGGGTTCGTGAGGCTCATGCGTGCAGCCGCATCGTCCCAGAGGCCGCGGTAGAGAAGATCGTTCCACTCAGGAATCAGGTTGTGGAGCGGGCAGCCGGACGTACGGGCCGGACCGAACGAGATGCCGGTCTGGCAGAACGCGACACCGCAGTACATGCAGCGGCTGGCCTGCAGCTCCTGCAGCTCTTCGGAGAGAGGCTGGGCAAGCTCGCCGAAGTCCTTGAGCGCGTCCTTGGCAGGACGCATGCCATGTTCCTGGCGATCGATCGAAAGATATGCTCCTGGCTTTCCCATGGCCTACATCTCCTTCCTCATGGTCTCGAATGCATACTCGACTGCATCCTCGTGGCTCTTGCCCTGCTTCTCCGCCTCGCGTGTGAGGGTGAGGGCACGCTCGTACTCGTGCGGGATGACCTTCACGAATTCAGGCACGATATCGTCGAAGCGGTAGAGCATCTTGATGCCGAGCGGGCTCTTCGTGCGGCGGACATGCTCCTCGATGAGGCTGTGGATGAGCGTGATGTCATCCTCGTCGACCGGCTTCAGGCTGACCATGTCCATGTTCGTGCGGTCCTTGAGCGTGCGGTGCTCGTCGAACACGTAGGCGATGCCGCCGGACATGCCGGCTGCGAAGTTCTGTCCGACCTCGCCGAGGATGAGTGCCACGCCGCCTGTCATGTACTCGCAGCCGTGGTTGCCCACGCCCTCGCACACGATCGTGGCGCCGGAGTTGCGGACGCCGAAGCGCTGGCCGGCAAGACCGTTGATGAAGCCCTTGCCCGACGTGGCGCCGTAGAAGGCAACGTTGCCGATTGCGACATTCTCGTTGAACTTGAACGTCGCCGATGCAGGAGGAGCCACCGTCAGGATGCCGCCGGAGAGGCCCTTGCCGAAGTAGTCGTTCGCATCGCCCGAGATGTTGAGCGTGATGCCCGCCGGCAGGAACGCGCCGAAGGACTGACCGCCCGAGCCCTCGCAGTCAATCGTGATCGAGCCCTCAGGCAGGCCCTCGGGATGCTTTGCCGTCACGGCAGAACCGAGCATCGTGCCGACGCAGCGGTTCACGTTCGAGATGTCCGCATGGAAGTGGATAGGACGAAGCGATTCCCTGGCCGTCTTCGTGTACGGGATGAAGAGCGTGGAGTCGAGCGTCTGGGAGAGCCCTGAGTCCATAGCCATGCTCGGCAGATAGTGCTTTGCCTCGGCGCCCGGGATATCCTTGCCGAACTCGTTCGTGACCTGGGCCAGGATCGGCGAGAGGTCGAGCGTGTTGGCCTTCCAGTTGTTCTCCACCTTGACCTGGCGCAGGCACTCGGGATGTCCGACCATCTCGTCGACCGTGCGGAAGCCGAGCTGGGCCATGTGCTCTCTGAGCTCCTCTGCCACGAACATCATGAAGTTCACGACGTGCTCAGGCTTGCCGACGAAGCACTTGCGCAGGCGGCAGTTCTGGGTGGCAAGGCCGATCGGGCAGGTGTCCTGCTGGCAGTCGCGCTGCATGAGGCAGCCCATGGAGAGGCAGACTGCCGTCGCGAAGCCGAACTCCTCGGCACCTAGCAGGCATGCTACGGCCACATCGCGGCCGTCCATGAGCTTGCCGTCAGCCTCGAGCACGACACGGGAGCGGAGGCCGTTCCTGAGGAGCGTCTGCTGCGTTTCGGCGAGGCCAAGCTCGAGGGGCAGTCCTGCATGGTAGATGGAGTCGCGCGGGGCAGCACCGGTGCCGCCATTGGCGCCGGAGATCGTGATCTTGTTCGCGCCGCCCTTGGCTACGCCTGTGGCAATCGTGCCGACGCCTGCTTCGGAGACGAGCTTCACGGAGATGCGGGCGCCCGGGTTGGCATTCTTGAGGTCGAAGATGAGCTCTGCCAGGTCCTCGATCGAGTAGATGTCGTGATGAGGCGGAGGCGAGATCAGGCCGACGCCCGGCGTCGAGCGGCGAACCTCAGCGACCCACGGCCAGACCTTGCGGCCCGGCAGGTGTCCGCCCTCGCCCGGCTTTGCGCCCTGAGCAAGCTTGATCTGGATCTCCTTTGCGCTCATGAGGTAGCGGCTCGTGACGCCGAAGCGCGCCGATGCCACCTGCTTGATTGCAGAGAGCTTCGAATCGCCGTTCGGAAGCGTCGTCTCGCGGGAGGGGTTCTCGCCGCCCTCGCCGGTGTTCGACTTCGCGCCGATGCGGTTCATTGCGATGGCCATGCACTCATGTGCCTCTTCGGAGATGGCGCCGTAGGACATGGCGCCCGTCGTGAAGTGCTTCACGATCTCAGAGGCAGGCTCGACCTCGTCGAGAGGCACAGGACCCGAGGCGAGCGGCACGAACTCGAGAAGGTCGCGCAGGACGATCGAGCGGTTCTTCGGATGGAGCGCCTTCGAGTACTGCTTGAAGAGATCGTAGTCGCCCTCGCGCACAGCACGCTGGAGAAGGTAGATGACCTGCGGCGTGATCATGTGGTCCTCGCCGCCGAGAGGCCTCCACTTCGTGAGGCCGGAACTTGCAAGCTGGTCGGGAGCCGGGCTCTTCTTCAGAGCCTCTGCCTCGTCGTAGCGCTCGTTGCACTCGCGCTCGACATCGGTCACGCCCAGGCCGCCGACACGGGAAACCGTGTTCTTGAAGTTCTTGTCCACGAACTCCTTCGAGAAGCCGACGATCTCGAAGATCTGGGCAGAGTGGTAGCCCTGCATCGTCGAGATGCCCATCTTGGACATGACGGAGACGATGCCCTTCGTGATTGCCTTGTTGTAGTTCGCGATGCCCTCTTCGGCGGAAAGGGCAAGCTCGCCCTTCTCGGAGAGCGCACGGATGCAGTCATGGGCCATGTACGGATAGATGCCGGAGGCAGAGTAGCCGACAAGCGTCGCGAAGTCATGCGGCGTGATTGCATCGCCGCACTCGACGACGAGGTCGGCACGGGTACGGATGCCAGCAGCAAGCAGGCGGTTGTGGACAGAGCCGACAGCAAGAAGCGACGGGATGGAGACTTCGCCGTCTGCTGCACGGTCGGAGAGGACGATGATGTTCACGCCCTCGCGCACGGCTGCGACGATCTCGTCGCCGAGCTCGTCAAGCGCCTTCTCCAGCGCGTCATCTCCGCCGTCACGCTTGTAGGTGGCGAAGAAGCGGCGTGCCTCGAATCCCTCATGGTCGATAGCGCAGATGCGGTCGAACCCGTCCTTCGTGAGGATCGGGCCCTGGAGACGCACGAGGCGGCAGTTGTCGCGCATGTCCTCGAGGAGGTTGCCATGGTTGCCGAGATAGAGCAGGGACGACGTCACGAAGCTCTCACGAAGCGCATCGATAGGCGGGTTCGTGACCTGGGCGAAGAGCTGGTTGAAGTAGTCGAAGAACGAGCGCGGGTGGCGGGAAAGCACTGCCAGAGGAATGTCTGCACCCATGGAAGCCAGAGGGGCTGCGCCCTTCTGTGCCATAGGAAGTATTGCCTCTTCCACATCGTCGAAGTGGTAGCCGTGGCGGGCAAGCCTCGTCACGAGCGGCACCTTTGCATCATGCTGCTCGAAGGGATCGGAGTCTGCAGGCTTCAGGTCCTCGACGTCAATCGTCTCTGCGGCAGCCCAGTCACGGTATGGCTTCTGGTTTGCGAAGGCCTCCTTGATTTCGTCGTCCCAGAGCACGCGGCCCTTTGCAGGATCGACAAGAAGCATCTGGCCCGGGCCGAGAGAACCGGTCTGGAGCACCTCTTCAGGGTCGCAGCGAAGGGCACCGACCTCGGAGGTGAGGATCAGGCGATCATCGCGTGTCACATAGTAGCGGGCAGGACGAAGGCCGTTTCTGTCAAGGGCAGCGCCGGTGACGATGCCGTCCGTGAAGGCGATGGCAGCAGGGCCATCCCAGGACTCCATGAGCATGGACTGGTAGGAGTCATAGGCGCGGCGCTTTTCCGAGAGGCTTGGGTTCTTGTCCCACGGCTCAGGCAGGAGCATCGAGACCGCACGCGGAAGCGAGCGGCCGTTCATGGTCAGGAACTCGAGCACGTTGTCGAGGATGGCAGAGTCTGAGCCCTCACGGTTGATGATGGGGATGACCTTTTTCAAGTCTGCACCCATGACAGGAGAGTACAGGCCCGGCTCACGGGCACGAATCCAGTTCACGTTGCCCTTGAGCGTGTTGATCTCGCCGTTGTGGATGATGTAGCGGTTCGGGTGTGCACGCTCCCAGCTCGGCGTCGTGTTCGTGGAGTAGCGGGAGTGCACAAGCGCGATCGAGGACTCGGTCGAAGCATCGGCCAGATCCGGATAGAAGCGGCGCATCTGCGTCGCGACAAGCATGCCCTTGTAGACGATCGTGCGGCTGCTCATCGAGCAGACATAGAAGATCTTGCCCGAAAGCGCGCTCTCAGCGTCGGCCTTCTTCTCGATGACGCGGCGGCAGACATAGAGCGCACGCTCGAACGCCTGGCCACCCTCCACGTTCTCGGGACGGCCCAGGAATGCCTGGACGATCGTCGGCATGCATGCCTTGGCGGTCTCGCCGAGGTCGTGGGCATCCGTCGGAACCGAGCGCCAGAAGAGCAGAGGAATGCCCTGCTCGGCGCAGCCATCCTCGAATACGCGCTTTGCGACAGCGAGGCCCTCTTCATCCTGCGGGAAGAAGAGCATAGCGACACCGTAGTCGCCCTCATCCGGCAGAAGGTAGCCATAGCGCTGTGCCTCGCGGCAGAAGAAGCGGTGCGGCACCTGGAACAGGATGCCGGCGCCGTCGCCGGTATTGTGCTCGAGGCCCTTGCCGCCACGGTGCTCGAGGTTCACAAGGACGCTCAGGGCGTCGTCGATCATCTGGTGGGAACGCTGGCCCTTCAGATGGGCAAGCGCGCCGATGCCGCAGGCATCATGCTCGAACTCGTGACGGTAGAGTCCCTCGTTCTCTGAAGAAGCGCAGGCCTGCGCATGCTGGTCGGCATGCAGCTGGTTGTCTGAACTCATAAGGTTTCTCCCTTGCGTGTCTTCCCTCTCAGCTTCGATGTGAGTCTACGCAAGGATTGTTTCCACCCAGTGAGCACCCCCGGGAAGACAGAAAGGCTTCTCGGAGTTGTCATTCGAACGAATCATGCTCGAAACATATCCGAACACACGCCCGACATGTTTTCAGCACCCATAAAGCCGGCATAGGAAAAGGACGGATACCTGAAGCTGCATCCGTCCCTGGCTCTTACCAAAAGCGCCGTAAAGCCCCTGGCTTCAGCTATGGGGATATGAGGCGCAGCGGCAGCATGAAGGCACGCGGACAGCAGGCCGTGGCATAATCCATCCAGAGGGCACGGAGGCGCCGCAGGCCAATATCTGCAGGCGGCATGGGCAGGGATTCCGGAAGAGGGCAGGAGGTGGCCTGGAGTGGAGCGCTCCTATGAGATGCGCATCTATCCGAACGCGCGGCAGCGGGAGCTCATCGGGCGCACCTTCGGCTGCTGCCGGTGGGTCTACAACAAATGTCTCGAGGAGCGCAGGGCCGCATACGAGAGCACGGGCAAGTCGCCGACGAGGTTCCAGCAGGACAGGATGCTGCCATCTTGGAAGGCCGAGAATCCCTGGCTCATGGAAGCAGACTCCCACGCCCTGCAGCAGGCGGTGGCCGACCTCGACAGGGCATACCAGAACTTCTTCCGGCGCTGCAGGCAGGGCGGCAGGCCTGGCTATCCGCGCTTCAGGTCGAAGAGGGACGCAAGGCAGAGCTACCGCACGAGCCAGGGCGTCTCTGTCCCCGACGCCCGCCATGTGAAGCTCCCCAAGCTCGGCCTCGTGAAGGCGCGGGTGAGCAGGGGGATCGAGGGCCGCGTGCTCTCGGCAACGGTGAAGCAGGTGCCCTCTGGCAGATACTTCGTGTGCCTGTGCTGCACGGACTGCCCGGAGCCCGAGGCAGCGCCCGGCGCCATCGCGGTGCTCGGCATCGATGCCGGCGTGCACGACCTCATGGTCCGGAGCGACGGCGTGAAGATTGCCAGCCCCAGGGCGCTCGCCAGATCCGAAAGGCGGCTCGCCCGCGAGCAGAGACGCCTGTCCCGCAAGCGGAAAGGCTCCGCCAGCACGCGGAAGCAGAAGAGGAAGGTGGCCCGCATCCATGAGCGGATAGCAGACCAGAGGAAGGACGCCATCCACAAGGCCACGACGGATGCGGTGCGCGAGAGCCAAGCCATCGCCGTCGAGGATCTGGATGTGCGCGGCATGGAGAGGGACCGCCGTCTCGCGAAGGCGGTGGCCGATGCCTCGATGTCGGAGATGCTGAGGCAGCTGGAATACAAGTGCAGCTGGCACGGGCGGCGCTTCGTGAAGGTAAGCCGCTGGTACCCGTCCTCGAAGACCTGCTCGTGCTGCGGGCACGTCCTGGAGGAGCTGCCGCTCTCCGTCCGTGCGTGGACATGTCCCGCCTGCGGGGCACGCCACGACCGCGATTTCAATGCGGCCTTGAACATCGCGCGGGAAGGAGCGCGGCTTTTAGATAGAGCAGACGGTACCGCAGGGCCTGCGGGAACCTCGGGGGCCAAGGCCTCCGGAACGCTTCTGGAGCAGGCATAAGCCCCGACATGCCGCAAGGCATGGAAGGCTATCTGCGACGAAGGAAGAATCCCCTGGATTCATCCATGGGGAGGGTCAAGCCTCTGGCACCTTGCCGGTCGCTATGATCTCTTCGAGCGCTGCCTCGTCGAGCACAGGCACGCCCAGGCTCTGCGCCTTCGTGAGCTTCGAGCCTGCCGCTGCTCCCGCGACGACGTAGCTCGTCCGCTTCGAGACGCTGCCTGAGACCTTGGCGCCCATGGCCTTGAGCTTCGCACCTGCCTCATCTCTTGTATAGTGCTCGAGCGTGCCTGTGAGCACGAACGTGAGGCCGGAAAGCGTCTGCGGCACTTCCGGCTCCTCACCGAAGCCGGGCTGCTCGAGCATCACGCCTGCCGCACGCAGGCGCTCGAGCACAGCCACGTTCTCCTTGATCTCGAAGAACTCGTGCACCGCATGGGCAATCTTGGGACCGATGCCCTCGATCGAGGCGATCGTCTCCTCATCGGCGAGCATGAGAGCCTCGAGCGAGCCGAAGCGCTTGGCCAGAAGCTGTGCCACATTCGTGCCGACATGGCGGATGCCAAGGCCGAAGAGGACTCGGGCGAGCCCCTGCTTCTTGGAGGCCTCGATCTGCTCCATGATCTTCTTTGCAATCGTGGGGCCGACGACGATCGCGTCGCCCTCGATATGATCCTTCGTCGTCGTGTCATAGACGCGTCCGGTCTGCGTGCCGGCAAGCATGTCCTCTGTGAGGTGGTCGTAGTAGTCAGCCACATCGCGCACGGCCCCCTCATCGAGGAGGTGCTTCACGATCTCCTCGCCGAGGCCGTCGATATCCATCGCAGGACGGCTGCCCCAGTGGATGAGGCGCTCCAGAGCCTGTGCCGGGCAGTCGATGGAGACGCAGCGGTAGGCGACCTCTCCCTCTTCCTGGACAACGGGGCTTCCGCAGGACGGACACACCTTCGGCATCTCCCACTCGGGCCGTGCTGCATGCTCTTGCGCCATCTCTCCGTCAAGCACCGGTCCCACGACCTCGGGGATGACATCGCCGGCCTTGTGGACGACGATCGTGTCGCCGACACGCACATCGCGGCGGTGCACCTCGTCGATGTTATGAAGGGTTGCCCTGGCAATCGTGGATCCAGCAACGACGACCGGATCGAATTCGGCAACCGGCGTGAGCACGCCCGTGCGGCCTACCTGCACCCTGATCTCGCGGAGCACGGTCTTCTTCTCTTCAGGCGGAAACTTGAAGGCAATCGACCAGCGCGGAGCGCGTGCCGTGAAGCCCAAGGTCTCCTGTCCCGAGAACTCGTCGACCTTTACGACGACGCCGTCGATATCGTAGTCGAGGCTGTCTCTGTGGGCCAGAGCATCGGCGCAGTACTCGTGCACGGCCTTCGAGCTTGTGACGCGCCTCGCATGCGGATTCACGCTGAAGCCGCAGGACGAGAGCCAGGCGAGGAAGTCATGCTGCGTCGTCACGGCTAGTGGCCCTTCGTCTGCGACGGCGTAGATGAAGGTCTCGAGGTCGCGGGCACCTGTGACCTTCGGATCCTTCTGGCGCAGCGACCCTGCGGCTGCATTCCTCGGGTTCGCGAAGGGCGGACGTCCTGCCGCATCGTTCTCCTCGTTCAGGCGCTGGAAGCTGTGGCGCGGCATGTAGACCTCGCCCCTGACCTCGATCGAGTGACCGAAGCCACCGTCGGCAATCTTTGCAAGGCCTGCCCTTGCAAGCGTGCGCGGGATGTCCTTTATCGTGAGGGCGTTCTGGGTCACATCCTCGCCTGTCGTGCCGTCGCCGCGGGTGGCAGCACGCACAAGCCTGCCATCACGGTAGGTAAGCGCAATGCCCAGGCCATCGATCTTGAGCTCGCACGTATAGGCAAGCGGATGCTCCGGCGTGGCGCCAAGCGCTTCGTCCGTACGTGCGAGCCACTCGTCGAGCTCCTCGAGGTTCATCGCATCGTCGATCGAGTACATGCGCTGGGCATGGCGGACGGGTGCGAACTGCTCGCTCACGAAGCCGCCGATGCGCTGCGTGTAGGAGTCGGGCGTCACAAGCTCGGGGTGCGCTGCCTCGATGCCCTGGAGCTCGCGGAGATAGCGGTCGAACTGGGCATCGGTCATCTCCGGCGCATCGAGCGCATAGTAGGCATAGGCCGCATGGTTCAAGATCTCGTTCAGGCGTGCCGCATGCTCCCGGGGCGTCTCTTTCGTCCCTTCGCCTTCCGGCACCGGCGTGCTTCCGCCGAAGAGCGACATCTGGTCTGCCATCTTCTGCCTCCCTATCGAAGATGCACAAGGCATCGAATCATTTCATCCTCTGACAGGGTAGCGCACCAGGAACGCACGGTGCCGCCCAAAGCCCATCCCCACGGCGAAACCCGAAGCGCCCTGTACGCAGGAGCGGCTATAGTCATAGTCGGCCCTGTGTGCATGCAACCTTGAAGGAGCTCATCGATGCCCCAGCCTGAAACACCCTCACATGCCCCCACGCAGAAGGCAGAGTCCTTCCTCGCCTTCCTCCTGCTTTCGACCATCCCTGCCTTCATCGCCGGCATCGGCACCTTCGCTGCGCTCTGGGCTGTCGACAAGCTGCGCGATAGCGTCTGGGACGCAGCAGCAGAGCAGCTGCCACCTGTCCTCTCCCAGCTCTCCCCGCTTCTGCTCTGCCCTGCAGGCGGCCTCATCATCGGCCTCTGGACGAGGCGCTGCGGCTTCAAGCTCGACACGATGCACCAGGTCTTCGGCATCTGCCGGAAGGAGGGCGGCTACCATATCCCGCACCTCGGAAAGTCCCTGGGCCTCTTCTTCGCACCGATCGTCTTCGGCGGCGCCATCGGCCCCGAGGCAGGCATCGCAGGCTTTGCCGCAGCAGGATTCACGGCGGTGCTCGACAAGACGAGGATCGGCGGCACCGGCGCCCTGAGTGCCGGCACCCATCCCTTCCGCCGCGCCATCAGGACGCTCCTCGATACAGGCGACGAGGCACAGGCCTCGAAGGAGGCAAAGGAGACGCTTCAGGAGCTGCCGCTCAGAAAGCTCTGGAAGGTCCTGCTTTGGATCCTTGCTGCCATCTTCTTCGTGCTCGGCTGGGCTTGCGTATCGCATGCCCTCGGCTCTGCTGGCGAGATGCCGCGCTTCGAGGGCATCGACTACGCCACGGCCGACTGGGGTGCAGGCAGCGTGGCGCTCCTGCTTGGCTACGCGTTTGCACTCTTCGCGCTTGCCGCCCAGAAGGTGGCCGCGAGCATCTCTTCTGCCATAGGCCCCGACCCCTTGAAGAAGGCGCTCCTTGCCGGCCTTGTGCTCGGCGGCCTTGCCTGCATTCTTCCCGACCTCACGTTCTCCGGCCAGGACGATATCGTGGACCTCATCGATACCTGGCAGAGCTGGGCACCAGCACTTCTCATCCTCGTTGCCTTCGTGAAGATATGCATGACAAAGATGTGCGTGGCGCTCGACTGGACAGGCGGCGAGTTCTTCCCGACGATCTTCTGCGGCGTCGCGCTTGGCTACGCCGTGGCATCGCTCATGGGTGCAGACCCGCTCCTGCCGGTTGCTGTTGCTGCAGGAGCTGCAGTCGGCGGCTGGACAAGAAAGCCGATTCTCTCGACTGCTGTCCTGGCACTGTGCTTTCCGCCGATCGCATTGCCGGTGGTGCTTGCAGCCTCCTGGATTGCCGCAGAGCTTCCCCACCCCCGGAAGAAGGCAGCATGAGCCAGAAAGATATGGCTTCCAGCAAGCGGGCAGGTACCACGCCTGCCCGCTTTTATGCAGCCGAATCCTGTCATCTGCAGAGCCTGCACTGGACATGCCTGGTACCTTCAGTCTTGGAGATGCATATCCATGGTACAGAGAGTGATCGTCGAGCACCGGGGCTGCGGCTACGGCTGCTTCACGACATTGGCCATCATCATCGTGGCCGCGCTCCTCATTGCAGTCCTTCCCTATGTGGGAGCGGTGGCGGCAGGAGCCGGTCTCTATTTCCTCATGCGCTACATCTGGCAGCAATACGTCCAGCAGCGCCCCGATGCTTCCTTCGTGCAGTGGGGCCTCAAGTTCGCGCCGATCACACGAAAGATCATGGCAGCGCTGCTCTGCTGCGCCTTGGCCGCTTCCCTCATGGTCGCCTTTGCCGTGCGTGCAGGGATGAGCGCCGAGACAGGAGCTGCAGGCACGGCCACAAGCGAGCAGCAGGAAGAGCCACGGAGCCGCAATGAGCCGGAGCCTGGCCAGAGAGAAGAGTCCCGGAGCACCGTCACGACCAGCTTCGTGCCCGCAGATTCCGAGTTCTCCGCCAGGCTCCGCATCTCTGCCTAGGGAAACGATGATTAAAGCATAGCTCACCAGGCCGAATCGCACCGCCCGGCCTTCCGCTGCCCGCCAGGTTGCCGCGCATCCGGTAGAAATGGCACTCTACCTGCACAAACGTTATAATATGG
>Ga0214927_100095_pt1 | contig 62719 bp, 66 predicted proteins | sample Stichaenrichm16X_FD_168612 | JGI IMG/M metagenome (GOLD analysis project Ga0214927, IMG submission 168612) | Xylose enriched microbial communities from anaerobic bioreactor in Madison, Wisconsin, United States - 16X | ecosystem: Engineered > Bioreactor > Anaerobic > Unclassified | place: USA... | reverse complement strand
CTGATGCTCGGGAAGTCGGGAAGGTAGGGAGGCGCCGGCGGGCCCGTGACGAAACCCGAAAAACTTTCGTGCACGGACCCGAAAGAAATCCATGCTCAAAGTCGAAAGTCAGGCTTGACTAAACACAATGCTCGCGGCGGCACGGTGCAGGTACATAGCCGAGGGAAACTGGGGTACCAGGAGGTACCTCGACGTCAGCCTCCTCGGGGGATGGGACGTGAGGGGGTCGGCAGGGGGCTAAGGACACAAGTTCAGGAAGTCATATCGTCCCCAGCTCCCGTGGGGCTTTTTGCGAAAAACTATTGACGGAACCTATGTAGATGACTATGCAGAGAAGGGGCAACCAAGGAGGCAGGTTACTGATGCGGACTCCCGCACGCCCACGACTACCCGACGGGGACTGTGTTTTAATCTCTGATGGCCGTATTGTAGCACGAGCGGTTTTAGTAGGCGCAGATTGCACGTGGCCTCAGAGGGGCGTTGCGGGTCGAGCATGATTGGGGGCGGGGGCAAGCGTATCGGCGCAGAGCGTGGCGGGAGCTAGTGTTTGAATGCAACAACCTTGCAGTCGGTACAATGCCACGCCCGCACGTTGGTTCGGCATCCTAGTTTCGGTTCGGTGATTTGCACGAAACCCTCGGCATTCCGCGCGTTCCCGAAAACGCTGGGAACCCGACTTGCGAACCCGAAAGCGCCGTCTTTGCTGGCAAACAACCAACCTTGTTCCATACTCGCGCCGCATTCAGGGCAGTTCATGGCTGCTCCTTTCCATGCATTTTGTTATCGGTCGGGTTTACAGCGCAATAACTCTCGCGATTTCCACGATCATGATCTTCACGGCAACGCCTGATGCCATAAACCAAAAGCAGAGTTCTTTAGCCTGTTGCGAGTTCGCGATGAGCATGGCGAATGCAGACGCGATTATGACAAGGGCGCCAATGTACCCTACAACGGTTGGGATACTGACCAACGGGAACAACCCAGCCGCGCAACTCCCATCGATGGAGGACTGAATGGTCTTGTCCAACCCGTCGCGAGCCGCCGCGAAACAGCAAACGACAAGGCCGAACGCAAGGAGCAGCAGCCCCCGCATTCCCCAGTGCTGGACACTGCCGCGGTTGACGATCGTGTAGCCGATGAAGACGACAAGACCAAGAATCATGATCGTTGTGGCTATGGTGGTCGTATCGCCGAAGTAAAGCTTTGTCATTGGGAACCCTCCTTACCCGCTGCTCAACGAGCCTTTCCTGCTTCTATCTGGTCAATGAATCGGCTTACATGGTCGTCCAGCAGCTCCATTGCGCGCGCTTTGTCCATTCCCCCGTCGGACAAGCCGTATAACAGGAACATCGGCCCATAGAACTCCAGTGCAAGCTGCCAAGCCGCGTCTTCAGAGCCTGTAATCTCACCGAACACCGACGCCATGTATTCAACGGGGCCGCCTGCCAAATACTTTTGGTACAGCTCGGCCATGCCCGAATCCCGATACTGCTCCAACGTCAACATCTTGCGAAAACGGGAGGGGAATTCCTCCTCCGTCCAATGCAGGAACTGCGCCTTGCTGTATGCGCGGATCTTCTCGGCGGGAATCTCCTTATAGGCAGCAGTGCTGCCCAGCTCATTCCCCGGCATGGAGAACCGCTGCGATCGCTCAGTGTCCAGCTCATCCATCCGCGCGACGATGTGATCCAAGATTTCTTGTTTGCTGGCGAAATGCTTATAAAGGGCGGCCTTCGAGATTCCGATCTGCTTCGCGATATCGCTCAAAGACGCGCCCAGATACCCTTTTTCGGAGAACAACCGCAGCGCTGCTTCTGTGATCCGATCCTTCGTGCTCGGTTCCATATCAGTCCTCTCTATACTAGGTGACCGAACGGTAACCTAGTATAGTTACCGTTCGGTCACCTGTCAAGAAAGCATGCAAGATGCCGGAGAGGCGGGCAATCTCATCGAGAGCGTGGGCGCCACTTCGATCTAAGCATCAAATGAGCACCAACGGAGACGCCCCTTAAGGACTGCCCAGCGAAAGTTTCGCCAACTTGAACCGCCATAATCACAGTATGGTAAGCATGCATCAACGAAGCAAAGACGATCGAACTCACTCAGGCCGAGGACATGGCTTACTTACGCGCAGACCTTTGCCTGTACTCGCCCGAGAGTTACATGCTCGACGCGATGCGCGAAGGCTTAGAGAGCATGCCGCCAGAGCTTCGCAGCAAGCTCCTCGACACGCTTTGCGAGCCGAGCGTCGAGAGTCCGCAATGGTGGCGGGATGTCCTCGTGGCTGACGGAGACCCGCTCTACCGCGAGCTGGAGCCGCTGAGCTAGCCCAAACCCACACGGCAAGGAGGAAGGCCGCCTATCACGTTGATAGGCGGCCTTCCTCATACCTGCAGGAACTGTAGTCCCGCGGACTTCCGGCTCCAGCAGATAGCGGACTTTATCTGCGGGATAGAGTTGGCCGTGATCAAGTATGAAGCTAACGGGGCTGGTGGAACTGAGAGGCTATGAGGGCTCCGGCATGGATGGCTCCGAGAGGCACCTGAAGAGGGTCTGCAAGGGCACCACGGTTGAGAAGGGCCTCTCAATCACGGGAAACGGGGCGACGCAGTCGCGGGACGAGGTTGCCTCTTGGACGAAGAAGTTCGCGTAAAGGTCTTCGCGGGCTGCTGCCCAGGCGATTCGATTGCGAGGCTTGCGGCGCTCTGTGACGAGGAGGCCACTATGGAAGATGAGGTGTCCTTAGTGGCCACGCTTCACGGTACGTTCTGTGGGGGTAAACGGTAGGCAACGCTGGCCGCGACACGTTCCACGCCGGCGTTAGCTCAGGAATTCGTCGACCTCGCCGGCAAACTCATTTGGATACTGGAAGTGCGATCCATGGCCGGAATGAGGGTAGAGCACCAGTCGGCTGCCGACGATCTTCTCGTGTATCGCATTCGAGTTGGGCGTGGGGACCATCGCGTCGTTGTCACCGTTTGCGATGAGCGTGGGAACGCGAACGAACGACAGGTCGTCTTCCGCCGCTTTGCCCCAACGCTTGATTGCGCCGAGCCGGGCGAGAAAGGCAGGCACCGTTACGGGCGCGTCCTGGTTGGACAATGCCCTGGAATAGAGCCGCGCGAACGTGGCGTTTACCGCGGCTTCCCCGGTCGCGTCGTCCGTGAAGAAGATGTAGCGCTTCATGTCCTTGCGCCTGGCAACTGCGTGGAGCATGTGGCGAAACGTGACGGACGTTACGCGATCGACCCCCATGCCGCCACGAGGTGCCGTGCCAACAAGGATGAGCCTGTGGACCGTCCGGCGGCAAGCCCACGGTATGCAATGTGCTTGCCGCCTACGTCCACGTACGAATTGCCCGTAGTAAGGTACGCCAACTACGCCTCCTCGATGCGCAGCAGCGTCTTGCCCTGGGAGTGACCAGACCTCACGCGCTCGAGGGCGTCGTTAGCCTGGTCGAGGCCGTACATGCCGTCGATTGACACGGCAAGTGGCTTCTCGGCGGGGAAGAGCTCCGCGACGCGCTCGAGCTGTGCGCCGTCTTCGTGCACAAAGATGAAGTCGTACGTCTGCTGCTTGCGCGCTGCCATCTTGTCGAGCTTGTGGCCCGCAAGGCCAAACAGTGCCCGCTTGAGCGTAGGCAGCCCCTCTCGCTTGGCAAAGCGCCCGTTGGGCATGCCGCGTAGCGACACCAGGTGCCCGCCCGGCTTGAGCACGCTGAACTCGTCCGGCAGCTCGCGCTCGCCCAGGGTGTCAAGCACGCAGTCCGCGTCGTGCAGCTCATCGACGTAGCGCTGGGTCTTGTAGTCGAGAAACACGCTGGCTCCCAGGTTGCGGACGCGCTCCTCGTTCCGGGCACTGCCGTTGGTTGCCACGGTGAGGCCCATGCGTGCTGCAATGGGGATTGCCATGGCGCCAAGGCTACCCGTCCCCCCGGAGATGAACAGCGTCTGGCCGGGCTGCGCACCCATGATGTCCAGCGCCTGCAGGGCGGTGAGCGCGGTCAGCGGCACGCAGGCAGCCTCTTCCATGGAGAGGTAGCTGGGGACGAGCGCGAGTGCTCTCTCATCTATTGCGGCATACTCGGCGAACGCCCCAATCTTTGCGAGCGGCATGCGTCCGTACACGCGGTCGCCGGGCTTGAACTTGCCGGCTGCGGTACCCGTCTGCACTACGGTGCCCGAGAACTCGTTTCCCATCACGAGCGGCGTGCGGTAGGGGACGATGAGACGTACCTCACCGCGGACGACCATATTGTCCAACGGGTTGACCGCCGCAGTGTGGACGCGCACGAGCACCTCGTGCGCCGCCGGCTCGGGGGTGGGGACATCTCGCACGGCCAGAGTCGTGCCGTTCTTGTCGTACTTGTCCAGTATCGCAGCCTTCATCTGCCTTTGCCCTCCTGTCGCATGGTGCTTTTCCCGCTTTTCTCGTTACTCTCGATTCGCTCGCGCATCCGTGCCGTGCAGTCGGCGAGGGTGGCGCCTGCGAGTTCGTGCTCCACCACCTGCTCCGCTTGGCGAAACATCCCGTTGAGCACGGGGCGAATGTTGCGCCCCACGATGCACTCGTCGCTGGGGTTCTGGTGAACGTCGAACACGTGGACGTCCTCGGTCTGTTCCACGGCGCGGTATACCTCTAGAAGAGAGATATCCTCTGGTGCCTTGAGCAGGGAAAACCCACTCACTCCGCGCCGTCCCTCGAGGATTCCCGCCCGGCTTAGGCGGGTAGCCACCCTGCGGATGTAGCTGGCGTTTGTTCCCACACTATGAGCGATCTGCTCCGAGTTCATGGGAACCTCGGCCTCGGACACCAGAATCAGCATGTGGATTGCCGTCGAGAACTTTGTATCCATGCGCCTGTCTCCTTGCCCGTCCCTGAAAGGCCGTTGCGATGGCGTGCTCTGTGTCACTCAACAATGTATCAGGAAGTGATACATCCAGCGATCTATTCATGACAGGCACACAGGTTTTGCTTGCTTGGGGGGAGGCGGTCCTGACTCCCCGGTTACGTCAGAGCGCGATTCAGCAAGTTGCCTGCCAGACAAACGAGCCCCACGTGGCGGCTCGCTACCTATAGGCGGTTCTCGCCTAGGCAATTTATGACCGGGGCGAGCTGACCGCCACCCTCATGCGACTGAGCGACCTCGGAGTCGTCAAGATCGAGCGGGTCAAGGCTGTGGGCGAAGGGGCTCGCGGCGTCAGGAACGCAGCGGACTATCGCATTACGAAGACCGGTGTCGAGCCCAGCAACCCTATCGATGTAAAGACGGTCGAGCTCCTCTTCGAGAAGCTGGGTCCGCTCGCATCCGATGAGGGTAGGGCTGCCACGTGCGACTCGATTATGCTGTCCGACCTGAATAGGGCTGCTCGGCGTCACAAGGGAACCTACGCCAATCACGTTGCAGAGTGGAAAAGCTTGTGAGCCAGAGGGCGCGCTCGAGGAGGTTCTTTACCGATCGCAAGCGCTCCAACCGGGGAAAGCTCGAGAACTACCTTGTGGCGAGCGTTGTCGTCTCGTCGCTGAGCTTTGGTGCGCTCGGCGGCGCCTCTGGCAGAGACGCCCTTATCCAGTTCATAGTCTCTGGCGTCACCCTGGGGACAAGCATCGCGCTCCTTATCCTTATCCAGACAAGCATGCGCATGCCCAAGCTCTCCAACAACGCGATTGAGATCAAGGCCAAGATGGAAGCCCCGAGAAGGTGGCTTCTCGACTTCACCAACCTTGATGAGGCCATCCTGCAAGACGTTGCTCCATGGAATCGTCTCCTCGTGATGGCCGTCGTGCTGGGTGTCTCCAAGCAGGTAATGGAGAAGCTCGGATTCGCTGTGCCGGACATCCTGGATGACCCGGACTTCTCGTCAACATACATCTGGTGCGGCGCGGGCTCCGGGACTTCGGCGCTCGCGACATCAATGGGGGCTGGCCTGAGCATGGCGTTTTCCACGACATCCTCGTCCTCCGGCTCTGGTGACGGGTTCTCCGGCGGCGGTGGCGGAGGCGATGGCGGAGGTGGAGGCGGCGCCTTCTGGCGAGGATTCCAAACGCTGCTCACCTAGTTGGCCTCAACGGTTGTCAGCATGTTCGTGGTTTTCTGTGGAACTCCATGGATACAGAAGTTATTGAGAGCATTTTTCGAGTGCGAAGACTGGCCAAGACCCATCCTCATGGCATCTGGCTTTTGAGCGTTGCATCAGGGAGATGGTGGGAATACATTAGGTGACAAAGTAAGACAAAGTAGGAAGAAGTAGATATGTCTACTACGGCTACAACGGAATCCATCTCTGCAAAGCTTCGCAAGGATGAAAAAGACCGCTTTACGATGACGTGTGAGGAGATTGGAACCTCGCCGAGCAACGCTATCCGCATGTTTGTCTCGGCATTTAACCGCCGAGGGGGGTTTCCGTTTGATCCTTCAAACCCCTATGGCTTTAGTGCAGATACCCTAGCGGCAATGGATGATGCGGTGACGGGAAGAAATCTGTCTGGTCCCTATGACTCGGTCAAGGAAGCCTTAGCTGCTCTTGATGAGGAGTAGTCATGCTGGGACTTAGCTTCACGTCCAAGTTCAAGCGAGACTACAAGCGCATAAAGAAGCAAGGCAAAGACCTCGCAAAGCTCGAAGTCGTCCTGGAGACTCTCGTGAGGGGTGAACCGCTGCCCGACGCGATGCGTGACCACTCGCTTGGAGGAACATACCACGGACACCGTGGGTGTCATATTGAGCCTGACTGGCTCCTCATCTATCGCGTTGACCTAGAGGGTTTTGTTCTCGTGGCCACACGTACGGGGAGTCACAGCGAGTTGTTGGGACTATGAGGTAGGGAACTGTCGTCTAGCTACTCTACCTGGCGCGCTTCTCGCAGAAGCCGGGCAAGGTTGTGCGAGAAGCGCTCCCTGTCCTCGTCCGTGAAGGCTGCCGGACCCTTGGTTTTTCCTCCGGCCCTGCGTACCTTCTTCTCCTCGTGTCGGATGAACATCATCGAGTCGATGGTGAGCGGGTTGTACACGTGGCCGCGCACGCCAATTGCCCGTGCGCCCCTGCCGAGCACGATGTCAGCAAGGCCGATGTCCTGCGTCACGAGCACGTCGTCGGGGGTGATGGCGGAGGCGATTGCGAAGTCCGCGGAGTCTGCTCCAACGCCCACCTGAATCGTGTTCACCCAGAAGCCGTGGTCGGGGCGAGAGGGGTCTTTTGGCTCACGCGGGTCCGACGCGCGGATGTACCGTTCGAGGTTCTGGGTGGAGTTGCCGGCGATGATGCAGGGGATGCGGTGCGCCCTCGCGGCCGCCAGCGCCTCGCGCGTGACGGGGCAGGCGTCGGCATCGATGTACAGTCTGGTCACGAGCCCTCCTGCCAGGCGATTGGGGCGCCAGCGAATACGCTGCCATTGTAGCGGCACCTCTCCGGAGACGTCCTCGGGGGCGTAACGCTTTTCTCTGCGTGGGGTGAAAAGGCGAGTGGAGAGCCCGCGCGATTGTTGGACAAACGCTCGTATGCTTGGGGTCGGTAGAGGGATGTCTCAAGTACGAGGGGGACTAATGATTCTGTCGCTCGCACCCATGGAGGGGATAACGGGGCACGTGTTTCGTGCGGCCCATGCCGCATGCTTTGGGGCGCTCGACCGCTGCTACTCTCCCTTCATCAAGCCCCCGCGGGTGGGAAGCGGCTTTGGCAAGCGCGACCTGAGGGAGCTCTGCCCTGACGAGGCGCCCGATCCGAAGCTGGTCCCCCAGCTGCTGACCAGGAATGCGGATGAGTTCGTTTGGGCGGCGGGGCTTCTCGCCAAGATGGGCTTTGACGAGGTGAACCTCAACCTGGGATGTCCCTCGCGGACCGTGGCGTCGCGGGGCAAGGGCGCGGGGTTTCTCGGCGATCCAGATGGGCTCGACGCGTTTCTGACCAAGGTGACCGAGGAGTCACCCATTCCGGTGTCCGTGAAGACCCGTCTTGGCATCGCGAGTGTCGATGAGTACGAGAGGATCTTGGACGTCTACTGCCGTCACCCGCTCGCAGAGCTTGTCGTCCATCCTCGCCTGCTGGAGGAAGGCTATGGCGGGACACCGCACTGGGAGGCGTTTGGCGAGACGCTCGCACGGGCCCCCTTCCCCGTGACCTATAACGGCGACATGTTCTCCCTCGGCGACATCAACGAGCTCGAGCGGGCGTTTCCGGAGGCGAACCGAGTGATGCTCGGTAGGGACATCCTTGCCAACCCCGCCCTGGGACGGATGGCGAAGGGTGGATCCTCCGCCACCATCGACGAGCTCGAAAGATTCCACGGCCTCCTGTTCGAGGGCTACGAAGACGAGATGGGTGGCAATGCCGTCTTGCGCATGAAGGAGTGGTGGTCCTACGCGAAGTATGCGTTCGAGGACCCGGTCTCGGTCTGGCGTGCCGTTAGGAAGGTAAGGAAGGTCGAGCAGTATGTTGCGGCAGCGGCCTCGGTCTTTGAGCGAGAGAGGCTGGCGGACGAGGCGTCATATCGACGGCGAGAGGACTAGGCCTTACCGGCTCGCGAGCTTCCGTATCCCGAGCGATGCCCTTGCCGACTTGGTGGGCTAGAGTCGCCTGACTTCCCGCGCGGGCACCCCCGCGACGAGCGTCCGTGGGGCGACATCCTTTGCGACCACGGTGCCCGCGGCAACGACGGCACCATCTCCGATGGTCACCCCCGGAAGTACCGTCACGTTTGCTCCAAGCCAGACGTCTGCGCCGATGTGAACGGGGGAGGGGGTGACGTTGCCGCGCCGAGTTGGATCCATGTTGTGGTTGAGCGTGGCAATCATGCAGTTGTGGCCGATGAGGGATCGGCTGCCTATGTAGATACCGCCCTGGTCCTGGAAGCGGCGTCCGGAGTTGATGAAGACTCCCTCCCCGAGGTGCGTGTTGAGACCACAGTCAGTGGTGAAGGGCGAAAAGAGCCCAACCCCCTCGGAGAGGGGCGTTCCAAACAGCTTCTCCAACTGCGCCCGGGTATCGGACAAGCTCTTGAACTCAGCGTTCATGCGAGAGGTGATTCGCATGGCACGCTCGGACGTAGCCACCATGATCCGGTGGATTCTGGAACCTGCGACCACCTCTTCGCCAGTGTTCATCACGGCGAGGAACTCTTCTATCTGTCCTATCGTGAGCTCTTCCTGGTCCTCGTACATGCGTGGCCCTCCTGACGGGTGCGTTCTGCTGCTACAGGTTCTTACCAAAGAACTTCTGAAGCTTGTCGAACGGGATGGCGTTGCGGTTGTCATAGAGGTCCACGTGGTTGGCGCCCGGAATGATCACAAGCTCCTTGTTGTCGCCCCTGAGGCGCTCGTATGCACCCTCGCTGAAGTAGCGCGAATGCGCCTTCTCGCCGTGGACGAGAAGGACGGGGGCGTCGATCTCGCTTGCCATGTCCAGCAGTGGCTGGTTCATGAACGAGATGGTTCCGGTGGTGTTCCAACCGTCGGTGGAGTTGCCCGAGCGCTCGTGGTAGCCACGCGACGTCTTGTAGTAGTCGTGGTAGTCGCGAACGAACTGAGGGGCGTCATCGGGAAGCGGGTCAACGACACCGCCGGCGCGCCGGTACGTCCCCGCCTTGTAGTCCGCTGTGCGCTGGGTGGCCCAGGCGCAGCGCTGCTCGTCCCGGGCCTCCTTGCTGTCGGTGGAGCCAAAGTAACCCTCGCGGGTGACGCGTGACATGTCGTACATGGTCATGGCAGCGGTCGCCTTGATGCGTGGGTCCAGGGCGGTGGCGTTGATTGCCATGCCGCCAAAGCCGCAGATGCCGATGATGCCAATGCGGTCCGGGTCCACGTCGTCGCGACAGCTCAGGTAATCGACCGCAGCGCAGAAGTCCTCGGTGTTGATGTCGGGGGAGGCCACGCGGCGGGGCTGACCGCCGCTCTCGCCCGTGAACGACGGGTCAAAGGCGATGGCGAGAAAGCCGCGCGCTGCCATCTCCTGGGCGTACAGGCCGCTGGCCTGCTCCTTCACGGCTCCAAACGGACCGCTCACCGCGATTGCGCCGAGCTTGCCCCGTGCGTCCTTGGGCTTGTACAGGTCTGCGGCAAGGGTGATGCCATACCGAGTGACAAACGTCACCTTGTCATGGTCCACTCGCTCGTCGCGCGGAAACGTCTTGTCCCACTCCTGCGTGAGCGTGAGCTCCTCTGCCTTCATCATGGCGGTCCCCTCCGTGTTCGCTGGTGTCTCTTGCTTCCGACAGGATGAAGGTAGAATCTAAACCTAACTTCAGGTCAAGATGTATTATCTGAGTACCTGAATCGACCTTCATCGGCACACAATTGCTCGCTCCATGCGGCGGCGATGGGGCTGGCAATTGGTAGGGCAGGGGAGAAGCCCGTTTTCCTTCGTGGCTCAAGAGGGTGCCGTTGGGTGATGTCCATGTGCATCGGCGCAGAGGTGGTCGCGAGGTCAGCCCGACGCCTCCAACACGGCAAACGTGAGGACGCAGGACGTTTCGTAGGAGACGGAAACCTGTAGCCGATAAAGGCCGTGGCTTCTTGCCTGCACGTCCATGGTTCCTAACAGCTTGACGCTGGGACGACCTAGCTCGTCCGTAGAGTATTCAATCTCCCCGAACGAAGCGTCGTCTGGATTCATGCGCAACGCCTTGAAGACGGCTTCCTTCATGGAGAACCTTGCGCTAAATGCCGTTAGGGGGCTGTCCGCCGCGAGGCAGTCGCGTCGCTCCCGCTCGGTGAAGGTGCGGGTAAAGAACGGGTCGTCCCAATTGCCCTCCAGCGGCTTCATTCTGCTGAAGTCGAGGACGTCGCATCCCACGCCAAGTACCATGTCGTCTCCCAGGTGCCAGTCGTTCAATTGGGGTATCACTGAGGCTATTGCAAGGAATACCGCTGATCAAATTGGTTGGGGGTCGGATTCAAAGCGGCCCGCCGTGTTACCCCCTATGCGCATTGAGTTGAGTACCGTCACGATTGCATCCCTGGTTGCCCAGGGTTCCTTGTTGACGAGCCATGCCTTCGTTAGGAGAAGGTGAACTTCGACAAAGGAGTTCGTGAATCCGTTGCGTAACTCATCGTGCGGCATTCCGTCCGTATCCATGAGAGCATTCACGTGGTTTCTGAGCACCTTGCGGAACTTGACCAAAAAGTACTCGTCGCCATGAGGACCAAGCATTGCGGCGAGACGAGCGCCGTTCTCCTCGCAACGATCGAGCCATTCGAAGAAGCCGATTGGCGGGCTGATGTGAAACCCCCAATCAGTTCGGGCACCGCCCTCAGGGTATTGCTCCGTTACGGGTGCCTGGAGGTTGGCGAGGTCAAAGGCGACGACCTCCTTGAAGGAGTTGATGAGCTCGTCCTCGACGGTCTGTGTCACGTCAGCCATGTCGTCAAAGTAGGAGTAAAAGGTGCTGCGAACCACATCGGCCTGCTCACAGACGGATTTGACGCTCACTCTGTCGAAGTCAGTGGTGCCGAGCAGGGTGATGTATGCATCGATGATGTTTGACTTCGTGCGCTCTCGTTTCAGCATGTGAATCCTCTGACATAAACCGTTTCATTAGATATGAAGCGGCTGATTTTGAACAGGACAAGTAAATGACGCAGTGTTCGATTTGCACACGCACTTCATCGCATGTTTGAATCGAACACCAGCTGGTTCAGGCGTTCTGTTCCAGCAATGTTACGCCCAACATAATAACCCCCAGAACGATAAGCAACGGAGAGAGTTCTGGGGGAGGTTATGCAGAAACATTCAATATTTAAGCAGTCGCGAATCTGGCGAGCCTGGCCGATGCTCGTCTATTCCACACTTGGCTACTTCATCACCTCGACGGTTGCAAGTTCGATGAACGTTGCGGCAGGGGTCTTTGCCTCGGAGCGTGGGTGGGACGCGGTGCTAATCACCTCGATGATCTCGATTGCGAGCCTCGGTAACGTTCTCTGCGGCTTCATCGCCGGACGTCTCTGCGTTCGCCACTCTGCAAAGATGATGGCACTGATTTGGGGCGCCATCTATCTTTTGGGCATTCTCCTCATGGGCGTGAGCACGGACTTCTCCCTGTTCGTTATTGCTATGGTCCTTGCCAACGCGGCCTCCTCGGCATGGGGCTACAACACGAACCCCGTGCTCATCACGAACTGGTTCCCAAAGTACAAGGGTACGGTGCAGGGAATCGTCTCCATGGGGATACCCCTGGGCGCGGGCTTTGCCTCGGTTTGCTTCATGTTCGGATATGGACGCTGGGGAATTGAAGGCGCAAACCTCCCCTTCGCCATCATCGCGGGCGTCACGCTGCTCCTTCTTGTGTTCGGGATTACGAACTACCCCGAGCAAATGGGCCTTGAGCCGGATACGATGATGCCGTGCGAGCGTCGTAACCCCGGGCTTGCTGTGGCACGCCCCGAGGGCTGCTCTCCAGACCTGCCGAAAATGGGACATGTAAAGGTGGGCACGGGGTTTGTCGTCCTCTCTCTGATCCTTGGAACCCAGCTTCTCTTTGCCGGCGGGCTTATGGTGCAGATTGCGCCGCGCCTCTTCGAGCTTGGATACAGCATGGACGAGGCCCTTGCCGGCATGATAGTGACTGCCGGTTTTGCCTGCGCGGGAAGCATCGTCTGCGGAGCAATCGGCGATCGCTACGGAGCAAGCGTCGGGGTAATTCTCACCTTCGTCCTTGGCATTGTCGGAATCCTCCTCAACGTCACGGGTCAGCACACCCTTGTCATGGCAAGCCTTGCGCTCATCGGAGTTGTGACGGGTAGCGCGGACAACTGGCCGGTGAACATCTGTGCGGAGCAATTTGGGCGAGAGGGCTTTGCCAGCTCCTTCAGCATCATGCAGCCCATCATCCAGCTTGTGGGTGCTGCGGGTCCGGCGCTGTTTGCCCAGGCAGCTGGCCTCACGGGTAGCTACGAGATCTCGTACCTCATAGGTGCCGCCCTTCTCTTGATTGGCCTCGTGCTCTATTGCCTGTTCATTCGCAAAGGCACGAAGTTGGGGGGAGGTGTCCAAGGCAGTTAACCCCCGCAGTCGCGGAAATCCCCTCTGATCTATGAGAAACACTAACAAGGGAAAACACATGAACGGAAAATTCAAGACGCTCGTTGGTGTCTATAGCTGTGCGCTTGCCCTGATGGGCCTGATCGTACCCGTGTCCGTCCTCGCGGACATCGCGCAGAGCTTCCCCGATGCGCCCATCACCCAGATCCAGCTCATCGTCACCCTGCCCAGCCTCATCGCAATTCCCACGGGCATCATCGTCTCAAAGCTCGCCTCTCGCGTTTACAAGAAGTACAGCGCCCTGTTCTTCACGGCTTTCTACGTCTTTGCGGGAACCATGCCCATTTACCTGCACGGTTCCGTGGGAGAGCTTCTCCTCTCATCGGCTCTCGTCGGCGTTGCCATGGGCGGACTCCAGAACAGCATGACGACGATCATCCCCGACTACTTTGAGGGAGAGCAGCGCGGAACGGTCCTTGGCCTGCTGTCCACCTTCGTCTGCCTGGGTGGCTTCATCTACACCTCGGCTGCGACTGCATTTGGCTCTGGAGACTGGACGCACGCCTTCTACGCCTACTTCCTGATTGGCATCTTCTTCGTCCTCGAGATCGTTTGCCTTCCCAAGGGCAAGCTCGAGCCCAAGCCCACCAAGACCGAGCACGTCGTGGTTCCCCGCGAGGTGATCGTGCTCTGCATCATGGGATTCACGCTCTACACCTTCTGCCAGCTCTTCAACTCTAACGAGGCGCTGCTCGTGGTCGAGCGTGGCATGGGTGGTACCGCCGAGGCGGGTATGGGCTCCTCCGCCTACACGCTTTCGGGTATCGTCGCCGGCATCATAGTGGCCCCGCTGATGAAGATCTTCAAGAAGCAGGCGCCTACCGTCACGTTCCTCATGGCTCTCGTCGGACTCGTCGTTTACGCCCTGGCATCCAACGTCCTCATGCTCTGCGTTGCTGGTTTCTTCATCGGTCTCGCCTATCAGAGCTTCACCCCCTTTGGCGGCATGGGCGCCTCGAACTTCTCGAGCGCTATGGGCATGGCGTTCAACATGGCGCTGGTAAATGCCTCCATGTCCCTTGGCCAGGTCCTCTCTCCGTTCACTACGGCAGCCCTCGGCTCCCTTTTGGGTGGATCCATCACCTCGATGATCTGGGTTGGTGCCGCCTTCATCACGGTCCTTCTGATAGTCGGCTTTGTGTACTTCGGCAAGGTCAACATCCTCGTCTCTCACTCTGCTGGCAGCAAAGCCGAGGACTAGGGATCAGCTCAAATAGCCAATCAATCGTTTGGAGGAAACATGTCTCGTGAATTGGTCACAAAGACCGTCATCTGCAACGGCAACCCCACCGAGGTGCTGATGCGTCAGATGCTCAAACCGTGCTCCAAGGAGGAGTTCGACGCGATGACTCCCGAGGAGCGCGAGGACTACAAGGTCCTCACCCCGCTGAACAATCGCGTCTATGAGCCCGAGCCGGGAATCATCTGCATGCAGGACGTGTCCGTCGAGATGCGCGACGGCATCCACATCTACGTGGATATCTACAAGCCCAAGGACATGCCGGTCGTGCCGCTGATCGTCTCCTGGAGCTTCTACGGCAAGAGGCCGTTCGACGGGCAGTCCGACTGGCAGATCATGGGCGTTCCGCCCCAGACTGTCTCCAACATGTCCAAGTTTGAGAGCCCCGACCCTGGCTACTGGTGCCGCCATGGCTACGCGGTCGCCAACGTCGATCCGCGTGGCGTCGGGCATTCCGAGGGCGACTTCATGCAGTTTGGCACCCAGGAGGGCAAGGACGGCTACGACTTCATCGAGTGGGCGGCGCAGCAGGCCTGGTGCAATGGTCACGTCGCCCTTGCTGGTAACTCCTGCGTCGCGATGACTCAGTGGCGCATCGCCTCCCAGCAGCCGCCCCACCTCTCCTGCATCGCTCCCTGGGAGGGCACGAGTGACATGTATCGCGAGTCCCTCATGGAGGGTGGAATCCCCGCGCACACCTTCGTCGGCATGGTCGTGCGCGAGGCGGTCGGCCTGAACTACATCGATGACACCGCGGCGAACTCCGAGAAGTACCCCTTCATCGACTGTGATTACTGGAAGGACAAGGACCCCATCTGGAAGAACATCACGTGCCCCGTCTATGTGACGGCGTGCTGGAACCACTTCCACCTGCGCGGCTCCATCCAGGCGTTCCGCAAGATCAAGTCTCGCAAGAAGTGGCTGCGTGCCCACCGCAACTTCGAGTGGCCCGACGCGTACAACAACGCCAACCTGCAGGATCTGGAGCGCTTCTTCGCGCGCTATCTCAAAGGCGAGCGCAACGGGTGGGAGCTCACCCCGACTGTCCGTCTCGAGGTCCAGGACGCCTTTGACTACAACTACCAGGAGAACCGCCCCGAGACTAGCTTCCCGCTTAAGCGCACGAAGTACGAGAAGCTCTACCTGGACGCCACTGACATGTCGATGAAGGCGGAGCCTGTCGCGGAAGAGGGCATGGCTGCCTACGAGAGCGCCGACGGAGAGGTCTGCTTCGACTATCGCTTCCCCGAGGACACCGAGCTCACGGGCTACATGAAGCTTCACCTCTGGGTCGCCGCCGAGAGCTACAACGACGCCGACCTCTTCATCAACGTCCAGAAGCTCTCGACGACCGGCGAGTGGCTGCCGATCACGCTCTTCGGCGAGCCACACCCTGGTGCCTGGGGCAAGATGAGGATCTCTCGCAGGAAGCTCGACGAGAAGCTCTCGACCGACTTCCAGCCCATCCAGGCGCACACCTGCGACGAGAAGGTCAAGCCGGGCGAGATCGTCCCCGTCGACATCGAGATCTGGCCGACAAGCCGCTTCTGGCACAAGGGGCAGCAGATCCGCGTGCAGATCGCCGGTCGCTACATCAGGGAGAACTGGTTCGAGCCGCTCCAGTGGGACACGGACAACTATGGGCGCCACCTCGTCTACACCGGTGGCGAGCACGACTCCTACCTGCAGATTCCCGTCATCCCGCCCCGCTATCAGGACGGTGACTACATCTACCGCTAGAAAGTTCGAACTATCGAGATAACAAACAACGAATGAGAGGGATTCACGATGAGTGACGAGATCTTCAACAAGCTTGCCGAGCGCTGCGCATACCTCTGGGGCGTCGATGCCTCCACGATCACGCCCGACACCACATTCGCCGAGCACAACACCAAGAGCACGCAGGTCTCCCAGATGACGACGTACCTGGAGGACGAGCTTGACTGCGAGGTGCCCTACATGCAGTTCAAGCGCTGCAAGACCGTTGGCGAGGCGGCGGCGTTCGTCGCTGACCTGCTCGACGAGTAAGCGCATGCGAGGACGGAGGATACGGTGAACGAGTTCCTTCAGGGGATGGTGAGCCGCGCCAAGGAGCATCCGGCACGGGTCTGCTTCCCCGAATCCGAGAGCGTGGATATCCTCGCCTGCGCCGCAAGGGTCGTCGAGCTTGGAATGGGCACCCCGGTGCTGGTTGGCAGCAGGGAGACGGTGGAGAGCCTCGCCAATGAGAGCGGAATCCAGTCCACTGGATTCGAGTACTTTGACAACGCGGACGAGGCGTGCAGGGAGGAGCTTGCCAACGCCTACGACGCCCTTGGTGCGGGCGAGTACAGCCACAAGGCAATCCTGCGCAAGAGTAAGGACCCCGTCAACTGCGGCATGATCATGCTCAGGTGCGGGATGGTCGATTGCGTCGCAGCCGGCAAGGAGCGCTCGACCGGTGACGTAGTCTTCTCCGCGATGAGCTTCGTGGGGTTGGCTGATGGCGTCGAGTCCCCGTCGAGTCTGGGCATCGCCGACATCCCCGGCTTCGAGGGTCCGCAGGGCTCAATGCTCGGCCTCGCAGACTGCGCGATCACTGCCCAGCCCGACGCTGCCGACCTCGCCGGAATCGCCATCTCATCCGCAGATACCGCCAGAGCGCTCCTTGGCTGGGAGCCCCGCGTTGCCCTCCTGGCCTTCTCGACCAAGGGCTCGGCCGAGCACGAGTCCATCGACGTTATTCGCTCTGCGGTCGAGCGCGTGCACGAGCTTCGGCCCGACATCCTCTGCGATGGGGAGCTCCAGCTGGATGCCGCCATCATCCCGGCGGCGGCGAAGCACAAGGTCAGGGGTGAGAGCCCCGTTGCCGGCAGGGCCAACATCCTCGTCTTCCCCAACCTGCACGCCGGCAACATTGGGGTCAAGATGGTGCAGATCTTTGGACACGCCAACGCGTATGGCCCGGTCTTGCAAGGATTTGCGAAGCCAGTCTGCGACTTCTCCAGGAGCGCGCCAGTGGACGAGATGCTCGGCAACGTTGCGATGCTGATCATCCGGGCGGGAGGTGACCTCTGATGGCGGAGCGCGCATGGAGGGTCCTGACCATCAATCCGGGCTCGACATCCACTAAGGTTGGCATGTTCGAAGGCGAGAAGCCCGTGTTCACCACTACGATTGAGCACGACGCGAAGCGCCTGGCAACGTTCCCTCATGTGAGCGACCAGCTTCCCTACAGGCGCGAGATGATTCTCGGAGTGCTAAGCAAGTACGGCGTCAAGCTTCAGGACGTTGATGCGTTCGTCGGACGTGGAGGTGGTCTGCTCCCCGTCGAGGGCGGAACCTACAAGGTTGGCCAGACGCTGCTCGACCATGCCTCGAAGGGGGCCAACGGCGTTGAGCACCCCGCCAACCTCGGAAGCCTCCTTGCCTCCGCATTTGCAGAGGAGGCTGGTGGGAAACCCGCCTACGTTGTGAATCCCCCCGACACCGACGAGCTCTGCGACTGCGCGCGCATGACGGGCATTAAGGGCGTGTACCGGCACGTCCATCTGCACGCGCTCAACCTCAAGGAGACGGCCATCAGGCACGCCGCCTCCATGGGGAGGAGGTACGAGGACTGCAACTTCGTGGTGTGCCACATCGGTGGCGGCATCTCGATTTCCGCGCACCAGCACGGACGCATGATTGACGGCAATGACATCGTCGGCGGTGAGGGGCCCATGACGCCGACGCGTTGCGGCAGCCTACCTGTCGTCGAGGTCCTGGGGCTCATCAAGAGCGGAATGGATGCGAGCCAGGTCCACAAGCTCTGCCTCAAGAACGGCGGCTTCGTGAACCTGCTTGGGACGAACGATGCCCGCGAGGTCCAGGCAAGGGCGGAGAAGGGTGACGCCGAGGCAGCCCGGGTCTGGGATACCCTGGTCTACCAGATTTGCAAGTGGATTGGTGCCATGGCCGCCGTGCTCGGCGGAGACGTCGACGGGATTCTCCTTGGCGGCGGGATGGTGCACAGCGATGCCCTCGTCGAAGCGGTTCAGGAGAGGTGTGGTTGGATCGCCCCGGTCACGGCGTATCCTGGCGAGTTTGAGCTCGAGGCCATGGCTGCCGGTGCCCGTCGCGTGCTGAACAGGGAGGAAGACGCGAAGGAGTATACGGGCATTCCCGTGTTCCAGGGCTTTGACAAGTAACCCCTGCCTTGTCTGCCCATATAGTTTCGGCTTCATCGGCCCACCGCACCGCCTGATGCAGTGTGGTGGGCCAAGCTCCATTAATCGCATCCCAATCGCTTGCCTGCGCATTTGCCCCGCTCCCGCATGGTGCGCCCACCCTCCGTCCCGATCGTGGCGATAATCGTGGGAGCTGTCCAACCCAAAGGGGGAGTGCCACATGGAGACAAGACCATACGTGCCCTGGGACCTCATGAACTCGTTCCTCGTCGACGCCTTCAAGGGATACGGCGTGCCGGAGGACGATGCGAGGATATGCGCGGACGTCCTTCTCGAGAGCGACCGCCGCGGCATCGAGAGCCACGGATGCAACCGCTTTAAGCCCATCTACATCGACCGCATCAAGCGTGGCACCCTCCTGCCCAAGACCGACCTCGAGATCGTGCGGGAAACGCCCACCACCGTGGTCGCGGACGCCCATGACGGAATGGGCATGGTCGCCTCGTACCGCGTCATGAAGATGCTGATAGAGAAGGCGCGCACCAATGGGATGGCGGGCGGGGCCATCCGCAACTCCACCCACTTTGGCATCGCTGGCTATTGGGCCACGATGGCGAGCAAGGAGGGCATGATTGGCTTGGTGGGCACCAACGCCCGCCCGTCGATCGCGCCGACATTTGGCGTCGAGAACATGATGGGCACCAACCCGCTCACCTTCGCGCTCCCCACCGACGAGGAGTTCCCGTTCTGCATAGACTGCGCCACCTCGATCGTGCAGCGCGGAAAGATCGAGTACTACGCGCGCGAGGGCAAACCCACCCCTCCGGGCATGGTCGTGACGCAGGATGGGTCGTCCGTCACCGACTCCAAGGAGATCCTGAGGATGCTCGTGGAGGGCACGGCGGCCCTGGCACCGCTCGGAGGCGGGCCGGACGACAAGATGTGCGGCTACAAGGGATACGGTTACGCGGCAACGGTCGAGATACTCTCCGCCGCCCTCGCCGGAGGCCAGTTCATGAAGGCGCTCACGGGCGTCTCGCCCGACGGCTCCCCGCAGATGTACCACCTGGGCCATTTCTTCTTCGTCGTTGACCCCGATGCCTTCTGCGGGCGCGACACGTTCAGGAAGATCGCCGGCGACATCTGCCGCGAGCTGCGCGCCTCCAAGAAGGCCCCCGGATACGATCGCATCTATACTGCGGGGGAGAAGGAATATCTCGCCTGGCTTGACCGCAAGGACAAGGGCGTGCCAGTTGGCGAGGCGGTGCAGCGCGAGCTCGTCGAGGTGCGAGACGAGCTGGGGCTTCCGTATCGCTTCCCGTTCGAGGGCTGATGGCCGCCTCCCCTCGCGCCTGCGGCCGGGGCGTGAGGGGAGGGCTCATGGCACAGGATGGACCGACCTGCATACGCGTGCGAGGTGCGCGCGTCCACAACCTTAAGAACGTCGACGTGGACGTGCCGTTGGGCAAGCTCGTGGGAATCGCCGGCGTGTCGGGCTCGGGCAAGTCGAGCCTGGCACTGGGGACGCTGTACGCCGAGGGCAGCCGCCGCTACCTCGAGGCGCTCTCCACGTACACGCGGCGGCGCATCTCGCAGAGCGCCCGCGCGGACGTCGACCTGGTCGAGTACGTGCCGGCGGCGCTCGCCCTGCGGCAGCGTCCCGCCGTGCCGGGGGTGCGCTCGACCTTTGGCACGTCCACGGAGCTGCTCAACGGGCTGCGCCTGCTCTTCTCGCGCGTGGGCTCCTACACCTGCCCCAATGGGCACCGCTGCCCACCCACCATGAACGTGGCGCTGGAGCGTCCCATCGTCTGCCCCACCTGCGGGGCGGAGTTCTACGGTCGCGGCGCGGAGGACCTGGCCTTCAACAGCGACGGTGCCTGCCCCACCTGCGGGGGCACCGGGGTCATGCGCGTGGTGGACGAGTCCGCGCTCGTGCCCGACGAGACCAAGACCATCGACGAGGGCGCCGTGGTGGTGTGGGGCACGCTCATGTGGTCGCTCATGAAGGACGTGTGCCGCCAGATGGGCGTGCGCACCAACGTCCCCTTTTACCAGCTGACGCCGGAGGAGCGCGAGATCGTGTTCCACGGTCCCGCAGAGAAGCGCCACATCGTGGTCCACAACAAGAGGACCGACACCGCCACCGAGCTCGACTTCACCTACTACTCGGCCGTTGCGGCGGTGGAGAACGCCCTGGCCAAGGCCAAGACCGAGAGCGCGTACCGGCGCATCGCGAGGTTCCTGCGCGAGGGGCCCTGTCCCGACTGCCACGGGACGCGCCTCTCCTCCGCCGCGCGTGACCCGCAGGTGCGTGGCATCAACCTGGCGCAGGCCACCATGATGACCCTCGACCAGCTCGCCGAGTGGCTCCCGGGGGTCGAGGGAACGCTCCCCGCCGAGGTGGCCCCCATCGCCCACCAGGTGGTGGACTCGATGGCAGAGCCCGTCGCCCGTCTCCGCCAGCTTGGCCTGGGGTACCTGTCGCTCGATCGCGCGAGCTCGACCCTCTCCAACGGCGAGCTCCAGCGCGTGCAGCTTGCCAGGGCGGTGCGCAACCGCACCACGGGCGTCCTCTACGTGCTGGACGAGCCCTCGATCGGCCTGCACCCCGCAAACGTCGAGGGGCTGCTGGGAGTGGTCGACGACCTCATGGCAGACGGCAACTCGGTGGTGCTGGTTGACCACGACGTCCGCGTGCTGCGCCACGCGGACCACATCATCGAGGTCGGTCCCGGGTCGGGCGCCAACGGCGGAACGGTCGTCGCCCAGGGTACGGTCGGGGAGGTGGAGAGGGACCGCAACTCTCGCATCGCACCGTTCCTATCGGGGAAGAGACGCATCCGGGTGCGGGACCGCGCGACTCCCGACGACGTTTTCGAGAACGGGAGGATTCACCTGGAGACGAACCAGGTCCACACCGTCCGACCCCTCTCCGTGGACGTGCCCGTGGGGCGCATGGTGGCGGTCACGGGGGTGTCCGGCTCTGGGAAGACCACGCTCGTGTTGGAGTGCCTGGCACCGGCGCTGCGTGCAGCGGCGGCGGGCGGGACGCTCCCCCAGACGGTCGTGGCGTGCGACCCGGCGGGGGTGTCGCGCGTGGAGCTGATCGACTCCACCCCGATTGGGGCCAACGTGCGCTCGACGGTGGCGACCTACTCCGGCGTGATGGACGACCTGCGGCGCGCCTTCGCCAAGACGCCCGACGCCAAGGAGCGCGGGCTGCGTGCCGGTGATTTCTCCTACAACACCGGTTCACTGCGGTGTCCCACCTGCGACGGGACGGGCGTGATCTCGCTCGACGTGCAGTTTCTCCCCGACGTCCAGATCACCTGCCCCGACTGCCGGGGCTCGCGCTACGCCGATGTCGCGTGGGAGGTGCGCCGCCCCACAGGCGGAGGGGTTGCGGGCGAGAGGAACGGCGCGTCTCTCCCCCAGCTCATGGAGCTGACCGTTGACCGGGCGCTGGAGCGCCTGGGTGGGCTCCGCAGCGTCTCGAGGCGACTGCAGGTGCTCTCTGACATTGGGCTTGGCTACCTCACGCTGGGGGAGGCCACGCCGGAGCTCTCTGGGGGAGAGGCGCAGCGCCTTAAGCTGGCGAGCCAGGTAGGCAGGGACCAGGCGGGCGCGCTCTACGTGTTCGACGAGCCATCCATCGGCCTGCACCCGTTGGACGTGGAGGTGCTCCTCGGGGTCCTGCAGGGGCTGGTGGAGCACGGTGCCACGGTCATCGTGATCGAGCACGACCTGGACATGGTGAGCAACTCCGACTACGTGATCGACCTCGGTCCGGGTGGTGGCGAGGACGGCGGGCGCGTGGTGTGCGCCGGCACGCCCGAGCAGGTGTGCGGCTGCCCGGAGTCGGTGACGGGCCGCTACCTGGCGGAGGAGCTGGGGCGGGGCTAGGCAAGAGAATAGTCTCCTTGTGCAAAGCGGGACCCCAGCTCGCAATGAGCCGGGGTCCCGCTTTTTCCTCGCGCGGGGGAGAGGGGCGACGCCCCCTTGTCGCGACCCTAACCCATGGTCGCTACGACGCGTCCCGTGCCGCCTGCCTCGCGCATCGCATCCCCCACGATGCCCGAGGGGTCGCGGTCCATGACCACCACGTCCATGTCCGCGGGACCGGCAAAGCGCACGAACGACCGGGACGCCCCCACCTTGGACGAGTCCATGAGCATGACCCTGGTGCGGGCGTGCCTCAGGAACTCGGCCTTCGCCGACGCCGTCTGCTCAAACTCGGCGAGGAAGCCAAAGTCCGGCTCAAAGGCGTCCGCCCCAAGGAAGACCTTGTCTATGTAGACGTTGGCAAGCGAGTCGGCGAGCATGGGCCCATAGAAGTGACAGTACTGCCGCCCCAGCGTGCCGCCCGTGCACACGGGGGTCGCGTTGAGGAGGTGCTGCTCAACGTACTCAAGGCCGTAGTAGTCATCGGTGATGACCGTGATCTCGCGCAGGTCCTGGAGGCAGTGGAGAAACTCCAGCGTCGTGCTTCCTGACCCCACCAAAATGGTATCGCCGTCGCGCACCATGGTCGCGGCGTAGAGGCCGATCGCGTGCTTGGCGGCGGCGTTCTTGCGGATGCGCTGGGGTACGCGGGGAATCACGAAGCTGCTCACGGGCACGGCGCCACCGTGCGTCCGCTTGAGCTTGCCCTCCTCCTCCAGGAAGCTGAGGTCCGCCCGCGCGGTCACGGCCGACACCCCGCAGCTCTCGCATATCTCCTGCACCGAGACTGCGGAGCGCTCTGCGAGCGTATCGAGGATGTGCTGATGCCTCTCGGCTGCGATCATGCGTGCCTGTCGTCGTGCCGCGCCCATCGTGCCTCGTCCTTCCCATGGGTCCCCGCCGTGCCGGCGGGGAAGCGTGTCGTTAAAGGGACGAGCCGGACGTCCCACGGGGAGACGATCCGGCTCGTGCTGGTGGCGTTCAGAGAGATAGCCTACTCGACAACCTTGTCGCCGTTCTTGTGGTACTCGCTGCGCTTGAAGATGACATACAGGATGCCACCAACGATCACGCCGGCGAAGATGGCGATGAGCCACAGGTACCAGCCGTCGACGACGGGCAGGACCAGGAAGCCGCCGTGGGGTGCGGGGTCGTGGACGCCAAACATGATGGTGAGGATGGCCGCGATGGACGAGCCGCACATCATGATGGGCATCACGGGCCAGATGTTCTTGGTCATGAACGGGATGGCGCCCTCGGTGATGTGGGTGCAGCCCAGGACGATGTTCACGATGCCGGCGGTGAGCGCCTCGGTCAGGAGGGCGGTGCCGGTGACGTAGGCGGCCTTGTTGACGGGGCCGCCCATGTCAAACGCGCACATGCAGCCAATGGCAAGGCCCAGGACGATGGGGCCGGAGGTCTCCAGGCCCTTCAGGAAGTCCATCATGCCGGTGTTGATGGCGGCCATGGGGCCGGAGATGCCGAGCATGACCAGGCCGACGATGAAGGTGGAGAGGAGCGGGTACAGGAAGATGGCCTTGAGGCCGTCGAGGTTCTTGGGCATGCCAGAGAGCAGCTTCTCCAGGCCCAGGATCACGTAGCCGGAGAGGAAGCCGCCGACGATGCCGCCCAGGAAGCCAAAGCCCACGCCGGCGCCACCGGCGTCGATCAGGCCGGTGTCAGGGGAGACGGGCAGGCCGGTGATGGCGATCATGCCCGCGACAAAGCCGGGCACCAGCGCCGGGCGCTTGCCGATGGACTCGGCGATGTAGGCCGAGAGGACCGGCACCATGAGGTTCATCGCGATGCCGCCGATGATCTTGAGCATGGCGGCAAAGCTGTTGTAGTCGGAGGCGGTGGAGTCAAACGACGTGATGCCCCACAGGAACGAGACGGCCGTGAGGACGCCGCCGGCAACCACGAACACGAGCATGTGGCTGACGCCGTTCATCAGGTGCTTGTAGATCACGTGGCCGACGGATTCCTTCTCCTCCTCGCCCTCGGGCTCGGCGGCGGCAACCTCCTCGGCGAGCTTGCCCTCGGGCTTGGCGGCCATGGCCCTCTTGATCAGGTCCTCCGCCGCCGCCTGGGACAGGCACTTGGAGACGCCCACGGAAACCATGGGCTTGCCCTCAAACCTCTCGGCGTTGACGTCCTTGTCAGCTGCGACCACGACGGCCTTTGCCGCCTTGATCTGCGCCGGCGTGAGCTCGTCCTCGACGCCAACCTGCCCGTGGGTCTCGACCTTGATGGTGAGCCCCATGGCCTCGGCTGCCTGCTCCAGGGCCTTCTTGGCCATGAAGGTGTGGGCGATGCCGGTCGGGCAGCCGGTTGCTGCGATGATGTCGTAGGTCTCGGCCTGCTCTTCTGCCATCTCGCGCTCCTTTCCTTCGTCCGGATGCTTCACGCATCCACTACGAGTCCTTCACAAAGATAGCACGCAGCGAAGGAAACGGACAAAAGCGAAGAAAAGCGAAGGTAATTGACTGCGAACGGTCAGTATTCGACGGTAAACGGTATAAACCCGTAAGCGATTTCTCTTCGTTCCGTCTTGCGGGCCCCGTTTCGTTTGACTGGGACCGTTCTCATCTCACCCATCTTTGCTCTGCTTGTGACCGCTGCTCCGGTGGGGGCGTTCTGGCAAAGGTCGCCAGCGCCTCCACGGAGCCCTGCGTGGACAAAACGTGTAAAGTCAATAATTACAAGAACCTGTCAACAACGATATGACAAGTTGGGTGCGCCCTGTTTCGGGACGTGGGGGGAGGCCACATGCACGACAAGATGACGCAGGACCAGAGGCGCCTGTGGCTCATAGACGCGCTGATGGGGGAGAGGGACGACCTCGGCGGGATTCGGGTTCCTCCCGACGGGGAGGGCCAGCGGCTCCTGCTGCGCGGCCTTCTCAACGTGAGGCCCCCGCGGCCCGTGGGCGACGAGTTTCTCCGCGTCCAGGACGAGTACCTGCAAGGTCGCCTCGCCGAGCGCGGCGGCGTCACGCGTGTGGACGACCTCGGGTTCACGGACGACGGGCTCGCGGTGTGGCACGGCGACATCACCACGCTCCAGGTCGACGCCATCGTCAACGCCGCCAACAGCCAGATGCTGGGCTGCTTCGTGCCCAACCACCGCTGCATCGACAACGCCATCCACACCTACGCGGGGGTCCAGCTGCGCCTTGAGTGCGCGCGCATCATGCGGGCCCAGGGCCACGAGGAGCCAACGGGAGGGGCCAAGCTGACGCGCGGCTACAACCTCCCGGCGGGGCATGTCCTGCACACCGTGGGACCGATCGTGTACGGGGAGGCCCCCACGGCGCGCGACCGCGAGCTTCTCGCCAGCTGCTACCGTTCGTGCCTTGACCTGGCGGTGGAGAGGGGCCTGCGCAGCGTGGCGTTCTGCTGCATCTCCACGGGGGAGTTCCGCTACCCCAACTGGGAGGCGGCGGAGGTCGCGGTGTCGACGGTGCGCGCGTGGAAGCGTGAGACGAAAAACCAGACGGAGGTGGTCTTCGATGTCTTCAAGCCAGTGGATCAGCGGCTCTACGGGGAGCTTCTCGGAGTCGGTCGATAGGGTCGCTCAGGCGATTGAGCATGCGGACGCGGTGCTGGTCGGAGCCGGTGCGGGTCTCTCCACCGCCGCGGGGTTCCAGTACTCGGGACCGCGGTTCGAGAGGGACTTTGCCGACTTCCGCGACCGGTTTGGGATCACCGACATGTATGCGGGCGGGTTCTACCCCTTCCCGGACGACGAGACCCGCTGGGCCTGGTGGAGCCGCATGATCTGGGTCAACCGCTACGCGTGTCCCGTGGGGCGTCCGTACCAGGACCTCGTTCGCATGCTGCGGGGGCGCGAGCACTTTGTGCTCACCACCAACGTCGACCACCAGTTCCAGCGCGCGGGAATCGACCGGTCGCGCCTGTTCTACACGCAGGGGGACTACGGACTGCTGCAGTGTCCCGAGCCCTGCCACCAGGCAACCTACGACAACGAGGACCTCGTGCGCCTCATGGTGCGCGACCAGCGCGACATGTGCGTGCCCAGCGAGCTGGTGCCCCGCTGCCCCCGCTGCGGCCGGGTCATGGTCCCCAACCTCCGCTGCGACGACACGTTCGTGGAGGACGAGGGCTGGCACGCCGCACTCGGGCGCTACCAGGGCTTTGTGGCGGCGCACGAGTCGGGCTCCGTGGTGCTGCTGGAGCTGGGCGTGGGGGCCAACACGCCGGTCATCATCAAATACCCCTTCTGGCGCATGGCGTCTCAGAACCCCAAGGCCACCTACGTGCAGGTGAACCTGGGCGAGACGATTGCTCCCTCCGCGATCGCCGACCAGACCGTGCTGGTGGACGGCGATGCAGCGGCGTTCCTGCGCGAGCTCCGAGTCCGGCTCTCCGGGGGCAGGGGCCCGGACGCCGCGTGACGCCGCCGGCAGGGGAGAGGGACGCCCCGACGCGGCCGCGCGCCTCTCCCCCTTGGGGTCCGAGTCAGGCTCACCACGCCTCCCTTTCCTCCGAGCATGCCCGCCCTCTTCCTCGGGGCCCAAGGCTTCGCCGAGCCATCCGCTCCTGAGCCTCCTGCCGTCGCTTGTCGTTTTGGCTGGGGGTGTGGACGTCGGCGCGCCCTCCCTGCCGTACAGTTGCGGAGTGTTCAAAGTCTTGGGGAGGTGCTCCGTGGGGTTGCGGCATGTGCAGAGCTGGGGTTGGGCGCCCTGGCTCATTCAGGCCCTGGTGCTTGCCTCGGCAGTCGCGCTTGGCCCCTGGGATGCGGCTGAGAGGCTCTGCGCGTCCGCGATTGGAATTGCCATGGCTTGTGTGGTGCGGATGTCCGGCAGGGTGAGGGCCAGCAGCGTCATGCTGCGGAGGGGCCTGATTGCCGCTGCCGTCGTCTGGGCGCTTGCGACACTTCCACAGGCGGCCTTCCTCCTCCCGAACTCCCCCTGGGGAGAGTTCGTCCAGGTTGCCATGTACCTGACCTCTGCAGTCGTCTCCGCCCTCTCGACCCTCGTCACGACGGATGATGGAGGGCGGCGGGAGCCCCGTTTGCAAAGGGTCTGCTCCGCGTACCTTCTGTCTGCGTGTGTGATGGTCGAGCTCTACGCACTGCATTCCGTGATAAGCATCGTGCGGGTGGGTACCGGGCAAATTCTTGTCGCCTTCGATCTTGTTGGGGTGGCTGTCCTCGTGGCCGGCGCCTCTCTGATCGAGTTCTGCTCCCTGCCAACCAGACATAATGCCTTTGCGCAGATTGCGAACGTTGGTCTTGTCGCATGCGCCTTGCTCCTGGTTGGATTGGGTCATGGTGATGCTGCTGCCGTCCTGATTCCCTTGTCTTGCCTCGTTGTGGTGTTCTCTCAGCTCGCGGTCATTCGCTGTCGATGGTGCGGCAATGGCGAGACCGCGCTCGTCGAGCTCCTCCTCTCGATGACCCTTGCGGCGCTCGTTGCAAACGAGGGAGCGTATGGGGACGGGCGCCCCTACGGCTCTACGGGCGGGTATGGCTACCTCACACCGCTGACACTGGGATGCCTTGCTGCCAGTGTGGCCACCCTGGTTCTTCTGGCTCGTCGTGGGCGTATGGAAGACGACAAGGAGGGGCAGCGCGAACGCTATCTTCTTTCGGCGGAGGAGCGGGAAGAGCTTTCCACCCGCGAGCTCGATGCGATTGAGGGTGCCGTCTCGGGCGAGACGGTCCGGCAGACGGCGGACCGCATGGGGCTTTCCCCTGGCACTGTGAGCACCTATCGCTCGCGCGGGCTTCGCAAACTGGGGGTCCGCACCATGACTGAGCTCCTTGCTCGACTGCGGATAAGGCAGGTGAACGAGCTGTTGAGCGACGAGGAGGAGGGTCTGGATGCCCATCCCCTTGCCATAGTGCTGGCTTGCGTGGTTCTTCTCCTGTACTCCTGCGCGTCCGTTCCCAGTGCCCCAATGGCATGGCTTCCTCGCTCTATCGAGCGCGTCAAGACGCTGGCTGTGGTCGCCATGCTTCTGGGGTGCTCTCTCGTCAATCTGGGAGCCTATGACGAAAGACGCCGCGTGGGGATGATGGCGACTGCGGCGGTACTCCTCCTGGCGATGCTGTACTCCTGCGTGGCAAGCGCCCGTGACGTGGAGTCGTATTGGCTTCAGGGGTGGGGGTGGGCGCTCTGTCTCGTCGCGGGTATGGTTGCGGCGGTTGGGGTGAGGTCATACTTGCCGACCGACCTACTCGTTCGGAGCGTTCCCCTCTGGGACAGGACCCTCCTGCTCGTTGCTGCGGGGTTCGCTCAGGGACTGGCGGTCGCGTGCACCATGGCGTGCCAGATGAGGGAGGAGTATCTCGCTCTGGCGCAGCCGCTGACGGCAATCCCGTATTGCCTTCTCGTGGTGTCGCAAGTCTCTGGTGGGAGGGTCGTGACGCGTATGCCCTCGCACGCCCTCTCCGTCTATGGGGTTGGACAGCTGCTTGGGAGCATCGGACTTCTCGGCGTACCCCTGATTCGCCTTGGCGAGTGGGCCATCGTGCTGCTGTGGTGCCTGGGGGAGTCTCTTGCCATTGCTGTTGCGCTGCGGGTGAGGCGAGATGCCGCGAGGGGGCAGGCGGTGCTGCGGGAGTATGCATGCGGAGGTCTTGGTAAAGCCCTGCGCGGCTATGGTTTGACTGAGGTGCAGATGCGCGTGGCAGAAATGCTTCTACTTGGGTACGGGGTGCCGCGTATCTCGGATGAGCTGGTGGTGTCGCCCGAGACGGTCGCATCGCACAAGAGGGAGGTGTATCGAAAGGCTGGAGTTCACAGTCAGCGTGCCCTCATCGAGAAGGTGAGCGGGAGGGGGTGAAGGTTGCCCCCCTCCCGCCGCGAAGGTCTCTACCAAGTGCGGTAATAGCATTTGTGCTGTGCTATTTTTCCATGAAAAGTTTTATATACACCACTATAGTACGAAATTACTTTATCCTCTTTTAATGAGTAGCTCGTGTGAAAGCTGATTGTTCTGTACTTCACGTCATACTGACCAACCATGAAGGTATTACAGTAAAAAGATTTATAAGTATCGATTACACTGTTTGACTTTGCCCGCATGATAATCTGGCTTTGATCTTGCTCCGCTGTGGTTGCAATTGCCGGTACTGGGAAAAGCGTGCAGGCTATCGAAAAAGCAAGGGTCAATGGCACAATTAGAAAAGTCGATTTGATTGATGAGCTCTTTAGATTAGTCATTGAAGGTTCTCCTTTCGATTCATGTGTTGTGGTGGTCGGTTCCCGTCCGTTGAGGGGTGCGAAGACTCACCTCCATAGCACCGGTCGAAGAGTTCTTGCATGTTCGCTGTGGCTGGGACGACGACGGCGGTTCCCGACCGAAACACGACGACTTTGTCGCAGAGCCCGTTCAGGTCGCTCAGGATGTGGGACGAGACGAATACGGAACAGTTGCGATGTGCCATGTCGCGAAGGTTGCGGCATGCCATCTCGCGCTTGAGCGGGTCGAGGGCGTTGAGTGGCTCGTCCAATAACGTGTATGGGGCATCCTGCTGATAGCAGAGGGCAATGGTGACCTGCTGGCGCATGCCCTGCGACAGGGAGCGGATGGGTTTGTCCAGAAATCCATCGAGCTCGAAGAGGCGGGCGGTCTCGGATGGATCGAGGCGCGAACCCCAAAGGTCAGACGCCGCCTTCAGATGGAAGCGCGCGGTGCAGCTTCGGTCGAGGGCTGAATCGTCGCAGGCAACGTAGCTCACGAACCTGTTGTAGGGGGTGGGTTTGAGGGGCGTCATACCGTCGGCGCAGAGGCTGCCACAAACCAGCGGCTTTGCGTCGCCCGCAATCGCTCTCATGAGCGAGGTCTTTCCTGCTCCGTTTGGTGCGATGAGCCCCCATATCTGTCCAGGGTCGATGTGCAGGGAGACATCCTTTAGCAGTGGTGGTTCGCGACGGTAGCCAACGGTTAGATTCTCGATGTCGAGGGACATGTCTGACCCCTCCTTTGACGCCTTGCCGCATGGTATCTGCTTAGGGCAAAGCCGACGACGAGCGTGAGCAGAATGAAGCAAGCGGTCCAAGACAGCAGCACGATGCAGCCAGTTGCCGTGTCGAGGGAGATTCCCTCGCAGATGTCCACCCCAAAAGCTCCGGCAAATCCCATGAGCCTTGATGCGTCGAAGTATGAGGTGGGAAGCCATTTGAGCAATGGAGATAGGGGGGAAGACGGTGAGAGGTACGAGTCGGACAGGGGCAGGAGACAGAGCGCCACTCCAACCACACCCCCCGCTGCTGCACCCCCCGTGAGCTGGCCGAGGCACACGATGGCGCACGAGACGAAGACGTTTTCGAGGACGACGAGGGCGAGGAACGAGGAGAGAGCCTGGCCCGAGGATGCGACGACGACGAATCCGTTCTTGATGAATACGACAGGGAGCCCACTGGAGGTGAATCCGTTCCGAAGTCCCGAGAGGACCATTCCAGGGAGGAAGGCAACGACAAGAATTGCGACGCACGAGATGGAGGCTGCCACGCAGACGGTGGGGACACGACGAGTTGCGGGAATGGTGCGTGCTCCCAGGAGCCGTTGAGGCGAGGTGATGCGGCAGAGCCCAACTCCTACTACCAGGGAGGGAAGAAGCCACGCCACGCTGGGAAGCGAGGCGATTGCCGCAGGGAGGTATTGTGCCGGCGGGAGGTCGCCTACGTAGTTGATGGTTCTTGGATTCTTCTCCATAGACATGATGACTGCCCGTCTATACTCCGCTTCGGTATTGAGCGCATCGCCCTGAAGGGTGCCCTCCTGTATCTCGTCGAGCTCAGCCTTCGACTGCTTGGCCACTGCGGCCCAGAACGTGTGGGGGTCCTTGGCGTCGACTACTCCCCTCAGCAGTTTGAGGTCGCGCTCGTTCTCGGTTCGGATGTAGTCAGGGGCGGAGTCATATGCGCCAGCGTCCTCGGCTGCCTTGAGCGTGGTGTAGGCGTTCTGCGCGTTCGCGGCGACGATACTCTCTCCCCACAGGACGCAGTCAAGCGCAAGCGGGGTGGCAAATGCGAGCGCGAGGAGCACCGCAATCGTGACAGTTGCCGGTTGCCGGGCGATGCAGTGGACGAGCAACGATAGGTAGCGCATGGCCTTCCTCCCTTCGGTGTGCTCGGGACGTGTCCTCAACATAGGGGGCTGGCTCTCGCCCGTCATGTCATAAACACAGGTAAAAGAGGCTTTTGCGCCACTTATTACACCGTAGGGCCCGGCCCGCCGTGGCAGCGCGCCTCTCCCCTTGGGGGGTACCATGACCCTTGAGTGGAGGGAGCGCCACATGGCGGCAGACGTAATCGTGAAGCACGACGAGGCTCCTGCGGCGGATCTTGCGGGAGAGGCTGCCGGGCTCCGCTGGCTTGCCGACGCAGAGTCGTTCGGCGGCATCGCATGCGCGCGCGTGCGCGATGCGAGCGCCCACCGGCTGGTCGAGGAGCGCATCCCCACCGGTGCACCCACGCGCCAGGCGGCCCGCCTTGCCGGGGAGGCACTGGCTCGGACCCACGCCGCAGGCGCCGACTGGTACGGCTGCCCGCCGCCGGGATGGGAGGGCGGCGCGTACGCGATTGGCCCCTCTCGCACCGCAGTCGTCCCTCGCGGTGTGGTGGAGTCATCGTCGGGAGAGCTTGCCCCCGAGGCGCTCTCGTGGGGAGCCACCTGCGCCCGCTGGCGCGTGATGCCGCACGTCAGGGCGATCAGGGACCAGGGGCTCGTGGACGAGGGGGAGGCACGCCTGCTCACTCGCGTGGCAGGCCGCATGGCTCGGGGCGAGTTTGACTCTCCGGAGCCTGAGCTGGTCCGACGCGGGGGACATCCCTGCTCGCGCATCCACGGGGACTTGTGGGCGGGCAACCTGCTCTGGGCGGCGTCTGGCAGCCGTGCCGCCGCGACGGGCGCGGCGCTGATCGACCCCATGGCATCGGGCGGTCATGCCGAGACGGACCTCGCCATGCTGCAGCTGTTTGGCTGCGCGTACCTGGACGAGCTCATTGCCGCCTACGACGCGACCTCGCCGCTCGCAGACGGATGGGAGGAGCGGGTGCAGATTCACCAGCTCGTTCCCGTGCTCCTGCACTGCATCCTCTATGGGGAGGCGTATGTGGGCCTGGCACTCTCCATTGCCCGACGCTACGCCTGATGGTGCCGCGCCGCGTTCTTATGCGCAGCGGCGGTAGTAGTACACGGCGATTTGCGTGCGGTTGCGCAGCCCCAGCTTGGCCAGGATCGACGAGATGTGGTTGCGGACCGTTCCCTCGCTCATGAACAGGGCGCCTGCCACCTCGGCGTTGGTCATCCCATCGGCGATGGCGCGCACCACCTCGCGCTCTCGCTGCGTGAGGGCGGCGAGCGCCGCCTCGTCCCGCCCGTCGGCAGCCGTGGCGCCATGGGACGAGAGCCGCGTGGCACGGGCCAGCACCTCTCCCTCCAGGACGCTCTGTCCCGCCATGACCGACCGCAGCGCGGGGGCTATCGTGGCAACGTCCTGTTTGATGAGATAGCCCCGCGCGCCCAGCCGCAGCGCCCGCACGATGTAGTCGTCGTCCGAGAACGTGGTGAGGAACACGACGCGCGCGCCCGGGTCGCCCCGCAGGATCTCCTCGGCGGCGGAGAGGCCGTCTCGCCCGGGCATCTGGATGTCCAGGAGCGCGACGTCGGGGGAGAGCGCACGGTACAGCTCGACCGCCTGGTCGCCCGTGGTGCCGGTCCCCACCACGTCGACGTCCGTCTCGGCCGAGAGGATCGTCGCCAGCGACCGGACCACAAAGGCGTCGTCGTCCACCACGATTATCCTCATGGGCGCTCTCCCCTGGGCAGCGAGGCAAACACCTCGAACCCGTTGCCAACGCTCACGCGGAGCGTCCCTCCCAGCGACTCAACCCGCTCTCGCATGGTGCGCAGCCCCATCCCGCGCTCCTCGAGGCCGGAGGCGGTGCCGGGCACCTCGCCGTCATTCCACACCCGCAGCTGCCAGATGCCGGGCATCCCGTTCACGCGCACGGTGGCGCGTTCCGCATGGGCGTGCCGCGCGGCGTTGGTCAGCGCCTCGCGCGCAACGGCCACAAGGCAGCGGCTCACCTCGGCGGGCGGGGTCCCGTGAGGGTCGCACTCCACTCGCACGCCGGGGATGCCGCTCGTGGCGGCAAGCCGGTTGAGCTCGACCCCAAGGTCCACGCCCGAGTCCTCCAGGGCGTGGACGCTGGCGCGCATGGTCTGCAGCGCCTCGTTAAGGCCGTCGGAGACCTGCGTCAGCTCGTCCGTGGCGGCGGCATCGCCCCGGTGGACCACCTTGAGGGCCTCGACCTGCAGCACGAGGCGCGTGAGCAGGTGGCCCACGGAGTCGTGCATCTCGCGAGCGATGCGCGTGCGCTCGGCGAGTGCGGCGGCATGCGCCTCGTACTCGCGGGCATCCTCGAGCTCGTGGTTCTTCTCACCCAGCGCGAGCAGCTTGTCCTGCAGATCGTCCTGCAGCCGGTTGGCCTTGCCCGCAAGCTCGACCTGGCGCCCGCAGCGCAGCGAGAGCGCGACGGAGCAGCACGACAGGAGAAGCGCCGAGGTGACGGCAGGCCTGGGTCCCTGCGCAAGCCACGCCCACGCGGCGGCGACGGGGGCAAGCGCCCACGTGGCACTCCACCGCGTGCGCGCGAGGTCGTACGAGGCAAGGGGCAATGCCACGAACGCGCCGGGTACGGCGGCGGAGAGGAGCGTGGCGGCACCGCAGGTGGCGATGGCCACACCCGGGTGTGACGGGAGGGCAAGCCCAACGGCAGCGGACGCGCACACCGCCAGTGCCACAGCGACGACGGCCACCGGCCCCGCGTCCCCGGCGATGGCGACGACGCCAAGGCAGGCGACGAGCATGAGGGCCTTGTCCGCGATTCTCTCCATGGCTCCAGAGTATACGGGTGCGCTGCAGCCGCATGGGCCGCCCGCGGGCATGACAAACGTCACGGTCCTCCAAAAAACTGATGACGCGGGTCACTTCCGCCCATGGCGCCGCTCCCTCAGACTGGTTCCAGCATTCGGAAAGGGGCCAACATGGGTGCACGTGACGCGGTCGTTCGCATCGACAACCTGGTCAAGCGCTACGGCGACCTGGTCGCCGTGGACCACCTCTCGCTCTCGATCGCGCCCGGGGAGGTCTTTGGTCTGCTGGGGCCCAACGGCTCGGGCAAGACGACGACCATCAACTGCGTGCTGCAGCTCCTCTCCTATGACCACGGCGACATCCAGCTGTTTGGCGAAGCCATGCGTCCCACGAGCTACCAGCTCAAACGCCGCATCGGCGTGGTTCCGCAGGAGGTCGCGGTCTTTGACGAGCTCACCGTGCGCGAGAACGTGGACAGCTTCTGCGCGCTCTACGTGGGCGACCGCGCGCGCCGCCGCGAGCTTGTGGACGATGCCATCGCCTTCGTGGGATTGGAGAAGTTCGAGGGCTTTCGCCCCAAGAAGCTCTCCGGCGGCCTGCTCAGGCGCCTCAACATCGCATGCGGCATCGCGCACCGCCCCGAACTCATCATCATGGACGAGCCCACCGTGGCCGTTGACCCGCAGAGCCGCGAGTCGATCCTCTCGGGCATCGAGCGCCTGAACGCCGAGGGTGCCACGGTGATCTACACCTCGCACTACATGGAGGAGGTCGAGCGGCTCTGCTCGCGCATCATGATCATGGACCACGGGCGCAGCGTGGCGAGCGGCACCGCCGACGAGCTCAAGGGCATGATCGGCACGGGCGAGAAGATCTCCGTCGAGGTGGGGCGGATGGACGAGGCCACCCTCGAGCGCGTGCGGTCGCTCGACCACGTTCGCACGGCCGAGACGGACGGGGGCATGCTGCGCGTGCAGTGCGCCTCCGGGGCGCACAACCTGGCCGACGTGCTGGGCGTGCTGGGCGACGCGGGCCTCCCGTACGGTCGCGTGCTCTCCGAGCCGCCCACCTTGAACGACGTCTTCCTCGAGATCACCGGTCGCGCCCTGCGCGACGAGGCATAGGGGGCCACCATGCTCGCAAGCCTCAGGAGCTGCGTGCTCTCGCTCGTGCGCGACAAGGCCCTCCTCGTGTGGGCGCTCGCGTTCCCCGTCATCATGACCCTCATCTTCATGGGGATGTTCTCGGGGATAGGGGGCGCCTACTCGGCCGTGGGCTCCACGCTGGGCGTGGTGCGCGACGCCAACTACGATGCCGCGGTGGGCTTGGACGAGACGATCCAGGCGATCTCGGGCCCCGAGTCGAGCGACCACGTCTGCGACGTCACCTACTACGACGGTGCGGCGGACGCCAAGGCGGCTGCCAGCGCGGGCGACGTGGATGCCTACCTCACCGTGAGTGGCGACGGCATGCCGCAGCTCCACGTGACCCAGGCGAGCGTGGCGGAGGGCGGCAGCCTCCCCACCTCGGTCCTCTCCGAGGTCTTGGACACCTACCTGCACACGCGTTCGGCGGTCGAGAGGGTCGCGGCAACGCGACCGGAGCTCCTCGCCAACGGCCGCGCGATCGAGGCCTTCACCAGCGGGGCCGTCCAAACGGTGCGGCTCTCCGCTACCAAGAACCCGCCAAGCCCCGACGCGCGCTACTACTACGCGCTCCTCGCCATGGCCGCCGGCATGGGCGCCACCGCGGGCATGGAGTCGGCGCGCAGGCTCCTCCCCACGGCCGGTCCTCTGGGGGCGCGGCAGACGCTTGCCGCCGTGCCACGCTGGCGCATGCTCGTGGGGGCGCTCCTGGGCGCATGGCTCTGCGAGTTCGTGTGCCTCCTCGTGGCGGCGCTCTTCATGTGGGGCGCGGCGGGCGTCCCATTTGGCGACAACGCCCCGGGCGTGGTGGGCGCAATCGCGGCCTCGTCGCTCATGGCGTGCGCGGCCGGCGCCCTGTGCGGGACCGTCCCTCGCATGGAGACAGGCATGATATCCGGCATCACCTGCCTGCTCTCGCTCTTCACGGGCCTGTACGGCACGGCGTCGCAGCAGCTGGCGGACTCCATCGAGGCAGCGATGCCCGTGCTCGCGCACGCCAACCCCCTCTGGCAGACGACCAACTGCTTCTACGCGCTTCTCTACTACGACACGCCCGACGCGTTCCTCGCAAGCTGTGCCGCGCTCCTGGGGATGGCGCTCGCGTTTATTGCCGTGGCGTCCCTGCGCATGAGGAGGACCTCGTATGACCACCTTTAGGACCTACCTCAGGATCTTCCTCTCGCATCGAGTGTATATCGCGATCTATCTGGTCATGCTCTCGCTCGTTGGCGTGTTCATCGGCCTCTCCGCGAGCCCTGCCGCCACGGGCGAGTACCAGGAGACCTCCGCAAACGTTGCCGTCATCGACCGCGATGGCTCCGAGCTCTCGTCAGCCCTGGCCCGACGCGTGCTCGCCGGTAACAACCAGGTGGACGTGGCGGACGAGAGGCGCGCCATCCAGGACAGCGTGGCGCGTGACAGGGTCAGCTACCTGCTCGTCATCCCCCGGGGGTGGGGGGAGGGCCTCATGGACGCGGCCCGCCAGGGCGGGAAGGCGCCTGAGCTCGAGACCTACGTGTCGTACTACTCCGGCATGGGGAGGCTCTTGGACATCGAGGTGACGGGCTACGCCGACGGACTCTATGGCATGGCGGCGACGCTGGGTGGCGGCGCCGCGGAGGTTGTCTCCGCCACGGACGACGCGTGGGAGGGGTCCACCCAGGTAAGCATGGTCGAGCAGGTCGCCTCGCCCCTGCCCGCGAGCCTCGTCACGGCGGCGGAGTTTGCGTCGTACCCCATCTTCTCCAGCGCGATGGTCTGCATCGCGGTGCTCATGTCCTCCGTGGAGCGCCGGCCCGTGCGCGACCGCCGGCTCGCCTCCCCCGAGTCTGCCCGCACCCGCAACCTCGCACTGCTGGGCGCCTGCGCCACGATTGGATTGGTTACCTGGGCATGGACCTTTGGTCTCGAAGTCCTGGTGCTGGGACGCTCCTCGCTCGCGGACTCTCCCGTGCAGCTTGCGCTCGTTGGTGCGGCGCTCCTGGCATACGCGCTGGTGGCAGCCAGCGTGGGCTTCCTTGCGGGTCAGCTTGGAGTAAGTGAGAGCGCTGCCAACGCGCTGGCGAACATCCTGGGCATGGTGATGTCGTTTCTCGGCGGGGCGTGGACGGGCCTCTCGCTCCTGCCCGACCAGCTCGTCGCCGTGGCACACTTCACGCCGGCATACTGGGTCACGCGGGTGGTCGAGGGTGCCGCGGGCATGGGACGGGTGACCGCGAAAAACGTGATGCCGCTCGTGGGCGACATCGGAATATGCGCGCTGTTTGGGATTGCCATCCTGCTCGTGGGGCTTGTGCTTGGCAGGAGCCGGGGGCGCTCGGAGCTCGCGTGAGGCACGTGCGGGCGATCCCGAGGGCTGGCTGCTGAGAAATCTCGAGTTGTGGCAGTCGGAGGGGGTCCCTCTACCGCCAGACGGCGGAGGCTGCTGAGGAAATGCGAGCGTTGGCAATCCGCGGGCAGATTCCGCCGAGGAAATGCGAGTGTTGGCAGAGAATGGGCGTCTCCGACTGCCAATACTCCGTTCTCCTCAGCAGCCGTGCCCCCCAAATTGCCAATGCTCGACATTCCTCAGCTGTCGCCCACCGCAAACCCTGCGACGCGAGGCCTCCTCGCCGGGGCGCGGCCTCACTTCCGGGCAAGCAGGCAGAGCCGGTGCCTTTGCTGGTCGTGGTTGACCTCCACGCGGGAGAACCCCGCCTCCGCTAGGTAGGCGCGAAGCTGCCCCTCGGTGTAGATGCGCAGGTCGTCGATGATGCCCGTCCACCTGTCGTCGGCCTCGTTGGTGCCGTCCGACTCGTTCACGACGAGGAAGGTGCCGCCGTCCCGCAGCACGCGCCTCACCTCGCGAAAGCTCTCCACGGGGCCAGGCCAGAAGTAGACCGTCTCAAACGCCGTCGCCAGGTCGAAGGAGTCGTCCTCGAGCGGCAGGCCAGAGACGTCAGCCTCCACCAGCGTGCAGCGTCCCTCCGCCACAAAGTCGCGGTTGACCTGCTCGGTCTTCGCGAGCGACTCCTCCGAGTAGTCGACGGCGACCAGGTGAGCCTGGGGATACTCCTCCAGCAGCCTGCGCGCGTTGCGTCCACCGCCGCAGCCCAGCTCCACGATGCTCTGGGGCGCACGTCCCCCAAGGTGCTCCATTCCCCAGTCCGACACCGCGGCGTGGCCACGGTTCATGCTCGCGAGCATCCCCCTGCCAAGGGCTCCCTTGGGCTTGCGGGTGTTGTTGAAGAACGAGCGAAGCAGTCCCATGGCGTCCCAGCCTTCGGTCGTGGGGCGGCCCCGTTTGCCCTGGTCCCGCCCGCGTCGGCGCAGTTTAGTTAGAAAAATCTAACATAGGTGGAGCAACGGGGACGTTCGTGTGGCAAATCGACCGATAGCCAAAGCCAGCAAAAGGCCCATCGCCGGTAGGGCGCGTGCATATGGAGCCGCTCGTCCGGGGGCCAAGGACGTTGGCGGCCTTGCGACTAGTCAAGCTCCCCGCAGGCAACCCGCTCCCTTCCCAGGCCAAAGATGGCTCGGGCCACGGAACGGATCACGGGGCCGGCGAAGAAGAACTGCCACAGGAGCGCCATGGGAAGGTTGAGAGCGATGGTCTGAATCCATGTCGCGACGAGCCGCGAAGGTGCGGGCTGCTTGATAAGGAGCGTTGCGACAAGGCTCATCAGCGGGCACATGAGCCACACGGTGAGGGCCGACATGGCGGCGATTCTCGCGAACGGGGCGCTAGGGTTTGCGCCGACCATATCGGCTGACTTCCTGCTGGCAATGGGGGAGACCAGCACTGTCTCAAGAATGAGTGCGATGGGTCCCATGAAGACGAGCTCGTGGAAGGCGGCGAGGAACGTCTCGTTGGAGAGTCCCCCCATTTCGAGGGCGATGTTATAGCAAATCATTCCGTATACCATCACACAGACCATCATGATGGAGAACACGGCCTTCTGAAGCGGACTCTCTGGCATATAAACCTCCTGGTAGATTGCGCAGTGTTGTTCGTTATCACCAGAAGGTGTGCGTTTCCAAGGCGTACCTGCTATGCAATTTGTCTCACAGAGGGTAGCACGGTATCGAAGGCCTGTGCCTCATTGCCCACGAACTCCCCATCACGCGTGGGGGCGGGCGCCCCCCAAGGGGCCTACTCGCCCGACGGCGTGTTGGGGGCGCCGAGCGCCGCCGATCGCTCGCGCAGGAAGTCCTCCACGCAGGCTTCGAGGTCCAGCCCGGTCCGCTCCGCGAGCACGGCGAGCCACCACACGCACTCGCCGATCTTCGCGGGGAGCGTGGGGCCATCGGAGCTTGGCCAGCGCCCCTGCTCGTCCATCACCAGGCGGCCCACCAGGCCGGCGTCGGTGAGAAAGGCCAGGGCGTCCTCCTCAACGGTCCACTCGGAGCCATGGACCTTGCGCTCCAGCCCGTGATAGAGGGCGCGTATCTCGGCCGATTGACGCTGGACCTGCTGTAGCTCCATGTGAGGCTCCTTATCCGTGTCCTGCTGACGCGGCTCATTCCAGCGGCGAAAAACGTTGCGAAGCCGATGCCGGTGCTCCGGCAAGCCGGTGCGAGACCGAGAGCTAACTGTTACATAACAGATGGCATTGGGTATGTGGAGGACAATGGCCGACGCACGGAAGGAGAGAAACGATGGCACACGACGCAGGCGAGCCGTTCTCGATGGCAGACGAGTGGGCACCGATTCCCGGATGCACATCCTCGCGCAAGATGTGGGAGCTTTCCAGCGCCACCGTCACGCGGTTCTCCCTGAGCGGGGGAACCGACATCAGCGCGGAGTCATCACCGGTTCGACGGCTCGAGGTCGTGGTGGCGGGCAGCCTGCTCGCGAGCGTTCCCGGCGCCCCCGAACCGCTGCGCGCCACGAGGCTCAGCGCCGTCTCGCTTCCCGCGGACGCCCCCGTTGGCATTGGCTGCGAGGACGACGGGTGCGTCTACCTTGAGATATCGGTTGCGAATGGAGGAGACATGGAAGCGTTTCCCGAGGCAGGAAAGGTCCTCTCGCTTGCGGACGAGGTTCCTTACCGGGAGGGCGAGGTCGTGAGCAAGGATGTCGTCAACACCGACTCCGTGAAGCTTGCCGTGATGAGCTTTGACGAGGGCACCGGGCTGGACGAGCACTCCGCGCCTGGCGACGCGATCGTCCTTGCGCTGGAGGGCGAGGGGCTCATTGGCTACGAGGGCACCGTGCACAGGCTGCGCGCCGGCGAGGCGATCCGCTTTGCGAAGGGCGGCCGCCACTACGTGAAGGCGAGCAGCCGGTTCAAGATGGCCCTGCTGCTCACGCGTAAGTAGGGCTTGCGGCGTTCGTCCTGTTCGCCCGCGCAGCAGCGCCCCCGCGGTCTCGTTGAACTGAGCCGCGGGGGCGCTTCTCTTGGGATGTGCGGACGGCCCTGGGGTCAGGCAAGGGGGAAGAAGGGGCACCTCTCCCCCAGGCACTGCGCATTGCGCTGGTGGAACTTGCAGCGCGGCTCGTGCCAGCCCAGCTCGATTCCAAGCGAGTCCCGGACGTAGCGGACGCCCTCGCGCAGCGAGATGTAGGCGTCCCGCTTGCAGCACCGGGGACCGCCGACCTCTGCCATCTTGAGGAGAGCCTGCGACGAGGCGGCGAGGTGCCCTCCCCAGGACTCGTCGGTGGTGAGGGGACCTGTGCCTTCGATGATCGAGAGGGCGGCGCCCACGGAGGTCGTCGAGCCGCAGGCCCCCCACATGCCGCACATGGCCCCGGGCATCTTGAGCCCCCGTGACGCGAGCTCGGCAAGCGCCGCGTCCAGGTCTATCTTGCCCCCCGCGTTGCGGTAGGCGGCGAGCAGGCACGCTCCGTCCAGCACGTGGTGCTCCGGTCCGTGCATGCGCACGAAGGGGAGCGAGGCGACCTCCTCAAACACCTCGAGCGGATCGGTGCTTGTGGACTCCTCGCACGCCCGCACGATCAGGGCCTCGCGCTCCCCGGGGGCATACGTGGTCATGGCATCCATGCCTCTCCCTCCTTTGCTGGCACGGGCTGCGCCATCCGGCGGCTGGCGCCATCGGGCTCACCGCGCACCTACGACGGCCTGCCCGTCTCCCACCTCAAAGTTCGTCTCCCATCATATCGAAAAACGTCAATGTGTGTGCTACCATCCGCAACGTATTGATAAGCGTAAATAAGTCGAACGCACCAATGCGCTCGGCGTGGGAGGGCGGTTCCGATGACAGGGGAGAAAAACGTGGCACAAGGGGGCACGGCCTCGCGTCTTGGGATGAGGGACAGACTTCTCACCCTGTGGATCTTCCTGGCGATGGCGGCGGGGATAGCGCTGGGGGCGATTGCCCCGGGGGTGGCCGACGCCCTCAACTCCGTGGCGGTGGGAACCACCAACGTCCCGCTGGCGGTCTGCATGATGCTGATGCTCTATCCGCCCCTCGCCAAGGTGAGGTACTCGGAGCTGCCAAGGGTCTTTCGCAACGGTCGTGCCCTTGCCCTCATGCTCCTGTTCTGCGCGGTCATCGGTCCGCTCCTCATGTTCACCTTGGCGACGACTCTCCTCGAAGACCATCCCAACTACATGACGGGACTCATCCTCATCGGGATCGCGCCCTGCATCGCGATGGTCATCGTCTGGAACGGGCTCGCCGGCGGCGATGCCGAGTACTGCGCGGGGTTCGTTGCCGTCAACGCGATCCTACAGGTCCTGCTGTACGGCCCTCTCGCCTGGCTCTATGCGACCAGGCTTACGGCATTGGTGGGCGCACCGGTCGTCGCGGTGAGCCTCTCGGTGGAGGACGTGGCGGGCACCGTCCTGTTCTACCTCGGGATTCCGTTTGCCGCGGGTGCGCTTGGGCGTCTCGCCCTCGAGCACGCCAAGGGTCGCGAATGGTACGAGGGCGTGTTCCTCCCGCGCGTATCGCCGGTCTCGTTTGTCGCCCTTCTCGCCACCATCGTGCTGATGTTCTCGCTCAAGGGTCGGCAGATCGTTCAGCTCCCGCTCGACGCGGTGCGGATCGCGATCCCGCTCGTCATCTACTTCGCGGTCATGTTCTTTGCGAGCTTCGCGGTGGCTCACGCGACGGGTTTCCCGTACCCCCAGACCAGCGCCATCGCCTTCACCGCGACGGGCAACAACTTCGAGCTTGCCATCGCCGTTGCCGTCGCAACCTTTGGGCTTGGCTCGGGCGAGGCGTTTGCCGCCGTTGTCGGGCCGCTCATCGAGGTGCCGTCGCTCATACTGTTGGTGAATGCCGCCACCGCCATGCGTCGCAGGCTCTCGTGGCCCGCCTTGGGGGAAGGGGAGAGATGAGGCAGCGTCCCATCGTCGCGTTCGTGTGTACGCACAATGCATGTCGCAGCCAGATGGCGCAGGCCCTGGCGAGGAGCCTGATGCCCGGGGAGGCAACGTTTCTCTCCGCTGGCACGCATCCCGCCGAGGCCGTGGACCCGGGGGCGCTCGTCGAGCTCGCCCGTCGGGGCGTCGATGCCAATGACCTTAGACCCAAGGTCCTGGGCGAGCTCCCGCCCCGCGTGGACTGGCTTGTGACCATGGGCTGTGGCGTCTCGTGCCCCACGTTCCCCTGCGACCACCGCGAGGACTGGGGGCTAGACGACCCCATGGGCGGCCCCGCCGCGGGGTATGCCGCGTGCGCCGACGCAATCGTCGCTCGGCTGGGCTCCCTGCGTGAGAGAATGTTCCCTGCAGGGGAGACGCGCGAGGATGGGGCGGATGTCGATGACCGAGGCTGAGCTGGTCAACGCGTTCAGGGCGCTGGCGGACGAGAACCGCCTCGCCGTGGTCCGTGCCCTCGCCGGGCAGGGCGAGATGTGCGCCTGCCAGCTGCTCGACGGTCTGGACATCTCGCAGCCGACCCTCTCGCACCACATGCGCGTGCTCTGCGATTGCGGCCTGGTTCGCTGCCGTCGCGAGGGCCGGTGGTGCTACTACTCGGTGGATCCCCAGGTGGCGCACGACCTTACGGGCTTCTTCGGGGGACTCTCCGGGCCCGGCGGGGGCGATGCGCCTGCCGCCCGGCGTTGTTGCGAGTGAGGGTCGTGCCGTCCCTCTCGCCCGCCACTTGCCTAGACTGGCATGAGCGTCCCGGCCACAGGAGGAGGACCCATGCCAGAGGTGCCCAGCGACCACGTTGCGCTCGAGCTTGCGATGTTTAGGTACGATCGCTCCGATCCCCGGAGGATCCAGCACTTTGTGAAGGTGCGTGCCCTTGCCCGCACCATCGCACTGGCGGAGGGGATCGACCCAGCGACGCGCTACGTGATCGAGGCGGCGGCGCTCGTGCATGACGTGGGGATTCACGAGTGCGAGCGTGTGTACGGCGACACGTCGGGCACCCACCAGGAGGAGCTTGGCCCCGGCATCGCGCGCCCCATGATGGAGGGGTTGGGCTACCATCCCGAGGTCGTGGACCGGGTGTGCTGGCTCGTGGCGCACCATCATCATTACGTGGGCGACCACGACGCCGACCTGCAGATTCTCATCGAGGCGGACATGCTCGTGAACATCTACGAGGACGCTCCCGACGACCCGGCCGCTCGCCGCAGGATGGCGACGTCGGCAGGGGAGAGGGTCTTCCGCACAAAGACCGGGCGGCAGCTCCTGGCAGACCAGTTCCTCTCGTAAGGGGGCGGCATCCCTTCCTGCCGCGTGCTCGCGAGAGGTACTTGGCAAACCTAGCCCCCGCATGGATTGATGGGCCTGATGCATAGCGAACCTAGCCCTCGTGTCGATTTCCGCCGTCAAATCCGCACGAGGCCTAGCGGCGCTAAGCATCACGCTGCGGAATCCGTATGAGGGCTAGCGGCGTTAAGCATCCGGTTTCGGAATCGTCGCGAGGAATGGTGCTGCAAGGTACCAACCCCCCTGGATTCGCGCGGGCACAGGTGGGGGGCGGGAATCGCTTGGTTTGGGGCGCCGTCGCTTAGAATCCCCGGGGCGCGTCCCGCTCGTGCGCGAGGCGTGCTTAGGAAACCCGGTGCCCGTGCGGGTTTTGGGGAGCTGGAGCCGTGCTGGTACCGGAAGGATTAAGCATTTGGCCGCCAAATCCGTGCCCGCCTCGGAATAGTTAAGCGTGGGTGTCCCGCCGTCCGCACCCGCGCCGGCAACGCTAAGCACGCACCTCTCACTTCATCACGGTGCCCTCGGCCAGATGGCGCTTGTACTCGGTTCCCCAGTCGCGCAGCGAGTCGAGCACTGGCTGCAGGCTGTGCCCCAGTGGGGTGAGGGAGTACTCCACGCGCGGAGGCACCTCGGCAAACACCTCCCGATGAACCAGGCCGGCGGCCTCCATGGCGCGAAGCTGGGTGGTGAGCACCTTCTGGGAGATGTGCCCCACGGAGCGGCGTAGCTCGCCAAAGCGCTTGGTTCCGTCCATCAGGTCGCGCAGGATCAGAACCTCCCACTTGTTGCCGATGAGCGTGAGCGTAGTCTCCACGGGGCACGCGGGAAGCTCCGCAAGAAGGTCTCTGTTCTTCTCCACCGCAGGTACCTCCCAATAGTTACCAAAAGGTACTTACAGCACTTTATTGTGCTTACTTCCCAATATGCACCATTGTCCGTAATGTGGCAAGCGTCAGGAGGGGATGGCGACGGGCCGTCCCGCAACCAGGGAGGAATCACAATGAGCCAGAACGCAGCCAAGAAGATCGCAGTCGTCGCAGCCAACGGTCGAGTTGGCCGTCTTGTGGTCGAGGAGGCCGTGCGCCGCGGCCTTGACGTCACCGCGATCACCCGGAGCGACAACCGCACGCAGGCCCCGCACTTCCTCAAGGCCGACGCCCTCACCGTCACGCGCGAGCAGCTCGAGGGCTTTGACGCGGTGATCGACGCCGTCGGTGGCTGGACCGCGGATACCCTTCACCTCGTTCCCGATGCCGTCGAGCACCTCGCCAAGGTCCTCGCGGACACTGACGTCCGCCTGCTGGTGGTCGGGGGTGCCGGCTCGCTCTTCGTGAACCCCGAGCACACCATGACCCTGGCACAGACCCCCGACTTCCCGGACGCCTTCAAGGGGGTTGCTTCCGAGGCGCAGCGGTCCCTCGACTTCCTGCGCACCTGCGACGACGTGCGCTGGACGTACATCTCGCCCGCAGCAGACTTCCAGGCGGAGGGCGAGCGCACGGGTGGCTACAAGCTCGCCGGCGAGGAGCTCGCGCTCAACTCCAAGGGCGAGTCCACCATCTCGTACGCCGACTACGCCATCGCGATGGTCGACGAGGCCCAGTCCGGCGACCACGTCCGCCAGCGCATCTCGGTCGTGAGCAAGTAGCACCTCTCACAACTAGGGGAGAGACCCGCGTCAATCCAGGCTAGGCCCTCCGTCTCATGCGGCGGAGGGCCTCCTTCGTCCGATCGGGGACGCGCCGGCTCTCGACGCCCTTCTGTATCGCCATGCGCCTGACCTGGGGGTCGGTGGCGGGTGACGCGATCGCAGCCATCGCGTCCGCCTCATGCGAGACGAGCGCTTCGGCAAGGTACCAGGCGATCATCATCCGCACGTAGTACTCCCCGTTGTCCGCCAAGACCGCAAGTTCCAGCTGCAACGGGTCGTATCCCTCGCCCAACAGGTCCCTCATGAGCACCGACACGCCAAAGCGCCTGGTGTAGGTGCGCGGAGACGCCATCCACCCCCGTGCCAGGGGCAGGAGCGTCCTGGCGGGATCCCCGCCCAGCTCGCGGCCGTCGTGGAACGCGCGCGGGTTGAGGGCATCGCACACGCACCAGTTGTCCACGTATGGCAGCAGCGCGTCCAACAGGCCGACGGTGCGACCCAGCTCGCGCGTATCGTTGAGCACGAAGGCGTGCACCAGGTACTCCTCGTACCAGCGGTGGGGGAGCTCGGCGAGAAACGCGTCGTGGTCATCCGAGCGCGCAACCTCGCGGGCCAGCGCCCTCAGCCGCGGCACGCGCACCCCCAGCATGGTCGCGGGGTCTGCGGTCGCCACGATCCGCGCGTTGAACTCGCGGTACTCGCCGCCCGCGTCCGCCAGCTCGCGCAGCCGGTTCTCAATCCACTGCATGTTTCACTCCCGCTCTCGGCTCATCCGGTAGGGGGGCGTCCCCTCCATCGAGGGTACGGCAGTGGCTCGATTGCCGCCAATGGCCCCGTGGCCGTATGCCGCGCACGCATGGCACGATGCCCTTCTCGCATGTGGGCGACTCCTCCCCACTGGGAACAATGGAGGTGAGAGTGACCGCATTTGGCAGGGAGGCAAGCATGGAGTTTGAGGGAAGCAAGTCGGCCATGACCCCGGAGGGCGTCTACATCATCGGGACCTACGACGAGGACGGCGTGCCCAACGCGATGAACGCAGCCTGGGGCGTGCAGTCCGGCTACAGCCAGATCACGTTCTTCCTGGGCAAGCACAAGACCACCCAGAACCTGCAGGCAACGGGGGCGTTCACGGTCGCGTTTGGAACGGCGGATACCGTGGCGATTTCCGACTACTTTGGCATCGACTCCGGTACCAAGGTCAACAAGATCGAGAAGGCGGGCGTCCACGTGCACAAGGCGCCGCACGTGAACGCTCCCGTGATCGAGGAGTACCCGGTTACGATGGAGTGCACGGTCGCCAGCTACGACCCCAACACGGGAATCCTGGTCGGGGATGTGGTGAACGAGATCGCGGACGACTCCGTGATCACCGACGGGCATGTTGACCTGGGCAAGCTTCGTCCCATCATCTTCGATCCCGCCGCGCGTGAGTATCGCGTTGTGGGCGAGTCCGTGGGCAAGGCCTGGCACGACGGGCTGTCGCTGCGCTAGGCGGTACGTCCCCGGGGGGCAGCGAGCCCATGCCCCAGGCGTCGTGCGCCCGTAACTACCCCGATTCACGCCCCTCTCACCAGTATCTGCTGTGCGAGAGGGGCGATTTCTTTGGCTCCGCAGCCAAATCGCCGCCGGCTGTGGGAGTAACCCGTCGCCCGTGCGGCTGCGGACGATGTGCGCTTACCGCTCCCGGCCCCGCCTGGGCGCATCTCCTTGCCTAATACCCCGTACAAAATAATACGACTTAAGATTGTATTTAAATAACAAGTCGCTTTCCCATATCCTGAGCTCGTAAAATGGGTCATAACACGACCATGAGTCGCAATAAATGAGAGGGGTGGGGATGGCACGACCGAAGCGTACGGACGACAAGTTTGCCACCAGGGACCAGCTGATCAGCAGGTTCCAGGAGCTTGCCGCGCAGATGCCCGTGGACCAGATCAGCGTGCGACTGCTCGTCGACTCGGTGGGATGCAACAAGACGACCTTCTACTACCACTTCGAGACGCTCGAGTCTCTCTGCGACACGGCGCTGGGAGCGATGGGTATTGACGGTTCCGCGCGTCTGGTCGTGCGGCGGATGGTGGGCGAGGGGCGCGAGGCCCTGCCCATTGCGGACGATCTCCAGCTGGCGCAGAGTCTCGATCGCCTGTGTGCCTTTGCCTTGCTCAACGAGAGCGGCCGCGGAAGGGCGTATTTGAACGGGCTTCTCACCCAGGCGACTGCGGAGGCGCTCGACGTGGATCCTGATGCTGCCGGCAACCGGGCGCGCACACTGCTCGCGTTCACTGCAGGTGGGGTGGGGGAGGCGCTTCGCCTTCGTGGCTCCACTGGCAACTCGATTCCCGCCGGGGAGTTCATACGAACGGTGCGCGACGTCGTGATGCCGGCAATTCGTCGGAACCTCCGCTCGGCACAGGGGGACGACGGGTCTCTCCCCGCCTGGCTGAGGTAGCGCACCAGGGGGTCGGAGCAACTTGGAGCTCGTGCATCCGGTGATGGGTAGTGCGGTGCTGAGGAAATGCGAGTTGTGGCAATTGCGCGGGCAGAAAAGCCTCCTCGCGCACGGAAGAATCCGGTAAAACAGTCGGCACACTCCCCTCGGCACGGTGGGCTGCTGAGAAAAGTGGAGTTGTGGCAATCGGCCCCCCGTTGGAGCCCGCCTTGATTGCCACAGGTCGAAATACTTCAGCAGCAAGAGGTGTCTCTTGGCTTTTGGCCATCCTGGGGAACCGCTGCGCATCGGGAAAGCCAGGCGTCCGGCCCTCCCGATTGCCACAGCTCGCATTTCCTCAGCACCCCTCACGTGGAGGCCCTGCCCCCGTCTTGCGGCAGCCATAGGGCGCCTAAAGAATTCGGTGCTCGAACGACTGGGATAGGAGAGATGCTTAAAGAACTCGGGGCCCGTTCGAGTTTCCGTGGGCTCGAGACGTGCGCGCCCCGGCGGGACTAAGCATTTCGTCCCAAAATCCATACGCGCCTCGGGTTTTCTAAGCACTGGTCGCACGCCGACCATGCGTGCCCCGGCGATGCTAAGCACCCTGCCCGCAAGGCGCATGAAGAGGTTCGAGTTCGAGCGGTCGAGACGCCCGAGGCAGCGGGGCTACAGCTCCACCTCGCGGCCCACGCCCCTCTCGCGTGCCGCCCGCACGATCCGCGCAGCGCACACGCTGTCCTGGACCGCGATGCCCACGGTCTTGAAGACGCTCGTGGCGTCGTTCGGCAGCAGCGGCGTTCCGCGGAGGCAGGACGCCCCACCATCCGCCCGGTCCCACAGGGTCCCCAGCTCGACTAGGTCACCCCGCTTCACCAGCCCATCTGCCACGGCATCGATCAGTGCCCCGTCCTCGACCATGACCGCATCGGCGGAGTCGACCGCGACCAGGCCCGCCCTAGCGAGGAGCCCCTGCGGCAGCTCCCGCATGCTCGGGGTGTAGGAACCCACGCCGTTCACGTGCGCCCCGGGCTTGACCCACGATGCGTCCAGCACCGGCTCGTGCGAGCTCGTGACGCAGGTGATCACGTCGGCGCCCTCGACGCAGGCGCGCGCGGAGTCGCAGGGCACGAGCGTCGTGCCACCCAGGTCCAGGTCCTCCTGGGCGAGACGCGCCAGCTCCCGCGCATGCTCGGGGTGCGGGCTGAAGAGGCGTACCTCCTCCAGCTTGCGCGCGCAGAGGAGCGCCTCCAGCTGGCAGAGCGCGAGCCCTCCCGTCCCCAGCAGCGCCCCCACTCGTGCGGCGGGCAGCGCGAGCAGGCGGGTTGCGGCGCCGGCAGCCGCACCCGTGCGAAGCCGCGTGAGGTAAGTGCCGTCCACCAGCGCGTCGACTACGCCGGTGTCGGGGTCAACCACGACCATGACTGCGGTCGTGGTGGGGAGCCCCCGCTCCCGGTTGCCGGGATAGACCCCCAACACCTTCACGCCCATCGCGGCGTCGGCGCGCTCCCGTCCGCCCGCAGGAACGTAGCTGGGCATGACCAGCAGGGTCGCGTCCAGCTTGGGCCGGGCCAGGACCGTGCGTTGCGGCACGTCGGCGCCGCCCCCGCTGGCAAGCGAGAACGCCTCGCCCACGGCGTCGATCGCCTCTCCCATGGAGAAGCACGCGCGAATCTCGTCTCGCCCAAGCAGCAGCATGGCATCCTCCAGCCGGGCGGACTGCTCGACGTCATCCCTCCGCCCCCAAGAGAAGAGTATCGCCCCGGCGGGGGCTCCGTCGGGGCGATGGGTCAGGCGTAACGATGTGGTTGCTGGCGAGAGGCGCTATCGGTCCTGGGGCAGGATCTCGATCCACTGGCCGTCGGGGTCCGCGATGAAGTAGAGGCCCATCGCGTGGTTCTCGAACACGATGCAGCCCATGCGCTCGTGGAGCTGGTGGTAGGCGTCGTAGTCATCCACCTCGAAGGCGATGTGGGTGTCCTTGCCGCCGTTGGCGTAGGGTTCGGTGCGCCCGCGGTTCCACGTGAGCTCGATCTGGAACGGCGACGCGTCGTTCTCCATGAAGGTGTTGGTCCAGGAGCCGTCGTCGGGACCCATCTCGCGGACCACGTGGAAGCCCAGGGCCTCCTCGTAGAAGGCGATGGTCGCCTGCTTGTCCAGGACGTGCGTGCAGCGGTGGACGAACTTTGCCTGCATGTCTCCTCCTCGCGTGTTGTGACCTCCCCGGGGGCTCCGGGGCTAGACCAGCTTGATCTTCTCCACGTCGTCGCGGCTGGTCTCGCGGTACAGCGAGAACCTGTGGCCGATGACCTGGACGACCTCAGAGTGCGTCAGGCGCGAGAGCGCGATCGCGGCGTCGCGGGCGTCGAGCCCGGAGTTGTTCTGGACCGAGCACTTCACCAGCTCGTGCGCCTCGAGGCTGGCGTCCGCGGCCTCCACGACCGCCTCGACGCCGGCCCTGCCGATGGTGACGGTGGGCTTGAGGGAGTTGCACAGGCTGCGAAGCTGCCTGATCTGGTTTCCGGTGAGTTCCATGGGGGTCTCGCTTTCTGCTGGTTGGTGAGAGGGCGCTTCCCCTCTGGCTTGTGACCCAAGAAACATACCGCGTCGCAGGTCGCGGCGCCAGAGCTTCGCAACAAAGCCAGGAAGGGGAGAGATGCGCGCCCTTCCGCCTCCGCGAGGGCTCCTGTTGGCAGCGGGGCCGGAGCGCGCCGACGGCCGGTGGGATGAGCTGTGGTCCCGGGGGGGGGCCATGCTCTTCTCCCCATTTTGTGCAATGTACCTTGGGGGCCACCGCGCTCGGTACAATACCCGAGGTCAATCGCAACGCGTCAAGCCGTCGGCGCGCGAGGGGTGCGCGGATGCGTCTGCCGCCTCGCTTCGGCCGCGGCAGATGGGACTCTCATGCCAAGCCTGTCGCAACAGATCGCCTCTCGGCGCACCTTCGCCATCATCTCTCACCCGGATGCCGGCAAGACGACGCTCACCGAGAAGCTCCTCCTCTATACCGGCAGCATCCAGACCGCCGGCTCCGTAAAGGGGAAGAGCAGCTCAAAGCATGCGGTCTCGGACTGGATGGACATCGAGAAGGAGCGCGGCATCTCGGTCACGTCATCGGTGCTGCAGTTCACCTACAACGGCGCCTGCGTCAACATCCTGGACACCCCCGGCCACCAGGACTTCTCGGAGGACACCTACCGCACGCTCATGGCAGCCGACGCCGCGGTCATGGTGATCGACGGCGCCAAGGGCGTCGAGGCACAGACCATCAAGCTGTTCAAGGTCTGCACGCTGCGTCACATCCCCATCTTCACCTTTGTGAACAAGCTGGATCACGACACGCGCGACCCCTTCGACCTCATGGAGGAGATTGAGACCGTCCTGGGCATCGGCACCTACCCCATGAACTGGCCCATCGGCAGCGGGCGCAACTTCCGCGGCGTCTTCGACCGCAACTCGCGCAGGGTCATCGCGTTTGAGGGGGACGGCCACGCCAACGCCACCAAGCGCGTGGGCGAGATCGAGGCGGAGCTGGGCGATCCCCAGCTCGACGAGCTCATAGGCGAGGAGAACCACCGCACCCTGGTGGACGACGTCGAGCTGCTGGATGGCGCCGACAACGAGTTCGACCTCGATGCGGTCCAACACGGGCGCCTGACGCCGGTGTTCTTTGGGTCGGCGCTCACCAACTTTGGCGTGGAGCCCTTCCTCAAGGACTTCCTGCGCCTGGCGCCCCCGCCCCTCTCGTACGTGGACACCATCTCGGGAGAGCCAGTCGACCCCACGCGCGACGAGTTTTCTGGCTTCGTCTTCAAGATCCAGGCGAACATGGACCAGCGGCACCGCGACCGCATCGCCTTCGTGCGCATCTGCTCGGGCAAGTTCGAGCGCGGCATGGAGGCCTGGCACGTGCAGGGGGACCGCAGGATCAAGCTCGCGACGGGCACCTCGATGATGGCGGACGACCGCGCCACGGTGGACGAGGCGTACGCGGGCGACATCGTGGGCCTGTTCGACCCCGGCATCTTCTCCATCGGCGACACGCTGTGCGCCGGGAAGGACCGCGTGCAGTACCCGCAGATCCCCACGTTCGCGCCCGAGCACTTTGCGCGCATCACGCAGGTGGACACGCTCAAGCGCAAGCAGTTCGTGAAGGGCATGGAGGAGCTGTCGCAGGAGGGTGCCATCCAGATCTTCCGCGAGCTGGGCACCGGCATGGAGAGCGTGATCGTGGGCGCCGTGGGCGTGCTGCAGTTTGAGGTGCTGGAGCAGCGCCTGCAGAGCGAGTACCACGTGCGCGTGAGCCGCTCGCCGCTGCCGTACACCATCATCCGCTGGATCCAGAACAGCCCGGACGAGCTGGACGTGCGCTCGCTCAACCTCACGCGCGACACCTGCCGCGTGGAGGACTGGCGCGGGGGCAGGCTCCTGCTGTTCAAGAGCCAGTGGAACCTGGACTGGGCCATCGAGAACAACCCGGACCTGCGCCTGTCCGAGTTCGGGAACATCACGTTCTAGCTGTTCGCGCATGGCGTCGTCCCTCGCGGGCGACGCCATGCGTCATGAGCCGCCCCGGGTCGGAGCGTTCCGGCCCGGGGCGGTCTTGTCTCTCCCCTGATGACGTCGACTCAGTCCAGCCCCAGCGCCTGGGACCAGACGTCCTCCCTGAAGCCGGGGGTCGTGGGCGTGCCGTCCACGATGAGGAGGGGGCGCTTGACCAGCATTCCGTCGGTGGAGAGGAGCCGTATTGCCTCCTCGTCCGTCATCCCGCCGTCAAGGCGGGCCTTCACGCCGAGCTCGCGATAGAGGCGGCCGGAGGTGTTGAAGAACCGCCGCACGGGGAGACCCGACGCATTCACCCACCTTGCCAGCTCGTCCGCCGTGGGGTTGTCCGTCACGATGTCGCGGTCAGCGTAGGGCACGGACCTCTCGTCCAGCCAGCGCTTTGCCCTCTTGCACGTCGAGCACTTGGGATACTCCAGAAGCAGCACGTCCATGGTTGGCCTCTCGTCGCGTGGTTACTGTCGGTCGAACCTCTCTCCGATGGTACGGGTTTCTCGCCAGATGTGGGCGCGCGGTGCAGTGGAATGTGGCACCCCTTTACGATATGCAATAGCCTTCGCCGACAAAACAACACCGCCTACCGAATTTGTTACTCGCATGTTAAGAGTCCCCGATTTGTATCGCAGGGTGAACTCCAGGGGCGCATAGTCGCAGCCACGCAACGCAGACGCGTTCGAAACCAAGGGAGACCAAAGATGTTCCAGGCCAGAAAGCACTCACTAATCGGGATTACCAACATTATCTAGGTGCGGGTGGCCAACATTTCCGGCCGTCCGCACCCGCGGGCGGCCGTGGACCCTCTGGGCCCGGGGCTGTCATCAGAGACGGCGTCGGGCCCTTTTCCTTTCGACGTCGACCCTCATTCCAGCTTCCACCAAGATCCGGAACATCGGCTAGGCGAGAGGAGCAACCAGCAAAGACGCAGGAAGCACCGCCACGGGTAGATGGGAACGTTCCCATACCAACCCATGTAACCAACGACCAGCGTGGGCGCAACGAAGGCGCCCAAGACTCCAGCAGAGGAGAGACGAAATGTCATCGCAAGCCGCAACGCTATCTGCCCCGGTAGCAGCCGAGGCGCCGCACAGGGACTCCGTCCTCGAGGTCATGGCAGCCTCGATGGTCGGCACCGCAATCGAGTTCTACGACAACTACTGTTACTCGATCGCGGCGGCAAGCTACTTTGGGATGGTCTTCTTCACCAACGTGGCGAAGCAGAACCCCTTCCTGGCAACGCTGTTCTCGTTCGTGACCTTTGCCGTCTCGTTCCTGGCTCGTCCGTTTGGCTCGCTCCTGTTCGGTCACTTTGGCGACAAGCTCGGCCGCAAGCAGACGCTGGTCGCCGCGCTAATGATGATGGGCATCTCCACCTTCGTGGTGGGCGTCCTCCCCGGCTACGACGTGCTTGGCCCCATGGCCGTCGTGCTCCTGTGCGTGTGCCGTGCCTTCCAGGGCCTGGGCCTTGCTGGCGAGTGGTCCGGCGCCGCGCTCGTCGCCACCGAGAACGCACCCGCCAACAAGCGCGCCCTGTGGGGCTCCTTCCCCAACCTGGGTGCACCCCTCGGCTTCTTCTGCGCCTACGGAGTCAACCTCGTGCTCGAGAACAACCTCTCTCAGCAGGCAATGGTCTCCTGGGGCTGGCGCATCCCGTTCCTCCTCTCGGCGGTGCTCGTGGTCGTGGGCATGGTCGTTCGCGTGCGCATGAGCGAGACTCCCGTCTTCCAGAAGGCCGTCAAGGAGGACCGCGTGGTCAAGAGCCCGCTGCATGAGCTCGCCAAGTACTGGAAGCAGGTCGTCCTCGGCACCTGCGCCATGGGCATCACCTACACCCTCTTCTACCTGCTGGGAACCTGGTCTCTCTCGTATGGCGTGAAGACCCTTGGCTTTGCTCAGACCGAGTACCTCAAGCTCGAGCTCGGCGCCGTGTTCTTCTTCGCCGCCTTCATCGTCGTTGGCTGCCTTGCCGCCGACAAGTACGGCCGTCGCCCCGTCGTGCTCCTCGCGACGCTGCTCACCGTGGTGTTCAGCTTCTTCGCCCCGCAGCTCCTGGCGACCCAGAACGCCACCAACGTGTTCCTGTTCCTCTCCGTGGGCTTCTGCCTCATGGGCAGCCTCTTTGGGCCCTGCGGCGCCTACCTGCCCGAGATGTTCCCGGCCAACGTCCGCTACTCCGGATCTGGCCTGGCGTACAACCTCGCCTCGATCCTCGGTGGCGCCTTTGCCCCCACGATCGCCACGGCACTCGTGCTCGCCTTTGGCATCCAGGGTGTGGGCTGGTACCTCGTTGCCATGTCCGTCGTCGCCCTCGTCGCTCTGCTCCTCGTCAAGGAGGGCAAGGACGTGAGCTTCGAGGCCTAGTGGTCGCTCAACGCATAGCCTCCTCAGGGAACGGCCCCGGCCCGTCGGCAACCCGGCGGGTCGGGGCCGTTTTGTGCTTGGGGGATGAGCTTGTCCCGCCCGTCCGTCCGGGCCCCGGGAAAGCTAAGCGGGCATCCGGGGTTCCTCTCCGTGGGTGCTGAGAAAATGCGAGTTGTGGCAATCGGTCGGGAAATTTCATTGCCACAACTCGACATCCCTCAGCGCCAAGCCCCCGGGGGCGCAAACGTCCAGAAAACCCGCGCGGAAAGGGTGGCTAGGCCGTTCCGATTGCCACGACTCAACTTTTCTCAGCACCCTCGCTCCGCGCGCCCTGCCTACGGGAGCTCCTTCTTGCTCGTGGTGGACTCTCGTACCACGAGCTCGGTCTCCAACGTCATCGACGTTGCCTCACCCGACCCCTCGATGCGCTCGAACAGGAGGTTGCAGGCGGAGAAGCCCATGTTGTACCGGGGCTGGTTGATCGTCGTGATGGTGGGGGTGGTCATCACCGCGGTGTCGGTGTTGTCAAAGCCCATCACCATCAGGTCGCCAGGGACCTCCAGGCCAGACTTCCTCGCCGAGCGGATGACCGCGGAGGCAAAGGTGTCGGAGCAGGCAAACACCCCGTCGGGGCGGTCCTCCGACTCGAGCATGTGGCAGACGGCGGAGTATGCCAGCCCAAAGCTGTTGTTGGGGATCTGCAGCACCCAGCGATCGGGAACGTCGACCCTCTGCTCCCCGACCATGCTGAGGAAGCCCCTACGACGCTCCCTCGTGTACTTGTACACGTCTGGCCCGCCCACAAACGCGAGGCGGCGGCACCCGCAGGACAGCAGGTGCTCAGTGGCCGTGCGCGCGGCGGAGAAGTCGTCGATGCTTACGTAGGGAATGCTGGACCGGTCGTTGAACTCGCAACACTGGACTACGGGCACGGTGCCCTCGATCTGCCCCAGCGCCTCCAGCGACAGCGGTCCGCACGTGATGATCCCCTGGGCGCCGCATGACCTCAGCATTTGGCAGAAGTCATCAAGCGACGGGTCCTCGGGGTTACCCCACGAGATGAGGATCTGCGCCCCGTGGATCTGCGCCGCGACGCGTGCGCCGCGCACTATCTCGCCGTAGAACGGGTTGTCCAGCCAGGGGATGCTGATGACGACGAGGGGGGCGCCACTCGCGCCGATGCCGTCGAACGACACGCTGCTGTAGCCCAGGTCGGCAATCGAGCGCCTGACGCGCTCCAGCGTCTCGCCGTTGACGAGCTCGGGGTGGTGGAGCACCCGCGAGACCGTGGCGGGGGAGACGCCCGCTGCCCTCGCAACGTCGGCGACCGTCGCCTTGTCTCCTCTGCCCATGGGATCCCCTCCGTAGCCATAGGGATGCTTGCCAAGCACTATTCTCTCTTCTGCATCTTACCACCTTGAAAAGAAAAGTTTTCATTCACAATAGTCAGAATCCTTGAACCCTGCAAGAGTTTCTCCTTGTGGCAGACAGTGGTGGCGTCTGTCCCCTACGAAGGAGGAACACATTTAAACAAATGCTTAAATGTAACGTTCGCAACTGTTTTGTAACCGTTTGCCGCTCTCGTGTTGGGGAATTCGCCGTCGTGGTCATAGCATCACAGCTAATGAAAGCGATTCAGTAATCGAGAGAAAAGTTTTCACAACGGCACCATGCCGAGCCCTTTGGCATCGCGCGGCTGCCGCTTGTGTCCCAACGGGTTCGTCTCGACTGCAGAGGGGGTTCTTGATGGTTGGTGTGGGGATAGTCGGCTGCGGAAAGATCGCCCAGGTGCGCCATCTCCCGGAATACGAGGGAAACCCAGACGCGAGGATCGTTGGCCTGTATGACAACAACGCCCAGCGCGCAGCGGAGCTTGCCGAGCGCTACAGGTGCGTCGCCTTCGACAACCTGGACGACCTCCTTGCCTCGCCCGACATCGACGCCGTGAGCGTGTGCACCTCCAACGCCACGCACGCCGACGTCTCGGTCAGGGCGCTCCAGGCGGGCAAGCACGTCCTGTGCGAGAAGCCCATGGCAATCTCGCTCGAGGAGTGCGTCCGCATGGTCGACACCGCCAACGCGAGCGGCAAGAAGCTGATGATTGACCAGAACCAGCGCTTCGCGCGCGCCCACCAGCGCGCGAAGGAACTCCTGGACGCAGGCAAGATCGGCCGCGTCCTCACCTTCAAGACCACCTTCGGCCACGGCGGGCCCGAGACCTGGAGCGTCGACCCCGGGACCGGCAGCTGGTTCTTCGACCCCAAGCGCGCCGCCATGGGCGCGATGGCCGACCTGGGCGTGCACAAGACCGACCTCATCCAGTGGCTCCTGGGCCGGGAGGTCGTCTCCACCACCGCCAAGGTGACGACCCTGGACAAACGGGATCCTGAGGGCAACCTCGTCGGCGTGGACGACAACGCGGTCTGCATCTACACCCTTGCGGACGGCACGGTCGGGACCATGACCGCAAGCTGGACCTACTACGGCGGAGAGGACAACTCCACCGTCCTATACGGCACCGATGGCGTCATGCGCATCTACAGCGACCCCGCACATTCCATCGTCGTGGACCTGAGGAACGGCGAGCGCGAGTGCTACGACGTCGAGGCCATCCAGACCAACGACAACCAGACGAAGTCCGGCGTCATCGACGCGTTCGTCGACTGCATCGAGCGGGACGTGGAGCCGCCGGTCCCTGGCGCGAGCGTGCTCTCTGCCATGCGTGCGGTCTTCGCGAGCATCGAGTCGAGCAAGACGGGCAAGACCGTCTCGACCTTGGAGGGATAGGCACATGAAGCTTGGATTGGTAAGCGCGATCCTCTCCGACTGGACCTACGAGGAGATGATCGACGAGCTGGCGCGCCAGGGATACGAGTGCGTCGAGGCGGCCGCGTGGCCGCAGGGCAAGGCGGAGCGCAAGTACGCGGGCGTCTCCCACGTGGACGCGGAGCGGGTGCTCTCCGACGACGCCTACGCGCGCCACGTCAGGGACTACGCGGACGAGAGGGGCGTGGCACTCTCCGTGCTCGCGTACTACCCCAACATGATGGACCCCGACCCCGAACGTCGCGCCCGCTTCTCCGCCCACCTCATCGCGGTCATCCGCGCGGCGGCGAAGCTCGGGGTCCCCAAGGTCACCAGTTTCATCGGTCGCGTGACCGACAAGACGGTGGAGGAGAACCTCGCGGAGGTCCCGGAGGTCTGGAACCCCATCCTGGCGGTCGCGGAGGAGGAGGGCGTCCTCGTCGCCATCGAGAACTGCCCCATGCTCTTTGATGCCTCCAACTGGCCCGGCGGTCAGAACATCATGACCTCTCCGGCCAACTGGAAGAGGGTGTTCGAGCTCCTGCCCAGCGACAACCTGGGCCTGGCCTTCGACCCCAGCCACTTCGTGTGGCAGCAGATGGACATTTCCCGTGCCGTCTACGACTTTGGCGACAAGATCTTCCACGTCCACTTCAAGGACATCAAGCTTTTGCCCGACAAGCTCGCAGCCTGCGGGACCATGGCCTATCCGCTGGACTACATGGTGCCAAAGCTCTGCGGGTTGGGAGACGTCGACTGGGGCGCCTTCGTCTCGGCGCTCACCGAGGTTGGGTTTGACGGGGACGCCTGCATTGAGGTCGAGGACCACGCGTTCGAGGGCAGCAGGGAGCGCGTGGTGAAGAGCGTGGCGCTCTCGTACAGGTACATGCGTCAGTTCGTGATTTAGGGGAGAAAGGGAGACTCATCATGACCAAGAACCACAACATCAGCCGTCGCGCCTTCATCGCCGGTACGGGCGGGGCCGTCCTCACCGCCTTCCTCGCGGGCTGTGGTGCGTCGAACGCCGGCACGTCGGACTCGTCCGACTCCTCCAGCGCGTCCGGTAGCGGCAAGAAGATCTACGTCCTCACGCCCTCCGAGGACCACGGCTGGACCGGCTCGGTCGCAACCTTCGCAAAGGAGAAGATCGCCGAGGTCAACAAGGAGGGGAAGTACACCGCCGAGCTCCAGACCGCCGACTCTGCCTCCAAGCAGATCAGCGAGGTCGAGGACATCCTGGCGGGCGACACCAGCCAGATTGCCGGCATCGTGATCCAGCCCATGGACGACACGTTGCAGTCCGCCATCCAGTCCATCGTGGACGCGGGCATCCCGTACGTCGCGTTCGACCGCATCATCGAGGCCGTCGCCAGCACCGCCGTCTCCAACGTGAAGGGCGACAACGAGGGCATTGGCGCCGGCTCCGCCTCGTACTTCGTCGACAACGGCATGAAGCCGGGGGACAAGGTCTACGTGTACGAGGGCGACACCTCCTCCGTCACCACGCTGCGTGACAAGGGCTTCACCGAGTTCGTCACCGGCAAGCTCGAGTTCGACGGCAAGAAGATCGACGACGCCTCCAAGTGGTCCGACTCCGACACCGCCTCCATCAGCAAGTCCGGCGCCATGAACTGGAGCCGCTCCGACACCAAGGCGGCCTTCGAGTCGCTCATGAGCGACGACTCCAACGCGGACATCAAGTGGTTCTACGCCGAGGACGACGAGCTTGCCATGGGTATCCTCGAGGCGCTCAACGGCGGCGGCATCTCCGACGCCACCAAGGAGAAGATCTTCGCCACCAAGCCGTACATCACCGGCTGCGGCGGCCTCGACGAGTACTACGAGGTCATCCGCGGCAACTCCTACCAGGACATCGTCAAGAACCTGGGCGGGGTCATGTCGGTCACCTACTCGCCGTCCATGATCCAGACGGCCATCCAGGACCTCATCGACCATCTCGATGGCAAGCAGGTCACCCAGGACCACGTCATCAAGTGCGAGAACGTGACCAAGGACAACGTGGACAAGTTCCAGTCCTTCAAGTAACGAGCGTATCGGGGTCGTGCGCAACCCCGTGAAGACGTGGGGCCTGCCCGTAGGGGGTGGGTCCCACGTGCGCACGAATGCGGATGGGAGGAGAACCCATGGAACTTCTTGGGATGAGGGACATCCACAAGTCATTTTCTGGAGTGCCCGTCCTGCGCGGGGTGAGCCTGAGCGTGCAGGAGGGCGAGGTGCATGCGCTGCTTGGCGAGAACGGCGCCGGCAAGTCGACCCTCATGAACATCCTCACCGGCGCCTACGCGTGTGACTCGGGGACCATCACCTTTGCCGGCAACGACATCACCAACGCCTCGATCAAGCAGGTCGAGGATGCGGGAATCGCGTTCGTCCACCAGGAGCTCAACCTGTTCAACGACCTCCTGGCGTACGAGAACATCTTCCTGGGACAGGAGCTCACCAACCGGTTTGGCTCCCTGGACAAGGGGAAGATGATCTCGCAGGCGCACGACCTCTTCACCAGGCTCGGGGTGGACATCGACCCCTGCGCCTTGGTGGACGACCTCAAGCCCAGCGAGAAGCAGCTTCTCGAGATCTCCCGCGCGCTCTTCCGCAACGCACGGCTCCTCATCCTCGACGAGCCCACGACGGCCCTCAACACCGAGGAGGTCGAGCACCTGTTCTCGATCGTGCGGGGGCTCCGCAAGGGCGGAACGTCGTTCATCTTCATCTCGCACAAGATGCCCGAGATCTTCGAACTCTGCGACTCCTACACCATCCTGCGCAACGGCAGCTTCATCAAGAGCGGGAGAATCGCGGACACCACCCCGGCCGAGGCTACCAGCCTCATGGTGGGTGCGTCCATGGAGCAGCGCGGCTCGTGGCAGCCCCGCGAGCTGGGCGACGAGGTGCTTCGCCTTGAGGGGTACTCCGGCAATGGCTTCCGCAACGTCGACCTCTCGGTCAGGAGGGGCGAGGTCATCGGCCTCACGGGCCTCAAGGGCTGCGGCAGCAGCGAGCTCATGCAGACGCTCTTTGGCGTCATGCGCCCGACGGGTGGCGTCGCGAGCATTTCTGGCACCAAGCTGCATGGCGGCTCCATCCACGAGGCCATGAGGGCCGGCGTCGCCATGCTGCCTGCGGACCGCAAGGAGAACTCGGTGGTCCCTGACATGTCGCTGCTCGAGAACATGTGCCTCTCCGAGCAGGTGCTCTCCGCCAAGTCGCTGCCCATCTCGCGCAGCCGCGAGGTGGAGAGGTTCGATCACTACAAGAGGCTCCTGGGCATCAAGGCCCCCTCCCCGGATGCAAACATCAACTCCCTCTCGGGTGGCAACCAGCAGAAGGTCTTCATCGCCAGGTGGCTCAACACCGACGCGAGCGTCCTTCTCCTCGACAACCCCACCCAGGGAATCGACGTCGGCGCCAAGGCCGAGATCTATCGCCTGATCCTCGGCCTCGCCGAGGCGGGTAAGACGGGCCTCATCAACACGCTCGAGATCCCCGAGCTCAAGGAGGTCGCGGACACCTGCTACGTGTTCTACGAGGGCGAGGTCGTCAAGGCCCTGCCCCATGACCAGATCGACGAACGGACGGTCATGCTCTATTCCACGAACTCGCTTGCCACGGCATAGCGCGAGATAAGAAGGGTTGGTGCGTTGGGATGGCAGTGAAAACCATGGAAGAGGGCAAGGCCCGGTCGGGAGGCTCCCTGCTGGGGGCGCTCAAGCGGTACAGCTTCGTCCTCGTGTTTCTGGCAATCTACATCGTCTACGCGGTGGTGAGCGGCGGACTCACCGTTGGCGCGACCATGAACATCTTCCGCCACAGTGCGGTCATCGGCATCATCGCCGTGGGCATGGGCCTCATCTGCCTCACGGGTGACATCGATCTCTCGGTCGGCTCCATGCTCGCGTTCGTGGCGGGCTTCTCGGTCGTGGTGTTCAACCAGACTCAGGGGTCCATCCCCCTCACCCTGTTGTTTGCCCTCTGCCTCGGCGCGCTCTGCGGGCTTCTCAACGGCGTCCTGGTGGGCGTGGTCGAGATGCCGTCGTTCATCGTCACGCTCGCGACGATGCTCATCTTCCGCTCGCTCTCGCAGTACGAGTGCCAGCATCTGCCCTCCGAGCTCATCGGCAACGGCAGCTCCGTCTACCGCATGTCCAGCACGCTGCCCAGCTACCAGGCCATCTACCAGTTTGGCAATGGTCGTCTCCCTGGGGGCATGCCCATCGTGGGACTCATCCTGCTGCTGGTCATCATCGTCTTCGTGTACCTGCTGACCTCCACCAAGTTTGGCAAGAAGGTCTACGCAGTGGGGTCCAACGCCCGCGCCGCGCGACTTGCCGGCATCTCCGTGCCCCTCATGAGGACCCTGGTGTTCGTGATCGCCGGCGCCCTCATCGGGCTGGCCGCCTTCCTCTGGATCGCCATGAACGCGAGCTCGGACCCCGCGACAACGGGCAAGAGCTACGAGATGTACGCCATCGCGGCCGTGGTGCTGGGCGGCATCTCGATGAGCGGCGGTCGCGGCAAGCTGCTGGGCGTGCTGTTTGGCGCCATGTCCTACACGGTGATCGACAAGGTGATCATCGCCCTCAAGATGGACTCCCTCATCAACGACACCATCAAGGGCGTCATCCTGATCCTCGTCATCCTCATCCAGATCATGGGGCCAAAGCTCAAGGACCGCTTCGGCAAGTCGAAGGCGGGTGCCTCGGAGTAGCCTCCTCGCAACAAGCAGCCTCCTCGGGGAATGGCCCCGATTCGTCGGCAACCCGGCGGGTCGGGGCCGTTTTGTGCTTGGGGGGTGTCCCTATAGTTTTGTCAAGCAGCAGATGGGGGCTTTTCGACATCTGCGGCTGCCGACGGCTCGACGTAGGGCACCCTGTCCCGCATGATGGCATAGATCACCCTCAGCCTCTTCCTCGC
>Ga0214927_100094_pt1 | contig 63687 bp, 64 predicted proteins | sample Stichaenrichm16X_FD_168612 | JGI IMG/M metagenome (GOLD analysis project Ga0214927, IMG submission 168612) | Xylose enriched microbial communities from anaerobic bioreactor in Madison, Wisconsin, United States - 16X | ecosystem: Engineered > Bioreactor > Anaerobic > Unclassified | place: USA... | reverse complement strand
TACCCAAAAATCGACTATTCAGCACTTGATGCAACGATATCCATCACCGTTGACTCTTATTTTTTGAGGTAACCTGTCAAAGGAATCCCTAAAAATCGTAATTTGGGGCTTGACATTATAGGAAGGAATGAATGGGACCATGATCGGAGTCGTGGACTTATAGTGCTGGTAATTCGGGTCGCTTCCGTAGTTTTTGTCCTGGCGGATCTCGAGGCGGCGGGCGCCGCTGAACATTACGTAAATGATGCCGACGTAACCGATCACAGCGCAGATCCACTCGGTGGCGTTATGATAAATGCTGAGACCAGAAATAAAAACACCCGTCCAATTTATCATTTCGCCGAGGTAGTTCGGGCAGCGCACGAAGCTGAAAAGCCCGGAACTAACGAACTGGCCGGGATTTTTTTTCTTGGCGCTGTTTTTCTGGAGGTCGGCGGTCGCTTCAAAAATAATGCCGAAAGCGGAGATTATCACGCCGGCGACGCAGAACGCGTCAGTTCCGCGGTTGTCCATAAGCCTGAACCAGGCAGGAGAAGTCTGAAAGACGTAGAGGAGAGCAACGGAGATCCAGATCGCAAATTTGACACCAAAGGAAACTTCATCGTTGGTCTTGACTTCGCCTTTCATGCGGCGATTGTAGGCGGTTTTCACGTCGCGGTAGACCAGATATCCGGACAAACGGATGCCGTAGATGATGAGTAGCGCGCACTGAATCACGGCCCCTGTGGTCAGGTTTCCGTGAAAAATGATCAGCGAGCCGGCGCCAACGGCTGCGATCGCAAAACCATAGCCCAGTGAAATGAACCACACGTATTTTTTGAAACCGCAGGCGCTCGCTGCCAGGGCAATCACCAAAAGAATAAAAAATGTCTTCATCTTGATACCTCTTGATAAAATTTGAATATGATTTAAAATATAACCATATTAATAATAGCGACTGGTGTCGCTTTTATCAACTGCTGAGCCTTGGCAACACGGACTTCGCCACATTCATCCGCCCGGCCTTCCAGGCCATATATGACAACCGCGAGCAGATGCTTTCCTTAAACCGTGCTGGCTTCTCGCCCGTGCTTCTCGACGCGCTGCGGGAATACTTCCATGCGAGTGAGGCGCGGGATGATTCTAGTGATGCTTCTGACAGCACAGATTATGGCGCTCAAAATATGAACAATTACCGCACGGCGTACCGCATCGGCGGAATCTATGCCTGCCTGCTCCTCTGGTTTTCGTACGATATGCGTGAGACACCGGAAGAAATGATCGGGATCGCAGTGTCGATGGGAAATAATAATTTTTGAATATTATTATAATACCTACTTGAATGAATTTTGTCAACAAGTTTCATTGTAGACATTTAGTATTTAGGATAGTAATTTCTCCCATCCTTCTTCAACAAGGGCAGCAATCCATGTCTTTAATATGTATTGTTCAGTGGCAAAATAAGAGGCTATTCTGTCACGATCATTGACTTTCATGATTTTATATAGTTGAAAAAGATTACTAAACGTCATCAGTTCAGCAGTAACCCAGATAGGAAAATGCCCACAGTACTTTTCTTCATAATGTTTAACAAAAGGAAAATTTCTATTATTTAACAAGAAATTGCTTATCGATAATAGCTGCCCGTTGTGATAAAATATTTTTATAACCAGAAATTAGATATAGAAGGGGTACTTATCCTTATGTGTAAGCTGATAGATATTGGAAGTGCTCCGGTTGTACAGCTACTCGATCTGCTCCTGAAGGATAAGTCAACAGGGAAGAATATTATCTGGGCGACGGACACCTATGCCGGGTTCGGCCATGGATTCAGTGACAGAGAGCAGATAGAGAAAGATCTGCTGCTGGTGCATTCGGATATTATCAAACCGCGTATTTTAAAATCGCAGGAGGCGCAGGCGGCCCGCACAAGAAAAAAGGCCGAAGTCTTTACTCCGGCCTGGCTCTGCAACCAGATGAACAACTACTGCGATGAGGAATGGTTTGGAAGAAAAAATGTCTTCAATATTGAAAATGAAGATCATACCTGGACGACCGTCGATGGCAGCATAGAGTTTCCTGATAAAAAAAACTGGAAGCAATACGTAGATTCCCGCAGACTTGAGATCACCTGTGGCGAGGCGCCGTACCTGGTTTCGCGATATGACGTTTCGACTGGCGGGCTGATCGTTCCGCCGAAGCACCGGATCGGACAGCTGGATCGGAAGCTTCGCATCGTAAATGAAAATACTTCAGATTATGACGATTGGCTCAAGTGGACGATCCGGGCATTCGAGGCTTCATACGGATATGAATATCAGGGCGACAATCTCCTGATAGCGAGAATAAATCTGCTGCTGACATTTGTGGACTATTACAGAGAACGCTGTGGCGAAGATCCCGATAAAAAACTGCTCCGCCATCTCGCAAATAAAATTGCCTGGAACATCTGGCAGATGGACGGTCTTAAAGATACCGTCCCACTTGGCAAGCCATTTGAAGAGTTCCATCAGATGTCATTTTTCGAGACGAGCGCCGATCAGAAAGAAGAGCCGCAGCAAGCAGCAATACCGTGCAGGATATTTAATTGGAGAAGTAATGAGTCGCTCCTGTTTACGGAGCTGAAGGAGGGCTAATATGAGCGAAAAAAAATTGTTTGACTATGTGATAGGAAATCCGCCGTATCAGGAAGATACAACTGAATCAACAAGAAAAAGACCTGTTTATAACAGTTTTATGGATGGAGCGTATTGTGTAGCTGATAAGGTAGAATTAATTACTCCAGCTCGATTTCTTTTTGATGCAGGTCAGACACCAAAGGACTGGAACCGTAAAATGCTTGATGATTCGCATTTTAAAGTTTTGAAATATGAAGCTGATGCAACAAAAGTATTTCCTAATACAGACATTAAAGGTGGAGTAGCAGTAACATATCATAATTTTGATTCGGATTATTCTCCAATTAAGGTTTTTACAAAATTTGAAGAACTAAACTCTATTCTATCTAAAGTTATAAAATCTGGAGCTAAGTCTATCGACTCTATAGTATCTGCAAGAGGATGCTATAGACTAAATGATAACTTTTTTTCTGATTTCCCAGATGCTGCTTCGAAAGTAGGAAAAGGAACAGGAAATATGGTTGTTTCTAATATTTTTGAAAAAGTTCCAGAAGCATTTTATAATACAAAACCTAATGATGACAAATATGTAAAAATAATTGGGAGAGAAAAAAATAGAAGAACAATCAAATTTATAAATGCAAAATATTTAATAGATAACGGTTATATTTATACATATAATGTCCTTATTTCTGAGGCAAATAATACTGGCAAATTTGGTGAAACTCTTGTTGAACCTCAAGTAGCGAGTCCTGCTGAAGGAGCCACTGATACTTTTATAAGTATAGGATTCTTTGACTCTTTATCAGAGTCTGAGAATGCCAAAAAATATTTAAAGACTAAGTTTTGCAGAGCAATGCTAGGTGTAAAAAAAGCAACACAACATACTGCAAAATCTGTGTGGAAATATGTCCCTCTCCAGAATTTTACCAACCAGTCCGACATCGACTGGTCCAAATCCATTCACGAGATTGACCTTCAGCTCTATAGAAAGTACGGTCTTGACGAAAACGAGATCAATTTTATTGAGACGCATGTAAAGGAGATGGCATAATGGCGAAGATCAATATTAAGACAGCCACCAAGGTTATCCCTCAGTGCTATGCGTATACGACTCCGGGTGTGCCGAAGCACGATGGCTGGACCAAGATCGGATTTACGGAGCGGGATGTTGAGACCCGTATAAATGAGCAGACTCATACAGTTGGCGTAGAGCATAAGACATGGTGGCATATGCGGGCTGTATTTATGACAGAACCGTTTGGTACTTTCACTGACAAAAATTTTCACGCGTATCTGAAGAAGCTTGGCATTCCGCGCGAGGAGGGGACCGAGTGGTTTCAGATAGCACCGGATACCGCCCGTGCAGATTTCATGGATTTTACGCAGAATCATGGAGTCGTTTCGGATGACGATGCGGATGCGGTGATCCCCTATAAGCTTCGCGACGAGCAGGAAGATGCAGTGCAGAGGGCTTACGATTATTTCAAGTCTCATAAAGATGGAGAATATCTCTGGAACTGCAAGCCACGTTTTGGCAAGACACTTTCGGCATACGATCTCTGCAGGCGCCTTCAGGCGACAAATATTCTTATCGTTACGAACCGGCCGGCGATCGCAAATTCATGGTATCAGGACTATGAGACATTCTTCGGGCCGCAGTCCGGCTATTTTTTCGTAAGCAATGCAGATGGCATCAGGGACAGAAAATATGTCCTGAGCCGTGATGAGTACATGAAAAAAGTTGTATCGTCCGATGAAGGCGAGGTCAAAGGCTGCATTGAATTTGTCAGCCTTCAGGATCTGAAGGGCTCGATCTATTTCGGCGGCAGGTACGATAAGCTTGTGGAAGTCAGTGCCGAGCATGGATTGAATTGGGATGTCCTGATCATCGATGAAGCTCATGAAGGTGTAGACACTTATAAGACTGACACCGCGTTTAACCATATCAACCGCAAATGTACTCTGCATCTTTCAGGTACACCGTTCAAGGCTCTGGCCAATGACAAATTTCCCCAGGAGGCTATTTACAACTGGACATATGCCGACGAACAGAAGAAAAAACGCGACTGGGACGATTCGAGCGAGATTGAAAATCCGTATGAGAATCTGCCGAGACTCTCACTTTTTACATATCAGATGTCGGAGATCATCCGTGACAAGGTAAGGCAGGGCATTGAGCTCGCGGATGATGATGTCGAGGAGTATGCCTTCGATCTGAACGAATTTTTCAAGACGAATGAGTCTGGCAGATTTGTCCACGACAAGGATGTAGACAAATTTCTCGATGCTCTTACGACTCAGGAGAAATTTCCGTTCTCAACGCCGGAGCTTCGGGATGAGTTAAAGCACACATTCTGGATTTTAAACCGTGTCGCGAGTGCAAAGGCCTTATACAAGAAATTAAGTATTCATCCGGTGTTCAAGGATTATCATATCATTCTTGCAGCAGGCGACGGGAGGCTCGACGACGATGACGAGAACAGGAAATCCTATGACAAAGTAGTCGAGGCTATTGAAAATTACGATAAGACGATAACCCTGTCCGTAGGCCAGCTGACTACCGGTGTGACAATTCCGGAGTGGACGGCAGTGCTTATGCTTTCAAATATGAAGAGCCCGGCGCTCTATATGCAGGCGGCTTTCCGCGCCCAGAATCCGTGCCTTTTTCATGATAGGGATGGCAACTCTTATCGAAAGAAAAATGCCTATATTTTTGACTTTGATCCGGCGAGAACTCTCACTATTTTTGAAAAATTTGCAAATGACCTGATCCCGGAGACTTCCGGTGATAAGGGTGAGATGGACCAGCGCAGGAATAACGTAAGGCAGCTCCTCAATTTCTTCCCTGTCTATGGTGAAGACGATGGCGGGGAGATGGTGGAGCTCGACGCTGAATCAGTCCTTACGATACCGCGTCATATCCATGCGAAGGAAGTCGTGGACCGTGGCTTCATGTCAAATTTCCTCTTTGCAAATATTTCCGGTATTTTCGGCGCGCCGAAGGAGATAATCAAGCTGATAAACGATATGCAGCCGCTCGAGCAGCCGAAGAAACTCTCGGATGTGGGTGTGGATGAAAACACTGCCGATGACCTTCATTTAAACGAAGATGGCAAAGTCGATATTCCAACCGAGAAGACCATTGGCCTGGCCAGTGACCTGTTCGGCGAAAAAGTGTATGGCGACGTTGATGAAAAGCTGGCACAGGCTGTCTCGGATCTTACCGAAGAACATGCCAGACATCCTGACCCGAAGAAAGACGAACTCGAATCTCTCCGTGAAAAATTTTCAGAACCAATCGCCGACACTCTTATGGAGACGGCGACAAAGCAGTACGGAGATGAGTTAAAGAAGTCGACTCAGAATCAGCTAAAACGCGATATTCAGGCAACTACGGAGAATGTTGTTAACCGCGAATATGGTGATTATACGATCCATGACAACCAGCTTAAAAAGAAGCGTGATGATGAGATTAAAAAGGCTAAAAAGTCCGGAGCCTCAATGGCTGAGATTTCAAGTATTGATGAAGAATTCGAAAAGCGCAGGCAGCAGAGCTATCAGCAGATGTTAGAGAACATCCATAAGAAGCTGAACAGCGAAGAGACTGCCAGAAATGCAGCCGAGAAGATCGTAAATACTGTCGAGACCGAGAAGCTCAATGCCGAGAAGGATTCGATCGAAGGAAGGGTCCGCGACCATCTCCGTGGCTTTTCGCGCACGATTCCGGCATTTCTTATGGCCTATGGCGACGAGGGCACGACGCTTGAAAACTTCGATTCTCTTGTCCCTGAAAATGTCTTCTGGGAAGTCACTGTAAATCCTCAGAACGGAGTCGGCGTAACGCTCGAGCAGTTCAGAATGCTGCGCGACGGCGGCGATTACCAGGTAAAAGATGACAATGGAAATGCTGTGCTTGATGACAATGGAAATCCAGTAACAAAACATTTCGACGGTCACTTATTTGATGAGGTAGTGTTTAACGACGCTGTTCAGGAGTTTATGAAAAAGCGCAGAGACTTATCGGATTATTTCAGCGGCGAACACGACGAGGATATTTTCAATTACATTCCACCGCAGAGAACGAACCAGATCTTTACGCCGAAGAAGGTTGTTAAAGAAATGGTCGACATGCTTGAAAAAGAGAACCCGGGCTGCTTCGACGATCCCGATGCCACATTTGCAGACCTCTACATGAAATCCGGAATGTACATCACAGAGATCGTAAAACGCCTCTTCTTGAGCAGGCGCATGAAGGCCCTCTTCCCGGATGACACAGAGCGCCTGAATCACATTTTTGCAAAGCAGGTCTACGGCTGCGCGCCGACTGAGATCATCTACAGGATCTGCCTGCGCTACATCCTTGGATTCAGCGATAAGATCAGGATCGAAAAGCACAATATCAAGCTCTGCGATACGCTGGAGTTTGCTAAAGAGGGAACACTGGAGGATGAGCTTAGTAAGTTATTTGCATTGAATTAGTTCACTTGATCTCCGTCGACTTGATCGAAAAAGCGCTGCTGGTCTTTCCTGTTATCGAATCTCTGTAGGATATTTTTAATGTCTTCCAGTTTTTTGGAACCTGATACACGGTGTAGCCTTTGTAGCTTTTGCCTGAGGCGATGGAGGCGATCAGAGGCATATTTCCGTCGAATTTCCCGATGCCTACTTCGGGCGAAATATTTCCGGCTCCGCATGATTGACGGTTTCAATATAAGCTTATACGGAGCCAGAAATAATAAATACATTGTATAAAATAGTTTAGTCCTGGACATACATTGAAAGTGTGAATCCAGGGGTTTATTTTTTTACACAAAATCGCATTCATATTGAGAAAGATCGAAAGCCTTTTAAGTTTTTTGCTTCTACCCAGATACATATTGAAACTAAAAGCGAGCCATTGTAGAAATTTCGCCCCGCCAGGCTCTATACTGAAAAAAGTGGGACAAAAAGAACCGTCCCCACTGTCCCACTGTAACACAAATTTTACATTGATTTTACATGAGGGCTCTTGTACAATTTACAAGGGCCCTTTATTATAGGTAGTGTGAAAGGAGAAGTCCATGATCTACATTGTAGAGGATGATGACAATATCAGAGAGCTGGTCGTCTACACCCTGGATTCGACCGGGCTTCCGGCGAAGGGATTCCCGGGAGGAGTAGAGTTTAAGACTGCGCTTAAGAACGAGCTGCCGGAGCTTATACTTTTAGATATCATGCTGCCGGGAGAGGATGGGATGGAGCTGCTTTCGGATATCAGGAAAGATCCGAAGACGAAGAACATTCCGGTGATCATGCTGACTGCGAAGGGAGCAGAGTACGATAAGGTCTCGGCACTCGACATGGGAGCGGACGACTATGTGACGAAACCGTTTGGAATGATGGAGCTGGTTTCTAGGATCAAGGCAGTTTTGAGGAGATCTGGCCGCGGGAAGAACACGGATGAGCCGGTGATAAGCTCAGGTTCTATAAAGATCGATGTTCTCCGCCACGCCGTCACAGTGAATGGTAAGGAAGTAGTCCTCACATTGAAGGAATTCGAGCTTTTGAAGATGCTTATTTTAAACAGCGGGATAGTACTTACGCGTGAGCAGCTTCTCGAGGAGATCTGGGGATACAACTTCGACGGCGAGACAAGGACTGTCGATGTGCATGTGAGGTCGCTAAGGCAGAAGCTCGGAAAAGCCGGGAACCGCATCGAGACCGTTCGTGGAGTAGGATACAGGATCAAGGAAAAGTGATATGCAGAAGAAGATACAGACACGGATGATACAGGTGATAGCACTGGCGCTTTTGATAGCGTATGCTGTCACCATTTTTTTCGTATACAGAAGTATTGAACACCTCTCTGAAAAAAATGTCAGGTACGAGTCGAATTACCTGGCTGAGGCGGTAAATACAAACGGCTCGTCTTTTTTGAAGCTGCTTAAAAATCTGGAGCCGGGCACAAGGATCACGCTTATTGATAAGGATGGTTCAGTGCTTTATGACTCGAAGGAGGACAGCCACTCACTTGAAAATCACAAGAAGAGGCCTGAAATCGCAGCCGCTTTTAAATATGGAAGAGGAATGGACAAGAGGCATTCCGATACGCTTCAGGAGGACATGTACTATTCGGCGGTGCGCCTTGATAATGGGCAGGTCCTTCGTGTCGCGGTTTCCGTAAAGTCGATCTTTGCGACGATCCTTGAACTTCTGCCAGTGATAATCATCTCTGCGGTGGCGCTTCTGTTCTTTTCATACTGGCTTTCACACAAGACTGCAAGAGACCTCGTAGAACCTGTAAACAGCCTGAATCTCGACAAGCCTTTAGAAAACGATGTCTACGAGGAACTTACTCCGCTGCTTAAAAGAATTGACGAGTCGAACAAGCAGAAGGCTGCGATGTCGGCAATGAGACAGGAATTTTCCGCGAATGTTTCGCATGAGCTTAAGACTCCGCTCACCTCGATTTCAGGATATGCCGAGATCATAAGAGATGGAATCGTAAAGAAAAAGGATATCCCGGATTTTTCAAATCGTATCTACAATGAGGCGCAGCGGCTTTTAAACCTTGTGCAGGATATCATTAAGCTCTCGAGGCTCGACGAGGGCAAGATCGGAATCGACAAAGAGCAGTGCGACCTGTATGAGATGGCGGATGAGATCATAAAGAGGCTTTCCGGAAAGGCCGGTGAGTACGAAGTGTCAGTGCTTTTAGTCGGAAAGTCCGCGGTTGTGACAGGCTACAGGCAGATACTGGATGAGATGATCCACAACATCATTGAGAACGCCATCAAATACAACAAACCAGGCGGAAAGGTCACGGTAACGACTGAAGTATCCGACGACGGAAATCCTTTTATCACTGTAAAAGATACCGGAATCGGAATTCCGGAGGACGCGCAGAAGAGGATTTTCGAGAGATTCTACCGCGTCGACAAGAGCCACTCGAAGGAGACTGGCGGCACGGGACTCGGTCTTTCAATCGTAAAGCACGCGGCTCAGCTTCACAATGCAAAGATCTCTCTTTCATCCAAAGTGGATGTAGGAACGACGATCACGGTCCGGTTTGACAAATAAAATAAATTTTACATTTGGAAGTACAATTTACATTAGATTTACAAATCTTAACGGAGGCTTAACGCCTCCGTTATTTTTTTGTTACCTGGCTGGTCTAACATAATATGCGTAGCAAGGGAAAAATATTTTGATAAGCTAAAAACAAAGGAGTAAAAAATGAAGAAAAAGATCTTATCACTTATTCTCTGTTCAGCAATGGCAGCTATGACACTTATGACTGGCTGCGGAAGCACACAGAAGGCTACATCGGGAAGCAGCGAAAAAACTGCGACTGCATCGTCTGCTTCAGCATCTGGAAGCTCAGCTTCATCTGGATCACTTTCGGGAACAGTTGCAACTGATGGCTCGACTTCCATGGAGAAAGTTATCGGCTACTTAAGCGAAGCTTTCATGCAGAAGAATTCAGGAGTAAAGGTTACTTACAACCCTACAGGATCAGGCTCAGGTATCGAAGCAGTCGGCAAGGGAAGCTGCGACATCGGACTTGCAAGCCGTGACCTTACAGACGACGAGAAGAAGACAGGCCTTACTCAGACTACGATCGCAATCGACGGTATCGCAATGATCATAAATCCGAAGAACAATGTAAAGGACCTCTCGATCGACCAGATTTCAAAGATCTACACAGGAGAGACCAAGAACTGGAAAGACGTTGGCGGCTCAGATGGACAGATCGTTGTAATCGGACGTGAGGCTGCATCAGGAACACGTGACGGCTTCGAGACGATCACCAATACAAAAGAGAAGTGCAAGTACGCTCAGGAGCTCACTTCAACAGGTGATGTCATCCAGACTGTAGCAAGCAACCCTAACGCTATCGGCTATGCTTCACTTGCAGATTTAAACAACTCTGTAAAAGCTATCAAGGTCGGCGGAGTAGCACCTTCTGAAAACACTGTAAAGGATGGTTCTTACAAGATCCAGCGTAACTTCAACCTGATCACAAAAGATGGCAAGAAGTTAAGTGCACCGGCTCAGGCTTTCTTCGATTACTGCACTGGCTCAGAGGCAGGACAGTATATTTCAAAGGCAGGAGCTGTTTCCAAGAACTAAAAGAATTGACCGGGGAGGATTTCACAAGTAAATTTATCCAGGGAGGCAACAACAATGGACGGTACAGTGACTTTACAAAAATCAAGGCTGAAGAAACAGAAGAGCGTCGAGAATATTTTTAAGACGATATTCCTGATCTTCGGAATGTTTTCAATAGCTTTCGTAATTTTTATCTCGATTTTCCTGATTATCTCAGGTGTTCCGGCAATCACAAAGATCGGCTTCTTCAAGTTCATGTTCGGAACTAAATGGGCGTCGACAGCTGCAAAACCGTCCTTTGGAATCCTTCCGTTCATACTTACATCAGTTTATGGTACATGTGGAGCTCTCCTGGTGAGTGTTCCGGTGGGCATCTTCTGTGCGGTATATCTGGCAAAGATGGCGCCAGGACCGGTGGCTGCTGCAGTCCGTGAGGCAGTTGATCTGCTGGCTGCAATTCCTTCAGTAGTCTATGGTCTCTTCGGTATGATAATCATAGTCCCGAGCGTCAGGAAACTTTTCAATCTCCCTGATGGAGCAAACCTCTTTTCAGCCACAGTAGTTCTTGCTATTATGGTCCTTCCTTCGATCATCTCAGAGTCTGAGACAGCACTTAGAGCGGTTCCAAAGGAGTACGAGGAAGGTTCGCTGGCACTGGGCGCCACCTATACTGAAACAGTCTTTAAGGTGTCTCTTCCGGCAGCACGGAGCGGAGTTCTTACCTCTGTAATCCTGGGCACAGGACGTGCTATAGGTGAGGCGATGGCAGTAATGATGGTAGCAGGAAATGTTGCCAACATGCCGGGAATTTTCAAGAGCGTAAGATTCCTTACTACAGCCGTAGCAAGTGAGATGTCTTACTCTTCAGGACTTCAGAGGCAGGCACTCTTCTCAATAGCACTGGTACTTTTCTTCTTCATAATAATGATCAATGTGGTGCTTAGAAAGCTCACTTCGAAAGGAGAGGTTAAATGATGGATATTTCAGGGACTAACACAAGCGACGCTATCCTTACCGCAAAGGCAGGGATTTCAGCAAAGAGAAAGGCAAAGATCGGCGCCCTTAAAGGACTCATGTATTTTGCGGCAGCACTTACGACAGTGCTCCTCGTGGGGATCATCGGTTATATTTTTTTCAGAGGTGTACCTCATGTGACCTGGAATCTCCTTTCGACGACTCCATCACTTCTGACCGACAACATCGGTATACTTCCTAATATTTTAAATACACTGTATATCATTATAATAGCTCTGGTATTTGCACTCCCTATCGGGGTCGGCACGGCAGTTTATCTGAACGAGTATGCTACGAATAAAAAACTCGTCCGTGTGATCGAGCTTGCGACAGAGACCTTAAGTGGTATTCCTTCTATCATCTACGGTCTCGCTGGTATGCTGATCTTTGTTCAGGCAATGAATATGGGAACTTCGATCCTTGCAGGTGCCCTGACTCTCGCAGTAATGACACTTCCGATCATTATCCGTACTACTCAGGAAGCTTTAAAGACGGTCCCGGACAGTTACAGGGAAGGTGCTCTGGCCCTTGGCGCCGGCAGATGGCACATGGTCCGCACAGTAGTCCTTCCAAGTGCAATGGATGGTATCGTAACAGGCATCATTCTTTCAATCGGCCGTATCGTCGGTGAGTCGGCAGCTCTTCTCTACACAGCAGGCATGGCAAACGAGATCCTTACACCGCTTAAAAGTATCACACCGGGAAATGCCGGCGCGACCCTTACGGTTTCTCTTTACATGTACGCGAAAGAGAGAGGACAGTTCGATGTTGCCTTTGCAATCGCAGTAATTCTGCTTATCATCACATTTGTGATAAATATCAGCGCAAAGCTTCTTGGAAAAAAGCTTAAGAAATGATCTTTACTGAAAAAAGACAGGGTGATTTTATGAGTAGCGTAATTGAAACTAAAGACCTTAATCTCTGGTATGGTAAACACCATGCACTGATGGATATAAATATGGCTGTTCCAAAGAATCAGATCACAGCCCTGATAGGACCTTCTGGTTGTGGAAAATCCACTTTTCTCCGTACCTTAAACAGGATGAATGACCAGATCGAAGGTGTAAGGATTGAGGGAGAGATAAGCCTGAGGGGTGAGAACATCAAAAACTTAGATGCCAATGTTTTAAGGAGCCGTGTCGGTATGGTTTTCCAGAAGGCAAATCCTTTTCCAATGAGCATCTATGACAATATTGCATATGGTCCGAGGATTCTGGGCGTCCACAAGAAGAAAGAGCTCGACGAGATTGTAGAGACTTCTTTAAAGCAGGCCGCCATCTGGGACGAATGCAAGGACAGACTGAAAACTTCAGCTCTCGGCATGAGCGGCGGCCAGCAGCAGAGACTGTGCATCGCCAGGGCACTGGCTGTAAAGCCTGAGGTGCTTCTGCTCGACGAGTCAACGTCAGCACTTGATCCTGTATCAACTTCTAAGATCGAAGACCTCCTTCTCGAGCTTAAGAAAAAATACACGATCATCATGGTAACGCACAATATGCAGCAGGCCGCAAGAATTGCCGACAGAACCGCCTTTTTCCTTCTCGGTGAGCTTATCGAATACGATAACACCGAAAAGATCTTCTCACATCCGGCTGACAAGAGAACTGAAGATTACATTACAGGCAGATTCGGTTGATTTTTGACCAGAAGGGTTAATTGATATGAGAGATAATTTTAATGCAGAGCTTAAAGAGCTGAACTCCGAGCTTGTCGAGATGGGCAAGATGTGTGTGGACGCGATTCACCGGGATGTCGATGCCTTAGCCGACGAGAAGCAGGGGGACATTGAGGAGATTAAGAAAGTCTCCGAAAATATCGCAAAGAAGCAGCAGGAAATTGAGGATCTCTGTTACAGTCTGATCATAAAAGAACAGCCGGTGGCAGGCGACCTTCGAATGATACACACTGCAAGCAATGTCATAATCGATATGCAGCGCATCGGTGTAAATGCCTACGACGTTGCCGAGATCATTCCGTATGTGGCTGACTCGCAGCTTAAAACCCAGGTCCCTATCCTTATGATGGCTGACGCGGCTTCGTATATGGTTTCGAAGAGTGTCGAATCGCTTGTAAACAGAGATTCTGATCAGGCCAGAAAGATCATAGCCTATGACGATGAGGTCGATGATCTTTTCGACGAGGTGAAAGCTTCGGTGATCGAAGCAATCCGCGGCGACAAGAAAAAGGATGCATCCCCTGGTATAGATATAATGATGATAGCAAAGTACTTCGAGAGAATGGGAGATCATTCGGAGAGCATCGCCCGACACGTGTTACATCTGCTTAATCAATAAGTCCACTCCCGGATATATATTTTTTTACAAAACACCCTGTGCCATTGGCATGGGGCGTTTTTGTGTTATAATATTTGAATCATGGATGAAATAAGACTTATTTTTGGAGGGAGCGGAAGCGGAAAAAGCGACTTCGCGGAGAGCCTGTTATCCGATTCCCCGGAAAAAATATATCTTGCGACTATGAGGCGGGATAAGTCAGCCATCAGGCGGATCGAAAGGCACATCAGAAGAAGAGCGGACAAGGGATTTACGACAATAGAATCCACCGGGGATTTTTCAAAGGCAGGAATCCCTGAAGGATCTGACGTGCTGCTCGAAGACCTTCCGAACCTGCTTGCAGATGCGATGTTTCTTAGTGACGGAGGAGTCTGCCACGATGCATACGAAAAAGTCGTAAGCGACATTGAATTTCTGATGAAACGCTCGAAACGCCTTATTATAGTCTCCGACGATATTTTTGAATCGGGAACAGATTACGATCCTCTTACCGAGGAATATATGAGGGAGCTTGGCAGGATTCACACATTTTTAGCAGAGCGGGGTAAGGTGACAGAAATCATCGCAGGGATAAGAGTCGATTACAATTAGATCTGCATTTTTAAAGGAGCGTATATGGACAGAGAAAGATTTGAAAAACAGAAGGATTTTATACTTGAAGCTGATAAGGAGAAGACGGTTTTCCGCCAGACTCATCTGACGAACCACGGCAGAAATGAGGATGACGCGGAGCATGCGTGGCACATGGCTCTTATGACCTATCTTTTAAGCGAATATTCCGATGAAAAAATTGACGTCGCAAGGACTATGATCATGTGCCTTATCCACGACATTGTTGAGATCGACGCCGGCGACACCTATGCCTACGACGAAGAGGGGAAGAAGACGCAGGAAGCAAGGGAGGAGAAGGCCGCTGACCGGATTTTTTCGCTGCTGCCTGAAGACCAGGCTGCTGACCTGCGCGGTATTTTCGAGGAATTTCAGGAAAAAAAGACCCCGGAGGCCAGATTTGCGAGGGCGATGGACAACCTCCAGCCACTGCTTTTAAACGATTCGAACGGCGGAAGCGACTGGGTAGAACACGGCGTCTCATATGGTCAGGTCCGTGGAAGGCAGGATGGTACAAAGAATGCCTCAAAGGATCTCTATCAGATAACGAAGGAGATCCTCGACAGGCACCTTGAATCCGGCGAATTAAAGGATGACAGAGAATGACTGCACAGGAAAAATACGATGATCTAAAAGAATATCTGAGAGGCCTGGGCTCCGTTGCCGTAGCTTTTTCAGGCGGAGTGGATTCGACTTTTCTTTTAAAGACGGCGCACGATGTCTTAGGTGACAACTGTATAGCTGTGACCGCGAGATCAGCTTCATTTCCCAAAAGAGAGCTCGATGAGGCTCTTGACTTCTGCAAAAAGGAGGGCATCAGGCATTTTGTCGTCGATTCCGAGGAACTTATGATACCGGGATTTTCACACAATCCGACGAACAGGTGCTATCTGTGCAAACATGAGCTTTTTACAGAAATATTTGAGCTTTCAGAGAAAAACGGAATTAAAGCTGTCGCTGAAGGGTCAAATATGGACGACAATGGCGACTACAGGCCGGGCCTTATGGCTGTAGCTGAGCTTGGGATAAAAAGCCCGCTGCGCCATGCGAAGCTCTACAAAAAAGAGATTCGACAGCTTTCGAAAGAGCTTGCTCTTCCTACCTGGAACAAGCAGAGCTTTGCCTGCCTCTCGTCGAGATTTGTCTACGGGGAAGAGATTACGGTCCCGAAGCTTGGAATGGTGGAAAAAGCCGAGCAGCTTCTCTTAGACCTCGGATTTCATCAGGTACGTGTCAGAATCCACGGGGAAAATCTTGCGCGTATAGAAGTAGACGAGAGCGAACTCAAGAAGGTGCTTTTAAACCGTAAGAAGATAACCGAGGCATTAAAGTCATACGGTTTTACCTATGTGACTATGGACCTTACCGGTTATCGGACCGGGAGCATGAACGAGACTCTTTCAGACGAGACTTTGTCGGAAAAAGTTTCTGCTGAATAAATAACTTAGAGGAGAATATATGGTATACCCTGAATTTTTACAGAACGGAAGCACGATAGGAATTGCGGCGCCGAGCGCCGGGGTCGGCGATGATATAGAGGGTTTTGAGAAGTCGATTGGTTTTCTCGAGTCGGAAGGTTTTCAGATTAAAGAGAGCCCTTCTGTCAGAGTAAATGACCAGAGAAGTGCCGACGCAAAGACCAGGGGAGAGGAGCTTAATTCTCTCTTTTCGGATCTTAAGGTCGACTTTGTGATGTGCGCCGCTGGCGGAGATTTTCTCGATGAATGTCTTCCGTATGTGAACTTTGACCTTATGAGAGTAAATCCCAAATGGCTTATGGGAGCCTCTGATCCGACAGGACTTCTCTATCCATATACGACCAAATACGATGTCGCGACGCTTTACGGCATGAATGCCGGAGCCTACGGCAATTTTCCTGTGCCTGACTTTGTAAAGACGAACCTTTCTGTGATAAAGGGAGAGAATCTGACAGAATCGGGATTTCCAAAGTACATGTCCACTATGCCTTTTATGGCAGATAAGATCGAATACGACAGTGATTCTGATATGACCTGCTCTGTTCAAAAGCTTTCTACAAGCGGCAGATGCATCGGAGGATGTATCGACGTGTTGAAAGATCTGATAGGGACTAAGTTCGACGGCACACACGATTTCCTGAAAAGATACAGAGACGACGGATTTATCTGGTATTTTGACAATTTTTCCCTGAGCTCGGAGGCACTTTACCGGACGCTTCTTCAGTTCAGATATGCGGGCTGGTTCGAGGGCGCAAATGCGGTTATTTTCGGCAGGAGCGCTTTTGAGTCATCAGAGTCCGGGATGACATACCATGACGCTTTAAGCATTGCACTCTCCGGTATTCCGGTGATCGAGAGGGCAGATATCGGTCACTCGGTTCCGCGACTTACGATGATAAACGGTGCGATGATGAACCTTGTCTGCAAAAACGACAGGATGTCAGTTTCATTTTCACTGATCTGAAGATCAGAATTCAAGGAAAATTTTAATGGATTTTTTCAGAAGTATGGCGATAGCCTTTTCAATGTATTCGGCAATCCCGATGCCGCAGTTCCAGTGGGACCAGAAAAATTACGAGAACTCTTTTGCGTTCTTCCCGCTGGTCGGCGCGGGCCTTTCGGGAGTCATGTATCTGGTCTATAAATTTTTTTCCATATTTAATTTTGGCGCGCTTCCGGCGTCACTTGTGCTTTCTGCTATAATCGTAATCTACACCGGTGGATTCCATATCGATGGCTACATGGATACGATGGATGCGCTCTGCTCGCACAGGGACAGGAGCGAAAAAATCCGCATCATGAAGGATTCTCATATTGGCGCGTTCGGCGTGATACAGCTTATCGTGCTTACGCTTTTTGTGACTTCGGGAATCTGTCAGGTGATGTCTTCAGGATATTTTTCTTCGATCCTGTACGCGTTCGTGATATCGAGGGCACTTTCCGGAATTGCCGTCTGCACTTTTAAAAGGCGTGACAGCAATACCTCGCTTATTCACTTCGATACGAAGGGCAGCAGGCAGTTTGTGCTTACTATGATGTTTATCTACATTTTCGCTGTGATAACGATCAGCTTTTTAAACAGGCAGCCCTTTGTGATCGCTGCTACACTTATAAGCGTCCTGTGGCTTTTTTTATCCAGGATTATCTGCGAAAAGGAATTCGGCGGCATCTCGGGTGATACGAGCGGGTATTTCCTGTGCATCTGCGAGGCTGTATTTATATGGACACTTGCCCTGTGCATAAAGATTTCCGTTGTGGATTTTTAAAAGGTATTGTATAATATATTTTGGTGTGGTTTATTTTTTACAGCTGTAATTTTTGCTTTTTCTAATTTTCTAAAAAAAAGTTTCCGCTGAGAAAGCATCAGGGTGTGAAAATGGGCAGGAGAAGATTTGTAAGTACCAGGACAGTAGCGGCAGGTTCACGGATCGACCAGACCATAAGCGACGCCACCGGCCGTGAGATGATAAAAAAGGGCACGTATTTAGACGATTTCCAGATAGAATACCTCCAGAAGAGGGGAATCATGGGAATCTACATTTACGAGGGAGTCCCGGACGACCTCGAGCAGCATATCGTTATTCCGGAAGCCACGAAGAAGGCCATCGAGGATAACCACAAGGACGACCCTGTCAAGGTAAGCATTTCAAACAGTGTAAAGGAGAGAGTGGGCCAGGGAGTGGCCTATCTTTTCAATGCTCCGGAGAGCAGGGATTTCGCAGAGGCCACGAATTCTATCGCAGAGGATCTGACGAAGAGCATCCTTTCAAATAATTCCATCGCTTTTGATGTCCGCACGTTAAAGACCAGCGATGAGTACACATTCAAGCATTCGGTCGACGTGGCGACGATTTCTGCTATCATCGGAAAGAAATACGGCCTCAATAAGGGCCAGCTCCATGAGCTCCTCGTAGCGGGCCTTCTGCACGATATGGGAAAGTCGAAGATCCCCAGTGAGATTTTAAACAAGCCGGGAAAGCTTACGGATGAAGAGTTTGAGGTCATGAAGACCCACTCGAAGCTTGGCTATGACATCCTGAAAGAAAAGGACGAATTTTCACCTGATATTCTCGCCGGGGTGCTTTTGCACCATGAGAAATTGACCGGCAGGGGCTATCCGATGGGCATCAAAGGCCAGAAGATCCCGCTCTATGCGAGGATTATCGCTGTCGCAGATATTTACGATGCTCTTGTCACAAAGCGGCCATACAAGGAGCCCTACGGACAGCGTGAGGCGATGGAGATCGTACTTGCGATGGGCGATGACCTGGATTTAAAGGCCTTAGAGTGCTTCTCCAAGAGCGTTATCCTCTATCCTGTAGATACATTAGTAGAGCTTTCCAATGGAAAGATCGCCAAAGTCGTCGCAAATAATCCTGATTATCCTATGCGCCCGAAAGTTGTTGAAATCGAATCCGGTAAGGTGCTTGACCTGGCCAATGATTTCCAATATAATAATATAGTTTTGGAATCATGATCAGGAGGTTTTTATTTTGGGTACATTAAAAGATGAGATAACAAAGAGGAGAACATTTGCAATCATCTCGCACCCGGATGCTGGTAAGACTACACTTACAGAGAAGTTTCTTCTGTACGGTGGACAGATAAATCAGGCCGGATCCGTAAAGGGAAAGGCCACAGCCAGACATGCAGTTTCGGACTGGATGGAGATAGAGAAACAGCGTGGTATCTCAGTCACTAGTTCAGTACTCCAGTTTGAATACGGCGGCATGTGCATAAACATCCTTGACACTCCCGGACATCAGGATTTCTCAGAGGATACTTACAGAACACTTATGGCAGCCGACTCTGCTGTCATGGTTATCGACGGCGCGAAGGGCGTTGAGCCCCAGACCAGAAAACTCTTCAAGGTCTGCGTCATGCGCCACATCCCCATTTTCACATTCATCAATAAAATGGACCGTGATGCTATGGATACTTTCGAGCTTATGGACGACATCGAAAATACTCTTGGCATTTCGACTTACCCTGTAAACTGGCCTATCGGAAGCGGAAAGCAGTTCAAGGGTGTTTACGACAGAAAGACCAGAAAAGTCATGACCTTCTGGGATACCATGAAAGGCACGAAAGAGGGCGAGGAGAAGGATTATCCTATCGACGACCCGGAGCTTGTCAAAGCTATCGGTGAGGATAAGAGGGACAGTCTTCTCGACGAGATAGAGCTGTTAAATGGTGCCGGAGCTGATTTCGACAAGGAAGCGGTAGATGCCGGAAAACTCACACCTGTATTTTTCGGCTCTGCTCTTACGAATTTCGGAGTAGAGACGTTCCTCAAACACTTTTTAAAGATGACGACTCCGCCGCTCCCGAGAAAGAGCGACCACGGTCTTATAGATCCGTACAGTGAGGATTTTTCGGCTTTCGTCTTTAAGATTCAGGCAAATATGAACAAGGCCCACCGCGACAGAGTTGCATTCATGCGTATCTGCTCCGGAAAATTTACTGCCGGCATGAGCGCATTTCATGTTCAGGAGGGAAAAGATGTCCGCCTTTCACAGCCTCAGCAGATGATGGCTTCCTCGAGAAAAATGATCGACGAGGCCTATGCAGGAGACATTATCGGTATTTTTGACCCGGGGATCTATTCTATCGGCGATACTATAACGACTTCGAAGGAACACTTTAAATTCGAAGGCATACCGACATTCGCTCCCGAGCATTTCTGCAGGGTTCGTCAGGTCGATACTATGAAGCGTAAGCAGTTTATGAAGGGTATCATGCAGATAGCTCAGGAGGGTGCGATCCAGATCTTCCAGGAGTACCACACAGGAATGGAAGAGATCATCGTTGGAGTCGTCGGCGTCCTGCAGTTTGATGTACTTAAGTTCCGCCTTGAGCATGAGTACAAAGTCGATATCATTATGGAAAATCTCCCGTATGAGTACGTCCGCTGGGTTGAAAATAAAGACATTGATGTCGACAAGATCGTCGGAACTTCAGACATGAAGAAGGTTAAGGACCTCAAAGGCCGTCCGCTCCTTCTATTTGTGAATGAGTGGAGCATCGACATGGTAAAGAACAGAAACGAGGGCCTTCAGCTCGCCGAGTTCGGTCAGGAACAAATGGAATACTAATGATCTGGTGGTCAAAAGGCTGACCACCAGATCGTTAATATTTAGTTTATAAAACTAAACATAAAATAAATTCACTTAAATAAAAATTAAATCCGGGTGGTCTGTATTGCCCCGGATTTATTTTTTTGCTACTATCTGTATATGCAGACAGGCTCTTGACAAAACAGATAGTATGTTCTATTATTTATTCCAGATACAAACACTTTTTCGATTGGAGAATTCAGATGGCTAAAGATGCAAAGGATTTAAAAGACGATAAGGAGAAGGCACTTGATGCCGCTATCTCACAGATAGAGAAGCAGTACGGGAGAGGTTCTATTATGAGACTTGGAGACGAGTCGAACAGGATGAAGGTCGAGACTGTTCCTACGGGTTCTATCAGTCTTGACATTGCGCTCGGACAGGGAGGTCTTCCGAAGGGCAGGATCGTAGAGATCTACGGACCTGAGTCTTCTGGTAAGACTACGGTTGCGCTGCACTGTATAGCTGAGGTCCAGAAGAGAGGCGGAATTGCGGGATTTATCGATGCTGAGCACGCCTTAGATCCTGTTTATGCGAGGAACATCGGCGTAGATATCGATAACCTTTATATATCACAGCCTGACAGCGGTGAGCAGGCTCTCGAGATCACGGAGACCATGGTTAGAAGCGGTGCCGTAGACATTATAGTTGTTGACTCGGTTGCAGCTCTTGTACCGAAGGCCGAGATCGAGGGAGACATGGGAGATTCACACGTTGGCCTTCAGGCCAGACTTATGTCACAGGCCCTGAGGAAGCTCACCGCTGCGATCAGCCGTACCCAGTGCATCGTTATATTTATCAATCAGCTCCGTGAGAAGATCGGCGTCATGTTCGGAAACCCTGAGACGACTACCGGTGGACGTGCTCTGAAGTTCTACTCATCAGTCCGCCTTGATGTCAGACGTATTGAGGCTATTAAGCAGCAGGGAGAGGTCATTGGAAACCGCACCCGTATCAAGGTCGTGAAGAACAAGGTCGCACCTCCGTTCAAGGAAGCTGAGTTCGACATCATGTTCGGTAAAGGTATCTCGAAGGAAGGAGACGTATTAGATCTAGCTGCGAAGCTCGATATCATCCAGAAGTCAGGTTCATGGTACGCTTACCAGGGAGATAAGATCGGACAGGGACGCGAGAATGCGAAGGCTTATCTCGCTGAGAATCCACAGGTCATGGCAGATGTGACGAAGCTTATCCGTGAGCACTACGGTCTCGATGACGAGGACATTGATGAGAACACGTCGGATACTGATACTAAGGATGCTTCATCAGATGCTGTTTCTGTTACCCAGGTCTCAGATGAAGACTAAGGCGTATGACATTGAGCAGTACAGGATTGGGGAAGTCAGATGCAGATAGTCAGCATTGAGCCGCTTCCCAGGTCTAAGAAGAGAAAGCGGATCACACTCGATACGAGAGAGTCATTTGTGCTCTATGCCGGAGAGATCAGGAGAATGCCGGGCCTTCGGGTCGGGGAAGATTTAAGTGAGGAGTCTTTTGAGAGTATTAAGACGTCCATCCTTCTTCCCCGCGCGAAGAAGCGCTGCCTTCATCTCCTCGAGAAGCAGGACAGGACCAGAGCAGACCTTTACGGGAGGCTTACTTCGTCAGGCTATCCGGAGGATATAGCTGATGCCGCCATAGATTACGCCTCGTCATATGGTTATGTGGATGACAGGCGCTATGCGTCGAACTATATCTATTTTCATCAGGAGCAGAAGAGCAGGAGAAGACTAACTCAGGACCTTCTCAGGAAGGGAATTGATAAGGATATTATTGAAGACTGCCTTGATGAGGCATCCCTTACGAGTGAAGAGGAGAAGATCAGAGAACTTATTGAGAAGAGACATTACGATGTCTCTTCTGCAGATCCGAGGGACAAGGCGAAGATGATCCGTTTTCTCCTTGGACGCGGATTCGACTATGACAAGGTCAGAGAGGCCTTAAGGAGCCTGTCTTAGGATCATATCTTTTTCTTCGATGATCTCTTTTAAGGTCTCCAGTCCATCGCTGTTTCCGGTCTGATCCGGATGGTAGCGCTTTATCAGCAGATGATACTCTTTCTTTAGGATTCTGTCGTCGTGGATCGCAGCTTCTGAGAACCAGTGTGTTTTCCGGCTTCCACGCTCAGGACGATTTCCTGTGCTGTTATCGCCAGCTCCATCTGCATTATCCTGATAGTTTTCGTACGACTTTTTCCTGTCTTTTTCTCTCTTCTTTTCCTGTTCCCTTTCGTGTTCGCGCCATGGGTTATTTATTGGAGATGTCTTAGCAGTAAAGAACCTCTTTCTGTCGGCCTCTTCACTTTCTATGATCTCGCTTGAGAGTATGCCTTTTAAGTCTTTGAATGCTTTTCCAAGGAAGCAGAGTCCTCTGTACCTCAACAGTGTGTAGCTGTCCGGAGTCATCGCATGAAGCGTTATGAAGCTCTCTGGTGATTTGAGTGTTTGGAGCATATATGAGACCATAGGATGAGCAGTAGTTTTTAATACCGCAAGCATCTCTTTCGCTTGTGAGAGAGCTTTATTGAAGAGCACATCGAGCTCGTCTTCGGTCTGTTCTTCACATTTCTTCAGATAGGCTAATTCCAGCTTCAGGTCATTTTTCTCTTCGAGAAGAGATGAGATGGCGAGCTCGTAGTCAGAGTAGGCCATTGGATTGCCTGAGTTTAAGGCCTCAATCTGACGCTTTTTTATCGTGGCTATCTTGTTATTTATCAGACTAAGCCTCGATACTGCGATGCCTCTTAAGGAGCGGCCTCTCTTTAGAGTCCGGCAGACCTCTGATGCCTCTGGCCTGGTATAGATGAAGACTTCTCTTAAGAACATCACGTCATTTATATGCCATGAGGCAAGGAAGAAGTAGTCATAGAAGCTGTTTGCGAGACCGGCTGATCTGGACGGCTCGCCGGCTCCCCAGGTCTTTTGTTTCAGGAGTTCGGAGACTATCTCCTTTTTCTCGAGGATTATCGCATAGTGCAGGCAGTCGAAGCCCATGTCGTCTGTGAACTGAAGCTGCAGCCCCGACGGGATTTTTCCGGTCAGTATCATAGACATGCACGAGTCCATGCCTTCGCGGGATACGCGTGCAGATATATAGTTCAGAAAGTGCTTCTGATTTTCTGTCAGGTATTTCTGAATCCTGTCGTAGAGAAGATATGTCTTCTGATCATTCATCCTGTATCCGAGGGCACAGAGCAGATATGCGTCCTTTAGAGAGAGCGTATCTTTTGATAACAGGCGGCTGTAGGCCTTTATCATGGTGCGGTAAAGCCTGGATGAATAGTCTGTCGCGATAAGCGTCAGGTAGTTCGAGTAGAACTTCTCCTCCTGGGCAGGAGGCACTGTTGCATCGAATGTCCTGTAGCGGTCCTCCTTTAAGACCATGCCGGCTATCAGGTTATTCGGATCGGTATGCAGGATTTCAATTAAAAGCTCGCGATTCTCATCAGAGAGATATGCCTGATTTTTAAAACAGGACTTGACATATGATGAGAGAGCATCAAGAGTGTGATAGTAGCTCTCCTTAAGAGATGGGTTTTCGTTTATCAGCGCGTTTTGAAGTGTGACAAGAAGGCTGTAGAGCTCGAAGGAAATGTTGTCTTTAAATACCATCTTAGGGGTGTAGAGCTCTATTCGGCCTGAAGGTGTGATGAAAAGTACTTTTTTCTTTCTGCTTTTATATGATATCAGTACGCTGTAAAGCCGGGAGAGTGGCATGCGCATTACTGGCCCCTCGCCGTCCTTTATCAGAACGGAGGTGTCTGTTATCAGCACATTTTTGCCTATTGAAAGCGCCAGATCATTGGCCTTTTGAGCTGTGCAGACGAGCGGTATCTCGTTTTCGGATACACCAAAAACACCAGCGAGTTCCCTGCTGGTTTCACTATCCTCTTTCAGATAATTAAGATTTGGATATTCGCGCTCCGATGCCCGTATGAGCTGCCTGAAGTCCGCCATTATGCACCGACACTCCTGAAAAAGCCAGCTGTCACAATACTTTCTGATAAACGGCTCCTATTTTACCATATGTAGTAGAAGTACTCAATGATTTTTCTGTAAAATATGATGGGGAATTGATTAAAGAATATTTGCTGTCAAGAAAAATACTTGACAGCAAAATCAAAATGTAGTATATTGTTTCAGGTTATGGAAGAAAAGGTACATGACGGATTGCTTTTTGATTTCTATGGAGAGCTTCTGACTGACAAGCAGAAGAAGATCTTCAGGGAATATGCCTTCGAGGATCTCTCGTTAAGCGAGATGGCAGGGGAGTTTTCGATGTCGAGACAGGGTATCAGTGAGATGATACACCGGGTATCGGGGCTTCTCAGAGGCTATGAAGAGAAGCTTGGGCTCCTCGCTGAGTATCAGCGAATCGAGGGTCTGGCGAAAGAGATCGCTGAGAGCGACGACATAGGTGTCTGCCACAGGAAGGCAGAGGAGATCATGAAGCAGCTATAGGAGTTATATGGCATTTGACAGTCTGACAGAAAAACTTCAGAATGTTTTCAAGAATCTTCGCAGCAAGGGCCGCCTGACTGAAAAGGATGTCAAGACAGCCATGAAGGAAGTGAAGATGGCTCTCCTCGAAGCGGATGTCAATTTCCGTGTCGTGAAGGATTTTACTAATAAGATCACTGAGCGATGTGTTGGAAGCGACGTCCTTGGAGGACTTAATCCGGCTCAGACGGTCATAAAGATCGTAAATGAGGAGCTCACTTCTCTGATGGGCTCGGACATCACCGAGATCAAGTATCAGCCGGGACAGGCCACTACAGTAATCATGATGTGTGGTCTCCAGGGTGCTGGTAAGACGACGACTGCCGCAAAGCTCGCTGGTAAGATGAAGCTCAAAGGCAAGAGACCTCTTCTCGTTGCCTGCGATGTGTACAGACCGGCTGCTATTGACCAGTTGAAGGTCAACGGACAGAAGCAGGATGTTCCGGTATTTTCGATGGGAACTGAGAAGTCACCGGTGGATATCGCGAAGGCGGGCATCTCTTACGCCAGCTCGAACAACAGGAACGTTGTTATCTTAGATACCGCCGGCCGTCTTCAGATCGACGACGATATGATGAAAGAGCTCGAGGATATCAAGGCATCAGTCGATGTTCACCAGACTATCCTTGTGGTCGATGCCATGACAGGTCAGGAAGCTGTAAACGTAGCTTCTACCTTCGATAACAGGATCGGGATCGACGGAGTTGTTTTGACTAAGCTCGATGGCGATACCAGAGGCGGAGCTGCTCTTTCGATAAGGGCGGTTACTGGCAAGCCTATCCTGTATGCAGGTATGGGCGAGAAGCTCTCAGACCTGGAGCCGTTCCATCCTGACCGTATGGCGTCAAGGATTCTCGGTATGGGCGATATGCTTACTCTTATCGAGAAAGCTCAGAACTCATTTGATCAGGAAGAAGCGAAGAAACTGAATCAGAAGGCTTTCAAGAAGGGCTTCGATTTCAATGATTACCTGACTTCGCTCGACCAGATGAAGAAGATGGGCGGACTTACTAGTATTCTCGGCATGCTTCCGGGATTTGGACTTTCGAGTGCTCAGATGGATCAGCTCAAGGGCTCGGTAGATGAGAAGAAGATCGGCCGGACAAAGGCTATCATCATGTCGATGACGCCTGAAGAGAGGGAAAATCCGAAGATCTTATCTGTTTCGAGAAAGCAGCGCATTGCAAAGGGTGCCGGCATGAATATTGCAGAGGTCAACCGCTTTATAAAGCAGTTTAACGAATCTGCGAAGCTTATGAAGAAGATGCCTGGTATGATGAAGGGCAGAAGACACAGCGGCTTCGGAAAGATGCCGTTTGGATTTTAGGTATTAAAGTTGGAGCTTATCCTTTGACTTTAACGATATATTTTTAATTTTATTTGGAGGACAAAATGGTAAAGTTAAGACTCACAAGAATTGGTAAGAAGAAGAATCCGTTCTACAGAATTATTGCTGCAGACGCAAACTCACCTAGAGATGGACGTTTCATCGAGCAGATCGGAACCTATGATCCTAATCAGGAGCCGGCTGCTGTAAATATCGATGCCGACCTCGCTAAGAAGTGGCTCAAGAACGGTGCTGTTCCTACAGCTACTGTTGAGCGTCTTTTGAAGAACGCCGGAATCGAGAAATAATTTTCCGGACAGTACCACTGTCAGGGGAATAGGTGGATTACATGAAAGAATTAGTAGAAGTTATAGCACGTGCCCTGGTCGATCATCCGGAGGGTGTCACAGTTACTGAGACTGAGGATGACAGAGCCATAAGACTGGTGCTTTCTGTAGATCCTTCCGATATGGGAAAGGTCATTGGAAAGCAGGGCCGTATAGCCAAGGCTATACGTACTGTGGTCAAGGCTGCCGCAGTTGACACAGACAAGAAAGTCTATGTCGATATAGAGGACAGGAATTGACGATGCGCCGCCTGTGCTTATGACATAAGTCATGAGTCGGGCGGCATTTTTACAGGGACTGAAATGGACAGAGATTATTTAAAGGTTGGAGTTATCACCTCGACGCATGGAGTCCACGGAGAAGTTAAGGTATATCCTACGACGGATGAACCTGAGAGGTTTAGAGACTTAAAGACTGTGACGCTTTACCTGAATGGGAAAGAAAAGCAGGTTACGGTCGACTCGGTCAAATTTTTTAAAAAACAGGTTATTCTGGGCTTTGAAGAGATAAAAGACATGGACTCGGCCTATGCTCTTAGAAATTCTGAGATCAGGATTCCGAGAAGCGAGGGAATAGAGCTTGGTGAAAACGAATTTTTCATAGGCGATATCATCGGGCTTACTGTAATTGATGAGTCGGGGAAAGAACTCGGAAAGGTCTCCGATATCATAACTACAGCCGCAAATGATGTCTATGAAGTGAAGCGTACTGATGGCTCTGCTCTTATGATTCCGGCTATTCACGACTGCATCCTGTCTGTAGACACAGAGTCCGGCGTCATCAAAGTCCACCTTCTTCCAGGACTGGAGGATCTCTGATGAGACTTTTTGTAATGACGCTTTTCCCGGAGATGGTAGAGAATACTCTGCATACGAGTATTACCGGAAGAGCCATTGATGAGGGCCTTATAGAGCTTAACTGCGTAAATATCCGCGATTTTTCAAAGGATAAGCACAGGAAAGTCGATGACTATCCTTTTGGCGGCGGAGCCGGGATGGTAATGGAGGCCCAGCCTGTTTACGACTGCTACAGATATATCCACGAGAAGACAGGGCGCGACTGCCCGGTCATAGCTATGTCCCCGAAGGGCAGGACTTTTAACCAGGGGATTGCGAAGGACCTTTCGAAGGAGTCTGATCTGATATTTCTCTGTGGCCACTACGAGGGAATAGACCAGAGAGTTTTGGATGAGATCGTGACCGACTATATTTCAATCGGTGATTTTGTCCTGACCGGTGGAGAGCTTGCGGCCTGCGTCATTTGTGACTGTGTGGCAAGGCTTGTGCCGGGAGTCTTAGGGAACGGCGAGTCGGCAGAGACTGAGAGCTTTGAAAATAATCTGCTTGAGTATCCGCAGTATACGAGGCCTGAGGAGTGGAGAGGCAGGAAAGTGCCTGATATCCTGCTTTCGGGAAATCACAGATTAGTCGACGAGTGGCGTCTCGAACAGAGCATCGAGAGGACAAGGACGCTTCGCCCTGATCTGTTTAAGAAAGCTCTTCCAGGGCTTAGGGATTCACTCTCAAACAGATTGAAGAAAAAATTCTTGAAAAAGAATGAGATATGTGATAGTATATCATAGTTGCTTTTTGACATGACGGTCCGCTGGGGACGCAAGCCGAAGAAGAGTAGGCAGGCATTTTGGTCAACCAATCCCTATGAACGTTACACTTGGGGCAGGCTCATGTTCACGGGCTTGTCAGCAGGAGGTTTTCAGATGAACGCAAAAGAGATCATTGCACAGATCGAAGAAGGACAGAAGAAAGAGACAGTTCCAGAGTTTAATACCGGAGATACAGTCCGTGTATCAAACAGGATCAAGGAAGGAGATCATGAGCGTATTCAGGTCTTCGAGGGAGTTGTCTTAAAGAAGCAGGGCGGCTCAAACCGTGAGACATTTACTGTCAGAAAGATTTCAAGCGGTATTGGCGTCGAGAAGACTTTCCCTCTTCACAGCCCAAACGTTGTTGACGTTAAGGTTGTCAGAAAAGGTAAAGTTCGCAGAGCTAAGCTTAACTATCTCCGCAGCCGCGTTGGTAAGAGCGCTAAGGTCAAGGAGACAATCTGAGACTAATTGTCTGCAATGTAAATGGGATGGCCGCGCGCGGCCATCTTTTTTTCTTAAAAGGCGGATTTTATGAAAGTCATTCCGAATAAAAGGGCATTTATAAAGCCAGAACCTACGAGCAAGACTCTTGATTTTAGAAGGAACAGGAAGAAGAGAGACTACCACAAGATTTTACACGGACTGATACTCGCGCTTGAGATCGCCGCAGTTACTTTGCTTGCATATATAATAATCGAATCGTTCGCGACTCAGGTCATTATGACAGAGGAGTCAATGGAGCCGCAGGTCGGAGTCTCGGATTCCCTTCTGATAGACAAAGTTTCCTACAGGATTCATTCACCTAAGGCCGGAGATGTTGTGGCATTTCTTCCGTACGGAGATTTGTCGGGCAGGTACTCGATAAAGCGCGTTATAGCTACTCCGGGACAGAAGGTCGTTATAAAGAGCGGCATAGTTTACGTCAACAACAAGGCATACACTGCACCTGTAGAGACGACAGCCATAAATGATGCCGGACTCGCCTCGAATACGATCACTCTGGGAAAAGATGAGTATTTTGTGCTCGGGGACAACAGGGATGTCAGCGAGGATTCGCGCTACCAGAACGTTGGAAATGTGCTCGGAAGCCAGATAAAAGGTAAGATCTGGTTTGATGTCTCAAGGAAAAATTTCGGAGTAGTAGACTGATGAATATACAGTGGTATCCGGGCCATATGACGAAGGCCCTGAGACAGATAAAAGAAGATATCAGACTTATTGATATGGTCATCGAACTTGCCGACGCGAGGATCCCGGATTCGAGCAGAAACCCGGAGATAAAGAATCTGACGAACGGCAAGATCCATATCCTTCTGCTGAATAAAGCGGACCTCGCAGAGGATGCAGTGACAACGAAGTGGATCGAATACTACAAGTCACAGGGCATTTTTTCACTGGCCTTAGACAGCCGCTCGAAGGCTAAGAAGCGCGAGATCGCAGCTTTGATAGATAAGGCTTCAGCTGAAAAAAGAGCCAGAGATCTGCGCCGCGGCATTAAAAACCGCCCGGTCAGAGCTCTCATTGCAGGTATTCCGAATGTCGGGAAGTCGACTCTTATAAATAATCTTGCCGGAAAAAATTCCGCAAAAACTGGTAACAAGCCCGGAGTCACGAAGGGTAAGCAGTGGATCCATGTAAATAAAACACTTGACCTCCTCGATTCCCCGGGAATCCTCTGGCCAAAGTTTGACGACGAGAGCACTGGAGAAGCATTGGCTCTCTTTGGTGCCATTTCAGATGATGTCTTTGAAAAACAGGAGCTTGCCCTTATCCTCTATCACAGGATGACAGAGCTCTATCCTGGAAGGCTTAACGATTTTTACGGAATAGATGAGAATCTGGATGATGCTATGGTGCTTCCTGCAATAGCTGAGTCGAGGAGACTTCTTGCGGCCGGCGGAGCACTTGATTTAAACCGCGCGGCAAATATTTTTCTTGACGATCTTAGGTCTGGAAGACTGGGAAAGGTATCTTTTGAAAAGCCGGACTAAATATCTTAGATTTACATTAATTATATTTTTAATCTGCTTTGCAGGATTTCTCGCGGCACATTTTTTCGTGCAGAGGACTGTCGTTAAGGGCTCATCGATGGAGCCGGTCCTCTCCGACGGGGACAATCTGATCGTAGACAGGATGGCCCCGCTAAAGCATAAGATACAGCGCTTCGATATAGTCGAATTTACTTATCTCTATAAGAAGCACACCTATTTTGTCAAGAGAGTTTATGGTCTTCCTGGAGAAACAGTACAAATTACCGACGAAGGTGATATACTAATAGACGGGAAGAAAATTTCCGACAAATACGGAAAAGAGAAGATCTCTGATCCGGGGATTGCAGCTTACCCGATAAAGCTCGGGGCTGGTGAGTATTTTGTGCTCGGGGACAACAGAAACCACAGTGAAGACAGCCGGTATTCAGATGTCGGTACCGTAAAGAGCGAGCAGATAGTCGGGAAAGTGATAACACGTATTTTTCCGTTTGATAAGGCGGGAAGAGTTTCGTAGGTATATTTTTTTCAGAGGGGAAGCCAGATGACTCAGAGAGAAGAAAAAGAGCGCGAGAGGGTAAAGAGTCTCTACGAGACAGAGGATGAACTCCATAGAAGAGGAATTGAACACGTCGGCGGAATCGACGAGGCCGGGAGAGGACCGCTCGCGGGACCTGTTGTGGCGGCTTGTGTTATTTTAAAGCCTGACGTCTTTATCGATCATCTGAACGATTCGAAGAAATTATCCGAAAAAAGAAGAGAAGAAGTTTTTAAAGACATAGTTAAAAATGCGGTAAGTATCGGAGTCGGGCTCGCAGATGTAAAGGAGATCGACGAGATAAATATCCTTCAGGCCGACTATATGGCCATGAAGCGGGCCATTTTTTCTATGAAGGTGAAGCCTGATTTTATAGTAAACGATGCTGTAAAAATCCCGGGAGTCGACATAGAGCAGCTTCCTAAAGTAAAGGCCGATGCGACAGTTGCGGCGGTTTCGGCAGCTTCTGTGATCGCGAAGGTCACGAGGGACCACATCATGAAGGTCTACGACGAGAAGGTGCCCGAGTACGGATTCGCGAAGAACAAGGCTTACGGGACGAAGGCCCACTATCAGGCCATTGAAAAATATGGAATACTGCCGATACACCGCAGATCATTTCTTACGAAGAGAATCGAGGCGGGAAAGCTTTCTGCCTCGGAGAATAATATAGAATTTGAAGATCCGAGGACGATAATGGACACATTTTTAAAGGAATATGGACTTCCCGACTGAGAGGTGTCTCTATGGAGATTAGAAATCTCGTAAATCAGTATTACAGCAACGGAGTGAGTTCAGAAGCTGATCCCGCGAAGGCCCAGGGCGTAGAGCAGCTGACCTCCGCGCTAAATGCCTTAAAAGAAGGCGCTGTTTTTGAAGGCACGGTAAATAACATCCGTGGCTCCGAGGTGCTGCTTGGGCTTTCGAGCGGGCAGAACATCACAGCCAGGCTGCTCGGAGACATTGCGCTTGCAGAGGGGGAGTCTGTCTTTTTTCAGGTCAAGAAGAATGACGGAAATGAGGTTGTCATCAAACCAGTTTCCATCGGAGCCTCAACTGGAAACCCCATCATTGAAAATGCGCTTATCAGCGCGCAGCTTCCTGTGACAGATCAGACCGTAGCCATGGTCGATGAGATGATAAAGAACAAGATGCCGATCGATTCGAAGAGCATCGCGTCCGTCGGAAGGGAAGTTTTATTAAATCCGGAAGCTGACCCGAAGATGGCTGTAGTCCTTAAAAATCTCGGTATTCCAGTCGACTCGGAGACACTTACGCAGATAAATAATTACAAAGAGTCAAGCGACTATGTGGCTTCTGACTTAAAAGACTTATCTGAAGCTTTTTCAAATATAGCTTCTGAAAACAACGAAAATTTTGACGCGGTCACTGAAATCATAAACAATGTCTTTTCTGACGGAGATGACGCTATCTCTGATATGGCCTTTGAGAATCCGCTGTCCGCCGAGACAGCTTTAAATGAGGCAGGAGAGGCGGTTTCTGCAGGGGATGGCAGCAGTGCAGCATCAAATATGGCGCGGACTGAGGCCGCCGATATAAATCCAGGTGAAATAGACAGGAGCGCATTTCCTCAGGGCACGATTGGAAACACTTTGGGAAGCGACGACTTTAAGAAGCTCTCCGATTTTATGAATTCAAATACTGCATTAAAAGAAAATTTTCCGGGGCTTTTTAATGAAATAGGCCAGCTGAAGCCGGATGCGCTGACGAAGGATGTATTTCTCTCGATGAAGGCGCTTTTTGACACCAGAGGAAGCGAATTTATCAGAGCGAATATGAAAAACAGCGGTTTTCCGGAGCTTATGAAGGCGATAATTTCCGATAAGTACCTGCTAACGCCGGAGGAGGCAGTTGACAAGCAGAGGATAAACGACTCGTTTAACAGGCTCTCCGAGGATGTAACTAAAGCCGCGCAGCAGGCGGCCGAAAAACTCCCTCAGCGGGAGGCGGCGCAGATAAACAGTTTAAGCCAGCAGGTTCAGTCCAATGTCAACTTCATTAAGCAGGTAAATACGGTCTACAATTACGTGCAGATACCGCTTAAGATGTTAAACCAGAACGCGACCAGTGAGCTCTTTGTCTATGCTGACAAAAAGAAAAAGCACTGGGATCCGGATGAGCCGCTTACCGCTTTTCTGCACCTTGACCTGGAGCATCTGGGGTCTACGGACATCTCCGTTAAGCTTCTAAAGAAAAAGCTCGATACGAATTTTTCGCTCGCAGACGACGAGTCTTACATGCTTATAGAAAATAACATTCATTTTTTACAGGAGAAGCTCGAATCTATGGGATACAACTGTACGATCTCCGTGAAAAATACCGATGTAAAGCGAAATTTTGTCGATGACTTTTTAAAGCAGGATGTAAAAACCAACAAGGCCAAAAGCGGGAAGCAGATACTCAGGTATTCGTTTGATGTGAGGGCTTGAATATGGACGAAAAAGATCAGGAAAAAACAGCTGTAGCGCTTTCCTACGAGGCTGGATACGAGGCGCCGAAGATTCTTGCGACAGGTAAGGGGGAAGTCGCTGAGAAGATCATCGAGAAGGCAAAGGAGAGCGACGTGCCTTTTTACAAGGACTCATCGCTTGCTGAGACGCTTTCGAAGTTAAAGATCGGTGATGCGATACCGCCTGAACTCTATGAAGTAGTGGCGGAGATCCTGGTCTTTGTAGACAAGGCCGACAAACTGAAAGCAAAACTTGGAAGATGACGGTTTGTACTGAGGGAAAGCATGAATAAGCGGGACATTGGAAAAGAGTATGAAAAGCTGGCCTGCGATTTTCTGGAACGGCACGGCCAAAGCATTATCGAGCGAAATTACCACTGTAAGGTCGGCGAGATAGATATTATTTCAAGTGAAGGCGATACGCTCTGTTTTGTCGAGGTGAAGTACAGAAGCTCGTTAAGATATGGTTATCCGGAGGAGACAGTCGATAAGAGGAAGCAGAGAAAGATATGCAGGGCAGCTCTTTACTATATGACCTTACACGACTATCAGGGAAAAGTGCGCTTTGATGTGGTAAGCATTGTGCCGGATCGCATCAGGCTGCTGAGGAACGCATTTTATTTTTATGAGTAATGATACACACGAGATAGAATCAGTCAGGAGAGGCTCTCTTGCCGAAAGGGCCGGTATAAGGCCCGGAGATACGATCCTTAAGGCCGGAGGAAAAGAGCTTAAGGACATTTTCGACTATTACTATTACGAGGAAAATAACAGGCTCGATCTTTTGATAAGGCACCCTGACGGAAGAGAACAAAACTACGTGATCGAAAAGTCAGACGAAGACACTGACATCGGAATCACCTTTAAAAACGGTCTTCTCGACAACTACAGGTCCTGTTCTAATCACTGCATGTTCTGCTTTATCGACCAGATGCCGCCGGGAATGAGAGAGACGCTCTATTTCAAGGACGACGACACGAGGCTGTCTTTCCTGCAGGGAAACTATGTTACTCTTACGAATATGTCCGATGAAGAGCTTCAGAGGGTAATCGACTACAGGCTTTCCCCGATAAATGTCTCGGTCCACACTACAAATCCTGAACTCCGGGTCAGGATGCTCGCGAATAAAAACGCGGGCCGCGTTATGGAACGCCTGAAAAAGATTTCGGATGCGGGACTTACGATGAATACCCAGATCGTGCTCTGCAAAGGGATAAATGATGGAAAGGAGTTAGATAGAACGATAGAAGACCTTCTCTCATTTTATCCGCAGGTCACCTCACTTTCAGTGGTCCCTGTAGGGCTTACGAAATTCAGGAAGGGCTTATACAATCTAAAACCTTTTGAAAGGGCCGACGCCATAAAAGTCATCGACCAGATCGAGGGCTGGCAGAAAAAGATCTTCGAAAAGTACGGAGAACACTTTGTCTTCGCTTCGGACGAGTGGTATCTTACGGCGGGAAGGGACCTGCCGGAGGCTTCTGTCTACGATGGTTTCGGGCAGCTTGAAAACGGAGTGGGGATGATCCGCCTTCTGATCGAGGAATTCAAGGCAGCGCTTGAAAAGGAAGGCCCGCATTTTTTCAGGCACAAGAGTGTTACGATCGCGACCGGAGTTCTTGCGGCTCCTTTTCTAAGGCAGCTGGCAGACCTTTTTATGAAAAAATACCCGAGGATAAAGGTCGAAGTGGTTACGATAATAAACCACTATTTTGGTGAGCAGATAACGGTATCGGGCCTTATCACGGGAATTGACTTAAAAACACAGCTTTTAGAGCACGGAGTAAATGACAGGCTTCTTATCCCTGTAAATATGCTGCGCAGCAACGAGGAGGTATTTCTCGACGACATGACCGTAGGCGAAGTCTCTGACGCTTTACAAGTGCCGGTTACTGTTGTAAAATCGAGTGGGCAGGATCTTTTGGATGCTCTGCTCGGCAAAGAAGAATAGTGAGATAGATTATGGCTAAACCAATAGTTGCTATAGTTGGACGCCCGAATGTCGGGAAGTCCACACTTTTTAATTCTCTCGTCGGAGAGAGGATTTCAATCGTAAAAGACACTCCCGGTGTAACCCGGGACAGGATATACGCTGATGCGTCGTGGCTTGATCACGACTTTACACTTATAGATACGGGCGGCATTGAACCGGGGACTTCGGACATCCTGCTTTCGAGGATGCTCGACCAGGCGCAGATCGCGATAGATACCGCGGATGTCATCATTTTCGTAGTCGATGGCAGAAGTGGACTTGTAGATTCGGATGGAAAAGTCGCAGATATGCTCCGACGTTCACACAAACCGGTAGTTCTGTGTGTAAATAAGATCGACGATTTTAAGAAGCAGAAGAACGACATCTACGAATTTTACAATCTGGGAATCGGAGACCCGTTTCCGGTTTCAGCGGTTTCAAACCTGGGTTTCGGAGATCTGCTTGATGCTGTGACTAAGGATTTTCCTGCAAAGGACAGCAGTGACGATGACAGCGACATCCCGCGTATCGCGATCATTGGAAAGCCGAATGTAGGAAAGTCGTCTCTTGTAAACAGGCTCACAGGTCAGAACAGAGCCATTGTCTCAGATATCGCAGGCACTACAAGGGACACTCTCGACTCGCTTGTAAAGTACAACGGTGAGCAATATATTTTCGTTGATACAGCTGGACTTAGACGAAAGAGCAGGATAAAAGAGGACCTCGAGAGATATTCGATAATCAGAGCTGTGGCTGCCGTAGAGAAGTCTGATGTCGTCATTATGATGATCGACGGGACAGAAGGTGTCACTGAGCAGGATGCGAAGATCGCCGGTATCGCCCACGACAGGGGTAAAGGCATTATTATAGCCGTTAATAAATGGGACGCCGTCGAAAAAGACACGCACACTGTAAAGCGCGAGACCGATAAGATCCGCCAGACGCTCTCATTTATCCCGTATGCCAGGATCGTATTTATTTCCGCGAAGAGTGGGCAGAGGGTATCAAAGCTCTACGAACTTATCGACCAGGTCATTTCTAACCAGAACCTGCGTATTCAGACCGGCGTTTTAAACGAGATCATAGCGGATGCCACTGCGATGCAGGAGCCGCCGTCAGACAAGGGCAGGAGGCTTAAGATTTACTACACTACAGAAGTCAGTGTCAAGCCGCCGACTTTCGTAATATTTGTAAATGATAAGGATCTGATGCATTTTTCTTATCTGAGATATCTGGAGAACAGATTGAGGGATGCGTTCGGATTCGAGGGGACAGCACTTCATTTTATTGTGAGGCAGAGAAAAGAGGAAGAATAATGCTTAAATTTCTGGCATTTTTATTGGGGTATGCTTTTGGAAATGTGCCTTCCGGCTATCTTATGGGGAAGGCTGAACACGTGGATATCACGAAGCAGGGCAGCGGAAACATCGGTACGACAAATACCTTGAGAGTCCTTGGCAACCTGCAGGGGGCTCTCTGCCTCCTCTTTGACTGCATGAAGGGCGTTGTGCCGGCGCTTATCATGGGTGCTGTCGCATCTCATTTTGAGCCGGAATCAAAGGCGGTGATCATGTTTTTTGCGGCGCTTGGCGCCGTCATAGGACACGATTTTCCGGCTACTATGCATTTTAAAGGAGGGAAGGGAATCGCCACTTCGCTTGGCCTTTTTATCATAGCCTATCCGATCATAATTCCTTTCCAGGTTGCAGTTTTTGTGATCACAGTAGCGATCACAAGGTTTGTTTCGCTGGGTTCTATACTCTGTGCTATCTCATTTCCATTCATGGCTATGGCCGCAATCCTCACGGGCCATACAGCTTTTACTATGCAGGAGGCGCCTCTTATTATAGTCCTGTCGTTTGGCGTCGGAGCGCTTGCTGTATGGCGCCATCACAGCAACATTGGCCGTCTCATCACTGGAAACGAGAATAAATTTTCATTCCACCACAAAAAGAAGGAGGGGTGAGAGATGTCACAGGTCACCATACTGGGGGCAGGGAGCTGGGGAAGTGCCCTGGCCTCTGTTTTGGCATGGAACGGACACAGTGTCAGGCTCTGGTCACACAATCCCGCAGCGGTTTCTCAGATGAAAAAAGACCGCGGGATCAAAAATCTTCCGGGCTTCTTATACCCGGAGGGGATAGAATTTTTCGACGATATCGGAGAGGCACTTTCCGGAAGCTCTCTGGTTGTATTTGCTGTCCCGTCTACTGCTACAAGGCAGACCGCCGGAAAAGTCAAGCCATGTTTCAATAAAAATGTCGGATACATTTCAGTTTCAAAGGGAATAGAAGAGGACAGCCTGATGACTCAGACGGAGATCATCGAAGACGAGCTTCCGGGAGTTTTGGTCGGAGCCTTATCCGGTCCTTCACATGCAGAGGAGGTTATAAGGAAGCTTCCTACAGTGCTTGTCGCAGGAGCGAAGGATTTCCGCCTCGCAAAAAAAGTACAGGATATTTTTATGGACGAAAACCTGCGTGTCTATACGAGCTCCGATGTAAAGGGAATTGAAGTAGGCGCATCACTGAAGAATGTCATAGCGCTTGCTGCAGGCATGTCTGACGGCCTTGGAAACGGCGACAACGCGAGGGCCGCTCTTATTACGCGGGGCATCAGAGAGATCACGGCGATTGCTGTTGCGATGGGCGGAAAGCCGGATACGCTCGCAGGACTTGCGGGCATTGGCGATCTGATCGTTACCTGCTCGTCTGTGCATTCGAGAAACCACCAGGCCGGAGAGCTTATCGGACAGGGAGTCCCGGTAAAGGAAGCCATGGAGAGAATCCATATGGTAGTTGAGGGCGTCTACTCAGCTAAAGCTGCATTCGCACTTGGCAGAAAATACAAGGTATCGATGCCTATAATCACTGAGGTAAATCAGGTGCTTTTCTGCAACAAAAGCGCAAAGGACGCGGTACACGACCTGATGTGCAGAGACAAAAAGAGTGAGATCAGCGGAGACTGCTGGGAATAAAAAGAGAAAAATCATGAAAGAGACTATTCAGATCAAATATCACACAGATAAAATCGAAAAACTTAAATACATCGACGGGAAAAGCGACTGGATCGACCTTCGCGCTGCGAAGGACTACGACCTGAAAAAGGGTGAGTTCTGTCTTATCGACCTTGGAATTTCTGTCAAGCTTCCGGAAGGCTACGAGATGATCACAGCACCACGTTCTTCCACTTTTAAAAATTACGGACTTCTCCAGTCGAACGGTATCGGAGTAGTTGACGAGAGCTACTGTGGCGACGACGACATCCTTATGATGCCTGTTTTTGCGACGAGGGACGTTCACATTTCAGCAAACGACAGACTCTGTCAGTTCAGGATTTTTAAGCATCAGCCTGGGATAGTATTCGAAGAAAAAGAGCACTTAGACGCTGAGTCGAGAGGCGGCTTCGGATCTACGGGGAGGGCCTGATGGAAGAAAAAAAGACATTAGACGTTAAGCTCGAGGCCTTCTCCGGGCCGCTCGAGCTTCTTTTGCACCTTATTGAAAAAAATAAGGTAAGCATCTACGATATCCCTATAGTTGAAATCACAGATCAATACCTCGACTACATTGACAGGATGGAGGAGACTGACCTCGACACCATGAGTGCATTTCTTGTGATGGCATCGACTCTTCTCTCGATAAAGGCGAAGATGCTTCTCCCGGAGAAGAAACCTGAAGATGAAGAGGAAGAAGAGCAGACAGACCCGAGACAGGAACTTATCGATGCGCTGCTCGAGTACAAGATGTACCACGAGCTCGCAGGTGAGCTTAAGGAGAGAGAGGATGAAGCGGGACTCGTTCTCTTTAAGGAACCTACGATTCCCCCTGAGGTCAAAAATTATGAGGCACCGGTCGATCCGGCAGAACTTTTAGATGGCGTGACTTTATCAAAGTTAAACGCCATTTTTAATGAGGTATTAAAGCGCCAGAGAGAACGCGTCGATCCGATCAGATCCAAGTTCGGTTCGATCAAAAGGGAAAAAATTTCACTCGAAGAAAAAACTGGTGAACTTCTTTCATTCGCAAAGGGACACAGGCATTTTTCTTTCAGAAATCTATTCGAAGGTGACACCTCGAAGACTGAGGTCATTGTCACATTTCTTGCGGTTTTAGAGCTTATGAAGACCGGAAAGATACACGCCCGCCAGGAGGAAATCTTCGGAGACATAGAAATGGAATCACAGGTAGCATATGCAGTCTAATGAATTAAAAAAAGAGCTCGAAGGTATTTACTTTGCAATCGGCAGAAGCTTAGACGCAAAGACCGCGGCGGAAGCCTTTGGAGTCACTAAGGAAGAGGTCATAAAGGCATCGGAAGAGCTTGCGGAAGAGTACGAATCAGCGGACCGAGGCATCAGGCTTGTAAGACTTGAGGACAGCTTCCAGATGTGTACGGCCAGGGAAATATATGGAAGCCTTATAAAAATTGCGAAGCAGCCGAAAAAGGCAGTCCTTACGAATACACTTCTCGAGACGCTTTCAATAGTAGCCTACAGGCAGCCTGTCACGAAGGCAGCAATTGCGAAGATCCGCGGAGTAAACTCAGACCATTCTGTAAACAAGCTTGTAGAATACGACCTTATCGAAGAGGTCGGAAGGATGGATGCTCCGGGAAGGCCTATACTTTTCGGGACGACCGAGGAGTTTCTTCGGGTGTTCGGAATTGAGTCACTTTCTTCACTTCCGTCATTAAGCGACGAACAGATCGCTGAATTCAAGGAAGAAGCAGTCGAAGAGGCTGAAAATGAGACAGTAGATGTGTGAAAAGCCCTTGATAAACTATCCGATTTGAGATAAAATGAGCTAAGTTGCGATTTTTTTCGCTAGACTTATTAATAGACGTTGGAGGAATAAACTATGAGTGAGGAAAAAGTATTTTCTGCAGTCTCAAGGATCCAGAGCCTTTTAGACGAGAACAGCTTTGTAGAGCTTGGTTCTTCTGTAACGGCCCGCAACACGGATTTTAACCAGGCAGCAGAAGACACACCTTCCGATGGAGTAGTCACTGGACACGGTACGATCGATGGAAATCTCGTATTTGTATTCGCCCAGGAGCCGTCAGTTCTTGGCGGATCTATCGGAGAAATGCACGCAAAGAAGATCCTTCGCACGTATGAGCAGGCACTTGCAGTCGGAGCTCCTGTTATCGGACTTCTTGACAGCACAGGCGTACGCCTTCTTGAGTCATATGATGCGATCGAGTCACTTGGAAGCGTACTTTCGAAAGCAAGTGAAGTCAGTGGAGTTATCCCGCAGATCATGGCAGTATTTGGAAACTGCGGTGGTGGATTATCAGCACTCCTTTCATTAGCTGATTTTACTTACATGACAGATGATGCGAAGGTATTCTTCAATTCACCTGATGCCCTTACTGGAAACAAGGGAACAGATACTTCTGCATATGCTTTCAGAAGCACAGTAGCAGGTGGTATCGATGGCACAGGCAGTGAGGCTGATGTTGTTGCAGCCATAAGACAGCTTGTACCTGTACTTCCAGGAAGCAATATCGAAGAGGGCTGCGTTGATGAGTGCACAGATGATCTGAACAGAGCAGCTGATGTTGCGGGAGCCTCATATCAGAACGCAGCAGACGTATTTAAAGAGATTTCAGACGGAAAGTTCTTCGTCGAGGTTAAGGCTGATTATGCAAAGGATATGACCTGCGGCTTTATCAAGCTCGACGGCATGACGATCGGTGCATTTGGAAACACTGTAAAGAGCGGAGACGAGGAGTTTGACGACAGACTTTCACCGAAGGCTTTAAGAAAAGCAGCAGACTTCGTTAAGTTCTGTGACGCATTTGATATCCCTGTTCTTTCACTCGTTAAGACCGAGGGATTTTTGACCACAGTTCATGCAGAGGCTTCTCTTACTGCTGCATCAGCAGAGTTTATCAATGCCTATGCTTCTGCTTCAGTACCGAAGGTAGCAGTAGTAGCCAAGGCATACACTTCAGCAGCTATCCTTATGGGCAGCCATTCTACAGGCGCTGATATTGTTTATGCATTCTCAGATGCCGAGATGGGACCTATGCAGACGAAGCAGGCAGCAAAGATCGCAGGTGTTTCTGAGGCAGATTATGAAGCTAAGGTTTCAGGATCAGCTAATGCAGCACGCCGCGGTGTTGTAGACAGATTTGTAAATGCAGCCGATATCAGAAAGTATCTGATCGACGCATTTGAAGTACTTTTCACAAAGAAAGTAGACGAGGCATATAGAAAGCATGTCACAAAGTAAGCGAGGTAATCTGATGAAGAAAAAAATAAGTGTCATTTTTGCTCTCCTTGCCTGCCTTTGTCTTTTAGCTTCCTGTGGCCAGACTACGGACCAGACTTATGGCGGAAAGACTGCTGATGACCTTAAGACCGAGTCAGTCGGCCTTGGTACTCAGTTAGCTGCTATGTCGAAGAGTGACTTACAGAAGTACTATAAGACCTATGCTACACAGTCATCAGCCGATCCGGACAATGACGAACTTAAAGTTTACAAAGAGATGTTCAAGAACTTCGTAGACTATACACCGGAGCTTGGCGAGTTCAAGGGCTTTGGAGACTTCAAAGTCGATAAGGCCGGAAAGAATATCACGACTACTCTCACGATGAAGTATTCAAAGCGTGATGCCACCTTCGTCATGGTATTCAAGTCATACAACATGGCAAAGCCTACGAGCATCAACTTCAACCCTGTTTATACACTGGGTGAGACTATGGGCAGAGCAGCTCTTAACTGTGTCATGGGATTAGCGATAGTCTTTGTAGTTCTTATTATCATCTGCCTGGTCATCTACGCCTTCAATATTATTCCGTATTTACAGAAGAAACATGAGGCTAATAAAGCACAGGAGTCAGGAGAGACTGCTCCTGCAGCAGAGACAGTAGAAGCTGAGCCTTCAGCAGAAGAGGATTCAGAAGAACTTATAGCAGTTATCAGTGCGGCAATCTCAGCCGCCACAGGCGCTTCTACGGATTCATTCGTGGTGCGTTCTATTAAGAGAAGATATTGATTCAGGAGGAAAATATCATGAAAAATTATACCATTACAGTAAATGGCAAGTCATATGACGTATCCGTAGAAGAGAAGGGTGCATCAGCATCAGCTCCTGCAGCTGCTCCAGCACCGAAAGCTCCAGCAGCACCAGCTGGAAACCAGGGCTCACGCAAGATTTTATGCGAAGCTCAGGGTAAGGTGTTTAAGATCGCAGCTGGACCTGGAACAAAGGTTAAGCCGGGCGACCCGATTGTAGTTCTTGAGGTTATGAAGATGGAGACACCTGTAGTAGCACCTGTAGCAGGAACTGTCGCTACTATCGAGTGCAAAGAGGGAGATCCATGTGATACAGGAGATCTTCTTGCTACGATGAACGACGACTGATTCTAAGGAGGATTCATAAATGAGTTATATTGCACAGACGATGGGCAATCTGCTCCATCAGACGGCATTTGCGAATCTTACTGTAGGAAACTTTATAATGATTATCGTGGCCTTTGTTTTCCTTTATCTGGCCATTGCGAAAGATTTTGAGCCTCTGCTTCTGGTGCCGATCGCATTCGGAATGCTTCTGGTAAATATCTATCCTGATATCATTGCAAGTCCTCAGGAGACTTCGAATGGCGTAGGTGGATTGCTCTGGTACTTCTTCCAGCTGGATGAGTGGTCGATCCTTCCTTCACTTATCTTCATGGGAGTTGGAGCGATGACAGACTTCTCGCCTCTTATCGCGAACCCGATTTCGTTCTTACTCGGTGCAGCTGCACAGTTCGGTATCTACATGGCATATCTCTTCGCTATCCTTATGGGATTCCCGGACAAGGCTGCAGCAGCTATCGCAATCATCGGAGGAGCTGATGGACCTACATCAATCTTCCTCGCAGGTAAGTTGGGACAGTCGGCACTGATGGGACCTATTGCCGTGGCAGCATATTCTTACATGTCACTCGTACCTATCATTCAGCCGCCTATCATGAAGGCTTTGACTACACATGAGGAGCGCTCCATCCACATGAAGACTCTTCGTCCAGTCAGCAAACTTGAGAAGATCCTCTTCCCTATAGTCGTTACTGTTGTTGTATGTCTTATCCTTCCTACAACAGCACCTCTTATCGGAATGCTGATGCTTGGTAACCTCTTCAAGGAGTGCGGAGTTGTCAGACAGCTGACAGAGACAGCATCAAACGCTTTGATGTATATCGTAGTTATCCTGCTCGGTACTTCAGTAGGAGCTTCTACATCAGCTGAGGCTTTCCTGAATGCCAGCACTTTAAAGATCGTCGTACTTGGACTTATCGCATTTGCATTTGCTACAGCAGGTGGACTTGTTATCGGAAAGCTTATGTGTAAGATCACGCATGGCAAAATAAACCCTCTGATCGGTTCTGCAGGTGTATCCGCGGTTCCTATGTCGGCTCGTGTTTCACAGAAGGTCGGCGCAGAGGAAGATCCTACGAACTTCCTTCTGATGCATGCTATGGGACCTAACGTAGCAGGTGTTATCGGAACAGCAGTAGCTGCCGGCGTATTCATGGCTATCTTTGGTGTATAAGGAGGAAATGAAATTTATGGCTAAGAAACCATTAAAGATAACTGAGACAGTGCTTCGTGATGCACATCAGTCTCTTATCGCTACAAGAATGACAACTGAGGAAATGCTTCCGATCGTTCCAGTCATGGATAAAGTCGGATATAACGCTGTAGAGTGCTGGGGCGGTGCTACATTCGATGCCTGCCTGCGTTTCCTTCACGAGGACCCATGGGAGAGACTTCGTAAGCTTCGTGCCGGATTCAAGAACACTAAGCTCCAGATGCTTTTCCGTGGCCAGAACATTTTAGGATACAAGCCTTATGCAGATGATGTTGTAGAGTACTTCGTACAGAAGTCCATCGCAAACGGAATCGATATCATCCGTATTTTTGACTGCTTAAATGATATGAGAAACTTAGAGACTGCTGTAAAGGCTGCAAAGAAAGAGGGCGGACATGCTCAGATCGCTCTTTCTTTCACGCTCGGTGAGCCTTATACCACAGAGTACTGGGTTAAGAAGGCAAAGGAAGCTGAGTCCCTTGGTGCTGACTCTATCTGCATCAAGGATATGTCAGGTCTTCTCTTACCAAAACAGGCAGCAGAGCTTATCCCTGCATTAAAGAAGGCAGTATCTATTCCTATCGAGCTTCATAACCACTACACCTCAGGTGTGGCTTCTATGACATGCATGAAGGCAGTTGAGGCTGGCTGCGACATTATCGATACAGCTATCTCTCCATTCGCCCTCGGCACATCACAGCCGGCTACAGAGGTTATGGTTCAGGCATTCAAGGACACAGACTATGATACTGGTCTTGACCTTAACCTTCTCTCAGAGATTTCTGACTACTTCGCTCCGATCAGACAGAAGTACCTGGATAATGGCCGTATGAGCACCAAGGTTCTTGGTGTAAACATCAAGACTCTTCTGTATCAGGTTCCAGGCGGAATGCTTTCAAACCTTATCGGACAGCTCAAAGACCAGCATAAGGAAGATAAGCTCCAGGAGGTTCTCGAGGAAGTACCTAGAGTTCGTAAAGATTTCGGTGAGCCGCCTCTCGTTACACCTTCTTCACAGATCGTTGGAACACAGGCCGTATTCAATGTCCTTATGGGCGAGAGATACAAAGTCGTTACCCAGCAGTCAAAGGACCTTCTCCTTGGCAAGTATGGTAAGACCGAGATGCCGTTCAATCCGGATGTAGTAAAGAAGTGTCTTGGAGATGAGGCAAAGGATGCTATAACCTGCAGACCTGCAGACCTTATCGGACCACAGCTTCCAGAGATGGAGAAGAAGGTTGCACCTTACAAGCAGCAGGATGAGGATACACTCACCTATGCACTGTTCCCACAGGTTGCTGAGGAATTCTTCAAATACAGAGAGGCTCAGCAGACTAAGGTAGATCCGAACAAGGCTGATACAAAGAACAAGGCTTATCCGCTTTGATCTTTCGACTGAATTAAAGAAGGGACTCCTCGAATATCCTTCGGGGAGTTCTTTTTTCTTGTAATATTGGTAAAAGACTGTTATCATAAAAACATGCGCGGAAAGGAGAATTATGCCAGAGATTGATAAATCTAAAGCAGGCGGTTTCGAATTCAGCGATGAGGCATTGGCGGAGAAAGCCCGAAAGGAACTTAACGCTATCTCTTATCTTAGAGGTGAGATGCAGAATATGAATTCTGCCGGAAAGCTTGCGGCTTTAAAGGGCCTTATCAGTAAACAGGTCTTTGACACAGAGGTTGGCTACAGTTTTTTAAAAGAACTGCAGAATGAGCTTTTAGCGGATGATTCGATTGATAATGCGCAGATCCCGCTGATTCCCGTGGTGGATTCCGGCAAGGTAAGAGATACAGAGATTCAGGTTCAGAAGCTCAAATGGCAGAGAAAGTTCCACATTCTGCTGCCTTTTACGCTTGTCCTGGCCGGCTGCGTTGTATTTATGTTTATTGTCGCGGCTACCTCGAATAACCTGACTATCCTCGATTACAAGGATAAGCTCGAGAACAAGTACGCGGCGTGGGATGAGAGTCTGACCAAAAGAGAACAGGAAGTTAAGGAAAAAGAAGAAAAGATACTTGAGGATGAACAGAACTTGAAGAGAGGGAAAACTGACAATGGCAGCAAAGAAGATACTGATAGCAGATGATGAAAGCAGGATGAGGAAACTCATTAAGGATTACCTCAGGCGGGATGGCTTTGAAGTTATAGAAGCCAACGACGGACTCGAGGCTCTTGCCCAGTTTGATCTGAATCCGGATACAGCGCTTATCATTATGGATGTTATGATGCCAAAGCTCGATGGCTATGGCGCATTGAAAAAAATCCGCGAGAAGTCGCAGGTCCCGGTGATTATCCTGACAGCAAAGTCCGAAGAGGACGATGCGCTTGAGGGATTTAATGCCGGAGCAGATGAATTTGTCACCAAGCCTTTTTCACCAAAGGTACTGGTGGCCAGAGTAAAGGCCATCATAAACCGTGATGAGGGTGGAAGCAGTACTGCGACTACAGGAGACGGTACGATCACCTGCGGAAAGATCACACTCGACGAAAATGCCCACACTGTTACCGCAGATGGCGAGAATGTTACGCTGTCTGTAAAGGAGTTCGATCTGCTCGAATATTTCATGAGAAATAAAGGACTCGCATTGTCCCGTGAGAAGATTCTGAACAGTGTATGGGATTACGATTATTTTGGCGATGCCAGAACGATAGATACCCATGTCAAGAAGCTTCGCAGCAAGCTTGGCGACTGTGGAAACTATATACACACTATCTGGGGGATGGGGTATAAATTCGAAGTGGAGGACAACTAAATGCTAAAGAACTTGAAAAAAGCAACGGCTGTTGCTATGACATGTCTTACGATCATTGCAATGCCGGGAGGAAGTGCTCTTGCAGCAGAGAATACGCCAGTAGAGAATACCAATTCTAATACTACAGTACCAGCTGCTGAGACTTCCACAAATACTGAGAATAATCAGACTCAGGCTGCAGAGTCCGAAAATACAAATGGCGGAACCAATGCCGGGAATACTCAGCCGCAGAATACGACAGAAGCACAGGATACTTCAAATACGCAGGATACTACGAAGGCGCAGGATAAGAACAAACCGCAGGATACGACGAAGGAGCAGGATACAGCCAAGTCACAGGATGCTTCAAATACGCAGGATACGACTAAGCCGCAGGATACTGCAAAATCGCAAAGTAAGAATAACAACACAGCCTCAGGAGATTCCAATAAGGGCAAAAACGGCAGTGGAGATGCAAAAGAGATTAAAGTCTGCAATACGAAAATCTCTGCTAAGAATGTAAAGAACAAAGTAGTGCTTACTCTTTCACATGAAAATGCCAAAGATAAGCAGATCACAGGTTATATTCTTTACAAGAAGAACAGTAAGGGCAAATGGGTCAGGAAGGCCACGATCAAAAAGACGGGCAAGACGACTTATACAGACAAATCATCTAACCGTTCTGGAAAATATGTCTACAGAGTAAGAGCTTACTATGACAATGGTAAGAAAATCTATTATGGGGCATATTCGAAGTCTGTTAGTATAACAATTGTTATTGTATATACTGCAAAATTTACTGCGAAGCCTGTAAAAGCTAACGTAAAGCTTACTCTTTCACACAAGTCAGAAAAAGGAAGAAAGATAACCGGCTACGTCATTTACAAGAAGAAAAGCAAAGGCAAATGGGTTAGAAAAGCCACTGTAAAGAAGAAAAAGAAGGGTAAAACCACATATACTGATAAGAAGGTTTCACGTAAGAAGAAAAATGTCTACAGAGTAAGAGCCTACTATAAGAAGGGTAAGAAGACTTACTACGGCAGTTACACAAAGTCTAAGAGTGTAAGCGCAGCCTTTAAGACAGTTACGAAAGTAGTTACTGACGTTAATTCTCCAATTTATGGAGCGAAATTATTCAACGGCTTGAAATATGCCGATGGTTCAAATGTAAGCAGAAACTCGAAGTACTACAAAAAGCCGAAATTCAGCAAATATGTGATCTACGTTATTAAGTCGAAACAGTTTGTTACAGTTTACGGAGTAAACGGCTCGACATACTATCCGGTCAAGTCATTTATCTGCTCACCGGGAAATGCTACGCCTATCGGTACTTTCCATATTATGGCTCAGTACAGATGGCATGAACTTATGGGACCATGCTGGGGTCAGTGGTGCTCGAAAATTGTTCCTGGAATTTATTTCCATTCAATTTTCTCAAGCAAGCCAAATAACAACAGGACCATGTCAGTTAGAGCTTACAATAACCTCGGAACGACATGCTCACACGGATGTGTAAGAGTTCAGGCTGGTTCTGCTAAGTGGATCTATGATCACTGCCCGGTTGGAACAACTGTAGTCATCACAAATAAATCTGGTTACCAGCCACTTTCGAAGCCGGTGATTGCCAAGATCCCATACTGGCACACCTGGGATCCGACAGATCCGTATGCAAATTAATATTTTATTGAATTGATGTCAAAACCGCACAGAGATAAGAATAAAAAAAGGAAATACAGTGTAAGCAGACAGATCACAGGTTATATGGTGTTTATCGCCTTTGGAGCCATTTTCATTAGCTTTGTCTTAAACTGGGTCTTTATGACCAATTTTTCAAAGATAAGGCGTGAAAATGTGCTGATAAAGGCCTACAAAGAGCTGTCCAAAGTAGATAAAAAAGATATTCTCTATGAGGACAGCTATGACGATGAATTTGAGACTATGTGCTCGAACGAAAACCTGCAGATTCTGATCTGTACACCGGCTGGTAAAGTCGTGCGTACTTCTCAGGGCTCGAATGCCATGATGATCGCCCAGCTCTACAATTCTATGCTGTCCAGAAATCAGGATAACAGGGTAGTAGAAAAGACATCGAGTGACTATTCCATCCTGAGGCTTAAAGATGAGCAGGTCGAGTCAGAGTTTCTGATGCTTTGGGGCACTCTGCCTGACAGTAATCTTGTCCTGATAAGGACCGGACTCGGAGCTATAAAGCAGACGATGCGTTTTACCGCCAGAGTCCTTATAGTGGCAAGCTGTATAGCAGTATTCATGGCGTGGCTGGCATCACTTTATTTCAGTAAGAGAGTTACAGATCCGGTCATTAAGCTGACTAAGATCAGTAAAAAAATGACAGACCTGGACTTCGATGTCAAGTATGTCCCGAGCAAAAAGCCAAACGAGATTGACGACCTTGGAGTTCACATGAACGAGCTCTCTGAGACTCTTGAGAAGACCATCGCAGAACTGAAGCAGGCGAACAGCGACTTACAGAGGGATCTCGATCTGCGCGACAAGAACGAAAAGATGCGCCGGGAATTTTCATCAAGCGTTTCGCACGAATTAAAAACTCCGCTTGCTCTTATAATGGGCTACGCGGAGGGCCTTTCTGATGCTGTAGCTGATGACAACGCAGAGGACAGAAAGTATTACTGTGATGTTATTGTTGACGAGGCCAATAAAATGAACCGTATCGTAAAGGAGCTTCTCGATTTAAGCCACTTGGAGTACGGTGAGAAGATCTTAAACCTAGAGCGTTTTGATGTGGTTGAAGTCATAGAAGGCGTTATCAAGTCGAACAGCATTCTTACTGAGAAAAATGGAATCACAGTTTCATTTATCCATAACGGACCAGCCTGCGTCTGGGCAGATCCATTTTTCATAGAACAGGTGATAACGAATTATTTTTCAAACGCTATTCACTACTGTGAAAATGAAAGGAAGATAGAGGTAAAGATAACAGAGAGAGAAAAGGATTACCGAATTTCAGTCTTCAACTCTGGTAATCCTATTCCAGAGGAGTCTATACCTCATCTCTGGGAGAAATTTTACAAGGTCGACAAGGCCAGAACCCGTGAATATGGAGGAAGCGGCATAGGACTTTCTATTGTAAAGGCCATTATGGATGACCTTCACAAGGAGTGCGGTGTCGTAAACCATGCTAATGGCGTGGAATTTTACTTTGACCTCGATAAATAATGAAAAATGTTTGAATTTTACTCTTGTTAATGATAGTATTATACATGGTAGTTTAATTTAACAAGAGGTATGCAGAATGCGAAAGGGTTTTTTACTGACTGCCGGTATTCTGGGCATGTCTGTCATGCTTTCAGGGTGCGGACTTCAGTCCAATGAACTTAAAGGAGACGAACAGGACCAGATTGCTGCCTATTGTGCGCAGGTGGTTTCGAAGTACGATAAGTCGACGAAGACAGGTCTTACGCCTGTAGCTTCTTCGAAGGATTCCACCAGTACTTCTAAGCAGCAGAGTTCAGATACGTCTAAGAAAAGCACTCAGGCTTCTGGCAACAGTTCATCAGCGAAAAACAGTACGACTGATTCCGAGAAGACTCCGATTACTAAGACATTTACAGAGGCCATTGGTATAAAGGGTCTGTCTTTACTTTACAGAGATGCGAAGGTCGGAGGCGGTTACTCTCAGAGTGATGTCTATGATCTGAGTCCCGACAAGGGAAATGAGCTTCTCGTGGTCAGACTAAAGATGATAAACAACACTTCGAAGAATCTGAAGGTTGATATCTCTTCCGCGAACCTGAAGTTTAAGGCCGCTTACGGAAATCAGACTTCAGATGCAGATATGACACTTCTGTTGAATGATCTGACTACTTACCAGGGTACGATTGCAGCTGGAAAGGGCAGGAATATGGTCATGCTTTTCCAGTTCCCTAAAGGAACCGTAAAGGATACATCGAAGGTTTCCTATACAGTCCAGAAGGACAATTCTTCATTTAAGATTAATACAGATATGTCAAAAAAGAGATAAGTGTTCAGGGAGGTTTAAAGCGATGGATACAAATATTTTACTTGAATCGGGAACTAACGAATTAGAGATCCTTGAATTTAAGATAGCTGATAACTATTACGGTATCAATGTTGCGAAGATCATAGAGATATTGAACTATCAGCATGTTACTCCGGTACCTAATGCACATCCTTTTGTAGAAGGTATTTTCATGCCGAGAGATACGATCATCTCGGTCATCAACTTGAGAAAATGCCTCGGGTATCCTGATGATCCGGACAATGAGGGCCTTCTGTTCATTACGAATTTCAATAATCTGAATACCGCATTCCATGTGGATCAGGTACTTGGAATCCACAGAGTATCCTGGGAGGATATAAACACTCCTGATTCTACTATTTCTTCTGATGCTAATGGAGTTGCCACAGGTGTAATCAAGCTTGACGATCACCTGGTAGTTATCCTCGATTTCGAGAAGATCGTCGCAAATATCAATCCTTCGACTGCACTCGACGTTTCGCAGTTAGGTGAATCGCCTGAAGATAAGATAAAAAAGAGAGGCGAGGCTCCGATCATGATTGCCGAGGACTCAGCCCTTCTGTCGAAGATGATCATTGAGTGCCTGAAGAAGGCCGGTTACACGAATCTGAATGTCAATGTGAACGGCAAGGAAGCGTGGGACAAGCTGACAGAGATGAAGAAGAAAGGCACTATCTTAGACGATGTATACTGCATCGTTACTGATATCGAGATGCCTCAGATGGATGGCCACCGCCTCTGCAAGCTTGTTAAGAGCGATGATGAGATGAAGCATATTCCTGTCATCATTTTCTCTTCACTTATCAATGACGACATCCGCCGTAAAGGTGAGAGCGTCGGCGCTGATGCACAGCTTACTAAGCCGGAGATCGGACAATTGGTCAAAGCTATAGATGATCTCGTTGACAAGTACGAGGTCGCAAGAAAAGACAAAGAATTTTGATTTAACCTGGCTTTTCAGGCCATATGACAGTTACAGTCATGTGGCCTTATTATATTTTTATGGAGGTCCATTTTGCCAGATACGGAGGACATTCTAAACGGACTTTTAGATTCGATAAATAAAGCTCAGGATGAGGTGGATTCATCCTACGAGAGAAATAATAAGGCTGCAGAACAGAGAGCTGCAAAGAGACGTGAGATAGGTCCGGACGACGACTTTGTCGATAAAAGCGGCCTTTCAGATGCGGGCAATTCTCAAAGGCCGAGAGCAAATCTTAAGAGGGCGCTTTCTGAGGATGATTTTCTAGCACAGTTTGAACAGTCGCTCGACGATTCGGAAAGTCAGAGAGGCGAGGCCCCTGCTTCTTCTGGAAGTGAGAAATATGATCTACCGGATGGAGAAGATGTAAGCCCTTATTTTTCAAGTATTGGTCAGCCAAAGAAGAAAGACAGCTCAAATCCCAGGGACGATCTTATAGACAATATCGATACTATTGTATCGAATGCCAAGAAGAAGGCCGGAGACAGTATACTTCCCGACAAGAAGCCTGAACCAAAGCCCGAGCCGGGGAAAAAAGAAGCTCCAAAGCCGAAGGAGAAAAAGCAGGCAGCAAAGTCTGTTGACGTCGAAACTGATTCTGCAAAGCAGGAGGAAGATGATCCGCTCCTTCAGCCTGAATTTGCTTCGGACATGTTTGATAACGATGATTTTTCGGACACCAGTGCAAAAGATGTAAATCTTATGGACGAGTCAGGAGATGACAGGGATTTATCAGATATGCTCGCTGGAGATGGAGAGCTGACTGATATAGGCGATATGCTTGAGGCCGATGAGAACGGCACTGTCTTGAAGGAGAGCGCCGATAAATTCGAGGATTCGGCTGAGTCAGAAGTTCCTGATCTCGACGGTGAAATACCTGGTGCTGACAGTGAGCCTTCTGGCGATTCACCAGCACCAAAGGACGATGCTCCAAAGAAGAAGGGATTAGCTGCACTGATCGAGAAGATAAAGAGTATTTTTTCGAAGTCAGGAGAGGGCGACGGAGAGGTTACTGAAAGCGATATTATTGGTGACCACGATATTTCTCCTGATGATCTCGCAGCTGAAAACGAAGGTATTATGGCCGAGGCTGCAAAGCAGGAAGAAGCCAAAGAGAAGAAAAAGAAAAAAGCAAAGAAGGAAAAGCCGAAGAAAGCACCTAAGGAAAAGAAACCAAAAGCCAAAAAGGAGCCTAAGCCAAAGAAGCCAAAGCCGGTAGATAATTCACCGCTGGTTCCGAAAAATGTCATTGTGGTCTTCTTTGTACTTGCAATTTCTCTATTTGCACTTATTTTTGCAGCTATAAATATCCTGCCTCAGTCACAGCAGAAGAAATCTCTCAAGGCTGAGTACACACAGCAGCAGTATCCTGTAGTCTACGCAAAGCTCGCTGGAAGGGATCCTGATAAGCTCTCAGACGACGAGAAGAAGATGCTCGAGAGTTCGAAGCTTGCTGGAGAGCTGTCTGTCAAGTATTCAATCTACGAAGGTGCCATGAAGAGAAAAGAGTATGACTATGCTCTCGATGCTCTTATCAGAGGCAAGGCTGCATACGAGGAAAATAAGTCTAAGGCTTCAAGCCTCGATATAAAGTCATATTACGAAGACTATGGCAAGAGGATAAGCTCAGCGCTTAAAGAACAGTTTGAAATCTCAGATTCAGAGGCTAAGAAGCTTGCTGCAATAGACGACAGAGAAGATTACACGAATCAGATAAAAGCTATTCTTAAACAGAAAGGTCTTACACCGGCAGATGATAGCAATAATTGATTACGACGCGGGAAATATTAGAAGTGTAGAAAAGGCTGTAAAATTCCTCGGGAGAGACTGTAAAGTTACTTCAGACGGGTCTGAAATCCTTTCAGCAGACCATGTCATCCTCCCGGGAGTCGGAAATTTTGGAGACTGCATGGCGCATCTAAGGGACAGAGGTCTCGTCGATGTGATCCGGAAAGTGCAGGAGAACGATACGCCGTTTCTCGGTATTTGTGTAGGCTTACAGCTTATTTTTAATGACAGCGAGGAATCTGAAGGTGTGGAAGGTCTTGGACTTTTACCGGGCCATATCATAAAATTCCCTGAACGGAAGGACTTGAAGGTTCCTCATATGGGATGGAACAGCATCCGTTTTCCGAAGGCAGGAAGGCTCTTTAAAGGGATAGAAGAGGGAAGCTTCGTATATTTTGTTCACTCGTATTATCTTAAGGCCGATGATCCGTCGATCGTTACAGCTACCTGTGAATATGGTCTTAACTTCGATGCTTCTGTAGAGAAGGGTAACGTATTTGCCACGCAGTTCCATCCGGAGAAGAGCGGAGAAACCGGACTTCAGATCTTAAATAATTTCCTGGAGATTTAATCATGTTTACAAAGAGAATCATCCCCTGTCTCGATGTAAAAGACGGCAGGGTAGTCAAGGGTATTAATTTTGTACATCTGACAGATGCCGGAGATCCGGTCGAATGCGCCAAAGCTTACGATAAGGCTGGCGCGGACGAACTGGTTTTTCTGGATATCACTGCTTCGAGTGACCACAGAGACACAGTCGTTGACATGGTCGAGAAGGTCGCTTCCCAGGTCTTCATCCCATTTACAGTTGGCGGTGGCATAAGGACTGTGGACGATTTCCGCGAGATACTCCGAGCCGGGGCCGACAAGATATCTATCAATTCATCTGCTATTGAGAATCCCAGGCTTATCAGCGATGCTGCCGAGAAATTTGGCAATCAGTGCGTAGTAGTAGCGATTGATGCGAAGAGAATGGACGATGGGACCTGGCACGCTTACAAGTACGGTGGCCGCGAAGACACTGGCTTAGACGCCGTAAAATGGGCCAGGAAAGCCTATGAGCTAGGTGCCGGTGAAATTCTCCTTACGAGCATGGATTGTGACGGCACAAAGAAGGGATACGATATCCCTCTCACCAGAAAAATAGCCGATGAAGTCCCGATTCCAGTCATCGCCTCTGGCGGTGCGGGCTCAAAGGAGGATTTTAAAGAGGCATTTGAGGATGGAGACGCTTCAGCAGCTCTCGCAGCCTCTCTTTTCCACTATCACGAGCTCGATATTATGGACTTGAAGCATTATCTTCGGGACAACGGAATTCAGGTGAGAATATAATGGCAGCTCTTGATGGTGACTGGGCACAGGCATTAAAACCTGAGTTTGGAAAGCCATATTACAGAAAATTATACGATACTGTGCGGAGAGAATATGCCACACAGACCATATATCCGCCGGCCGAAGAGATTTTTACAGCGATGCATCTTACACCTCTTCACGAGGTCAAGGTCGTGATCATCGGACAGGATCCTTATCACGAGGCAGGTCAGGCACAGGGGCTCGCTTTTTCGGTGAAGCCTGATGTCGAGATCCCGCCATCTCTTCAAAATATTTACAAGGAGCTTCACGATGACCTTGGCTGCTTCATTCCTGACAATGGAAATCTGGTACCCTGGGCTAAGCAGGGAGTTCTTCTTCTGAACAATGTCCTGACTGTCAGAGCGCATCAGGCGAACAGCCACAAGACGATAGGATGGGAGCAGTTTACAGATGCTGTCTTTAGGGCTGTGGAGGCGGAAGACAGGCCGCTTGTCTATATGCTCTGGGGTTCTAATGCGAGATCGAAGTCAGCATATGTGAAGAATCCAAAGCACCTTGTACTTGAGGCTCCACACCCGAGCCCGCTTTCAGCCTACAGGGGATTTTTCGGGTGCAGACATTTTTCAAAGTGCAATGAATTTTTGAAGGAAAATGGAATAGAGCCTATTGACTGGCAGATTCCCAACCGATATAATTGATTTGGGAGTATGTTCATTATTTAGTAAATTTTTGGACCGTTCCCTGCGGAACGGTCTTATTTTTAGTTGGAGACAATATGCCACATCGTATGACGCACTGGGAAAAACTCGATAATTCGGCTCTTCTTTTCCCGGCCATAGCGACTAACAGCATGACTAACACATACAGGCTTGCTGTAATTTTAAAAGAAAAAGTAATCGGAGATATACTGCAGGAGGCACTTGAGTTTGTGCTCAAGAGGTTTCCGGGTTTCAAGCAGAGGCTCAGGAAGGGCTTCTTCTGGTACTACCTCGAGGAAAACGACAAACCTATCCCCAAGGTAGTAGAGGAGGACACTTATCCCTGCCGCTCGACGAAGACAAACGAGAACAACAGCTACCTTTTCAGAGTCACTTACTATGACAGAAGGATTAACCTTGAGGTATTTCATGTCCTTGCAGATGGAACCGGTGGATTTGAATTTTTAAAGGAGCTGACGTTCGCGTATTTGAGATTCGCGCACGAAAAGCTTCAGGAAAAAGTCGGGGATTCATTTTCGGAGGGGACATCTGTAAACCGCGATGACAGCTTTGTAAGAAACTACAAGAAGCCTGAGAAGCTGTCGAATGTCTATGCCGTAAAGCGGGCATTTCTTATAAAAGGCGAACACCTCCCTTACCACGGCTTTGGAGTAGTAAACGCCTATCTCTCTGTTCCTGAGGTTAAAAAAATAGCACATTCCTTCGGTGTATCTATAAATGAGCTGATGGTTGCTCTTTTTATGTACAGCACCTACAAGGCATACAGGCCGCAGATGACCCCTAAGAGGCCGATAAGAGTGGCAGTTCCGGTAAATCTCCGCCCGTACTTTGATTCGATAACTACGAAGAATTTTTTCGTAATGATCTCGGCAGAATTTATTCCTGAAAAAGATGACTACACATTTGAGGAAATCGTTGATATTGCAAAGGAGAGCTTGAGAAAGCAGATCACGAAGGAAAATCTCGAGTCGATCTTCTCGTTTAATGTCTCAGGACAGCAGATGATGCTTGCCCGCACAGTGCCTCTTATCTTTAAAAACATTGGACTTCGGGCAGTCTACGGCAGGAGCGCTCTGGCAAATACCACGACTGTTACGAATATGGGGCAGGTGAATGTCCCGGATGTCTATGCCGACTATATCGAGAGTGCTCAGACTTTCCTGTCATTTTCAAAGGGGCAGGGCTTAAAGCTGGGCATCGCCTCTTTTAGAAATGTAATGACACTTTCTTTTTCGACAGTCTACAGCGACACGACGCTAATCATGGAATTTTTAAGGAAACTCTCAGAACTTGGCGCCGTATCCTCAGTCGAGACGAATGGAGTTTTTTATGAGTAAAAAATGTGCGCATTGTCATATTACTGTCCTCGACAGTGATGCTGATTTCTGCCCGCTCTGCAATGGAGCCCTGTCAGAGGATTCTTCTTATCCTGCTGTAAAGCAAAATGGCTATCCGGATGTCGTCGCGAAGCGCCAGAGGAGAACATTTTTCCTGATGCTTCTGCTTACTATTGTAGTGGCAGGCAGCTTTCTTTCCTGTGCGATAAATTTTATAAACAGAGGATTTCCATGGTCTGTTATTGTGGTAAGCAGTCTGGTCTATATCTATATAGAGTTTTACATGTTCTTAAACCCGGATATGCCTATACCGGCAAAAATCGCAATAACGATTTTTCTTGCCCTGGTTTTTGTCGTAATAATAGACGTCGTAACAGGCTTTAATAAGTGGTCTCTGAATTACTGCCTGCCTGGCGCACTGATCCTCTTTAATATGCTGATCGTCGTTATGATGTTCGTAAATCATCGCAGATGGGAGAGCTACACCTGGCTTCCGCTGCTTTCAATTGCTTTCGGAATAATTCCGGTTGTATTGATGAAGTTTGACTTTGTGACTCATCCTACAGTCTCTGAAATTGCTTTTATTTCATCGGTACTTCTGTTCTTAGTGGGACTGATACTTGGAGGAGCGAACGCGAGAACTGAGCTTAAAAGGCGCTTTCATTTTTAAATTTGACAATAATAAAACAGTCTTCTATACTAAAATAAAAAACAGACGGAGGTCTTTATGAAGAAATCTATTAGAAAATTAATGGCATCTTTTATGGCCGTGGCAGCAGTGATTTTTATACTTCTGCCGGTAAATGCCAAGGCGGCTCGTCCTGTCATTTCTGTATCCAATACTGAAGTTAAGGTTGGAGACGAGTTTACCGTTACGGTTTCGGGCACTGCAGCTTCGAGGCTGTCACTTTCATTTGATCCAAGCAAAGTGACATTGAAGTCACGTGGAAATGCAACATATAGCGGCAACACTGTAAGCCTGTATGCTCAGAGCGCTTCATTTACATTTACTGCGAAAGAGACCGGATTTTCTTATCTTATTGCGAATTCAAGTACCTATGGCAGAAGTTCAGCAAAAGTAAATATTTCAGAAGCGACTGCTGATACCAAGAAAACTACAGATACGAAAAAGACTGCTGCGACTGTGGCATCCACAGCTACTTCAAAGACAACTGATAAAAAAACCACTTCGACCAAAAAGGCGTCTTCTGATGCTTCAAAGACTGTAAAATCTTCTGATGCCGGCTCGACTAAGAATCTTTCAGATAATGAGTCTTTTACGTCTTCAGATTTGTCTTTTAAGGAACTTCTCCTTGACAGAAGAATGCTGGTTGTTCTGGCAGTCCTTGTTGTCATTATCTTAATACTCGCTATAAGGCTTATTCGTATTCATGTTTTATACGATGTCTATGATTACGACACTGATAATGATTCGAAAGGAAGCGGAGATGTCAGCAAGCCATCCCGTCACAACGATGGCCTGTCTGCTGGAGGAGTATCAAAGAGCGGTAATACCGGTGATAACATCGCAGATGATGAGATGATTAATGATATTGACAGGAATCTCCAGAAAAATGCCGGATTTGATTACGATTACAATGCAGATGATAAGGCGGAAAAGGATTATGATATCAAACTGGGAGATTCAGATGATATCATGGACAAATTACCGGATAAGATCGATGATCCTGATGCGCTTATTGACAGACTAATGGCAGAAGATAAGTTAAAAATGCCGAAGGTTTCAAAGAATAAGAAAAAACTGCATGTCGAGGATCTGAACTAACCCTGATCTTTAGGAAGATATTAAATGGAATACACTGAAAGCTTAAAGAAAGCTATAGATTACGCACACAAGGTCTCGAAGGACAACGGTGAGTACACTGGCACTCAGCACCTTCTTCTGGGACTTTTACATACGGGCCCGAATCTTGCCAGTGAGGTTTTAAAAGACGCTGGAGTGACAGAAGACAAAGTTGTCTCTGTTATGAAGGAGATTCAGCTTTTTAAAGATAAGAAAGCAAACATTAGTCCTGACACTGATTCACCGAGATTTAAGCAGCTTTTAGAAAACATCAATTCCATTGCTGCTATGTGCAATATGGACCAGGCCGGAACGGAGCATGCCGTTCTGGCTGTTCTTCGTATGCCGGATTCTTCGGCAGCCAGGATTTTATCTACACTTAATACTGATATTAATGCTGTCTTCAACAATCTCCTTAAATCCATGGGTGAAGAGGGAGATGCGTACAGACAGGTTCTCTACCAGAATCATGGTAATACTGCGGAGGAGGAATACCCGTCTTTAGACCAGTTTACGACTGATCTGACTACTTTGGCCGAGGACGGAGAACTCGATCCCGTTATCGGCAGGGAGAAGGAAATCCACAGGATAATTGAGATTTTAAGCCGCAGGACAAAGAACAACCCGTGCCTCATCGGAGAGCCTGGTGTAGGAAAGACTGCTATAGTCGAGGGACTTGCAGAGCAGATAGTATCACAGAATGTACCGCAGAATCTGCTTGGAAAGAGGATACTTACAGTTGATCTTTCTGCGATGGTTGCCGGTACAAAGTACAGAGGCGAATTTGAGGAGAGGATTAAAGGAGTAATAGACGAGGCTGTTTCGGCTGGAAATGTGCTTCTTTTCATAGATGAGCTCCATATGATAATCGGTGCCGGTGGCTCGGAAGGTTCTATGGACGCTGCAAATATCTTAAAGCCCGCCCTCGCGAGAGGAGAGCTCCAGATTATCGGAGCTACTACCATTAAGGAGTACAGGAAGAAAATCGAGAAGGATGCGGCACTTGACCGCAGATTTTTATCTGTTATGGTTGAAGAACCTGATGAGGAGCAGACTGTCCAGATCCTCGAGGGTTTACGTGGCGCATATGAGAAGCATCACCAGGTAAAAATTTCAGACGAAGCTGTAAAAGCCTGCGTTTATTTGTCAAAAAGATATATCCACGACAGATTTCTGCCGGATAAAGCTATAGACCTGCTTGATGAATCCTGCGCGAGGAAGAGGCTTTTTAATACTCCGGGAACCACAAAGACTTACGAATTGAGGCAGAAGAAAAACGACCTCTCAAAGAAGCTCGAGGAAGCACTGAAAGGTGGCGATTTTTCTGAGGCCCATCAGATACGCCTGCAATTAACAGATGATGAAGAGGAGCTTGCTAAAGCAGAGAAGAGGGCCTCTAAGAAGGCTTACGGCAGACGGAGTTCTCTTTCGGAATCTGATATCGCATCGGTCGTTTCTGACTGGACAGGAATACCTGTCGGAAGCCTTGGCATAAGAGAGTCGAAGAGGCTTTTAAAGCTTGAGGACACTCTGCACAAGTCTGTTATTGGGCAGGACGATGCTGTTAAGGCTGTTTCAAAGGCTATCCGCAGAAGCAGAGCTGGACTTAAGTCCCCTGACAGGCCGATGGGAAGCTTCCTTTTTGTAGGTCCTACTGGTGTCGGAAAAACTCTCGTTGCACAGACTCTGGCGAAGGTGGTTTTTGGAGACCAGAAGGCATTTATCAGAGTCGATATGTCAGAATATATGGAAAAGGATGCGGTCTCGAAGTTTATCGGATCGCCTCCGGGCTATGTAGGTTACGAGGAAGGCGGACAGCTGGCAGAGAAGGTCCGCAAGTACCCATACAGTGTCATCCTTTTTGACGAGATAGAGAAGGCTCACCCTGATGTTTTCAATATTCTCCTTCAGGTTCTTGACGAAGGAAGGCTCACTGATTCGCAGGGAAGGCTTATAGACTTTAAAAATACAATAATCATCATGACATCAAATGCCGGTGCTGTTGATATAACAGGACACGAGAGTCTTGGATTTGGATCCGGCGACAGCGAGAAGGACCAGTTTAAGATGATGAAGTCTAAGGTCGACGATGCTTTAAAGCACACTTTCAGACCGGAATTTCTAAACAGGATCGACGAAATCGTCTATTTCAGGTCTTTGACTAAGAGGGATATGTCAAAGATCGTTACGCTTATGATAAAAGAGGTCTCAGACCGCCTCATGCAAAATACAGGAATAAGCCTTAAAGCAACTGGAATGAGCAAGACATGGATCGTCGATAAGGCATACGACCCGAAGTTTGGCGCGAGACCGCTTCGCAGGAAGATCCAGACAGATATTGAGGATCCTGTAGCCGATGAGATCATCTCAGGAAAAATAAATTCAGGAGATGTAGTGACTATTTCGGTAAAAAATGATAAACTAGTATTTAGTAAGTCAGATAGTTCATCCAAAAAGGTAAAAGGAGAAAAAAATGGCACAGAAAGATCTGATCATCAGTGAGAAAGACGGCACACTTTCGTTTGGCGATTACACACTGGACGAGAAGACAAAGGTAAAGGATTTCAAGTATAAGGGTGACCTCTTATACGTGAAGACTTACAAGACTACTACGAAGCTCGAGAGTAACGACCTGTTTGTTTACGAATCAGAGCCAGGTACCCGAGTTTCACACATGAAGTACGATGATTCTTCTATGAGCTTTCAGGTAGAGGGTGCAGGAAACACTGACATTACAGTAGGGCTTTCACCAGAGACAGAGTATCAGGTTTCAGCCGCGGGGGAGGACTATGGCGTTATGAAGACTAATCTCGGCGGAAAGATCACTTTAAGCCTTGATCTTTCTGACGGAAAGCCGAAGTCTGTTTCTATCAGAAAGGATTGATATGCCAAAAAAGGAGACGAGTGTATTTTTCTGCAGTAACTGCGGCTATGAGTCCCCGAAGTGGGTCGGGCAGTGTCCGGCCTGCCACGAGTGGAACACAATGACCGAGGTCAGGACAGAAAAGAATAAAAAAGTCTCTGTTCGTGAAATTTCCGAGGTGCGCCCTGTGGCGCTCTCGGAAATTTCTGTTTCAGAGGAAAAAAGAACCACAACCCACATGTCAGAGCTTGACAGAGTTCTCGGCGGAGGCATAGTGAAAGGGTCACTTGTGCTTATCGGCGGAGATCCGGGTATCGGAAAATCGACTCTCCTGCTTCAGGTCATGAGAAATATTTCAAAGGATAAGATCGATGTGCTCTATGTGTCAGGAGAGGAATCTTTAAGGCAGATTCAGCTCAGAGCCCAGAGGATGGGGAATTTCTCTGACAGCTTAAAAGTCCTCTCGGAGACAGACCTTGGTCTGATCGAACAAGTCATAAAGACCACAAAGCCATCGATAGTTGTCATCGATTCTATTCAGACGATGTATTCAGAAGAGGCATCTGGAATTGCGGGAAGTATTTCACAGGTCAGATACGCGACTGGAACCCTTATGCAGCTTGCGAAAAAAGAGGACATCACTATTTTTATAGTCGGACACGTTACGAAAGAGGGTACCGTAGCAGGGCCTAGGATACTCGAGCATATGGTAGATACTGTGCTCTATTTTGAAGGCGACAGACACGCTTCCTACAGGGTCCTTCGGGCAGTAAAGAACAGGTTCGGAAGTACTGATGAGATCGGTGTATTTGAGATGAGGTCCGATGGACTAAAAGAAGTCAAAAATCCGTCAGAGTTTTTGCTCGACGGGAGAGCTTTTGGAAGCTCGGGCTCTGTTATCTCATGTGCTATAGAGGGAAGCCGTCCGATTCTACTGGAGATTCAGGCTCTCACTACTCATTCGAATTTTGGAATACCGAGACGGACAGCAGTAGGCATAGATTACAACAGGGTAAATCTCCTGATGGCTGTGGTCGAGAAGCGAATGGGCCTTATGATGGGAGACCAGGACGCCTATATAAACATCGCCGGAGGTATGAGGATAAATGAGCCGGCTATCGACCTGGGGCTCGTACTGGCGATAATCTCAAGCTTTAAGAACCGTCCACTGTCTGAATCTCTGGTCGCATTTGGAGAGGTAGGACTCTCGGGAGAGGTCAGGGCAGTAAGCATGGCACGACAGAGGATAAACGAAGCCTTAAAGATGGGCATCAAGACGATAATACTTCCATATGCAAACCTGAAAGGACTCGACGAGATTCCGGATGGAGTTGAGCTTATTGGGGTAAAGGAAATCAAAGAGGCGGCAGACAAGGTAGTCTGATCTGCCTCTTTTGATAAACAGAAGAAAACAGTTCAGACAAGAGTGTAATATTCCGGTAAAGTTGTGTGAATTAACTGAAAATCATTAAAAAAAGATACAGTTATACAACTTTGAAAAATTTACAAAATTTGCTTGACGAATCGGGGGCAGGGTGATAATATAATACCTGCACCGCAAAAGACAAGGAATTGCAAGAGCGATGCAAAAAAAGTTTTTCAAGAAATTGAAAAAAGTTCTTGACAAGCGCCGATGATTGTGATATGATTGTTAAGTCGTCGCGCGAGAGAGCAAGACGAAGAACCTTGATAACTGAACAGTGAAACAACCTTGAAAGATTTCTAAGAGAATTTAAATCATTCGAGTAAACTCGAAACCTTTTAAGAACAGTAAAGAAGAAAAGCTAAGCTTTTATCTTGACAGTTCGAATTTCTTAGTTTAATTTTTGTGAGTGCTTCGCACTCACAAAAAACCACAGGTTCCAGAAAAACCTTATATCAAATTTTTTCTGGAACTGTGGTGGCGCACTGATAAGCTTGTGTGCTTGACTGCGAGCAGTCAGCACAGAGCTTATCGGTGCTGATTAAACATTTTAACATGAGAGTTCGATCCTGGCTCAGGATGAACGCTGGCGGCGTGCTTAACACATGCAAGTCGAACGAGCTTTATGGCCACGATCCCTTCGGGGTGACGGCCATAAAGCGAGTGGCGGACGG
>Ga0214927_100093_pt1 | contig 64920 bp, 50 predicted proteins | sample Stichaenrichm16X_FD_168612 | JGI IMG/M metagenome (GOLD analysis project Ga0214927, IMG submission 168612) | Xylose enriched microbial communities from anaerobic bioreactor in Madison, Wisconsin, United States - 16X | ecosystem: Engineered > Bioreactor > Anaerobic > Unclassified | place: USA... | reverse complement strand
TCCGCGTCCGACGCGACGAGGAGAAATGGCCCAAAACGGCAAGGGTCATGCGCCATTTGCTTATGACCGATGCGCATTACCGCAGCTCAAGGTAGGTATAGGACCCGCACGATTCGCTACTCTCGGATTAGCAATATGAGACAGATATAACGCAGATGTCCTACTTGTACTTCAAAGGGTCTTGAGTTTGTCCAGGAAATCATGTGCATCACGTCCGGAGTCAATATGTGCGCATCTGAACAGAAGTGTGCAAGGTCCAACTACAGGGCTACAGAAATTGCCAGATCAAAAGGTGGTCGACCAGTTACGTTATCTAACAATCGCTTGAGGAACTCCTCTGCAAAGCATCACATTCATCGCGTTCCAATACCACGCGTGATGACGTCTCAACAATGTGGCACCTATCAAGCAGTTGCAAAACCTAGAGCCGAAAGAGAAACGAACCATCCAGGATTCTAGAGAAAGCTATCTAGGCACCCCAGATCCTAAGAGCGAGTTGTCCACATCCAAGCGGTGTGAGAACGATGCTAGATAAGACAAACGCAAATCCGTAGATTGCACCGTGCACTTCTCGCAATTGCCAATGGCGAGAAGTGCACGGTATCATGCCCAGGCTCTCAGTCACGGGACGGGAACATAATCGCCGAGAGCCATTTCAAACGTGACACGGCCTCAGACACGTGACCCCTACATCGAGGCGAAGGCGAACACTGTTGGCCCTCATCCCATATAACATCATCAGCTAAAAAAGGGGAGACACGGTTGCCGTGTCTCCCCCTAACGCAGATATGCTTGTTAAAGTCTAGCGCGCCTTATACGTAACGACGACCCGACGCTCTGGCTCCACGCCCTCGGAATGCGTGTCGACATCCTCGTCGTCCACAAGCGCGAGGTGAACGATTCTACGGTCGTAGGCGTTCATTGGGGCGAGTGCGACGCGGCCGTGCTGCTTCTTCGCCCTCTCTGCAGCGGACTTCGCCATCTCCGTAAGCTTGTTCCTACGACGGCTCTTGTAGCCCTCGATGTCCACGACGATCGGATAATGGAACTTGATCTTGTTGCTCACGTACGAGGACACGACCATCTGGAGGGCGTCAAGCGTACGACCGTGGCGACCTATGAGGACTGCCAGATCGCCACCGCTGATGTCGAGGATGAGCTCGCCCTCGTCACCGTCGTACTCGTCGATGGAGATATGCTCCTCGCCAAAGCAGTTGAGAAGCCCCCGGATGTACTTCACGGCAACGTCAGCAATGAGGTCAATCTCGTCATCCGTCAGCTCGACATCAGACTCGTAGTGCTCGCGAATCTTAGCGAACTTGTCATCGGCGCCGTTGTCCTCCGTGGGTTCATCCCCCTCGAGTGCGACGTTCAGCTCGTCCTCCACCACATACCTCCAAAAATGAGCGCGGCGCACAATGAGCACCGCGCGAATACTTCTAGACCCTTGATGATACTAGTTCTTCTTGTGCGGACGGGGCTTGTGCTCCTTGCGGACCACGTCCACCTGAACGCTCTGGCCCTGCTGAGCAAGCTTGGCCTCGGTCTCGGCCTTCACCTTGTCCATAACGCGCTGGGTGACGACCTTCTGCTGCACGACCTGCCAGACGGCGGAGGCATCGTAGTAGAGAAGAACAGCGCCGGGGACGCTCCAGCCAAACCACAGCATCATGACCGCCATGACGACGCCCATGATCATGGTCTGCTGACGCTGCTCGTCCGGGGTGTTCTGCAGGTTCATCATCATCGGGATGAACGTGAGGATGCCGAAGAGAACGTCGAAGATGATGTAGACGAGCGCGGCCTGGATGCCATGGCTCATTGCGCCCGCAGCAGACTGCGAGAGGGACGGCATGATGTTGAGGAAGTGCGCCGACTTCGGCACCTGCTTCGCGACCGTGAAGAGTGCGAAGAAGACGGGCATCTGGATGAGGATGGGCAGGCAGCCGCCAAGCGGGTTAAACTTGTTCTCGGCAGTGAACTTGCGAAGCTCCTCGGCCTGACGCTCGGGGTCGTCGGCGTACTTGTTCTGGATCTCCATCATCTTTGGCTGGAGAGCCTGCATCCTGGCGCTCGAGGCGGTCGACTTGTTCATGAGCGGCATGACAAGCAGACGGATGATGATCGTCAGGACGATGACAGCGATGCCCCAGTCCCCGCAGATGTCTGCGAGCGACTTAAGAATCATCGTAAGGAAATCAATAAACCAATCCCACATGGGTTCCTCCGGTATCAGAGCTTGGGGACGGGGTCAAAACCGCCTTTGTGAAAGGGATTACAGCGCAGAATCCTCTTGAAAGCCAACCAGGAACCCCTGAGGGCGCCGTACCTACTGATGGCCTCGAAGGCATATGCGGAGCAGGTTGGCTCGTAGATGCATGATGGCGGAAAGAGCGGCGACACGTACCGCTGATAGAAGCGAATCGAAGCGAGAAGGGCGCGCTTTATGGGCGATGTCCTTCTCGCCCGCGCATCGTGACTGCTCATTGCAGGCCCGACCGCCTGAGGATGGACCTCATGTCGACAGAAACGTCCTGAGGCGTGCTGTCATGGGTCGCCCTGGTCGCGAAGAGAATGACCTTGGACCCTTGCATTGGAAGTCCGCAAGCGCGGGCGGCCTCTCGCAGGACCCTCTTGCAACGGTTGCGATAGACCGCGTTTCCCAGTCTCTTAGGCGCGACGAAGGCGACCTTTCCCAAGTCGCCTCCGTCGCACTTCAGAACCGTAGCTCGCACGAGTCTACTGTTGACTCTTTTTCCGCCAGAGAAGACCTCTTCAAATTCTCTTCTGGATTTGATGGTCTCCATGCTCGTTCCTAGACGGTAAGCCTCTTGCGGCCCTTGGCGCGACGGCGGGACAGAACGGCGCGGCCGCCCTTGGTTGCCATGCGGGCACGGAAGCCGTGGGTGACGGCGCGCTTACGCTTGTTAGGCTGATACGTACGCTTCATTGTTAAATCCTCCCGAGGATCGACATATAGGACTAATCGGGTCAAGCCCCCAGATTGTAGTGGTCTATCGGCCAAAATGTCAATTTTTTCTCGCCCGGGCAAGCGGCGGGAGGTTTTGACTACCAAAACCACACCAAACTGGGCGTTGAATGACGACATTCATGAAAGAAATCGCGAATGAATTTGCTGAACCTTCTGCTTCATCTGCGGTTATGTTTTCGAATGATGCTATGATTTTTCACCCAAGTGGGAACAGTTTTACCGTAGTTATCGACAACGTTTCACAAGGTGTTGAAAACTTTCATTCGAAGAATATTCCCGATGAATGGTTTTCGACATGAGTTCATGAAATGTTGAAAACGTTGGAGAAAGGGCTGGACGTGGCGCGCGACTTCTATCCGTTTGTGGAGGGCTCATCCGCAGGTGAGGAGCATGATGAGGCTCCCAAAACCTCCACAGACGGACCGAGCCTCGAGGTGAAATATCCCGCGCGAATAGCCGTGTATGACGACGCGTCCGCGGCGCCGCGCGTGGTGATCGTCGAGCCAAAGGACGTTCGCTCCTACCTTGAGGAGATCACGACGACCGTCGTGAAGCTCGCGAAGGAGCAGGGCAGCACCATCCCGTTCATGGTCATAAGGGAGATCGTGGAGAACTTCATCCACGCGTACTTTATAGAGCCGACCATCAGCATCCTCGACGGGGGCGAGACGATCAGGTTCTCGGACCAGGGACCGGGCATCAAGTCCAAGGAGCTCGCGCTCGAGTACGGCACGACCTCCGCGTCCGAGGAGATGAAGCAGTACATCCGCGGCGTGGGGTCCGGCCTGCCGTACGTGCAGCAGTACATGGAGGACCGTGGCGGCACGCTCACGATTGACGACAACATTTCCGGCGGGACGGTCGTGACGATCTCCAACGTGCAGGAGGAAGAGGACGAGCCGCTTGTGCCGCAGGCTCCCGCACAGGGACAGCCCTATGGGATGCCGCCGCAGCAGGCCGGCGCGGCGGGGTATCCGCAGGCGGCGCCCGCGCAGGGGTATGGCGCGCCAGCGTACGGCCAGATGCCGTATGCGCCACAACCCTATGGTGCGGCGACGCAGGGGTATGGGCAGGCACCCTACCAGTCGTATCCGCCCCAGTACGCGCCTCAGTACGGACAGTATCCGCAGGCCAACCCCTACCAGGGCTACGCGCCGGCCGGTGCGCCCGGCATGCAGGGTGCCTCACCGCAGCAAGCGCAGCCAGCACCCGCTCCTGCACCTGCGCTTTCCGAGCGCGGTCGGACCGTGCTGGCATACCTGCTGATGAACCAGTACGTTGGGCCTACCGACCTGACGAGGCAGTTTGGCAGCTCGCAGCCCACGTGGACGAGGGAGCTGCAGCGCCTGGAGAAGGCCGGGTTCGTGCGCAAGAACAAGGGTGCCCAGAAGTACGTGCTGACGGATCTGGGCCGGACGTATGCCCAGCAGGCTGGTGGGCCTCAATAGGCGCCCAATTACGGTAGACAAGTGGGGTAGTTTTCATCATATAATGTTGGCACTTTTCAACATTGCAGAGGTACATGGTGAGGATGACTTCTACCCAAGAATCAGATGCGATCGCACTCTGGACGGATGTCCTGACGCTCCTGGCGGAGCGCGGGCTGCCCGCCCCGACGCTCGCGATGCTCAGGAGCTGCAAGGCAGTCTCGTTTGATGGCGAGCGGCTGGTCGTCTCCACGAACATGGGGTTTGCGCAGCGCAAGATAGCCGAGCAGACCCCCGTGATCGAGGAGTGTCTGGAGCAGGCCGCCTTCCAGCACGTCGCGTTTGAGGTGAAGCTCTCGCACGACACGAATCCGCGACCCGTGGAGACCGGCGCGGAGATGACGCGGGAGGAAGTCGGCCGCATCAACGCGCGTGAGAGCGCGGCCGTGGCTCCACCGGTTGAGGCAGCACCCCTGCAGACATCTGCAACTGTGGCGCCAAGTCCTTCTCGCCCGGCGGTGGCAAAGCCAGCCGCAAGCATGCCTCAGGAGCAGAGCGACTTTGCCAACGAGGAGATCGACCCCGCGGACTCCAAGCTCACGTTTGACCGCTTTGTGTCCGGCGAGGAGAACGAGTTTGCGTTCGACGCGGCCAAGCAGGTCGCAAACGGGGAGAACAAGAGCTACAACCCGCTGTTCATATATGGAAAGAGCGGGCTTGGCAAGACGCACCTGCTGCGCGCGATCCAGAACTACATCGCGCAGAACGACCCGTCGCGGCTGTGCGTCTATAGGACCGGCACGGAGTTTGTGGACGACTACGTGAAGGCCATGAACGTGGGAGATACGCCCGCGAAGGCGACGCTGGTGCGCAACTACCAGAACGTCGACGTGCTGATAATCGACGACATCCAGAACATGCGGCGCGCGGCGGGCACCATCAGCTTCTTCTTCGAGACGTACAACGCCCTCATGTCGCACGGCAAGCAGATCGTGCTGGCAGCCGATCGCTCGCCGTCGCAGCTTGGCATGGGCGACAGCAAGTTTGACGAGCGCGAGACCTCGCGCATGGACTCCGGCGTGACCGTGAGCATCCAGGTGCCAGACTACGAGCTCAAGCTGAAGCTGATCAACAACTTCTACGACATGATGAAGCAGGACGCCGTGCGCGAGCACATCCCCGGCATGACCGGCACGATCTCCGAGGACGACCGCAAGCTCATGGCGGAGCGCTCCGGCACGAACATCCGCATCATCGAGGGGTTCGTGCACACGTGTCTGATCACCGCGTCGCGCAAGGAGCGTCAGGGCGAGAAGATTGGCCGCGAGGACATCATAAAGATTGCCAACGCCAAGTGGCCGACCGGGCAGAAGACCATAACCGTCGAGCAGATACAGAAGGCCGTCGAGTCGTACTACGACGTTTCGCACATGGACCTCGTGGGCTCCAAGCGCAACAAGGAGCTGATGGAGCCGCGGCACGTGGCGGTGTGGCTGACGCGCGAGCTGACGGACAACACGCTGGCGGACATCGGCAAGAAGTTTGGCGGGCGCAGCCACGCGACCGTCAAGCACAGCATATATTGGGTCGACAAGACCCGAAAGGAAGACAGGATGTTCCAGGACAGGGTGCAGACCCTGCAGGACAGCATCACAGACAACCGATAGGAAGCAGAAGACCGCTTTAAAACTTGGAAGAAATCCTGTCGAGAAGGGAAGAAAAGTGACGGGCCGACGAAGAAAGAAGTTTTCGACACTGAGCGGTGTTGAGAGACCGAAGGGAAATTGAAGCCGCCTGAGTTTTCGAAACTATTGCGTCTACCTGCACTTCTCTTTACTTTTCGACTTTTCTACACTGCCTATTATTACTCCTACCTTTTCTTTTATATATAAGTACTAATAAAGACGGAGGGTCCCAAATGAAGTTTACGGTAAGCCAGTCAGCCCTTGCACAAGCCCTCTCGGTGGTGGCGAAGGGCATGGCATCTAACTCGACCCTCCCCGTGCTCTCGGGCATATACATAAAGGCGCAGGAGGGAACGCTCGAGTTCCAGACCACGAACCTGGACATCTCCATCCGCCATAGGATCGCCGCAGACGTGGAGGAGGAGGGCGCGACCGTCGTGTCCGGCAAGATCCTCACCAACATAGTGAAGACCCTGCCTGACTCCGCGGTGCTCTTCGACGGCGGCGAGCGCGTGCTGACGATCCAGTGCGACAAGTCCTCGTTCAGGCTCAACACTCTTGACGCCAACGACTTCCCGGAGTTCCCCGAGTACGACCTGGAGCGTACGGTCGAGCTGCCGAGCGACCTTCTGTCCGAGATGGTCGGCAAGGTGTACAAGGTAACCTCAAAGGACACGTCGCGGCCCATTCTGTCCGGCGTTCTTCTCACCGTTGAGGACAACACTATCAGGCTGGTCGCCACGGACTCGTACCGCCTGGCGGTGTGCGACTCCAACGTCGAGACGAGCTCGCTGCAGGAGGCCTTCGAGACCATCGTCCCCGGCAACACGTTCCACGACGTGCTCACGCTGCCGTCCATGACCGACAGGCTCACCATCGGCACCACGAACAGCCAGGTCGTGTTCGCGTTTGGCGACACCACATACGTGTCGCGCAAGATCGACGGCACGTTCCCCAACTACAAGCAGCTTCTGCCGCCCAGCTGCAACACGTCCGTCAAGATCGACGTCGCGCAGTTCTCTGCGGCGCTCAAGCGCGTGTCCGTGATCGCGCTCACCAACCCGTCGGTCCGCTTTGACATCGACCCGGACGGCAAGGTCATGAAGCTATCCGCAAGCTCGCCGGACCAGGGCGAGTCGACCGAGCTCCTGCCCGTTGAGGTTGAGGGCAGCGCCATGAGCATCGCCCTCAACTACCACTACGTCTTCGACTGCGTGAACGCCGCGAGCGACCAGAAGGAGATCACGCTCGAGCTGCAGAGCACGATGCAGCCGGGCATCTTCAAGTCGTACTCCAGGATCAACTACCTCTACCTGCTCATGCCGGTCAGGATGTAGGCCGTGGGACTTCGCGTCAAGACGCTCGGGCTCAGGGACTGGAGGAACTTCGAGGAGAAGAGCATCGACTTCTGCGACGGCATGACGATCCTGGTGGGTCCCAACGCCGTGGGGAAGACGAACACCGTGGAGGCGCTGCAGATGCTGACCGCGGGCTCCTCGTTCAGAAAGCCGAAGCCCTCGCAGCAGATTCGCGAGGACTGCGAGTCCGCAAAGATACGCGCGAGGCTCGAGGGCGACGGCCGCGTGATTGACGTTGCCTGCGAGGTGGAGCCGACGCGGCGCAGGTTCTTCCGCAACGGGAAGAAGTGCGCCGCGCTCGACCTGCCAGCCACGCTCATGTCGGTTCTCTTTAACCCGGACGACCTCTCGTTCGTCAAGCGCGGCGCGTCGTACCGCCGCGACGAGCTTGACGGCTTTGGCCGGCAGGCAAACGCCGGCTACGCAAAGGTACTTTCCGCCTACCTGCGCTCCGTTGAGCAGAGGAACCGCCTCCTGAAGGACGACTACCCGGACCTCGCGCTGCTGGACGCCTGGGACGCGTCCGTGGCGCTGGGCGGGGCGACGCTGCTCGCGGCGAGGCTCAGGCTCTTCGAGCGGCTTCGCACGCACCTTCGCGAGGTATACGGCGAGATTGCCGGCGGCGAGCGGCTTGACTGCACCTACGTGTCGTCGCTCGGGGAGGATTTGTCAGGCTCTTCTCGCGACGAGATCTGCGACCTCTTTGCAAGGAGGCTGCAGGAGGAGAGGGACACCGACCTGCGCCGCCAGCAGACCACGCTCGGACCGCAGCGCGATGACGTCAGCTTCACGATAGACGGCCGCGATGCCAGGGCGTTTGGGTCGCAGGGTCAGCAGCGCTCCATCGTGCTCGCGTGGAAGATGGCAGAGGTCGCGCTTTCCCGCGAGATCGTGGGGGAGCAGCCGCTGCTCCTGCTGGACGACGTGATGAGCGAGTTGGACGAGAAGCGCAGGAATGCCATGACGAGGTTCGTCCAGTCCGGCATCCAGACCGTGGTCACGACGACGAACCTGGGGTACTTTCCCGACGAGCTGCTTGAAGAGGCGAAGGTCGTGAACGTCGTTGGGTAAGCGCAAGTCATATGCGAGCGACTACGTGTACGACACGGAGCGCTTCAGGAACGACTCGTCCCTCTCGTCCCTCCTCGACGGCGTCGTGAGGACCGACATGCGCGCCCACATGAGCGACGCGCAGCGCGCCCGCGCAGCGTGGTACGGGGCCAACGGCGACGTCGAACGCAAGCACACCACTGGCGTGTTCCTGGACACGTCGCCCGTCAAGAAGGGCCGTGACCCCGTGCTGTGCGTCTACGTCGACTCGCACGCGCGACTATCTGACTTCAGCGCGAACAAGGAGATCTACCTCGCACGACTGCATGGCTATGGCCTGCAGGTATCCGGCATACGCTTCAGGCTTTCCGACTCGAGGCACATGCGCAAGGCCGAGTCCGGGACCTATCAGACGCTCGGCCACCGCGAGGAGAAGGTCGAGCTGCCCGAGCTTTCCGCAGAACAGAGGCGGCGCGTGGAGGACATGACGCACGACCTGCCGGACGGTCTGAGGGAAAAGGCGAGAAGAGCGATGGAACTGTCCCTCAGAAGAGAATTGCTAAAAAGGGCGGGGAATTGATTTTCTCGCGAATATCGGCCTTACAAGGGCCTCTGACGTGATTTTTCAGTAGTTAGACCACCCATTTTGTATTTGGCCCAATGAAATCTGATGCGCTCACTAAAATGTACAGTGCGCTTTATTGCTCTGTAGAGAGGAAAAGTGAGTGGCAGAAAAGAAGAACAACTATAACGGCCAGGAGATCAAGGTCCTCAAGGGGCTCGAGGCCGTGCGCATGCGTCCCGGCATGTACATCGGCACCACGAGCGAGACGGGCCTGCACCACCTGGTCTGGGAGATTGTCGACAACTCGGTCGACGAGGCCATGGCGGGCTACTGCACCAAGATCCTCGTGACGGTTCACGCGGACAACTCCATCACCGTCGTGGACAACGGCCGTGGCATCCCCGTCGACATGCACCCCACGGAGAAGAAGCCGACCCTCGAGGTCGTCCTGACAATCCTGCATGCGGGCGGCAAGTTCGACAACAACGCCTACAAGGTGTCCGGCGGCCTGCACGGCGTCGGCGTCTCGGTCGTCAATGCGCTCTCCAAGAAGCTCATCGCGCAGGTCAGGCGTGACGGCAAGATCTACGAGATGCAGTTTGCCCGCGGCAAGACGACCGAGAAGATGAAGGTCGTCGGCAAGTCGAAGACGACGGGCACGACCATCTCGTTCTGGCCGGATGACGAGATCTTCGAGACGACCGTCTACAACTACGACACCCTGCGCGACCACCTGCGCGAGACGGCGTTTTTGAACAAGAACCTCAAGATCGTGCTGACGGACGAGCGCGAGCTCGTGCCGCGCACGGAAGAGTTCTGCTATGCCGGCGGAATCAACGACTTCGTGAAGTTCCTCAACGGCTGGGACGGAAAGCAATATGACAAGCCGGTTCTTCCCGGCCTTTCTCGCCCGATCTACATCGAGGGCAAGACCGACGAGGACACGCCCCTTGCCAGGAAGGGCGAGGTGGAGGTGTCCCTGCAGTGGAACACCGGCTACTCGGAGCACGTGATGTCGTTCGCGAACGACATCTACACCGAAGAGGGCGGCATGCACCTCGAGGGCTTCAGGACCGCGCTCACGAAGACGGTGAACGACTACGCGCGCAGCCACAAGCTCCTAAAGGAGAAGGACGCCAACCTCACCGGCGACGACATTCGCGAGGGACTGACTGCCGTCATCTCCGTCAAGCTCCCAGACCCGCAGTTCGAGGGCCAGACCAAGGCGAAGCTCGGCAGCTCGTACATGAGGACGCTCACGAACAAGATCGTGTCCCGTGGCCTTGCCGACTACCTCGAGGAGCACCCCAAGCAGGGCAAGGAGATCTTCAAGAAGGCCTCGAGCGCCGCGAGGGGCCGCCTTGCCGCGCAGAAGGCCCGCCAGGCAACGCGCCGCAAGAGCATTCTCGAGTCCGCGTCGCTCCCCGGCAAGCTCGCCGACTGCTCCGTGAGGGACGCGTCGATGACCGAGCTCTTCATCGTCGAGGGTGACTCGGCAGGCGGATCCGCCAAGGACGGCCGTCGCCGAGACATCCAGGCCATCCTTCCGCTGAGGGGCAAGATTCTGAACGTCGAGCGCGTCGGCGACCACCGCGCGTTCAACTCCGATACGATCCAGAGCCTGATCACGGCCATCGGCACGGGCGTGACGACCGACGGTGGCGACTTTGACATCAACAAGGCCCGCTACCACAAGATCATCATCATGACCGATGCAGATGTCGACGGCGCCCACATCCGCATCCTGCTGATGACGTTCTTCTACAAGTACATGCGCCCGCTGATTGACGCTGGCTACATCTACAGCGCCTGCCCGCCGATTTTTGGTGTGAAGGTGGGCAAGAAGATCCACTACGTCTACCCGGACGGCAAGACGCCCGAGGAGACGCTGCTGGCGCAGGCCATCGAGCAGTACGTGCCGCGCGACGCCGAGGGCAAGCAGCGCAAGTACACCGTCCAGCGCTACAAGGGCCTGGGCGAGATGGACCCGCAGCAGCTCGCGGACACGACCATGGACCCGAAGACGAGGATCCTCCAGCGCATCGGGATCGAGGACGCCGCGAAGGCGGAGCTCGCCGTCACGCACCTCATGGGTACGTCCGTCGAGTACAGGCGCGACTACATCGAGCACCACGCCAAGGACGCCCGATTCCTTGATGCGTAAGGCATCGCTTGCGAGCGGAACCACGAAGAAAGGCACGCTAAGTGGCAGATGATAACAACACGCCCGTAAACGGGCAGAACCAAGACCAGTCGGGAGACGGCGTCACCCTGCCGGAGGACCTGCAGCGTCTGCTCGACCGTGCGGAGGCGGACGATTCCGACGCCCCCGTGTACGATCCGAATGCGGCCGACGAGGCCGGAATGGACGACACCGACGACGATGACTCCGACGAGGACGACTCCGAGGACGGCGATGACACCCAGCTCGAAATGGGCGGGGACAACCGCGGCGACGGCGACGGCGTGGACGTCCACGGCGGACGCCTGCAGTTCCACGAGTTCGGCCACGAGATGGAGCAGTCGTTCATCGAGTACTCCATGTCGGTCATCACGGCCCGCGCGCTCCCCGACGTGCGAGACGGCCTGAAGCCCGTCCACAGGCGCATCCTGTACGCCATGAACGAGGCCGGCATCTTCCCGAACAAGCCGCATAAGAAGTCCGCCTGGACCGTCGGCGAAGTCATCGGCAAGTACCACCCGCACGGCGACGCTGCCGTGTACGACGCCATGGTGCGTCTGGCCCAGTGGTTCAGCATGCGCGTGCCCCTGGTCGACGGCCACGGCAACTTTGGCAACATCGACGGCGACGGCGCGGCAGCAATGCGTTACACCGAGGCGCGTCTCGCGCGTCCCGCCATGGAGCTGCTGCGCGACCTCAACAAGGACACCGTCGACTGGCAGCCCAACTACGACGAGTCCCTGCAGGAGCCGTCCGTGCTTCCCGCAAGGTTCCCGAACCTGCTGGTCAATGGCTCGCAGGGCATCGCCGTCGGTATGGCCACCAACATCCCGCCCCACAACCTGACCGAGGCCATCAACGCGGCCTGCATGCTGATCGACAACCCCGACGCCACGGTCGACGAGCTCATGACCGTCATGCCCGGCCCCGACTTCCCGACGGGCGGCATCATCATGGGCTCCGAGGGCATCAAGCAGGCCTACGAGACCGGCCGCGGCATCATCACGGTCAGGGCCAAGGCGCACGTCGAGACGTCCAAGGGCGGCCGCAGCAAGCTCGTCTTCACAGAGTTCCCGTACGGTGTCAACAAGGGCACGCTGCAGGAGAAGATCGCGGCCCTCGTCAACGAGAAGCGCATCGAGGGCATCTCCGACATGCGCGACGAGTCGAACCGCAAGGGTCTCCGTCTCGTCATCGTCCTGAAGCAGGGCGCGATTCCCGAGGTCGTGCTCAACAACCTGTACAAGTACTCCGCGCTGCAGAGCTCGTTTGGCATCATCGACCTCGCGCTGGTCAACGGCGTGCCCAAGCTGCTCACCCTGCGCGAGATGCTCCAGTACTACATCGACCACCAGGTCGATGTGGTCACGAGGCGCACGAAGTTCGACCTCGCCAAGGCGCAGGCGCGCGCCCACATCCTCGAGGGCCTGCTGCTCGCGCTCGACCACATCGACGAGGTCATCACCATCATCCGCTCCAGCCGCACCGACACCGAGGCGTCCGAGCGGCTCATCGCCCGCTTCGGGTTCACGAAGATCCAGACGACGGCAATCCTCGAGATGCGCCTGCGCCGCCTGACCGGACTCGAGCGCGACAAGATCCAGGAGGAGTTGGACGGGCTTCGCAAGGCCATCGAGTACTACGAGGGACTCCTCGCGGACCCGAAGAAGATCCTGGGAGTCATCAAGAACGAGATGCAGGAGATCGCACAGCGCTTTGGCGACAAACGTCGCACGAAGATCTCCGACGCCCCGGTCGTCCTGGACGTAGAGGACCTCATCGCCGAGGAGGACATGGTCGTAACGTTCACGCACGCGGGCTACGTCAAGTGCCTGCCCGTGGCGACCTACCGCTCCCAGAAGCGCGGCGGCAAGGGAGTCCAGGGTCTCTCGCTCAAGGACAACGACTTCGTCGAGGACCTCTTTGTGGCGTCCACGCACGACTACGTGCTGTTCTTCACGAACAAGGGCAAGGTGTACCGCCTGAAGGTGCACGAGCTGCCCATCGGCAGCCGCCACGCGCGTGGCTCGGCGCTCGTGAACGTGCTGCCGCTCGAGGAGGGGGAGCACCCGACCGCCGTCATCACGACGCGCGAGTTCCCGGCCGACGAGTACCTGCTGTTCGCGACTAAGGGCGGCATGATCAAGAAGACCGCCATGAGCGACTACGACAAGAGCCGCCGCGACGGCATCATCGCCATCAACCTCAAGGGCAACGACGAGCTCGTCAACGTCCGCAGGGTAAAGAAGGGCGAGAAGGTCATCATGTGCTCGGACATGGGCAAGGCCATCATGTTCGACGAGAGCGAGATCAGGCCCACCGGCAGGGACACCTCCGGCGTGAGGGGCATCACCCTCAAGGACGGCGCCACGATGCTCGGCATGGAGATCACCAACGGCAACGGTGACCTGCTCGTGATCACGGACCGCGGCTACGGCAAGCGCACGCCCGTGTCCGAGTACCCCGAGCACAAGCGCGGCGGCCAGGGCGTGACGACCATCGCCATGACGGCCAAGAAGGGCAACCTGGTTGCCTGCCGCGTCGTGGGCCCGCAGCACGAGCTGATGATCGTGTCCGAGGAGGGCGTCGTCATCCGCGTGAAGGCAAACGACATATCCAGGCTCGGCCGCGCGACGCAGGGCGTGAAGATCATGAACCTTGCCGACAGCGACAAGATCAGCGCCGTGGCGAGGATGGTGGCCCACAAGAAGAAGGCCGCCAAGGCGAACCCGATGCAGGGTGCGCTCGACCTCGCGGCAGCAGGCGCCAAGGAAGCCGACGACGAGGACCCCGTTGACATCGGCGGTGAGGAGGAGCTCGACGACTCGCTGATCGAGGACGACGAGTAACGGCCTCGCGACAACGCAAGGGTTACTAAGGGAGAAGGACCGTCACCTGGGGTGGCGGTCCTTCTCGCATGGATGCAGATATGTGCTAGGCAGGCTTGCAAAACGAGGCTGCTGGCGAGCCTGGGGATGGCCGTGCGCTAGCGCGGGGTGTTGAAGTCCTCGGGGGAGAGGCCCTCCACGAAGTCGTGGAACTCCTGGAGCTCCTGCTCCTTCTCGTCCTTCTCGACGGAGGCGAAGTCAGGCAGGGTTGCGGCCTGGAGGACCGACTCGCTCGCGAAGATGGGCGCCTTGCAGCGGACCGCGAGCGCGATCGCGTCGGACGGGCGGGCGTCGACGGAGATGTGCCTGCCGGAGTCCGTGATGAGGTTGACGGTCGCGTAGAACGTGGTGCCGTGGACGTCCGAGATGTTGACGGAGTCGATCGTGGCGCCCAGTGCGTCGAGCGTCGACACGAAGAGGTCGTGCGTCATGGGACGGCCGTCCTTTGTGCCGTCGATTCCCATGGATATGGCCGTCGCCTCGACGGTGCCGATGCGGATGGGGAGCTGCGTGTGCATGCCCGCGTCCGAAGGCTTCCTTGTAGTGAGGACGATGAGCGATGCGACGGGTCCGCCGCCGACCACCACCGTCTGAATGTCCATTCTTACCAAGTGACCCACCTCTCTGTTGCGTGGATATGTTACCCACTATCTGGTGGGACGCAAGCATTCTTTACCAAAGAATGGACAAGGCATGTGGGACGTGACGGGTGGCTTAGGGAGGGAATGGGCCGCGGGAAATGTGGAGGAATCAAGGACGCGAAAGAAAATAAAAAAGCGGTTGACCGAAGGGGGGAACCTGAGTAATATTACTTCTCGCGTTGGGCCCGTAGCTCAGTTGGTCAGAGCGTCCGGCTGATAACCGGGAGGTCACAAGTTCGAACCTTGTCGGGCCCACCACTTGTTTCGCGAATAGTCGCCCCAGCGCTAGCCGAGTCGCCGCTGGGGCGATTATTATCGGGGACGTAGCTCAGCTGGGAGAGCGCGGGCTTTGCAAGCCTGAGGTCGTGGGTTCGATCCCCATCGTCTCCACCATGGAACGTTCAGGCTACGCCTTTTGGGCGTGGCCTTTTTCGTATGCGGATACGTTGGCGCGTGGCGATGCCTTTAGCGTGGCGTGCCATCACCACCAGATAACCCTGAAGCGGGATGCGAGGCCCGCATGGCCCGCCGCGGCCGGCGTGCCACCGAGAATGGGGTCGCCACCCCTGAGCGGGCACCTGGACGTGGCGCCGGGGCTGCCAGGCGTTGTCAGGGACCTCCTTGCGGGCTGGTGGCGGACCTGGGTTGCCGAAGTGGGAAATTCGGGCATGGGCGCTCCTTCGCGACGATGGGAGGCACATGGTAGCAGGGGCGCCTTGCGGGTAGCTTGCCCATGCCTTGTGCCAAACTTTGGCCAACGGTAACGCCTGACCTGCGGATATGCGCTCTTCTCGCCCGTGGCACATTTGGGTGGGACGGATTTGGAAGCTGTGATAGAATCCTCTTGCACATGCGGGCATCGCCAAGTGGTAAGGCAATGGCTTCCCAAGCCATCATCCGCGGGTTCGAATCCCGTTGCCCGCTCCAGAGCATGCAACGGGCCCCTCTGAGGGCCCGTATTCATTTGTTGCATATGAGTCCGCGTGGAAGGCGCCGCCTGTGGCGGTGCCGGGCGGACCAGTGCGAAGTTTACGGGAGGAGAAGCGCATGGGGATGACGCTTGAGGAGTGCACGCTGGCTATAGAGGGCCTGGACGCGCAGATGGACAGGTACGCCGAGCTGCTGGTCCGCAAGGGGCTGGCCGTGCGCGAGGGACAGGAGGTCGTGGTCCAGTCGCCCGTGGAGTGCGCCGACTTTGCGCGCCGCGTGGTGCGGAACGCGTATCGCGCGGGTGCGGGCCACGTGACCGTGATCTGGGGTGACGACGTGATGAGCCGCCTGGAGTTCCAGAACGTCCCGACGGAGTACTTCAGGCACGTTCCCGGCTGGAAGGCCGAGCAGCTCAACTCCCTTGCGGAGGCGGGCGCGTCCTTCCTCTTTATTGAGGGCAGCGACCCGGAGGCGCTTGCCGGCATCGACCCCGCCAAGCCCGCGGCGGCCGCGTACGCGAGGAACACGCAGTGCCTTTCCTTCCGCAACGGCATGGACTTTGGCAAGAACGTCTGGTGCATCGCCGGAGCGCCGGTAAAGGCATGGGCAAGGAAGGTCTTTTCCGACTGCTCCGAGCACGAGGCGTACTACCGACTGTGGCTCGCGATCCTGAAGACGGCCCGCGCCGATGGTGAGGACCCGCAGCAGGACTGGGAGACGCACAACGCGGAGTTCGAGAAGAACAAGCGCCTGCTCAACGGCTATGCCTTCGACCGGCTGCACTACGTGGCCAAGAACGGCACGGACTTTACGCTGGGCCTGAACCCCAAGGGAATCTGGGAGGGTGGCGCCGGCCGCACCGTGGACGGTACTGTGTTCTTCCCCAACATCCCGACGGAGGAGGTCTTCACCTCCCCGGACCGCATGCGCGCCGACGGCGTGGTGCACTCCGCGCTGCCGCTCATCCACGCGGGACAGCGCGTGGACGACTTCTGGCTGCGCTTTGAGGGTGGCAAGGTCGTGGAGTACGACGCCGCCGTCGGGCGAGAAGTGCTGCGCCACATTATCGAGACCGACGAGAACTCGTGTCGTCTGGGGGAGTGCGCGCTTATCTCCAAGACGACGCCGATCCGCCAGTCCGGCCTGCTCTTTTACGACACGCTGTACGACGAGAACGCGAGTTGCCACCTTGCCCTGGGCACCGGCTTCCCCGAGTGCCTGGAGGGCGGGCTCGACCTGGACAAGGACGCCCTTCTCGTCCAGGGCGTGAACCAGTCCACCACGCACGTGGACTTTATGATTGGCACGGACGACCTCAACGTCACGGGCGTGACGCCCGCCGGGGAAGAGGTTCCCGTGTTTTGCAACGGCAGCTGGGCTTGGGAGGCCGAGTAGGCTTCCCACGTGGTATGATTTCGCGTACGCCGTAACGGGTCGTTAGCTCAGTTGGCAGAGCAGGGGACTTTTAATCCCAAGGTCGAGGGTTCGAGGCCCTCACGACCCACCACCGCAAGCCAGGGGCAGGTCATGGCAGATGCCGTGACCTGCCCTTTTTCACTTTGGGGCACGCGTCGCCAGCATCCCGCGAGGGCCGCCACGACGTGCGTCGCGTCCTTCTCGACAGTCTATGCAATGGTATGAATAGTGATGAGAAGGACGGTAACCGCCGCCACGGGCGACAGCTAAGTGCAAGTTTGCGCACGTAGATGACGTGAATCCTGCTGGTGGGAAAACGTAAGCACTGTGTGTGCAAATTGTTACGAACGTGTCTCGTTGCAAGATTCTCGGCCATCGGTAGCGTTTGAGCCGCTAAAGTGTTCACACAACAAAGGCGGCTACTGAGGCTCATCCAGTGGCAAGAATCAGGAGGGGAGTTTTACAATGGCATTTGCATCCAACATGAACAACTCCCTCCGACGCCAGGATCGACGTACCACGCTGCGACGCCAGCGCGTGCTCACTCCGGTCCGATGAGGCATAGCCATATAGCCTAAAATCTGGACAACTGAGACGCCTGGCATTGCCAGGCTTTTTTTGTACCTAAAACGCAGGTGCAAACAACCGGGGCACAGCCCCGTGGCCATATCTATCTGCATTTTCCCAAACAGGCAATCAGGACAAGGAAACAGGGGTGTCTATCATGGCAGCAGCAAAGGAAAAGGTCGTACTGGCATACTCGGGTGGTCTGGATACCTCCGTCATGGTCAAGTGGCTCCAGATCGAGAAGAACCTCGACGTGGTCGCCATCTGCGGAAACGTTGGCCAGGACGCCCAGGACCTCACCTGGATCGAGAAGAAGGCCTACGGCATGGGCGCCGTGTACTCCAAGGCGCTGGACATGCGCGAGGAGTACGCGAACGAGGTCCTGACCAAGGCCATCGCGGCAAACGGCATGTACGAGGACACGTACCCGCTGCTATCCGCTCTGTCCCGTCCCCTGATCGTGAAGCACCTGGTAGACATCGCGCACGAGACCGGCGCCTCCTACATCTGCCACGGCTGCACCGGCAAGGGTAACGACCAGGTCCGTTTTGAGTCGAGCATCCACGCGCTCGACCCCGAGCTCAAGATCCTGGCGCCCGTGCGCGAGTGGGACCTCCACACCCGCGAGGACGAGATGGAGTGGGCCAAGCAGCACGGCGTGCCCGTTCCCACCACGGCGGCCAAGCCGTACTCCCTGGACGAGAACCTCTGGGGCCGCGCCATCGAGTGCGGCGCCCTTGAGGACCCCTGGAAGGAGCCCCCTACGGACATCTACACGCTGACCGCCGACCCGATGAGCGCCCCGGACGAGCCCGAGGAGGTCGTACTCGGCTTCGAGCAGGGCAAGCCGGTCTCGCTCAACGGCAAGAAGATGGACCTGCTGAGCCTCATCATCAAGATGAACAAGATTGCTGGCAAGCATGGCTACGGCCGCCTCGACATGATCGAGGACCGCGTGGTTGGCATCAAGAGCCACGAGGTGTACGAGTGCCCCGGCTCCCTCGCGATCATCAACATGCACAAGGCCCTCGAGACCATGTGCCTGGACGGCGCGACGCTCAAGTACAAGCACATGATCGACCAGCAGTGGGCGACCACCGTGTACAACGGCCTGTGGTTCTCGCAGCTCAAGCAGGCGCTGGACGCGTTCTGCGCGGACACGCAGAAGTTCGTGACCGGCGAGGTCAAGGCCAAGTTCTACAAGGGCAGCATGACCGTGACCGGCCGCAAGAGCGCCTACTCCCTGTACGACTACAGCCTGGCGACCTACGGCGAGGGCGACACCTTTGACCGCAGCGCCTCCAAGGGCTTCATCGAGCTGCACACGCTCGCGGCCACCACGTGGTCCAAGACGCAGGGCCCCGCCGCGGAGTACGAGCTCCAGAAGCAGAACGCCAACATCCACGTGGCATAGCGCCACCGGTGTGGGAGCCGCGTTTCTCGCCTGGAAAACATGACTCGGTCCAGGCGGGAGGCGCGGTAAGAAGAACTACCATCCAAGCTGGGCGGGCCCGCCTCGTGCGGGCCCCTTCCATGTCGGGCGATACAGAAAGGCAGAGATCTATGGCACTGTGGTCCGGCCGCTTTGAGCAGGGCGTGAGCGAGTTCACGCAGGAGTTTGGCGCCTCGCTGGAAGACGACAAGAGCATGTACGCGCAAGACATCACGGCTTCCATCGCGCACGCGCGGATGCTCGCCAAGCAGGGCATCATATCCCAGGAGGACGAGTCCAAGATCGTGGACGGCCTGCAGAAGATCAAGGGCGAGATGGACGCCGGCACCTTTGAGTGGGACGTGAACGACGAGGACATCCACATGGCCGTGGAGGGTCGCCTCATCAAGGACGTTGGCGCGGCGGGCGCGCGCCTGCACACGGGCCGCTCGCGCAACGACCAGGTGGCGACCGACATCCGCCTGCTCGCCAAGGACATGCTGGCCGAGCTCGCGCAAGAGAACTGTAAGCTCCGCGCCACGCTGATCAAGGCGGCGGAGAAGAACTTCGACGTGGTCATGCCCGGCTACACGCACATGCAGCACGCCCAGCCCGTGCTCTTCTCGCACCACCTTCTGGCGTACTACTGGATGTTCGCGCGCGACTTCAAGCGGATCGTGGACGCCTACGACGACGCCGACGCCAACCCGCTGGGCTCCGCGGCGCTTGCGGGCACTACGTACCCGCTCGACCGGTTCTATACCACGGAGCTGCTGGGCTTTGACCACCCGATACAGAACTCGATGGACGCGGTTTCCGACCGCGACTACCTGCTTGACCTGCTGTATGCCTGCAGCGTGAGCATGATGCACCTCTCGCGCCTGTGCGAGGAGATCATCACGTGGTCCACCACGGAGTTTGGCTTCATCACGCTGAGCGATGCGTACTCCACGGGGTCCTCCATCATGCCGCAGAAGAAGAACCCCGACTTTGCCGAGCTCACGCGCGGGAAGTCCGGCCGCGTGGTGGGCAACCTGGTGGCGCTGCTCGTGACCATGAAGGGCCTGCCGCTCGCCTACAACAAGGACCTGCAGGAGTGCAAGCGCGGCGCAATGGACTCCGCCAAGACGCTGCGCGACTGCATGGTGTGCATGGAGGGCATGATAGACACCTGGGAGGTCCACAAGGACAAGATGCTCGCGGAGGCCAAGCTGGGCTTTACGGCCGCGACCGACGTGGCAGACTACCTGGCCAAGCGCGGCATGCCGTTTAGGCAGGCGCACGAGGTGGTGGGCGAGCTGGTCCTGTACTGCGAGAAGCACCACAAGGGCCTGGAGGACCTCACGATCGACGAGTTCAGGGCGGCAAGCGACCTGTTTGACGAGGACGTGGCCAAGGACCTTGACCCGGCGGGCATCGCGCGGGCGAGAAACACATACGGTGGCACCGGCCACGACGCCGTGAGGCAGCAGCTCGAGGAGGCTCGGGACGGCCTGCGCGAGGACGAGGCCGCGGCCGCGAGCCTGTAGCGGGGGAGGGCGCGGTCCTTCTCGCCCGCTGCCCACGCCCATGTGGGCGTGACAGTCTTTTGAGCATGGGGGCCCTGCACGTGCGGGGCCCCTTTGCGCGGTAGAATCAACCCGTACGCGATGCCCAGCAAAGCAGGCCGCGCCTGCGCCACACGAGAGGAAGTCCGCATGATTGACCGCTACACCCGCCCCGAGATGGGAAACATCTTCTCTCTCGAGCACAAGTACAAGGTATGGCAGGAGATCGAGGTGCTCGCGTGCGAGGCGCATGCCGAGCTGGGCGAGAGCGGCATCACCAAGGAGGAGGCCAAGTGGATCCGCGACCACGCCAACTTCAACAAGGAAGAGGTTGACCAGATTGAGGCCGTGACGAACCACGACGTCATCGCGTTCCTGACCAACATGGGCTCCTACATCGACGCCGACGTGCCCGAGGGCCAGCCCAAGCCCAGCCGCTGGGTCCACTACGGCATGACCAGCTCAGACCTGGGCGACACGGCGCTCTGCTACCAGCTGTGCGAGGCCACGGACATCCTGATTGACGACTGCCGCAAGCTGGGCGAGATCTGCAAGCGCCGCGCCTTCGAGGAGCGCGACACCCTGTGCGTGGGCCGCACGCACGGCATCCACGCCGAGCCCATGACGTTTGGCATGAAGTTTGGCAGCTGGGCGTGGGAGCTCAAGCGCGACCTGGACCGCCTGAAGGACGCCCGCAAGAACGTGTCGTTTGGCGCGATCAGCGGCGCCGTGGGCACGTACAGCTCCATCGACCCGCGCGTTGAGGAGTACGTGTGCGCACACCTGGGCCTGGTGCATGACCCGCTGTCCACGCAGGTCATCAGCCGCGACCACCACGCCTACCTGGCCGGCGTGCTCGCGACCACCGCGGCCACCTGCGAGCGCATCGCGACCGAGGTCAGGAACCTGCAGCGCACGGACACCCTCGAGGCCGAGGAGCCGTTCCGCAAGGGCCAGAAGGGCTCCAGCGCGATGCCCCACAAGCGCAACCCCATCACGGTGGAGAAGGTCTGCGGCCTTTCCCGCGTGGTCAAGGCCAACGCGCAGGTCGCCTTTGACAACGTGGCGCTGTGGCACGAGCGCGACATCAGCCACTCCTCCGCGGAGCGCGTGGCCCAGGCCGACAGCTTCATCGCGCTGGACCACATGTTCCAGTGCCTCATCCGCATCGTGGACGGCCTGCAGCTGTATCCCGCGCAGATGCTGGCAAACCTCAACAAGACCCGTGGGCTGATCTTCTCGTCCAAGGTCCTTCTGCACCTGGTCGACACGGGCATCACCCGCGAGGAGGCCTACAAGATCGTGCAGGAGAACGCCATGGCGACCTGGCACGAGATCCAGCAGTGCGACCCCAACGGCACCACGTTCCGCGCAAAGCTCGAGGCGGACCCGCGCTGCAGCCACCTGACCAAGGAGGAGCTGGACAAGATCTTTGACCCGTGGAGCTTCCTCGGCCGCATCGGCGTGGTGTTCGACAGGCTGGAGCAGCTCAGCTTTGACTAGCGGCTGGTAGACGCCGTGCGCAGTCCGCGCCGGCAGACAAGGTAAAGGCAGGTGAGAAGACCCTTGGCTTTGGCTGAGGGTCTTCTTGTGTGCTGGGGCGTCCGACCAGGGCGGCTGGGTATACTGTTCCCGACAGAAAGGACGTGCATGTTCCACTACGACTTCATCCCGCGCGGCGTCTGCTCGCGCGCCATACACATCGGCCTGAGCGACGACGGCAAGACCATCGAGCACGTGAGCTTTGAGGGCGGCTGCAACGGCAACCTCAAGGCCATCGGCAAGCTGACCGCCGGCATGCCCGTGCGCGACGTGGTGGAGCTGCTCGCCGGCAACACCTGCGGCATCAGGAAGACCTCCTGCGCCGACCAGATGACCATCGGCCTGGAAGAGGCGCAGGCCGCGCTCGAGAAGAGCGGGCGCTAGCGGCCGATGCGTCGCGACGGGGCCAGACATAGCATGACCCGCAGGGGTCTCTTCAGGGCGGGCGCTGCCGCGGGAACGGCGGCGGCCGTCATAGGCGTGGTCGCGGGCTGCGGTCGCAACACGCAGAGCGACAGCAAGAGCCCGACCGTGGTGAACGACAAGTCCGCCGACTACGTGATCGACCCCAAGACGAACAAGAGCAAGTACAAGTCCGTCGACTCGAGCCTCAAGGCGAGCAAGGAGTACACCATCGCCACCGGCAACGTGCTCCACGCCGGCGAGGGCACGTGGCTTCCCGTGACGACGGCGGGCTCCTCCGCGACCCCCATGGTGAAGGGCTCTGCGCTCTCCATCAAGACGGGCGAGCTCGCGGAGGTCGTGAGCAAGGCGTACACGAAGAACGACTCCAACATGGTCATATACGACGTCCGGTGCTCGGACAGCGTGTACGCCTGGAGCGAGCTCGACCTGCTCACGCACAGGTGGTGCCTGTACGCCGCCGCGTTTTCCGACGGGGCCATTTCCGGCGACGCCACGACGCTGTGGCGGGCCAACAAGAACTACGACCCACCCCTGTTTGCGGTAACGGGGGAGCGCGTGATCTGGCTCGTGATGCCCTCGACAACGGGAACCAAGACCGCCAAGAGCTCCGTCTGCTACGTGTGGACGCTTGGCGACTCCAAGGCCCGCGCGGCCATCGAGTCCCCCGGCAGGTTTGCCACGGAGCCCGCGGTTTCCGACGGCACCGTGACGCTCACGCCACGCGTCCGTGCGGACAAGGGCACGTACTACGGCATTACCGCCTACAAAGTGAGTGACAGCCTGTCCAAGCAGGTGGACCAGCTCGTGCTGCCCTCGACCGTCAAGCCCATGAACGCCGTCCGCATTGGCGACGACTTTGCGTTCTCCATCGAGGCGAGCTACGACTCCGGTGGGCTCCTGGGGACGATGGGCTCCTACATCGGCCACGGGGACGGCCCCTTTGTGGCGCTCTCGCGTGAGCCGTACGCGCCCATCGCGGGCAAGGACGGCACGTACGTGGTGAAGAGCCGCGCCTCCTACTTTGTGATCGACACGGACAAGCGCAAGTACTCGGTCCTCTCTGCCAAGAACCGCTGCGTGGACTACGGCGAGTATCCGGCCAGCATGGGCAGCGTGGACGACTTCGTGACTTTCTCGACCATCAAGGACCAGGACACCGGACTCCCGACCTCGGTCTCCGTCCGCGTATTTTCCCTTTAGTTCTAGGAATGAGAAGGCGCCTTCCGCGGTAAAATAGAGAGGGTATCACAAAAAAAGCTCTTAAAGAGCGCAATACAGAATCACCGTGCAGAGGAGACCGACCATGGCTTCGGAAGAGAAGCGAATCCTGCTAGTTGAAGACGAGAAGACCATTCGCGACGCGGTCGCGGCATACCTCGAGCGCGAGAACTACATCGTCCGTGGCGTTGGTGACGGTCAGAGTGCCCTCGAGGAGTTCGAGAAGCACTCCTTCGACCTCATCATCCTGGACCTCATGCTCCCCAAGCTCTCTGGTGAGCGCGTCTGCCGCGCCATCCGCGAGACCTCGAACGTGCCCATCATCATGCTGACGGCAAAGGGCGAGGTCGAGGACCGCATCATCGGCCTTGAGCTTGGCGCCGACGACTACCTGATCAAGCCCTTCTCGCCCAGGGAGCTCGTGGCACGCGTCCGCGCGTTGCTGCGCCGCGCCCATGCGGAGAGCGAGCCCCAGCTCGAGGTGCTCGACTTTGGCGACCTCGTGATCGACATCTCGGGCCACAAGGTCATGGTCGAGGGCAAGGAGGTCGACCTCACGGCCTCCGAGTTCAAGCTGCTGACCACCCTCGCGCGCTATCCCGGCCGCGTCTATACCCGCATGGAGCTTGTGGAGAAGGTCCTGGGCTACGACTTTGAGGGCTATGAGCGCACCATCGACTCCCACGTCAAGAACCTGCGCGCCAAGCTGGGCGACGACCCGCGCAACCCGCGCTGGTTGTACACCGTCCACGGTGTTGGCTACCGCTTCGAGGCACCGCAGCGTCCCGACAAGAAGGACAAGAAGGCGGACTCCGAGTAGCGCCCGGCGCTGCTCGAGGCGAGGGGCGAGGCGTAAGGCGTGGCCGACATAGACACAACGCGTGAGTACGACGAGCACAGGTCAAAGTCCAAGGGCGAGAAGCCCAAGGACAACAAGGCAGAGTACAGCACACTCAAGCACGACGATGGAGAGCACCGTCCCACCGCCTCGTTCAGGGGCAGGATGGCGTTCTTCTTTGCGCTGACTGCCGTCATGACCGCCATGATCCTTTCCCTCGTGCTCGCCATCGTGTGGGAGCAGCAGTTCCAGGGGTACACGAAACAGAACATGCAGCGCCTTGCGCAGCAGACTGCCGAGACCCTGGGCACGCAGTACGACAAGGGCGGCGGCAAGTGGTCCAAGAGCGTGATCGAGTATGCCAAGACCACCGTGTCCGCCTATCCCGACATCAGCATCCAGATCCTGAACGCGGACAGCGTCCTGATTTACGACGAGACCGCCGCCAACAGGGCGGCCTCCGGCAAGATGACCAAGGACGCGACGCAGAACCCCGTCCCGTCGAACGCGAACGACATCATCTCCGCAAAGGTGACGGACGAGAACGGCAAGACCGTGGGCACCGTGCGCCTGTGGGCGTTTGGCTCCGAGGCACTCATCACCAAGATCGACGCGGCCTTTAGGCAGAACTCCTACACGGCCATCCTGATTGCGGCGTCCGTCTCCATCGTGCTCGCGTGCCTGATCGGGTACTACTCCTCGCGCGCGCTCACGCGCCCCATCCAGAAGATCTCCTCCACCGCGAGGCAGATCAGGAACGGCGACCTGACGGCCCGCACCGGCCTCAAGGGAAACGACGAGTTTGGCCAGCTGGGCGAGACGTTTGACAGCATGGCGTCCGAGCTGGAGCGCGACATCAAGTTCGAGCACAGGCTGACGAGCGACGTTGCCCACGAGCTGAGGACGCCGCTCATGGCGATGCAGGCCACGGTCGAGGCCATGCAGGACGGCGTGCTGCCGGCGGACGACGAGCACCTGGAGACCGTAGCGAGCGAGGTCAGGCGCCTTTCTCGCCTGGTCGACGCGATGCTGCACCTTTCCCGCGTGGAGAACAACACGAAGTTCCAGACCGAGAAGACCGACATGGTCTTTGCGCTCAAGAGCCTGGTGTCCATGCAGGAGCAGCTCTTCAACGAGTGCGGCCTGCGCCTGCGCTTTGACGACAAGACGCCCAACCACGAGCTGTACGCGGACGTGAACCAGGACCTCATGCGCGAGGCCGTGACCAACCTGATGTCGAACGCCATGCGCTACACGCCCGAAGGCGGCTGGGTCGTGGTGAGCATCGCCCAGGAGGGCCGCAACGGCATGAAGATATCCGTGCGCGACACGGGAATCGGCATCGCCAAGGAGGACATTCCGAGGGTGTTCTCGCGCTTCTGGCGCTCCGATGCGAGCCGCGAGCGCGTGTCTGGCGGACTGGGCGTGGGCCTTGCCCTCACCAAGGAGATCATCGACAAGCACAACGGAAGCATCTCCGTCGAGTCCGAGCTGGGCAAGGGGACGACTTTCACGCTGCACGTTCCCCTGGAGCATAAGACCAAGCCCGAGACCACGGCAAAGTAGCGACGGGTGCCGCGCGTCCTTCTCCCTGTATGTGCCATGGGATTTGGCGTCTGCGCAGGGTGACGTATGTGCCAGTTAGGGCCAATCCATTACAATGGAGTGGCTATGCGCTTGCATAGACGGAAATCCAAGCAATGAGGGGAGAAATCTCATGGGAGCCATGGAGCTTCGACCGGATTCTCACGGCAAGGTACGCGACATTTATGACTGCGGCGACAGCCTCCTGATGGTCGCCAGCGACCGCATCAGCGCTTTTGACTACATCCTGCCCGACGAGATTCCCTACAAGGGCGAGATCCTTTCGCGCATCTCCGCGTTCTGGTTCAACAAGTTCGCGGACATCATGCCCAACCACCTGATCTCGATGGACGTGAAGGACTATCCGGAGGAGTACCAGAAGTACGCCGACTACCTGACCGGTCGCTCCATGCTGGTCAAGAAGGCCAAGACCATCCCCATCGAGTGCATCGTGCGCGGCTACCTGACGGGCTCCGGCAAGAAGACCTACGACCAGAACGGCACCGTGTGCGGCATCAAGCTGCCCGACGGCCTGGTCGAGGCATCCAAGATCCCCGAGCCGATCTTCACGCCGTCTACCAAGGCTGCCCTGGGCGACCACGACGAGAACATCAGCTTCGAGCGCTGCGCCGAGCTGGTGGGCGAGGACGTTGCCACTCAGCTGCGTGACGCCTCCCTCAAGCTCTACACCACCGCCGCGGAGTACGCGAGCACGCGCGGCATCATCATCGCGGACACGAAGTTCGAGTTTGGCTTCATCGACGGTAAGCTGACGCTAATCGACGAGGCGCTCACGCCCGACTCCAGCCGCTTCTGGCCCGCCGAGGGCTACGAGCCCGGCAAGGTCCAGCCCAGCTACGACAAGCAGTACGTGCGCGACTGGCTCAAGGCGAACTGGGACATGAACGGCCAGCCGCCACACCTGCCGGCCGAGGTGATCAAGGGCACGTCCGAGCGCTACCAGGAGGTCTTCGAGCTCATCACCGGCAAGAAGTTTGCACCCATGAAGGAGTCCCATGTCTCTGCGTGATACCATCAACGGCGCCAGGCAGGAAGCCGCCGCAGCCAACGCCCCGCTCGCTAAGAAGGACGATAAGGACGAGAAGGACGAGGCCGGCGACTCCGAGAGGACGGGTTTCTCCAAGAGGTCCGTCTCTAGGGCGAAGCCCGCTCGCGAGGCCGCCGCTGGCGTGAGGGTCGTCTCTGCCGGCAGCTCTGCGGGCAAGTCCTCCGCTTCCACCGCGGGCAAGACGCCCGTGGAGATGACGAAGGACGAGAAGAAGCGCGCCCGTCAGGAGCGCAGGACCGAGCAGGACCGCAGGACCTCCGCGTCCCAGATTCTCCTGCACGACACGCCGGGCTACAAGAAGAGCCAGAAGGTGTGGTGGGGCCTGCTGGGCTCCGGCTTTGTGTGCACCATCGTCTCGTGGCTCATCCCCAACGTGTACCCCAAGGCGGTTGCGAGCAGCGCGGCACTCAACGTCGTGCTCCTCATCCTGCTGATCCTTGCGTACGGTCTGATCATCGCGGCCTTTGTGTACGACTGGCGCGTTGTCAGGCCCATGCGCAAGAAGGCCGAGGCCACGACGAACCGCATGACCAACAAGAAGGTCACGCAGGTGCTGCGCGGCGAGGCCAACGAGATTGCCCGCGAGCAGGCAGAGCGCGACGAGGCCAAGGCCGCGCGCCGCGCCAAGCGGAACCAGAGGCACGAGCAGCATAAGTAAGAAACTGGTTCACCTGCCAGCCAAGAGATGATAGAATGGCTAGGCACGGCCCCGTAGCTCAGGGGATAGAGCACAGGTTTCCTAAACCTGGTGTCGTTGGTTCGAATCCGACCGGGGTCACCATTGAGTTTAAGCAGGTCACGCGGCAAATTCCGCGCGGCCTGCTTCTCTTTTATAGGCGATGTGTACCAGAGCGCATACCAAATGTGTGCCAAATTGGTAGGTGCGGGGCCATGGCTCGGGCCGCGTCTAGTGACGAATTAGTCTCACGTGCCCAGGAATAGATAACTATTGCGGTTGGAGATTGTCAGCAACCAGCATACGAAAAGGGGCGCACCCGACTGGATTCGCCCCTCTGCTACGTCATGGCTGCAGCTATGGTTGCTGCACTTCTCCACTATTGGCTAGGAGTCGCGGTGGTCGATTTTCCTGTTGTAGAGCCGCTGTTGCTGCTGCTCGAGTTGCTGTTGCTGTTGCTACCGTTCGAGTTCGTGCTGTCGGTCGTGGTGCTCGGTCCGTTGGAGATGACCAGCGTGATCGTGGCACCGCTCTTGGCCGACGTAGAGGACTGCGAGATGACGGTTCCCTGCGCGACGCTGGAGCTGTTCTGGTAGGTGAGGGAGTACTTGAAGCCCTCGGCCTCCAGTGCGGCCTCAGCGTCCTCGGCGGTGGAGCCGACGACGTTGGGCACGCTCACCGTGCTGGGGCCGTTCGAGACGTAGATTGTGATCGTGGCGCCCTTGTTGGCAGTGCCGGTGGGGGACTGGTTGTAGACCGTGCCCTTGTCGGCGGAGTCGCTGTTGCCGTACTTCACGTCCACTGCGAAGCCAGCGGCCTTGAGCGTCGCGGTTGCGGTGCTCTCGTCCTGGCCGGTGACGCTGGGCACGTCGACGGACTCCTTGCCCTTGCTGAGCTGGTAGGTGACGGTGTCGCCGGTCTTGGCGCTGGTGCCACCCTCGGGGCTCTGCGCGGCGACCTTGCCCACGTCGACCGACTCGCTGTAGACGGAGTCGCCGGCCTGGCCAACGAGTCCGACCGCGGAGAGGGCCTTCTCGGCCTCGGACGGGCTCATGCCCGTGAGGTCGGGCACCTTTACCGTCTCTGCCGGGGCGGGTCCCTTCGAGATGACGAGGCTGATCTGTGTGCCCTTGGTGACCTTGCGGCCGGAGTCGGGCGTCTGGTCGATGACCAGGCCCTTTGCGACCGTGCTGGAGTACTGGCGCTTAACGGAGCCGCGCTTGAAGAAGTCCGAGCTCGAGATTGCCTTGAGGGCGTCGGACTCCGTCATGCTGAGGTAGTTTGGCACCTCGCGCGTCGCGTTGTTCGCGTTATAGAGGGTGACAAGACCCACGATCACCGCGATGAGCGCGGCAATGCCCAGGATGGAGAAGAGCACGACGCGGTGCTTGTGCTTCTTTGCGGCGGCGTCGGCCTCTGCCTGCGCGCGCTGCGTCGCGGACTGGGGCCTGATGTGCTCTGCGGTCTCGACGCGGGGCAGGCTCTGGGTGTTGCCGGTCGAGCCGATGGTCCCGATTGCGGGAACCACGGGGTTGGCGGGCAGCACGGACGTGGCCGTGTCGACGGCGGCGAGCCTGCCGGCAAGGTAGTCGCGAAGGACGTGATAGAGCTCGTCGGCCGTCTGGAAGCGGTCCTTGGGGTCCTTCTGCATGCACTTGAGGATGATGCTCTCGAGCGCGGAATCGACGGCGGGGTTGATGGCGGTGGGAGGGACGGGCTGCTCGTTCACCTGCTTGAGCGCGACGGAGATCGCGTCGTCACCATCGAACGGCACCCTACCCGTAGCGGCCTCGTACATGACGATGCCGAGGGAGTAGATGTCGGTGGTGGGGCCAAGCTCCTTGCCCTGGGTCTGCTCGGGAGAGACGTAGTGAGCGGTGCCGAGCACGGAGTTGTCCGTGGTCAGGTGGCTGTTCTTGGCGCGAGCGATGCCGAAGTCCATGACCTTGATGTTGCCATCGGGCTGGACCATGATGTTCTGCGGCTTGATGTCGCGGTGGATGATGTCGTGCTTGTGGGCGACGGAGAGCGCCTGGGCGATCTGGCTGCCGATCTGGGCGACCTTCTTGCTGTCGAGGGCACCATGCTTGCGGATGCCGCTCTTGAGGTCGGTGCCGCGCAGGTACTCCATGACGATGTAGTAGGTGTCGCCGTCCTTGCCCCAGTCGTACACGGAGACGATGTAGGGGCTCTGCAGCGCGGCGGCGGCCTGGGCCTCCTGCTTGAAGCGCGCCGCGAACGACGGGTCCGCCGCATACTGCGGCAGCATCGTCTTGATGGCGACCGTCCTACCGAGCACCTCGTCCAGTCCACGGTAGACAATGGCCATGCCGCCAGTGCCTATCCTGTCCTGAACGGTGTACCGTCCGCCAAGAACTCTTTCAGACATCGTCTCTCCGTCTCTCCCAAAACAGTCGCGAACCCGCGACACTCAACATTCTAATGTAGACCGAACCGACCCTCGTCAATGCACAACGAGCACTTATTTGCCAGCGCCGCTCGACTGCACGTTCAGGCAGGTAGAGAGCACCTGGCCGGCCACCGATGCGGCAACGCCGACCATATCCTCTCCACTGGTTCCCTCGATGCAGACCGATATTGCGACGGTGGGCTGGTCATAGGGTGCAAAGCCGATAAAGAGCGAGTTCGACGTGGTCGTGCTGACCTCCGCGGTGCCGGTCTTGCCGGCGACCTTGACGCCGTTCACCTTGGCGCCGTAGCCGGTGCCGTTCTCCACGACGTCCAGCATGGCCTCCTTGATCGAGGTGGCCGTCTGCGAGGAGATGGCCTGGCCAAGGGACTTGGGCTTCGTGGTGGAGGTCGTCGCGCCCTCGGGCGAGAGCACGTGGTCGACCACGTAGGGGTTCATGACGACGCCGTTGTTGGCGATGGCCGCCGCGATGACGGCGTTCTGCATGACCGTCGTCTGGGGACCGGCGGGGCTCGTGTGCTGGCCAACGGGCTGGCCGACGGCGGCCCATGCCGTCTCCCACTCGGTCATCTGCGCCGGGTCGGGCATGAGCGAGGCGACGGTCGAGAAGTCCTGGCCGAGCTTCTGGCCATAGCCGAAGGCGTCGGCGTAGCTCACGAGGTTCTTGGCGCCGATCTTGGTGCCGAGCTGGCCGAAGACGGTGTTGGCGGAGTAGGCGTACGCCTTCTTGAGGGTGAGATAGCTCCAGCTCTCGCTGTTGATGTTGGTGACCTTGGCCCCGCCGATCATGATGGACGCCGGCGCGGTGAAGCTCGTGTCGAGCGTGGCGATGCCGGAATCCAGCGCGGCGGCCAGGCTGACGGTCTTGAACGTGGAGCCCGGCGTGTAGAGCGTCTGAGTCGTGCGGTCCACGAGGCCCGCGTCGTTGGTACTCATGGCCGAGGAGATGTTGTTGTAGTCGAACGAGGGGTTCGACGCCTTGGCGAGCACCGCGCCGGTGGACGGGTTGAGCACGACGATGGCGCCGCGCTTGCCGTTGAGCGCGGATTCCGCCGCGCGCTGCATCTGCGAATTGAGCGTGAGCACCACGGACGAGCCCGGCGTCTCGATTCCGGCGAGCGCGTTGATGGCGCTCGACCAGGTGGAGTAGTCGGAGTGGCCGGTCAGGGTCTCGTTCATGGTCGCCTCGATGCCCGAGGCGCCGTACTGGGTGGAGAGGTAGCCCACCGTGTGCGTGGCCATGTTGCCCTGTGGGTAGGTGCGCTTGTAGGAGCCATCGGACTGCTTGGTGGACTCCGCGAGCGTAACGCCGTCGGACGTGATGATCGCGCCACGCTGTACCTGTGAGGACTTGGCGATGGTGTGGTTGTTGTTGGGGAGCGACTGGTAGTAGTCCGCCTTGAACACCTGGACGTACGTGAGGTTCGCGACGAGCAGCGTGAACATGAGGCCGAAGACCGTCACGAGCGAGACGAGCCTGTTGCCGAGCGCGACGCGGCCGAGAACGCCGGACTCAGGCGTGTCGAGGCCGATGCTGGCGCGGGCATGGGCGCCGTGCACCACGGACGTCAGGCCCTTCTCGACCGGAGACTTAGAGACGTTGCGCGCGGCGCCCAGCTCGATCTGGGCCTCGCGGCCGGTGCCCTCGTCTCCTGCCTTGAGGAGGAGTCCCACGATGATGAAGCTCGCGAGCAGGGAGCTGCCGCCCTGGCTCATGAAGGGCAGGGTCACGCCCGTGAGCGGCAGGAGCTTGGTTACGCCGCCCACGATGAGAAACGCCTGGACCGTGATTGCGGCGGTGAGGCCGACCGCGGTGAACGCGGACACGTCGGACTTGGCGCGCGCGGCCGTGGCGAGGCCCCTGACGGCGAGCAGGAGGTAGCCGATGAGCACCGCGGACGCACCGAGGAGGCCCATCTCTTCTCCGATGGCCGAGAAGATGAAGTCGGACTCGACGACGGGGATGAGCGTGGGAAGGCCCTTGCCGATGCCGGAGCCCACGAGGCCGCCGTCGGCGAGCGAGTAGAGCGACTGCACGATTTGCAGGCCCTTGCCGGACGGGTCGGAGAACGGGTTGAGCCAGATCTGGACGCGCGTACGGACGTGGCCGAAGAAGTGGTAGCAGAAGACGCCGCCGATGGCGAGCAGCACGGCGGAGATCAGCACGTAGCTGACGCGGCCCGTGCAGACGTAGAGCATGATCACGAAGAACGTGAAGAAGAGAAGGGCGCTGCCGAGGTCGCGCTCGAAGATGACGACGAGGAGCGACATGCCCCACATGAGGAGCATCGGCGCGAGCATGCGCAGGCGCGGCAGGGAGAAGGGCCCCACGTGGATGGCCGAGGCCGAGAGCATCTCGCGGTTCTCGGCCAGGTAGGCGGCCAGAAACAGGACGATGAGGATCTTGGCGAGCTCGCCCGGCTGGAACGAGAGCGGGCCGATGATGATCCAGAGCTTGGAGCCGCCGCGGGAGCTGCCGATGAGCATGGGGAGCAGCAACAGCGCCACGCCGATGATGCCCATGGTGAACTTGTACTGCGAGAGCGCCTCGATGCTGGGTACGAGGGCGAGTACCAGGATCATGGCCGCGACGGAGAGGAAGAGCCAGGTCACCTGGCTTACGGCAAGCTTTGGTGCGAGCCGCGTCACGAACGCGATACCGATGCCAGAAAGCAGGAAGACGATGGGGAGTATGGCCGGGTCCGCCTCCGGCGCGAAGCGCCTCACGGCGATGTGCGCGACGGCGAACGCCGCGAAGAGCCCGATGGGCACCGCGAGCGACGAGACCGACAGCGTGACCTTCATGTTCACGACGTACATGGCATACAGGAGGATGACGGGGACGGCTGCGGCAATGAGGAGTCCGAGCTCCGTGTTCCTGCGCGTGTTGATTGCCTTCTGCAACTGTGTCACCTCGATGTGCTGGAAGAGTCGTCCGATCCGGAGGAGTCGCTCGAGCTCGAGTCCGAGTTGGCCTTCGAGCGGTCTGCCGCGATGGCGGCGTCGGTCTTGTCCGTGTCTATCTGGTCCCGGTAGCTCTCGACCGTGCTCTGGGCGGTCTGCTCCGAGTCGACGGGGAGGCCGTCCTTGAGGCTCTGCTGCACCGCCGCCGGCAGGTCCTCCGTCTGCACGGAGGAGGTGTCGACCAGGTGGCTCATCTTTATGCCGAGGAACTCGAACGGCACGCCGGAGTAGATGCCCACGGTGCCGTTGTTGTCTCCCAGGTACCAGGAGTTGCTGACGTAGAGCCCGACGGCTGCCGCCACGATGGCGAGAAGGACGACGACCGCGATGATGCTGCCCCTGATCCAACGGCGGCGGTATGCGCGTCGCACCTCCTGGGAGCCGTCATCCAGCACGTCGACAACGACGACGGTCACGTTGTCGTGGCCGCCCGCCTCGAGCGCCGCCGAGACGAGGTTGTCGGCCGCGGTCTGCGGGTCGACGCTCGACACGGCGATGTCCTCGATCTCGGAATCCTCCACCATGGAGGAGAGGCCGTCCGAGCACACGATGATGCGGTCGCCGGCCGTCACCTCGAGCGTGAAGTGGTCGGCGTACATGTCCGGGTCGTTGCCGAGCGCACGCGTGATGATCGAGCGGGAGGGGTGCACCCTGGCCTCGTCCGCGGTGATCTCGCCCGCGTCCACAAGCTCCTCGACGTAGGAGTGGTCGTGCGTGAGCCGCACGAGCGCGCCGGCGTGGAGGAGATAGATGCGCGAGTCGCCCACGTGGGCGATGGCGACCTTGTTGTTCTCTATAAGCACGCACGAGGCGGTGCAGCCCATGCCGGGCTTGCCCTTGCCGGTGCGGGCACCCTCGATCACCTTGGTGTTTGCCGCCTCGACGGCCGCACCAAGGAGCACGTCGTCCGCATGGAGCGGCGCGTTCTCCGCAATGGTCTGGACCGCGATGGAGCTTGCGACCTCGCCGGCTGCGTGGCCGCCCATGCCGTCGCACACGGCGAACACGGGTGCCTGCACGAGGAATGAGTCCTCGTTGTGGCTCCTCACAAGCCCGATGTCCGTGCGCGAGCCCCAGGCGAGCCTGCCGTCCGAGCCTTTCTTCGAGTCCGTGCCCTCGCGGTTCTCGACCGGAATCGTGTCATGGCCCGGGCTGTTGACGGGCTTCTTGTCCCCATGACTCACGACCTTTGCGTAGAGGCTCTCCCTATGCAAAGGCAACGGCTTGAGTTTGAGCTTCCTCATCGACGGCTCACATGCATGATCGCATCGCCCACCTGGACCTCGTCACCGTCGCGCAGCGTGACGGGCTGGCCGCCGATGGGGCGGCCGTTGACGAGGGTGCCGTTCTTGGAGTTGAGGTCCTCGAGCACGAGCGCCGGGCCCTGGAGGGTGAAGCGCGCGTGTGTCGCGGAGACGAAGGGCTCGTTGATGACGATGTCCGATGAGGGACTGCGGCCCACGACGACGGGGCCCAGGATATCTACGTGGAGGCCCCTGAGCGCCTTGGAGCCCTTCTCCACGTCAACGGACCAGATGGCCGCGTCACGACGCTGGCCGCGCACGAGGCCGATGCCGGTCTTCATGACCGCAAAGAGGAAGGCGTAGAGAAGGACGACCAGCAGGATCCTGCCTACGAACAGAATGAGGTCGATCATGCGTGGTTCTCCCTGAACTCTAGGTTGACGAGACCCAGGGTGATGAGGTCGCCGTCAGCAAGCGTGCAAGAGGACACCTCGGCGTCGTTCACCATGGTGCCGTTGGTCGAGTTGAGGTCGGTGATGTGCCACTGCCTGCCGTCGTACGAGAGCTCGGCGTGGTGGCGCGACACGTTGGGGTCGTGCAGGACGATGCCGTGCGGCGTGCGCTCGCGACCGATCATCGTGGTGGGGGCGATGCCCGTGTAGGTGCGGCCAGTCTGGTGGTTGATGAGCAGGCAGGTGGCGGCGTCGGGCTCCTGGGCCTGCGCCACGGTGGCGTTGCGCTGCGGGTTCACCAGGGGGACGTTGCGGCGCTGCGTGACGGGGACCTCCTCCGCCGCCGGCTCGGGCGCCGGCCGCGCGGGGACGTCCTCGGGGTGCACGAAGTCCGTGGGGATGACGTTGAGGCCGGCGGACGCGTCCGCGATGGGCTCGACGGAGGGAGCGAACTCCTCGTGCATGAGTCCGTCGATGCTGTCGCGCGTTATGGGCTCGGGGTCCTGCGGCACGGCAGGCTGCACGGGCGCGGGAGCGGGCGCGGGCATGGGTGCCGGCTGGACGCCACGACGCGCGTTGCGCTCGCGGCGCGCGGCACGTCCGCGGGCGGGGCGCTTGGGCTCCGGCGCAGGCTCGGGCGTGGGGCTCAGCTGGTTGGCCGCGCCGCCCAGGCCGATGGAGCTGGAGAGAAACGCGTCCTCCTCGGCCCGCAGGCGTGCGAGGGTGTTGGCGTCCACGTTCTCCGCAAACACGGCAAAGCGGCCGCTCTTGAGGGAGGGGTCGATCATGAAGCGCGCGAGCGGCTTGCCCACGAAGACGTAGCCCTTCGTCTGGGCCTGGGCCTCCACAAAGGCCACGATCTCGGCCGTGAGCTGGGCGTACAGGGGACGCATGGCGGCGTCATCGGCCGCGGAGACCAGGATGGTGTACAGCGCCGGCGCGGTGTTGATGCCGTCGATCTCAAACGTCTCGTTCTCCATCTCGCGCGTGGCGCGCTTGGCAAGCTTCTTGAACGAGAACGGTTGCGTATATCCCTGCGGAGCGGCGCCAAAGGCATCCCCGACGCGGCTCTCGAACGTCTTAAGCAAGTTCATCTATATCCTCAACCTCCCCGTCCGCGTCGAGCGGACCCACCAGGTTGGTGGCTATGCACATGAGCAAACATAAGATTATCGCACTGAGGGCGTATTCCCACGTGGGGGGCATCCATATACCGCCATTCTCCACTCTGAGGGCGATGACCTGCGCGGCAATAAGAATGGCGGCACCAAGGACCTGTCCCGCGATACCAGACGCCACGGTGCCCCTCCAGCGGTACAGCTTGGAGGCAGCCCCGGCGGCAACGCAGCATCCCAGCAGCAGGAGCCAGAACGAGGGTAAAGCCAGCTGGGGGAGAAGTACGGCAACCGTGGCGGAGGCGTCAAACCGCGCCTGCACCGCCGCCAGGTACAGCGCCCGCCACGCGTAGGCGACGCCCGCCGTCGCGGCGGCCTGTGCGGGCGGCAGGCAGAAGCCGGCAAGCGCGCTGGCGCAGGCGGCCTGCCCCGTCGCGCAGGGCAGGAGCACGGCCGACGTGGAGAGGTGCTCCCTCGTGCCCACGGGGATCCACCAGCACAGGAAGCCCACGGTGCAGGCAAGTGGCAGCAACACCGCAGCGGCGGAGCCCGCGCCCGCGGTGCCGAGCAGCGCCGCGGCAAGCGCGAGCATCACGAGCGCCGCGCCAAGCGGGGGCCACGCGGCCGCCGCCGCGGCGCAGGCGACCGTGCCGCCCCACGTCATCGTGGGGTCCGCCGCGATTGCCGGTGCCACCTGGTAGACGGTCACCGCCGTGAGCGCCGCGGCAAGACCCCGCTCGCAGGCACCCGAAAGCCAGGGGTACCTATAGAGGAGCGGCAGCTCCTCTGGCTTGAACTCGTCCGAGCGGCGCGCCTCGTCCTTCTCGTCCTGGTTCATGAGCTCGCGGATCGACTGGGCGCCCACGTCGGGGTCTCCCAGGCCAAACACCACCTCGTTGGCGAACGCCTCCACGGAGGGAATGCGCTGCGTGATGCGCGGGTCCAGCGCCTGCATGATGGCCTCCTCGGCCATGCCCGCAAAGGCAGGGTCAAGCTTGCCGAGCGGCACCTTGGGCCCGCGCTCGATCTTGCGGAGCGACTCCTGCGCCGTCTTTGCCGCAAAGGGGTCCTCGCCGGTGAGCGCCTGCCAAACCACGACCGCGAGCGAGAAGATGTCCGTGCGCTCGTCCACCATGCCGCCCTCGATCTGCTCCGGCGGCATGTAGCCCACGGTGCCGCCGCGCGCGCCGCCGTATCCCGCGGCGGAGGCCAGCATGGCCATGCCAAAGTCGCAAAGCTTTATGGCACCCGAGTGCTCGATCATGATGTTCGACGGCTTGATGTCCAGGTGCAGCACGCCGTTCTCGTGCGCGAAGGAAAGCGCCTTGGCAACCTCCTGCACCAGGTAGGCGCACTCGTCGCCGGTGAGGGTGCCGCCCTCCACGCGCGCGAGGAACTCCTGCAGCGTGAGCCCGTCCACGTACTCCATCACCAGGTAGGCAAAGGACCGGTCCACCTCGAAGTCGAACATCGTGACGATGTTGGGGTGCGCGAGCATGCTGGAGGTGCGGGCCTCACCAAGCGCCTCCTCGATGGTCGAGGTGCCGGCCACTGTGCCGCCCTGCGTCATGAGCGGGATACGCTTGATGGCCACGCGCCGCTGGAGCCGCGTGTCCCAGCAGGTCAGGACCGTGCCAAAGCCGCCCGTGGCGTCCTGCGCCATGATGCGGTAGCGCCCGAGCAAAAGCGTCGGGCGCGTCTGCTCGCGGCCCTGCGCCGCTACGCGCTGACTCTGTTGGAGGTTGCTGTCACCCACGACGCCATCCTTGTCCGGCTCTGTCGCATTTATTGGCGTGATGAATGCCCGTGTGCAGACATTGTACTGTCGCCACGTGCGGGCGAGAAAGACGTGCCGCCCCGCTCGGGCACATTTCACCATATGCGCGTCATGCGGCTTTGAAACTCACAAAAATATTCCCTTGCCAAACGGATGAGAGTTGGTCTAGAATCTGGTCCTACGCGGGCGTGGCGGAATTGGCAGACGCGTACGGTTCAGGTCCGTATGAGAGCAATCTCATGAAGGTTCAAGTCCTTTCGCCCGCACCATTGAGCTTGAAGCCCCCTGTCGGCACGTCCGACAGGGGGCTTTTCCTTACGCGCGGGGCGCACGTCGCCGCAGCTAGCTGCAACAAAAGCCCCGCCGCGGGCACTTTGGTGCACCTGCGGCGGGGCTGCGTCTGCGGTGGGCGTTCTTCTCGCCCGTGGGCCGGTTGGGCTAGTGGTTGTCCTCGTCGAACTCGCTCCAGCCACTCTCGTCATCGCTGTCGTCAAACAGGTCCCAGTCGTCCGGAGACTTCTCGTGGTTGTGGTAAAGCTTGCGCGTCTTGCGCTCCAGCACGATGGAGATGACGAGGAAGAGCAGGATGCCGCCCACGATCAGCACGAGCACTCCCGTGCGGTCGTTGAACAGCCAATCGAAGAAGTTGCCAATCTGGCTCATGGCATGGCCTTTCTATAGTGAGTTCGTTAGTCGGGTTACAAAATGCATGATTTTGAACAACAAGTATATACTTGAGCAGCTGTACTGAGGCCCGCGTCCGCGAGCCGTCGCATACCTATACAAAGGGGAAACGAGATGCTCGACATCAAGTTTGTACGCGAAAACCCTGACGTGGTCGACAAGTCCTGCGCCTCCCGCCAGAACGCCCACTGGGACAGGGAGAAGTTCTTCGAGCTCGACGAGGAGCGTCGCAAGGTCATCGCTGAGGTGGAGAGCCTGCAGGCCGACCGCAACGCCGCATCCAAGCAGATCGGTCAGCTCATGCGCGAGGGCAAGAAGGACGAGGCCGAGGCAGCCAAGGCAAAGGTCGCCGCAAACAAGCAGCGCATCGCGGATCTGAGCGAGAAGCGCAACGACGTCGACAAGCAGCTCTTCGACCTCGTGGCGGCCATCCCCAACATCCCGCACGAGTCCGTCCCCTACGGCGTGGACGATTCCGACAACCCCGAGGTCCGCAAGTGGGGCGAGCCCACCAAGTTCGACTTCGAGCCCAAGGCGCACTGGGACCTTGGCCCCAGCACCGGCATGATCGACTTCGAGCGCGGCATCAAGCTCGCCGGCACCAGGTTCTACCTGCTGGGCGGCGCCGGCGCCCTGATGGAGCGCGCGCTCATCAACTTCTTTATCGACACGCACGTCAAGGCCGGCTTCACGGAGTGGTGGCCCCCCGTCATCACCAACTATGACAGCCTCTTTGGCACGGGCCAGCTCCCCAAGTTCGACGAGGACCTCTACCACGTCTCCGGCGGCATGTACCTGATCCCCACGGCCGAGGTCATGCTCACCAACATCCACCGCGGCGAGGTGCTCGACGGCTCCAAGCTGCCGCTCTGGTACACCGCGTTCACGCCCTGCTTCCGCGAGGAGGCCGGTTCCGCCGGTCGCGACACCCGCGGCATCATCCGCGTGCACGAGTTCGACAAGGTAGAGATGGTCAAGTTCGCCAAGCCCGAGGACTCCATGAACCAGCTCGAGTCCATGGTGGCCGAGGCCGAGCGCGTGCTGCAGCTGCTCAAGCTCCCGTACCACGTGGTGACCCTCTGCACCGGCGACCTGGGCTTCTCTGCCACCAAGTGCTACGACCTCGAGGTCTGGCTCCCCAGCTACAACAACTACAAGGAGATCTCCTCCTGCTCCAACTGCTGGGACTTCCAGGCGCGCCGCGCGAACATCAAGTACAAGGATCCCGCGGAGTTCAAGGGCACACGCTTCGTGCACACGCTCAACGGCTCTGGCCTCGCGGTCGGCCGCACCATGGCAGCCATCATGGAGAACTACCAGAACGCCGACGGCTCCATCACGGTCCCCGAGGTGCTGCGCCCCTACATGCGCGACATGGAGGTCATCAAGCCCATCGCGTAGCGCTCCAGACGGCGCGACGGGCGGCGCCCCCGCCCACGCGGGCGAGAAGAACCACGCTACATAGCTGAACCCAGACCGGGACGGCGCCCATCGCGGGCCCGCCCCGGTCTTCTTATGCGCCGCCATGGCGTGCCGAAAAAATATAGAACACACGTTCTATTTTTGGTCCAAAGAGGGTATCATGTCCTTAACGCAAACCAAGGTCAGAAGGAGGCCGCCATGAAAGACATCCTGCTTGGCATGAGAGGCACAAACGTGCTGCACACCCTCACGATGGGTGAGTCGCGAACGGTTGACCTGTTTGAGGGTGACCAAGGGCTCGAGGTGTGGGAGGAGACCCGTGGCCCCGTGACGTTGGATCTGTTCGGCACTCCCACGCACGTCAATAGGGTTGCGTTGGGCGGGGAGTCTCTCGCGCGTGTCTGTACGCTCTTGGGGCATGCATCTGGCGATGCCGTGGCAGCCTTGTCCGAGTTCTTCCAGAAAGGGGAGAAGACCGCCATGGACCTGATCGACTGGCTTGACCGTGCCGGCATCTCGTACGAGTCGGGAGACTCGCCCGACGGGTTCCTCATATAAAAGAAGAGGCCCCTTTCGGGGCCTCGAATTAACTGGTGCGGCGTATAGGATTCGAACCTATGACGTTCTGATTCGTAGTCAGACCCTCTATCCAGCTGAGGTAACGCCGCATGTGCAAGAGCCCATTGCTGGGCTCCAGAATAATCTGGTGCGGCGTATAGGATTCGAACCTATGACGTTCTGATTCGTAGTCAGACCCTCTATCCAGCTGAGGTAACGCCGCATTGCAGTAATTAAAATGCCACTCATCCGAATCCCCGTCAAGGGTAAATCTCATCTTTTTTAGGATTCAGCCTGGAATGTGTCATCTACCTGCAAGAAAAAGACCCGGCCACGTAAGTGGTCGGGTCCGAATGCTCTGGCGGAGAGCTGGGGATTCGAACCCCAGATAGGATCGCTCCTATACTCGCTTAGCAGGCGAGCACCTTCGGCCTCTCGGTCAGCTCTCCAAATGTCGTGCTTGGCAATAATACCCCACATTGCGCCAATCTCACAACAGTTACTCAAGAAAGAAGTTTTCGGTCACAACCACGTCACGTTTATGGTGCCTCACGGCATCCCACGTGAACCTGTTCGCAAACTCCTCCGCCGAGATGGCCTCGCCCCTCTCGGCAAGGCCGATGAGATTGGCCAGCCGGCCAACGATCGCTTCGGCGCTGATGCCTGCCTCCCTGAGCGAGGAGATGTCGGTGTCGCGGTCACGCTTCGACAGCCTGCGACCATCTGGTGCCACGAGGAGGGGCACATGAGCGCACGAGGGCTCTGGAAGGTGAAGAAGGCGCGCCAGGTAGGTCTGACGGGCAGACGAGGGAAGGAGGTCCCTGCCACGAACGACCTCGTTCACTCCCATGAGGCCATCATCCACAACCACAACGAGCTGATAGGCAAACACCCCATCGCTTCGTCTGATGAGAAAGTCCCCACAGTCTGTCGCGAGGTCCTCGTGGTAGTCGCCATAGACTCGGTCGCGAATGGTGACTTGCCCCTCGGCAGAGCCAGCGTCGGGCACCTTGAGACGCGTGGCTGGATGGCGATGCTTGCTCTTCTCGCGCACCTGGTCCGCGGTCAGGTGGCGGCACGTGCCCTGGTAGACGAACGTGCCGTCCGAGGCGTGGGGTGCCGTGGCGGAATGAAGTTCCGACCTTGTGCAGAAGCAGGGGTACGTGAGGCCCCGGGCGGTAAGGGAGTCGACTGCCTGCTCGTAGATGTCTAGGCGATCGCTCTGGAAGTAGGGTCCCTCATCCCAGTCGAGGCCGAGCCATTCGTAATCGCGCATCAGGTCGTCCGCCACGCGGCGATCCTGTGCCCTGGGGTCGATGTCCTCGATGCGGAGGACCATCCTGCCGTGCTGGGAGCGGACGGAGGCCCATGCGATGAGGGAAGAGAAAGCATTGCCCAGATGTATGTGGCCAGACGGCGTTGGGGCGAAGCGACCCACGGGAAGGGTATGCGCCACGTGGGTCCCCTGAATGCATCCGGTTGTCTGCCTTTGCGTCATCATGCAATACATACTAGCTTCACGACTTGCATGGCATGGAGTCTTTGGCCTTTTGCAAGGCATAAAAGGAAACAATTTGGCATGAACCCGTCATGCGAAAGAATTAGGTAAATTGCACAGTATTGGAATATAAAATAGATATATGCATTTCAGTTCTCTCGAAAATTAGCGTTTACCTTTGAAAACGATTTTTCTACCGTTTATAGAATCAAGAAATTCCTTTACAAAAAGTCCGTCCTGACGGTATAGTCTGGATTCTGTTCTAGAGGGCGGTGCGCAGGCATCGCCTTAAGTGTTTAGAAGACGAAGGAGAGAACATGTCCAAGGCATACGGCAAGCCAAACCGTGTTGTCATTGCCCTCGGCGGCAACGCCCTCGGCAACACCCCCGAGGAGCAGATCGCGCGCGTCCGCGCCGCCGCCCCCACGCTCCTGAGGGTCATCGAGCAGGGCAACGAGATCATCATCACCCACGGCAACGGCCCGCAGGTCGGCATGATCCAGAACGCCTTCGCCTACGCCCACAAGGACGACCCCGACAAGATCCCCGCCATGGACCTGCCCGAGTGCGGCGCCATGTCCCAGGGCTACATCGGCTACCACCTGCAGCAGGCCCTCGGCGTGGCCATGCACAAGGAGTACAAGCGCTGGCACGTCGCCACGGTCGTCACCCAGATCGAGGTCGACCCCGACGACCCGGCGTTCACGCACCCCACCAAGCCGATCGGCGCCTTCATGACCAAGGAGGAGGCCGACGCCGAGCAGGCCAAGCACCCCGACTGGACCATGGTCGAGGACTCCGGCCGCGGCTACCGCCGCGTCGTCGCCTCGCCGCAGCCCAAGAAGATCGTCGAGTACGAGTCGATCCTGAACCTCCTCGACAACGAGTTCATCGTCATCGCCTGCGGAGGCGGCGGCATCCCCGTCGTGCGCGACTACAACGACAAGGGCGCCTACAAGGGCGTCGCGGCCGTCATCGACAAGGACATGGGCGGCGAGCTCCTCGCCGAGGACTGCTCCGCCGACATGCTGGTCCTGCTGACCGCCGTCGACCACGTGGCCATCAACTTCGGCAAGCCCGACCAGGTCGACCTCGAGGACGTCACCGTCGAGGAGGCCAAGCGCTACATCGCCGAGGGCCAGTTCGGCAAGGGCTCCATGGAGCCGAAGGTCAAGGCGGCCGTCAAGTTCGCCGAGTCCCGCGCGGGCCGCACCTGCATCATCGGCTCGCTCGAGAAGGCCGCCGAGGCCATGGCCGGCCTCTCCGGCACCCGCATCCACGCGTAAGCGAGGGCGGAAACATTCGGACCAAAGGGTCCGAACCAGCTCGTAAATGATGGGGTCGCGACTTCGGTCGCGGCCCCATTTCTGTGTTGCGATTGTATGTGGGCGCTGGTCCCGAAGGACTGACTGCGAGAACGACGTGTCCTTCTCGCCTGCATAGGCGGAGGGCGGATAGGTTAGCTGCGCCAGAAGTCCTTCTTGAGCTCCTCGCGGTTGGGCTGCCCGCACTTCTTCATGATGTTGTGTAGGTGAGTTTTTATGGTGCCCTCGGCCAGGACCAGCTGGGTGGCAATCTCTCTGTTTGACTTGCCTTCCACGGCCAGTGCGAGGATCTCCGTCTCGCGCTTTGAGAGGTTATGGGCATTTGCGTATGCCGGGAGCCTGTTCTCGATGTGCTCCACGAGGTTCCTGTTGTGCTTCTGGGCGGAGGCCTGGACCTCGGGCGGCTCGTTGAACCTAAGTGCAAGGTCCTTGACGGTCCAGTAGAGCGTCATGCCGGCTACGAAGATCATCATCACGTTCTCGGAGATGCTGCGGCTCGAAAGGAAGACGCCAGTCAGCACGTCGTTGGATGCCGGTATGGGAGACAGGAGGATGACGTAGGTGTCCTCCGCCAGGATGCAGCAGGTGAAGACGAAGAGGATGGCGAAAATCTTGCGGCGCTTGACCATGCGCTGCTGGAAGATCTCGTCCTTGTTGGTCCTGTACGTCCAGTACGCGTAGCCGAGGCACGCGAAGATCGAGACCTGGCGCATGGTGTAGAAGAGCCACTGCCTTACCGGACCGTAGGGGAGCAGCAGGACGATGAGCGCCTGGATGACGCAGACGACGAGGTTCGGCATGATGGCCTTGCGCGGCTCGCGCACGTCAATCACATCGAAGATGATGAGCCAAAGGCAGCAGAGAATCAAGCCGCCAACGATAATTCTGAAGGCCGGGTTGTCGATCTCGTAGTAGTTGGAGTAGCTGACGACACCGACGTTCTGCAGGAGCCACTCGCCGCCAAATATCTGCGTCAGCTCTACAAAGTAAGCGGCAAAGAAGAGCGCCTGCGGAATGTACTTGAGGCGTCGGGATACGGCAAACGCGGCCATCGAGATCGATGCGGAACTCAGGCAGACGCAAAGCACGATGATGGTGTACACGAAGATGACCGTACTCAACTGCCCATACCTCCGCGCTCGAAGCGGAACCAACATAAGTACTATGTACTATTTGGCGTGAATAGGATATGCAGACCACAAATACGCCATTTGAGGTATTTGGTCACGTGCATTTATCCGAAAAGACGAAATGCTCGCAAACTTGAGGTTGCCTTTGCCAAGATGCGACAAAAACGCCCGCCGTCACCAACGACGAGCCTGGCGGAGGGGAACAAGTACACTTGAGCAACTACCGACGAAGGAGGTCACGTGCCTGACGCAAACATGGAAAATGGGGACTTCGTATTAGGGACGCCCGCGCTCGTCTGCAGGTGGAGGCTGTCGAACAAGACGCTTCCCCTCGAGAACAGGCACTTGCGTGCGCTTGCGGCGCGCAACATAGATGGCGAGGCCATAAAGACGGAGCTCGTCGCGTGGGCCAAACAGCACATAGAGTGGACGCTGCAGGACGGTGCGGTCTCGAACCCCGATGGGGTGCTCATGACGATCGTGGACGAGAACGGCTGCGCAGCGATGTCGGTCGGACCGTACGAGGAGCTTGGCGACACGAGGCTCTCGGCACTTCTCGCCCGTGCAGACCTCGCTCGCAAGGAGTCCGAGGAGGTGGGGGTCGCCCCCGAGATGCTTTGGGTCGCGAAGGGCGGAACCCTGATGAGAGAGGCGCGCCCCAACAGCGTGCCCTCGGGTGCGGTCTCGCTCGTCACCGACCTGGCCAAGACGCTGGGCATTCGCATCAACTATGTAAGCGACCTGCTGCGGAAGGTTCAGGGTAGGCAGATTGACTTCGACGAGGCCTTTCTGGTGTCCGACGAGCACGGCATTGTGCCCGCAAGCGACTGTGCCGGGCCGGAGGGGCGTCGCTTTGCGAGCGGTTACGCGAAGTTGCTAAGCAAGGCCGGAAAGTGACGCTGTCCTGCGGATTTGTAAGACGGGTCAATTCCTAGTAGAAATAAGGAATTTCCAGTCACCGTTTTCATGGAATATTGCATCCAAATTGCGCCATAATCCAAATGAGTGCGTGTCTTGCCAGGCGCGCTCAAAGGTTCTGCGACAGGAGCCGGCGGCAAGGGCCGCGACTCCGGCTAACCACCAAATCAACGGGCGCGCGACGGCGCCCGGAGGATGTAAGGAGAGGATATGGAACGTAAGTTCAAGTCGATGGACGGCAACGAGGCCGCTGGCTGGGTCTCGTACGCCTTCACCGAGGTAGCGGGTATCTACCCGATTACGCCTTCCAGCCCCATGGCCGACCACGTCGACCAGTGGGCCGCGAAGGGTCTCAAGAACATCTTCGGCAACCCGGTCAAGATCATCGAGATGGAGTCCGAGGGCGGCGCCTCTGGTACCGTTCACGGTTCCCTTGGTGCTGGTGCGCTAACCACCACCTACACGGCATCCCAGGGCCTTCTCCTCATGATTCCGAACATGTACAAGATCGCCGCTGAGGGTCTCCCCGGCGTCTTCCACGTGTCCGCGCGTACCGTTGCGACCCAGGCGCTCAACATCTTTGGTGACCACTCCGACGTCATGGCCTGCCGTCAGACCGGCTTCGCCATGCTCGCCGAGGGCAACGTGCAGGAGGTCATGGACCTCGCGCCTGTCGCGCACCTCGCCGCAATCACTGGCAAGACCCCGTTCCTGAACTTCTTCGACGGCTTCCGCACCTCTCACGAGATCCAGAAGGTCGCTGTCTGGGACTTCAAGGACCTTGCCGACATGATGGACTGGAAGTCCCTGCAGGAGTTCCGCGATCACGCGCTCAACCCCGAGCATCCTCACGCTCGCGGCAGCCACGAGAACGGCGACATCTTCTTCCAGCACCGCGAGGCCTGCAACGCCAGGTACGACGCGCTTCCCGCCGTCGTCCAGTCCTACATGGACAAGATCAACGCCAAGCTCGGCACCAGCTATCACCTGTTCGACTACTACGGTGCCGATGACGCCGACCGCGTCGTCGTCTGCATGGGCTCCTTCTGTGACACTCTCGAGGAGGTCATCGACTACCTCAACGCCCACGGCGAGAAGGTCGGCCTCGTCAAGGTGCGCCTCTATCGCCCCTGGTCCGTCAAGGACTTCGTCGCGGCGCTGCCCAAGACCGTCAAGAAGATCGCCGTCCTCGACCGCACCAAGGAGCCCGGCTCCATCGGCGAGCCCCTGTACCAGGACGTCGTCACGGCCCTCTATGAGTCCGGCATGTCCGACCTCGTGGTGACCGGCGGCCGTTACGGCCTCGGCTCCAAGGACGAGCCGCCCGCGGCTGCGTTCTCCGTGTTCGAGGAGCTCAAGAAGGACGAGCCCAAGCGCGAGTTCACCATTGGCATCGTGGACGACCTCACCAACCTGTCGCTGCCCATGGACCCGGACGCCCCCAACACCGCTGCCCCTGGCACCATCGAGTGCAAGTTCTGGGGTCTTGGTGGCGATGGCACCGTCGGCGCGAACAAGAACTCGATCAAGATCATCGGCGACCACACCGACAAGTACGTCCAGGCCTACTTCCAGTACGACTCCAAGAAGACCGGCGGCGTCACCATCTCGCACCTGCGCTTTGGCGACAAGCCGATTCGCTCGCCGTACTACGTCACGAAGGCCGACTTCGTCGCGTGCCACAACCCGAGCTACATCGTCAAGGGCTTCAAGATGGTCCGCGACGTCAAGCCTGGCGGAACCTTCCTGGTCAACTGCCAGTGGGATGACGCCGAGTTCGCGGAGAAGATGCCTGCCGAGGCGAAGCGCTACATCGCCAAGAACAACATCTCCGTCTACCTGATCGACGCCATCGATCTTGCCGCCAAGGTCGGCATGGGCAAGCGCACCAACACGGTCCTTCAGTCCGCGTTCTTCGCGCTGGCCAAGGTCCTGCCCGCCGAGGACGCCCTCAAGTATATGAAGGACGCCGCGGAGAAGTCCTACTCCAAGAAGGGCCAGGCAATCGTCGAGGCCAACTGGAAGGCAATCGACGCCGGCGCCACCGCGTTCCGCAAGTTCGAGGTGCCTGCCGACTGGGCGACCGCAGAGGACGTCAAGCACGAGGTCAAGCTCGAGGGCCGCGACGCCATCGTCAAGCAGGTCCGCGACCTTCTCTTCCCGATCGACAAGATGGACGGCGACTCGCTGCCCGTCTCCGCCTTCAAGGACAATCCGGACGGCCAGTGGGAGCTCGGCGCTTCCGCGTACGAGAAGCGTGGCACCGCTGTCATGGTCCCGCGTTGGGATCCCGAGAAGTGCATCCAGTGCGGCAGCTGCGCGTTCGTGTGCCCGCACGCCACGATCCGAACCGTTGCCATGAACCCCGAGGAGGCCGCTGCCGCCCCCGAGGCCATGAAGACCACCGACCTCAAGATGCCGAAGAACACCGGCTACACGTTCTCCGTCGTCGTCTCGCCGCTTGACTGCATGGGCTGCTACAACTGCCTGTACGCCTGCCCCAAGAGCGACTACAAGAACGGTGGCGCCCTCACCATGGTGCCGCAGGAGGAAGAGGCCGCTCAGGCCGAGGTCTGGGACTACGCCGTCAACAAGGTGAGCGAGAAGACCGAGCTCATCAACGACAAGACCCCCAAGGGCTCGCAGTTCCACAAGCCGCTGCTCGAGTTCTCCGGCTCCTGCGCCGGCTGCGCCGAGACCTCCTATGCGCGCATCGTCACGCAGCTCTTCGGCGACCGCATGTTCATCTCCAACGCCACCGGCTGCTCCTCGATCTGGGGCAACCCCGCCGCGACCTCGCCGTTCACGGTCAACGCTGACGGCCATGGCCCCGCGTGGAACAACTCGCTGTTCGAGGACAACGCCGAGCACGGCCTTGGCCTGAAGCTTGGCTACGACGCCGAGCAGGCGCGCCTCGCGACGATGACCGAGAAGCTCATCGAGACCGAGGGCATCCCCGAGAGCCTGAAGGAGTCCGCAACCGCATGGCTCGAGGCCAAGGACAAGACTGCCGAATCCAAGGCTGCTGCCGCCGAGTACGTGGCACAGCTCGAGGCTGACGGCTCCGACGCCTCCAAGGCGATCCTGGCCGACAAGTCCTACCTCAGCAAGAAGTCCTTCTGGATCTTCGGCGGCGACGGTTGGGCCTACGACATCGGCTTCGGCGGCCTGGACCACGTCCTTGCCTCTGGCAACAACGTGAACGTCTTCGTCTTCGATACCGAGGTCTACTCCAACACGGGCGGCCAGGCCTCCAAGGCTTCCAACCTTGGCCAGGTTGCGCAGTTCGCAGCTGCCGGCAAGACCACCAAGAAGAAGTCCCTCGCCGAGATTGAGATGTCCTATGGCTACGTCTACGTCGCGCAGGTCGCCATGGGCGCCAACCCGATGCAGACCCTCAAGGCAATCTCCGAGGCCGAGGCCTACGACGGCCCGTCGCTGATCATCGGCTACAGCCCGTGCGAGATGCACTCCATCGCCCACGGCGGAATGATGCACGCCCAGGAAGAGATGAAGAAGGCAGTCGAGTGCGGCTACTGGAACCTCTTCCGCTTCGACCCCTCCGCACCCGAGGGCAAGAAGTTCACGCTCGACTCCAAGGAGCCGAAGGGCGGCTACCAGGAGTTCCTGATGAACGAGGCTCGCTACAGCCGTCTGACCCGCGAGTTCCCCGATCGCGCGAAGGAGCTCTTCGCCGAGAACGAGGAGGCCGCAATGGCACGCTACGAGCACCTGCTCAAGCTCAAGGCGATGTACGCGGACGCCTAGGGGAGAAGAACGCATCCCCTCTAGCAGCTAGCTAGGACAAGCCGGTCGTGGAGAGATCCACGGCCGGCTTTCTTGTGCCCTGGGGGCATGGCTGCGGCTGCGAGGGGCGTCCTTCTCGCCCGGCAGCAAGACCCTGCCAAACGGGGTGTGGCTGCGCTACCCTTGATAAGGAATGCTACGGCCGTGACGCCCTATATGATTGCCAGGGCGTACGGCGTGACTCTTCGTTTGGAGGAATGGAAATGGCAGAGAAGAGCTTCTGCATCAAGGCGAGGGGATTCTTCCTTCCGTCGGGTTACCGCGACGGTGGGTACCTGAACGTCCGTGACGGCGTGATCGAGGGCGTTTCCGACGAGCCTGGCGAGGGCCTGCGGGTCGTTGACTATGGTGACGCGACCGTGACGCCCGGCTTTGTGGACACGCACATCCACGGGTACGCGGACCACGACTTTATGGATTGTGACCCCGCGGGCAACCACGAGATCCTGAGGGCGCTGGCCCAGAAGGGCACGACGTCCATCCTCGCGACCACGCTGACGGCCTCGACCGAGGCGATCGACAAGGCGTGCGCGGCAATCGCCAAGACGGTCGACGAGCGCGAGGGGGGCTCCGCGGAGGCGCGCGTCCAGGGCATCTTCCTGGAGGGGCCGTTCTTTACGGAGAAGCACAAGGGTGCGCAGAACGCGGCGTACCTGTGCCCGCCGAGCCTCGACAAGCTGGCAGCCTGGCAAAAGTCTGCGCGCGGGCTCATCCGGAAGAGTGCCATCGCGCCCGAGTACGAGGAGTCGCTCGCGTACGTGCGCGGCGCCGTCAAGATGGGCGTGAAGGTGGCGCTGGGCCACTCGGACGCGACGTGCGAGCAGGGACGCCGTGCCGTGGACGCGGGCGCGAACACCTTTGTGCACACGTATAACGGCATGAGCGGCCTGCACCACCGCAAGCCGGGCCTGGTGGGCTGCGCGATGACGACGGACAACACCTACGCCGAGGTCATCAGCGACGGCCTGCACGTACGACCTGAGGCCATTGACGTGCTGGTGCGTGCCAAGGGCTGGAATGAGGTCGCCCTGGTGAGCGACTGCCTGCGCTGCGGCGGCATGCCTGACGGTGACTACATGCTGGGCGAGCTTCCCATCGTGCTCAAGGGCGGCGTGGCGCGCCTGCGCGACGAGGGCAACATTGCCGGATCCGTGCTGACGCTGGGCAAGGCCGTCCGCAACATCGTGGATTGGAACATCGAGTCGCTCGAGCACGCCGTGGCGATGGCGACCATCATCCCGGCAAAGTCTGCGGGCATTAACGACCGCTGCGGGCAGATTCTGCCCGGTCGCGCCGCGGATCTGGTGGTGCTTGGCGCTGATTTGAGCGTACGGGCGACCTACGTCGGCGGCGTGAAGGTGGCGTAGCGGATCGAGCCTCAACGCGCCAACGCATTGGCGCAGTGCGATACAACCTAGCGTGTCCCCTGGCCCCTGGCGTATGCTGGGGGCCAAACTCGTGCGCAAGGGTCGGTTTGAGGGTTGTGCGTGGGCCGGGATAATCCCGCATCAACCCCTCCGTCGAGGCTCCGCGGGCGGTTGGCAAGGTGGCGCGAGTGGTTGAGCACGTTCTTCTCGCCTTACTTCGAAACATAAAGACTGTTAATAAAATATTTGTAAAAATCGGAACGCAACTGCAAGGATTACGTCATATAGGTTTCGGTTTAGTGTCGATTAGGGCAGTTGGAACCCGGATAAACTGGAACTTGGGAACTCTGCTTGCCAACATGGTTGGTGAGCAAGGCCGGGCGCGACCCGGTGCGAACGGAAGGCGGCCAGGTGGGCCGCTGGGACACAAGGAGAAGGAGTTCCGACATGGCAATGCCCAAGGATTTCATCGACACCAACGACTTCACTAAGGAGCAGCTGCTCGCGATTGAGGACCTTGGCCTCGCTATGAAGAAGGCCATCAAGGTTGACGGCTACTATCCCCACCTGCTCCGCAACAAGTCCCTCGGCATGATCTTCCAGCAGGTCTCCACCCGCACCCGCGTCTCGTTCGAGACGGCCATGACCGACCTCGGCGGTCACGGTGAGTTCTTTGGCCCTGGCACCATCCAGCTGGGCGGCCACGAGTCCCTGGGCGACACCGCCCGCGTCATGGGCTCCCTGCTCGACATCATGATGGCCCGTGTGAACCGTCACGCCGACGTCGAGGGCCTGGCCAAGGGCTCCGCGGCTCCCGTCATCAACGGCATGAGCGAGTACAACCACCCCACCCAGGAGATGGGCGACCTCATGACGATGCTCGAGAACCTGCCCGAGGGCAAGAAGATCGAGGACTGCAAGCTCGCCTTCATTGGTGACGCAACGCAGGTCTGCGTTTCGCTCATGTTCATCTGCTCCATCATGGGCATGGACTTTGTGCAGTTTGGCCCCAAGGGCCACACCATCCCCGACGGCGCCCTGCACGTTGGCACCCCCGAGGAGCGCAAGGCCTTTGGTGACCACCTGATGGCCGTTGGCAAGGCCAACTGCGAGAAGTCTGGCGGCACCATCACGATTTCCGATGACATCGAGTCCATCAAGGGCGCTGACTTTGTCTACACCGACGTGTGGTACGGCCTGTACGACCAGGAGGAGTCCGGCGCCTCCTACATGGACGTCTTCTATCCCAAGTACCAGGTGACCATGGACCTCATGAACGTCGCCGGCCCCAACTCCAAGTTCATGCACTGCCTGCCCGCCACCCGCGGCGAGGAGGTCGTGGACGAGGTCATGGACGACCCCGAGCGCTCCCTCTGCTGGGTTGAGGCAGAGAACCGCAAGCACTCCATCCGCGCCCTGCTCGCGGCCCTCGGCCCCCGCACCCCGCTGAACGACGAGGGCGTCGAGTACTCCGCCAAGGACGAGCTGCACGCCACCCTCAAGAAGATTGAGGAGCTCCAGGCCTAGTCAAGGCATTTGCGAGAAGGACGTGCCCCCGCGGCGTCGAGCGCCAACGGGACCGGCGTGGCCACGTGGCTGCGGCCGAGGGGGCGCGTTCTTCTCGACGTATAGACGCGAAACGAGAGAGGAGTTGGCATGGCAGAAAAGAAGGGCATCTCGTTTCTGACCATCATCTCGACCGTCATCTGCGTCGTCTTCGTGTGCGAGGCGGCGGCGCCGGCGGCGGCCATCGGGAACCAGCAGTTCTTCTGGTGGATCTTCCTGATCACCACCTTCCTGATTCCGTACGGCCTTGCCGTTGCGGAGCTGGGAACCACCTATGACAGCGAGGGCGGCATCATCGACTGGATCCGCGACGGCCTGGGTGACAAGTGGGCGGCGCGCGCGTCGTACTACTATTGGGTCAACTACCCGTTCTGGATCGCCTCGCTCGCGACCATGTTCCCGGACATCCTCAACATGGCCTTTGGCATCAAGTTCAACCTCGCGGGCAGCCTGATCATCGAGCTTGCGTTTACCTGGATCGTCACGATCATGGCATTCTCCAAGGTGTCCGACTCCGAGTGGGTGCTCAACGGCGGCGCCATCATCAAGGTTGCAATCGCCGTCACCGTCGGCTGCCTGGGCATCTGGTATGCGTCCCAGCACGGATTCGCCAACGACATGAGCCCGCAGACCTTCCTGCCCTCCGGCAACCTCAACGCGCTGAGCTACATCTCCATCATCATCTTCAACTTCATGGGCTTCGAGGTCATCTGCACCATGACCGACGACATGAGGGACCCCAAGGTCGAGATCCCGCGCGCTATCATCATGGGCGGTGCCGCCATCGCGATCATCTATCTGTTCTGCGGCTTTGGCATTGGTGCGGCAATCCCGGCCGACAAGATCGATCCCGACTACGGCATGCTCTACGCCGTGCTCACCATGGTCGGCGACTCCGTGCTCTTCAAGGTCATCTGCGTCGCGTTCCTCATCACGCTCTTCGCGAACATGGCGTCCTGGTCCTTTGGCGTCAACTCCGTTGCGGCCTACGCCGCGCAGACGGGCAACATGCCCAAGGCCTTCGGCAAGATGAACCCCAAGACCGGCATGCCTGACACCGCCGCCATCATCAACGGCGTCGTTGCATCCCTCATCCTCTGCATCCAGCTTGTCCCGATCAAGGCAATCTCCAACGGAATCTTCTGGATGCTCTTCTCCCTTTCCGTCGTCTTCCTGCTCCTGACCTACGTGCCCATGTTCCCGGCGTTCATGAACCTTCGCAAGAACGATCCCAACCGCAAGCGCGTGTACGAGTTCCCGTTCAAGGGCGGCATGCTCAAGGCTGCCATGATCGTCCCGATGGTCGAGCTCATCGCCGTCGTCATCACCACCGTGGTGCCGCTGTCCGCCGACGAGGTCTCCACCAAGATGCCGATGCTCATCGGACTCATCGTTCTTCTCGTCATTGGCGAGATCGTCCGCGTGGTCTCCGCACGTGGCCGCAAGGAGGAGTACAAGGGCCTCACGCCCGAGCTCGCCGAGCAGCGCCTGGCCGAGGAGGCCGCGGCAGAGAAGAGCGAGGCATAGTCGCCTAGGCATCACCGTGAGCTCCTAGGAGCCACCTGTTCTTGTTCCATAAGGTAAAGGCAGCCGAAAGCTGCCGTCACAAGAGGAGGTTTTGCAATGCGTACCATCACCGAGTCCGAGTCCACCCCGAGGGCTGACGGCTTCCACATGCCTGCCGAGTTCGAGCCGCAGGACCGCGTCTGGATGGGCTGGCCGCACCGCACCGACACCTGGGCCTTTGGCGCCAAGCCCGCCCAGAGGCAGTACGCCGCCATCGCCCGCGCGATCTCTGAGTTCACGCCCGTCGTCATGTGCGTGAACGAGGCCGACTACGCCAACGCCAAGAAGGTCTTCGAGAACGACGAGAACGTCCTCGTGCTCGAGATGACCACCGACGACGCGTGGTTCCGCGACACCGGCGCCACCTTCGTCGTGAACGGCAAGGGCGAGAAGCGCGCAAACAACTGGCACTTCAACGCGTACGGCGGCCTTGTTGACGGCCTGTACTTCCCCTGGCGCTCCGATGACGAGATCGCCCTCAAGATGGCCGAGTTCGCCGGCTGCCGCACCTATCGTCCCGACGACATGATCCTCGAGGGCGGCTCCATCACCGTCGACGGCGAGGGCACGCTCGTCGTGACCGACCAGTGCCTGCTCTCCCCGGGCCGCACCTGCTCCGCCGTCATGGCCGAGGAGGAGGACGAGGACACCATCTGGCCGAAGTACGCCCGCAAGTTCGAGCCCTGGAGCGAGGAGCTTCGCGAGTACATGACCGAGCACCTCAAGGACTACCTGGGCGTCGAGAAGGTCATCTGGGTCAAGGAGGGCATCGACCCCGAGGAGACCAACGGCCACATCGACGACGTCGCGACCTTCATCGCACCTGGCGTCATGGCCTGCATCTGGTCCGACGACCCCGACTACCCGTTCTATCGCCAGTGCCACGCCGCGTACGAGACGCTCTCCAACGCGACTGACGCCAAGGGCCGCAAGCTCAAGGTCTACAAGCTCCCGATGCCGGTGAAGCCGCTTTACATGACGCAGGAGGCCTGCGACTCCATCGACGTGGACGAGGCTGCCGAGCCGCGCGTCCCGGACGAGCCGCTGATCGCTTCCTACATGAACTACCTGGTCACCAACCACGGCGTCATCACCCCGCAGTACGGTGACGAGAACGACCAGCTCGCCGTCGACACCCTGCAGAAGATCTACGACGAGACCTGGGGCAAGGACGTCTACAAGGTCGTGGGCGTCAAGTCCGACCAGGTCGTCTATGGCGGCGGCAACATCCACTGCATCACGCAGCAGGAGCCCTCTGCCTAGACCAAGTAAAAGCCAACCGCAAGCTGGCATGCCGGAGCGGGCGCGGGTGAGAAGAACGCGGCCTTCTCCTCCAGATCCATTCCCAGGTGGGGCGTCCCGATGGGGCGCCCCGCTCCATATGCGGACAAGCCGACGCGTCACCGCACCAACCGTCAGCCACGATCATGCTCGGAGGCACGCCATGGCCAAAAAGAAGCTGCGCCTAGTCGACGTGATGCTTTCGATAATCTGCGTGGTGTTCACCATCGAGGCATGCGCCCCCGCCGCCGCGATTGGCAACTCCTCCGTATTCTGGTGGCTCTTCCTGTTCGTTACCTTCCTCATGCCGTACGGGCTCATCGTGGCGGAACTCGGCACCACTTACGCGGAGGGTGCCGGCGTCTACGAGTGGGTTCGCGACGCGCTCGGCCGCCGCTGGGCCACGCGCGAGGCGTGGTACTACTGGGTCAACTACTTCACGTGGCTCGCGTCCATATCGGTTCTCTTTCCCACCACCATCGGCGCCGTGTTGGGGCGCAGCCTTCCATCCTGGGTGTCCGTGGCCATCGAGCTTGCGTTTATCTGGTTTGTTGTGTGGGTCTCCATGCGCGACGTGGGCGACCTGTCCGGGCTCATGAACCTGGGCGCCGTCATCAACGTGGCCATGGCGGTGGGCATCGGCGGCCTCGGCATCTGGTATGGCACCACGCACGGCTTCGCTTCACCCCTCACGCCGCGGTCCCTGCTGCCAAACTTTGGCGACCCAACCAGCATCACGTACCTCTCGGTCATCATCTACAACTACATGGGCTGCGAGGTCGTCGCCACGTTCGTGGACTCGATGGAGAGCCCCCAGCACGACATGCCCAAGGCCATCGTCACCTCCGGCCTCACGATTGTGGTCATCTACCTCTTCGTTTCCCTCGGCATATCAACAGCCGTGCCGCACGGCTCCATCGCGCTCGACTCCGGCATCACGGACGCCGTCGCGATCATGGCTGGCAAGGGCAGCCCCGTGTTCATGCTCGTGAGCGTGGGCTTTCTGGTCTCGTGCTTTGCCAACATGATCAGCTGGTCGCATGGCGTGAGCTCCGTCACCAACCGTGCCGCCAGGGAGGGCAACCTTCCGCAAGTCTTTGGCCAGGAGGACGAGAAGGACCGCCACCTTGGCTCATGCCTCGCCACGGGCGTGTGCGCCTCCATCCTCGTGATCGCGGGTCCCATCCTGGACGACCTGGGCATCGGCGTGTTCTACACGGCCCTCTCGCTCGACATCGTGTTCACGCTCGCGGCGTACCTGCCCATGTTCCCGGCGTTCCTGCGACTGCGACGGATCGACCCGGACCGTCCGCGTCCCTTCCGCGTGCCCGGCGGACGCGTGCTCAACCAGCTCTTCTGCTGGGTGCCCGTGGCGGAGCTCGTGCTGTCCATGGCGGTGTCGCTCGTGCCGCTCGACGGTACCGCTCCGCAGCTGCGCAAGCTCCCCCTGCTCGCGCTCACGGTTGCCGTGGTGCTTGCGGGCGAGCTCGTGCGCCACGTGAGCTACGCGCGCGCCACGGCCCGTGCCGAGGTCCTGGGCGTGCCGCTTCCCGCGGCCCAGATGGGCCCGGACTGCGAGCGCCTCCAGCTCCGCCGCCACCCGCGCGCCTACCACGTAGACAGCCCCGCCCGCGACCGGCGCCTCCGTCGCGACTACATTTGGCGCGCGCTCTAAGCCCCGCCGCCCGCCGCGGCAACGGGCCCGCGTCCTTCTCGCCCGCGTGCCCTTGCCAAAAGCCGACGCCGCGTCAAACCTTGCTCGCCAGATTGCGCAAAATGCGCCACAAATGGCATAGGAGCGGGTATCATCTAGACACGTCAGTGCGGAGTTTTCCCAGGGTTTTGCGCGGCCTTGCGGCGCGGGCTCGGGAGGAGCGGGTGGGCCCTTGAATCCAGTCATTGTCATTCCCTCATACTGGGCGGAAAGCGACGCCCCCACAAGGATTGGCGAGGTGGGCGTCTACGATCACGCGACGCCCATCACAAAGCCCGTGCCCGAGCTTGCCACCTGCCTCGACTCGCTCGAGGGCGTGCGCGGCGTGCTGCGGGTGATCGTGCTGCTGGTGTGCGACCAGTCGTGCGAGAAGAGCGCGCGTGCCCGCGTCGAGGGCATCTGCCGTCAGCATCCGCGCCTGAATCCGCTGGTCATCGGCTCGCCGGAGGCCGCGCTCATACGCGGCGCCATCGACGCCTGCGTGCCGGGGATCGAGGGCGACCCGGTGTCGCTTCGCGGCTACGGAGCCATCCGCAACATGGGGCTCGCCGTCGCGGCAGTGCTCAACCACGACATCGTGGTCTTCCTGGATGACGACGAGGTCGCCCTGAACGAGAACTTCTTGATAGACGCCGTGTACGGCATGGGCATGTCCACGCGCCAGGGCCTCAAGATATCCGCAAAGAGCGGCCTGTACCTTGACCAGCGCAACTCCCCGTACGCAGACATCGGCAAGCCGCGCTGGTCCGAGCGCTATTGGTCCAAGCGCGTGGAGTTCAACCACTGGATGCACCGCGCGCTTTCCGGCACGCGCATCAGCCGCTCCAACACCGTGTGCGGCGGCTGCTTCTGCGTGGGCGCGAGCGCCTTCACCAAGGTGAGCTTCGACCTCACCATATCGCGCGGGGAGGACCTGGACTACCTCTTCAACCTGCGCATGCACGGCTTTGACGTGTGGTTTGACAATGCGTGGCGCGTCCGCCACATGCCGCCCAAGACGCCCTCGCACGCGTCGCGCTTCATGCAGGACGTCTTCCGCTGGAACTACGAGGTTGAGAAGCTCCGCGTGGCCAACTCCATCAAGGGCATGCGCCAGGTGCGCCCGGAGTCGCTGCGCCCGTATCCCTCGGACTGGATCTCGCCCACCGTGGTGCGCAACCGCATCGCGCACACGTCGCTGCGCCGCGCCGTCACGGGGCCGGAGCGGCTGGACTACCTCAAGATCTGGCTGCGCGGCCGCAAGCTGGCAGAGCAGTGGGCCAAGCGGGTCGCTCGCAGCTACTTTAGCTTCCAGACGTACTGGCCGCAGGTCATGTCGTCGCTCTGGGACAGCAGGGAGCTTGCACAGAGGCTGGAGGCCATGGGCACGACGGCACAATCGGGCGAGAAGGACGAGGGCACAGGCAAGTGAGACGCATCGCACATAGGGGCACGCTCGCCACCGTGGCGATCGCCGTGCTGACGGTCGCACTCATCTGGCTCCTCGTCTGGGGCCTCATCAACGCGAACCTGACGGCGGCCGTCGTGGCGGGCGCCGGCCTTGCCGTGGACATCGTGATCGGCGGGAGCGTGGTGCTCCTCGTCCCGGAGGACCTGCGCTCGCAGGCGACCGAGCGCATGCTGCGCGTGTCGTCCTCCGTCCTCAAGCACATGAACGGCGGCCTGACGGAAGAGAACTGCATGGCCGTGGGCCAGCTGCTCCTGCCCGAGACCACGGCCGCGGCCATCGTCATGTCGGACGACCATGAGTACCTCGCGATCGTGGGCGGCGACGAGGCCCGTATCCGCGTGCGCGCCGGCGACCGGATTGACCCCTCCACCGCCGAGGTCATCTCCAGCGGAAGGATGCAGACCTTCTCGTACGGAAGCAAGAGCGACTGGCTCGACGCGGCCGACGACGAGGACTACGTCCCACGCGGCAAGGAGTACCCCGTGGGCGTGATCGTGCCGCTCGTGGTGCAGGAGCACGCCGTCGGCACGGTCGCCTTCCTGTACAACAACGGCAGCATGGTCGACCGTACGCAGCTCACCATCGCGCGCGGCTTTGGCGAGCTCCTCTCCACGCAGCTTTCCGCCTACGAGCTCGACCGCCAGGCAGAGCTCACGGCGCGCGCGGAGGTCAAGGCGCTCCAGGCCCAGATCAACCCGCACTTCCTCTTCAACACGCTCAACACCATCGCCGCGTTCACGCGCACGGACCCCACCAAGGCCCGCGACCTGCTGCGCGAGTTCTCGGCGTTCTACCGCCGCACGCTGGAAAGCTCGCAGTCGCTCATCCCGCTCAGTGAGGAGCTGGAGCAGACCCGCCGCTACCTCAAGATCGAGAAGGCCCGCTTTGGGGAGGACCGCATCCTGGAGAGCGAGTCCGTGGAGCCGGGGTGCGAGAAGGTCATGGTCCCAGGCTTCATCGTGCAGCCCATCGTGGAGAACTCCGTGCGCCACGCCATGCGCGACGAGGGCCCGCTCTCCATCGACATCCAGGTGGTGACCGATGGCGACGACGTGCTCATAGCGGTGGCGGACGACGGCCTGGGCATGACGGAGGACGTGGCCGACCGCCTGCTGGAGCGCTCCTCGCAGGAGTCGAGCAAGGGCGCCAAGGGGGCCGGCATAGCGCTGCGCAACGTGGCGGAGCGCCTGCGCCGCTTCTACGGCGGCAACTCCAACCTCGAGATCATGTCCAAGGTGGGCGAGGGCACCGTCGTCACGCTGCGCCTTGCCAACGCCGCACCAAAAGAGCATGACGCTCGGATAGAATAGGGAATGTTGACTCTAGCGCGGCGCCCTGCGCCGCAAGATTTGAACCATGCGGTCCGGAAAGTTGGGTGATATCAATTGTTGAACGCACTTATCGTGGACGACGAGGCGCCCGCCCGCTCTGAGCTCAAGTACCTGCTGGAGGAGACCGGCCGCGTCGACCTCATCCGCGAGGCGCGCAACGCCCGCGAGGCGGTGGAGTCCCTCGTCAAGAGCAAGGAGGGCTCGGACCGCCGCATCGACGTGATCTTTTTGGACATCTCCATGCCCAAGACGTCCGGCATGCAGTTGGCGGAGGCGCTGCACAAGCTCAAGAACCCGCCCTGCGTGGTGTTCGTGACCGCCTACAGCGAGTACGCGCTCGAGGCCTTCAACGTGGACGCCGTCGACTACCTCATGAAGCCCGTCGAGACCGACCGCCTCAACCGCGCGCTCGACAAGGTGGAGGCCTTCGTCAAGCCCGCTGCCAGCAACCACCCCTCGCAGGAGCGCATCCCGGTGGAGAAGGGCGGCCGCAAGGTGCTCGTCCCGGTGGACCAGATCCTCTACATCGAGGCCAAGGACGACTACTCCTGCATCTACACGGAGCAGGACCGCTACCTTTCGACCATCTCGCTCGCCAAGCTCGAGCAGAAGCTCACGCCGCACGGGTTCTTCCGCGTGCATCGCGGCTACATCGTCAACCTCGACCACGTGGAGGACGTGGAGGTCATCTCCAGCGGCATCCTGCAGCTGGGCATCAAGGGCATGGAGGACAAGAAGATCCCCGTGTCCCGCCGCCGCGTCGTGCCCCTCAAGCGCGCGCTCGGACTGTAGCGACACGTTGATTCCCGCCGCCGGTCCCGCCAACGCGAGGCGCCGGCGGGGGAGAAGGACACGGATCACACATGCGCTTCGACATCGTATCTGACACTCACGGCTACCTGTCCAAGGAGCTGCTGGACCAGCTCCAGGGTGCCGACCTCATCGTCCACGCGGGCGACATCTGCTCGGAGTCCGACTTCCAGACGCTCAACAAGATCGCCTTCACCCACGCATGCAAGGGCAACAACGACTGGGGCTTCCAGTACGACACGTTCGTCACGCCCACAGTGCGGTTCTTCTCCGCGGGACTGCGCTGGGAGGTCTGCCACTACCGCGAGCGCCTTGACCTGCAGACCTGCGACGTCGCCATCTGCGGCCACACGCACCGGCCCTTCGTCACGCGCGACGAGCGCACTGGCGTCCTCGTCATGAACCCCGGCAGCCCCACGTTCCCGCGCGCCGGCGGCCCCACCATGGGTCGCATCATCGCGGAGGACGGCAAGATCGTGAGCGCCAAGATCATCGAGCTGGACGATAAGGACCTGGACTGGCGCTAGCGGCCCCGTGCGGAGCTAGCGGCTATCTGCCGGGGACGGGGCCTTGTCCTTCTCGCCCGTGCCGCCCGTGCGCTCGCCCATGAGGTATGGCGCCACGAGCTTGGTGTAGACGGCCAGCCACGCGATGGACGCGCAGAACCCGGCAAGCACGTCGGACGCGTAGTGGACGCCCAGGTAGACGCGGCTGAAGCCCACCAGCACGATGACGGCGCAAAACCCCAGGACGCCCAGCCACTTGACGAAGGCGTCCTTCTCGTAGCGCCAGACCATCCAGATGAGCAGGCCGTAGAATGCCATCGCCACCATGGAGTGGCCCGAGGGGAAACTGAAGCCGCTCACCGTGGCGAGGCGGTAGCCCGCCGGGCGCGGGCGCTGGATCAGGTGCTTGAGCAGCTGGTTTATGAGCGTGGCCAGCATCAGGTTCACGGCCGCGCAGAGGCCGGGCCGGCGCCCGGGCGCAAACTCCTCCACCATGAGCAGCATCACCACGAGCACGATGGGCGTCGCCAGGTCCGAAAGCGTGCGCATGATGGGCGTGAGCCACGGCTGCCGCATGTTGACCACGATGAGGTAGTAGGCCGCCTGGTCGAGCCGGAAGATGTCCTTCTCCTCTATCTCGAACAGCAGCCAGATGAAGACGAGGACCGCCGCCGCCCCTATGAGGACGCGCCGCTCGCGCACGATCCGCTCGAGCACGCCGCGCGCCCGCGAGCTGCCGCCTGCCTTGCCGCTGTCTGCCATGCCGCCTCGCCCTCCTGCCTGCGTCTGCCTTCGCATACAAAAACGGGCGCCCGCGAGGACGCCCGCCCGAGCCTTGCCTTTGCCTTAGAGGTTGGCCTCGAGCTCCTTCACGAGGTCCGCCTTGGGCATGTTGCCGATCAGCGTGTGGACCGGCTTGCCGTTCTTGAAGAGGATGAGGGTGGGGATGGACACGATCTGGAACCTCTGTGCGAGGTCGCCCTCCTCGTCCACGTTGCACTTGTAGACCGTCAGGCGGTCTGCCATCTCGTCACCAACCTGCTCGACCACGGGGCCCAGCGCGCGGCACGGGCCGCACCAGGATGCCCAGAAATCGACCAGCACGGGCTTGTCGGACGCGGCGAGCACGGAGTCGAAGTCCGCCGTCGTGATTGCCTTTGCCATGTCTGCTCCTTCGTAGGGCGTGCCTCTGCACGCAGCTTGTCTCTGCGGCGCTTATACCCAAATCTCGCCAACATGCGGCGCTAGAATCGGAAGAGGAGAAATCGTGATGGATGGAGGCTCGATGCCGTCGGAAAGGGAGCTTCGGCGCGCGGCGTACGTGGCAAAGGCCAAGGCCGAGGTGGGCGAGCTCGCGCGGCGTGGCCTCGTGATGGCGGGGCACACCTTCTCGCCCGTGCTCTTTGTGAAGGGCGAGCCCAACGAGGGCGAGAGGAACGGGGCGCCTCCGCTGTCTGGTGCGGACGGGACCGCGCTGCGCAAGTCGCTCGCGGCGCTCGGCTACGCGCCCGAGGACTGGGTCGCACTTGCCTGCACGCTCGACTCCGGCGAGCCCGTGGGCCGCGACCTCGTGCGGCTTGCCGTGACGACGCTCGACCCCGCCACGGTCATCGCCTGCGACGAGGCCGCGGCCAACGTCCTGCGCGACGCCTACGCGGACGAGCTCGCGAGCCTGCCTGACTTTGCCTGCGCCATGCTCGCGCCCGGCGTGGTGGCGGACGTGCTGGGCATGCGCTTCCTCAACCTGGGCGGGTTCGAGGCGGCGCTCGCGGACCCCAAGCAGAAGCAGATCATGTGGGCGCGCCTCAAGCGCGTGCCGCCGCTCGGCGAGCCCATCTGACGCGCGCCCCTCGCCCGCCGCGACGGAGGGCCCGCGTTCTTCTCGCCCGCGCTATATCCCGGTGGTGCATTTTTCGGCGAGCGGGGTAAAATAAAACTGTATGTGGGTCGCACACGGCTTGCTGCGGCCCTGTCTTGCTTGGAGTCATGCAAAGGAGCGCTCATGCCAGACGTACCCGCACCCATCGATGCAACCCAAACCCCGGAGTGGAAGGCCCTCCAGGCCCACTACGACAAGCTGCAGGAGGCCGGGATCAACCTCAAGGGCTGGTTCGCGAGTGACCCGCAGCGCGTGAAGAAGCTCTCGTTCGACCTGTCCGACCTGCACTTCGACCTCTCGAAGAACCTCGTGACGGACGAGACCGTCAAGCTCCTGGTCGCGCTGGCCAAGGCCGTCGGCCTCGAGGAGCGCCGCACCGCCATGTTCAACGGCGTGCACATCAACACCACCGAGGACCGCGCCGTGCTCCACACCGCGCTGCGCCGTCCCGCGTCCGACGCCGGCAAGCTCATTGTCGACGGCCAGGACTGCGTCAAGGACGTGCACGAGGTGCTCGACCGCATGTACGCGTTTGCCGACCGCGTCCGCTCCGGCGAGTGGAAGGGCGTCACGGGCAAGGCCATCAAGAACGTCGTGTCCATCGGCATCGGCGGCTCCGACCTCGGCCCGGTCATGGTGTACGAGGCCCTCAAGCCCTACGCGGACGCAGGCATCTCCGTGCGCTACGTCTCCAACATCGACCCCAACGACATGGCCGAGAAGGTCAAGGGCCTCGACCCCGAGACCACGCTGGTCATCATCGTCTCCAAGACGTTCACCACGCTCGAGACCATGACCAACGCGCGCGAGGCTCGCACCTGGCTGCTCGAGGGCCTCAAGGCCTCCGGCGCCATCGACGGCTCCGACGCCTCCGTGGCTGACGCCATCAAGCATCACTTCGTGGCGGTCTCGACCAATCTCGAGCTCGTTGAGCAGTTCGGCATCGACCCGGCCAACGCCTTTGGCTTCTGGAGCTGGGTCGGCGGCCGCTACTCCGTCGACGCGGCCGTGGGCCTGTCGCTCATCATCGCGTTTGGCCCGCAGATGTTCAAGGACTTCCTGGCCGGCTTCCACGACCTGGACACCTACTTCTGCGAGACCCCGCTCGAGCAGAACGTGGTCGCCCTCATGGGCCTCATCAACGTCTGGTACGTCAACTTCTTCAAGGCCGCCAGCCACGCGGTGCTTCCCTACAACCAGTACCTGCACCGCTTCCCCGCGTACCTGCAGCAGCTGACCATGGAGTCCAACGGCAAGTCCACGCGCTGGGACGGCACGCCCGTCACCTCCGACACGGGCGAGATCTTCTGGGGCGAGGCCGGCACCAACGGCCAGCACGCCTTCTACCAGCTGATCCACCAGGGCACGCGCCTCATCCCGGCGGACTTCATCGCGTTCGCCAACACCGCCAACCCCACCAAGGACGGCGACCAGGACGTGCACGAGCTCTTCCTGGGCAACTTCCTCGCGCAGACCAAGGCCCTTGCCTTTGGCAAGACTGCCGACGAGGTCCGCGCCGAGGGCACGCCGGAGTGGATGGTCCCGGCCCGCGTCTTCACGGGCAACCGTCCCACCACGTCCATCTTTGGCGACACGCTGAACGCGCACGCGCTGGGCGAGCTCATCGCGCTGTACGAGCACATCACCTTTGTCGAGGGCACGGTCTGGGGTCTGGACTCCTACGACCAGTGGGGCGTCGAGCTGGGCAAGCAGCTTGCCAAGCAGATCACCCCTGCCTTCCACGACGACGAGGGCCTCGCCAAGCAGGATGCCTCCACCAAGGCGCTCATCGCGTACTACCGCGCTCACCGCAGGTAAGGCAAGGGCGAGAAGAACGCGTCCTTCTCCTCGGTAACGCATGCTGGGCCTCCGGCGCCGCCAGGGTGTCGGAGGCCCTCTTTCTATCGGTTGTCTGACGGTGGCCGTGGCCGCGGGCGCGGGTCATGCGCGCCTGCGGGGCTGGCTGGGAGCCAGCTATGGATTTGTCAACAGGTTAGCCAGGCCAACTTCGGCCTTTCCAGCACCTTGACAACCGGATATGGAACGTTGTTTTCCGGCACGAGGGGCCAGGCGGCCGGCGGCCGCCCGTGAC